>OKWA01000353.1_pt1 | contig 27194 bp, 10 predicted proteins | sample 1606861 | NCBI WGS metagenome assembly OKWA01 (sample SAMN03281007, study PRJEB24777) | human gut metagenome | isolation source: fecal sample PR166 from 1 month old female Malay infant, vaginally... | reverse complement strand
AGAAATAATTTCATGTTTTGTTCATGATAAAATCATGAGTCATCGGCATGTGTAATCGTGTGTAATTAAGCATTATATACGTAATTAAGTACGTACGTAATTACGTAATGAGAAGAGTGTTTGTACGTAAGAGTGTGTAATGAAATATATAATTGTGTTGATGAGTGCCCTTTATATGTTTGTCATGCCTGTATCGGGGGAGCAGGTAAATAAAGCAGAGCAGCCTATACAGGGGACTACGGTAAAACAAGTTCATAGTGAAAGTACGGTCGTATTATCTGACGACTCAGATACCTTCCATGTTAATTCGTCCCATACGCCGGATCATGTTATCGGTCAGGGCGGATTGGAGATGCCGGACTCCACAGATAAAAAGACGACTCGTTATTCCGATACGGATGCGGTCAATTCTGCGTTGCAGGCAGTGGTTATGACTGGTGTTCATTCCGCAATGCACGGATCGAAGGCGAAGCCCTGGATGCAGAGAACCGTCGTGTCATTGCGCTTTCAGAAAAATTGGAAGCCCTTGTATGGTGTGGAAACATTGCAGCCACTAGGTCATTATGATGAGACATCTCGCCATGTGTGGTTTACACAGGAGCGTTTGGCGAATGCAGCGGATACAGGGACGACGGCGAATGTGGGTATCGGCTATCGCCGAATTGCTGCGAACGATGACCATTATTACGGTGGTAATCTGTTTTATGACCATCGGTTCAGAGGCAATCACGGTCGCATGAGTGTCGGGCTGGAGTATGTGTCGGGGATCGGTGCGTTTCGCATGAACTGGTATCGCGGTGTGTCCAGCGAGCGTTCCCTTGATGGTGCGATACGCTTGGAAAATGTGTCTAACGGATATACTGCGGAATATGGGACTAGCTTTAAGAATGCTCGTTGGGCGCGCGTGTACATGGAAGCCTATCGTTGGCAGTTGCGGCGTAGTGAGGATAAGCATGGCTTGCGCATCGGTACGGAGTTGCAGCTCACGCCAAGGATTTCCGTGGACATGGGCTATAATAAGCCCGAGCATGAGCACGGCAGTCCGTACGGCAAAATCATGTTCCGTCTAGCCGGTGTCGATACGGCATGGTTTGGTGGTAACCATCGATCGAATACAAAAGCATCGGTTCGTGCAAATATGCTGGAAAATGTGCGTCGCCAACATACGGTGCACGTTGATTGATAGATTGATATATATATATATTTATTTATTATTTTGATAAAAGTAGCATAAGAATCTATATTTATTTTTTAGATAAAAGCAACATAGAGAACTGTTTTATCGTATCAGATGATTGTCATCTGATATGAAAAGACAGTTCCTTTTTTTATGCATTAATTCATAAAAATTTATTTTGTTTACAAAATAGAAAAAGAGTGGCACAATATTCATGAAGATATAATGAAGAATAAGTTAAACGTGGAATTCATTAGGGATTGGAGAGGATAAAATGAGCAAGCGTAAACTTATATTATCTGTGTTGATTAATGGTGTGTTGTTATCGAGCCTATATGTGGCCGGAGCGGTGGATGTGGCACCGGGTAGCGGTAACGGTGTAGCTATCGGTACGGGTAGCAATGCACCAAAGGCGGAAAACGTAGCCATTGGCAAAGGTGCCGGTATTTCTTACTCGAATGGTGCTAGTGAGGCTACGGGCGATGTAGCTATCGGCAATGGTGCAGGTATTAATAACTATGCTAGCCAAGGCGGTAGTATAGCTATCGGTAAAAATGCAAAGGTCGAAAATATGGCCGGTGGTGGAGAGGCTAGTTTTGCGTTGGGGCAGACGACCTATAGTGGTACTTGGTTATCATCGGCGAGGATTCCTAAAGATCCTACAAAGGTGGTAGGCAGTGTCACTATCGGTGACAATACATTTGCTCGTACTGGCAGCACCATGATTGGATCTCATAATTATAAAGGTGACCTTGGGGATACTACTGTGGATAGTGCATCCACAAGAAAAGATGCATTAAATGTATATGCTACAACAATTGGTGCTAATAGCTTTAGTAATGGGGCTTTCACTACAAGTACAGGCGTATATAATATTATCTCCAGTGATTATAATGGTGGACGATTTGCAAATTCTACAAAGAATTTTGGTGCCACCATTAATGGTACATTGAATAGCATTGAATCAAAAACGGGTAGTTATTATTCGGGGGTTGCGAACAGTATCGTAGGTATTGCTAATCGAACCTTTAACTCCAATGGGTCTCTCGTATTTGGTGCAGGCAATGAAATAACAAATTCAGTAAAATCTATAAGCGATACACCAACTGATGGTGGTAATTCCGCTAAGGAATTAGCTGAGAAATTACGTTCCGCTGTCAAAAGCTCTAATGGTGGCGGTTCTACTATGGCATTTGGTAGCGGTAATAAGGCGGATTATACACTTCGCTCCGCACTTATGGGTGTCAATAATACATTGACCGGCTCTCAAGGCAAAGAAAGTACGAATACCATGTTGACGGGCTTTCACAATACGGCGGATAAGGTGTCCAATACGACCGTAATAGGATCTGAAAATACGGTGACTAATTCTAAGAACAGTCTTGTGATGGGGGATAATCGTGAGGTGAAAGATGCCAATCATGCGGTTCTCATCGGTTCCACAGATAGCAAGACTACGACATCTGTTAATAATGCGGTCGCTGTCGGACATAATACGAATGTAACCGTAGAGGGTGGCGTTGCACTGGGTAGCGAATCGAAGGCTACTGTAGCGGCTGGGTCCGTTGGGTATGATCCGAGCACAAAAGCACAGTCTACGAATACAGATTCTACGTGGAAGGCGACTAAATCGGCCGTATCTGTCGGTGATGTAAATAACAATATTACGCGTCAGATTACATCCGTAGCAGCCGGCACAAAGGATACGGATGCGGTGAATGTGGCACAGCTCAAAAAGTTGCAAAATCAAGTGAATGCGACTGGCTCCACTACCGTCAGCGCAGGTAAGCATATTAATGTGACAACTACGATGAACGGAACGACCAAAGATTATAAGGTAAGCCTATCTGACGATATAACGAATCAGATTACAAATAACACAACAAATATTAACAATATACAAGGTGATGTGACCAATATTAAAAAGAATGTAACCAATATTCAAGGTGACATTACTAATATCAAGCAGGATGTAACCAATATGGGGCGGAATGTAGCTCGTCTCGATAAAAAGGTTAACAAATCTGTGGCCGGAGCGGCCGCACTTGCCGCTTTGCATCCATTGGATTTCGATCCTGATGCAAAATGGGACTTTGCTGCTGGTTATGGCCACTACCATGATGGCAACGCCGCTGCATTGGGGGCTTTCTACAGACCGAATGAGGACTTGCAATTTAGTGTAGGATCTACTGTCGGTAATGGTGAAACCGTTGTGAATGCCGGTATGTCTGTGAAAGTAGGTGCTCACAGTAATGTATCTCGTTCTCGTGTAGCCATCGGTAAGGAAGTTTTGGAACTTAAGAAAACTGTAGCGGTACAAAATGCGCAGATTCAAAAGTTGACGGCTCTTTTGAATGGATTGGCCGGAACGAATATGAAAGCAGACCGCAGCACATTATTCCCTGATGTACCGAATAATCACTGGGCATATGCGGCGGTTAGCGATCTATCTCGACGGGGTCTTGTGGAAGGCTATCCTGATGGTACATTCGGAGGAGATCGTATGTTGACCCGTTATGAATTTGCTCAAATTGTGTACCGAGCTATTCAAAACGGTGTTGCTGTCGATGATCGACTCGTATCTGAATTTGGTCCTGAAATGGCGTTATTCCGTGTGGATACTATTGCCAAGAATCATGAAGGACAACCAACTATTGAACGTGTAAGGGTCAATAAAAAATAGAATATCTATATATATGATTTATATTGTTAAAGCCGAGGCTTTAGGGCCTCGGCTTTTTCGTGTACCTGTAGGTGATAATTTTTCTGTATATAAAATTATCTTATCTATGAAAGTACTAAACTGAAAAGTCTAAAATATAAAATTGATTACGTAATTACAATAATCGTTATATTCCGATATGTGGATTTATCGTAATAATTGATAGGAAAGATGAAGATTCTATTTCTTAAAATTAAAAAGTATTAAATTAGAAATAAATAAACGACAAAAATGAAGAAAAGATGAAAAAGTTATTTACAAGATAGAAATTTTTTGATATTGTATTGCCGTGGGTGAGTATATGATGAAGAATCATGAATAATTATAGTATTCAGATCGTAATTTGGAATACTAATATTTGGTGTAAGAAGTGTAGATGATAATTAATCTTTATACTTCTTCTTTTTATTATCTTTGCAATATTATGCAACACAAGTGGTGTGTTTTACTGAGTTTTCGGTAAGAAAGGATAATTATGAATCGAATTTATAATGTTATTTGGAGTAAAACAAAAAAATGCTATGTAGTAGTATCTGAAATTGTAAAAACAGGTGGCGGCAAGGTGAAATCCGTACAAAACGGTACAACCTGGGCTCGCATGAGTGCGATTATGGCGGTGGCTGCATTATTAATGGGTGGTAATATTACTACTGTTTATGCGGATTCCATGATTATTGATGGTGTTAATGCTGGTTATGCGACAGCTAAGACGGCTGGTACGTGGCATAGTACATTATTTAACTATGAAAATCCTGGTAATGATAAACCATTAGATAATTCTCAAACTACGCAAGGCGGTTATCCATTATATACAGGTAATCCTATTTATGGTCTTTCTATTGGGCGTAATACAAATATTAAAGAAACTAGTAATTCAGCATCTTATTCTGGCGTAGCAATCGGTGATAATACGGTGGCTACTGGCGGTATTTCCTTTGCTTTAGGTAACTACGCACAAGCTACAAATGCATCCTCTATGGCGATTGGTACAGCGACATTGTCTACAGGTTTTAACTCCTTGGCAATGATGCGTCAAGCTGCTGCAAGAGGAGATTTCTCCACAGCTATTGGTACAGCATCCTGGGCGAAGGGTAATGGCAGTTTTGCCATGGGTTATTCCGCAACTGCTAAGGGTGATCAGTCCATTGCAATTGGTGCGGCAGAAACGATTACAATTCCTGGTAATCCGAATGTGAGCACTACACCCAGTGCTAAATATAATAGCGACGGTAATACCGTAACAGAAGGGGCTCGCTCCTTAGCATTTGGTACTAAGGCACGTACTGCAGCTGGTGCAGATGACTCCATGGCATTTGGATCTAAATCATATACTAGTGGTGCTAATGCAGTGGCTATGGGTTATAGTGCTAATGCTAGTGCAGAGAATGCCTTTGCCATCGGTAATACGGCACAATCATCCGCACAAAATGCGGTGGCAATGGGTAAAAGTGCAAATGCAAGTGGTGTAAGCAGTTTTGCTATGGGTAGTAGTTCTAATGCTACTGGTGCCGATGCTATTGCTATGGGTAGTTCTTCCCAAGCAAAATTATCCAACTCCATCGCATTAGGTGGTAATGCTAAATCCTTGGGTGCTGATGCGCTTGCACTTGGTGGTGCGGCGAATGCCTCTAAAGATGGTGCGATTGCAATCGGTAAAGAAGCAAAAGCAAACAATACTAATACGACAGCTATCGGTCTTGGTGCAACTGTTACAGGTACTAACTCCATGGCTATCGGTACAAATGCCGTTGCAGAATCCAATAACTCCTTGGCATTGGGTACTGGTACGGAAGTAAGAGGTGCCTTGGTTAATGGTTTCTCTGCTTTCACTAACCAACAAAATAACAATATTGCAAACGGTGTAGTTGCGGTAGGTAACGTAGGTTCTGAACGCCGTATCATCAACGTGGCGGGCGGTGAAAACGATACTGACGCAACAAATGTAAAACAATTAAAATTTGTAAACAGTAACTTGGCAAAATCCATCGCAGGTCCTACTTATACGGGCTATGAAGCGAATGGTTCTACATATAAAGCGCCTGATTTCAATATCAAGAACAGCACATACCATACGGTAAAAGAGGCTGTTGAAGCGGCGCAAACGAATTTCTTCAGTGCTAAAGGCACATCTGCCGATGCGAACTACGATAACACAGGTGCTACAGGCAATAATGCGACAGCAGCCGGTGTACGTACTTCCGCAGCAGGTAATTTCGCGACAGCTGTCGGTGCTGATGCGACTGCAGCTAATACGAACAGTACTGCTATCGGTTATAAAGCTAAATCCAGTGTAGATGATGGCGTTGCATTGGGTGCGAATTCCGTTGCTTCTGTTGCGGCTGGCAAAGCAGGTTATAATGTTAAAACTGCAGACAGCCGTACAAACGGATATAGCGGATTGACTGGCGCTGCGTTGACATCCACTATGGGTGCGGTGTCCGTAGGTGACGGCGGTACAAAAACTCGTCAAATCACTAATGTGGCTGCAGGTACAGCTGATACTGACGCTGTTAACGTGGCACAATTGCGCAATGTTAATTTGAAAGTAGCTGGTAACACTGGCAAAAATGACGTTTTATTGGATAACCAAACATTGACTGTAAAAGGCGATGGTTCTTATGTTACGACATCTGTTAACAACCAAACAATCGATGTAGCGTTGACTGATGCTACTAAGAATAAAATCGACAATGCGGCAAATAAAGACTTGTCCAATATTACAGACGGCGGTAAATCCGTTATTCGTGATGAAGCACAAAAAGCCGTAAAAGTTGTAGCTGGTAAAAATACAACGATTACAGAAGGTACTGACGGTACATATAAAACATATAAAGTTGACGTAGATGCTCCTGACTATCAATTAGTTGAAAATAGCAGTGCTGCTGATAAAGCATACACTGTATCTGGCAATAAAGTTGACTTAACTGTACAAGATGCTAAAAACCCTGCGAATAAGAAAACTGTAACTATCAAGGATATTGCGTCTAAAACAGAACTTGATAATACAAAAACAGAGCTTATTAATAAAGGCTTGAAATTCGATGCTGATAATGGTGGCGAAAAAACAAATAAATTGGGCTCCAAGGTAACAGTAGCTGGTGATGGCACTAACATCAACACTACAATTACACAAAGTGGCGACGATACAACAATTAAGGTTGCATTGGGTCAAGACATCAATGTTAATACGGTAACTGCTACAAAAACTGTAAAAGCTGGTACTGCTACTATGGGTAACCAATCTGTAACAGATAACAAAAGTGCTGCTCAGAACGGTAACTTTGTATCCGGTTTGGACAATAAAAATTGGACATTAACTGATCCTGCCTATGTATCTGGTCGTGCGGCAACAGAAGATCAACTTAAGATTGTTAGTGATGCTGTGAAAGCGGCTAACGCGGCTAACGCAAGTTCTACGGACTACCGTTTAATTGCTAATCCAAACAATGCGGCAGACGGCTCTTATAAGGTTGATAACAATAAAGTTGATTTACAAGTGAAGGACGATAAATCCGGTACAGTTAATACTGTGACAATTAAGGATATTGCGTCTAAAACTGAACTTGATAAAGTAAAAGATCGTTCCGTGAAATACGACGGTAAAACTGACAAAGATACAGTAACTTTGGAAGGTGCTAACGGTACAAAAATCACTAACTTGAAGGACGGTAACGTAGCGGCAGGCTCCAAAGATGCTGTAAACGGCGGTCAATTACATCAAGTTAAGCAAGATCTTGGTGACCAAATCACAAATACTAAGAATGAATTAAACAATAAGATTGATACAACTAAACAAGATCTTATTGATAAAGGTTTGAAATTCGACGCTAATACAGGTGGTGAAAAAACAAATAAATTGGACTCCAAAGTAGCAGTTAAAGGGGATAACTCTAATATCATTACGGAAATCTCTCAAGATGCTAACGGCGATAGCACAATTGATGTGAAACTTGGTAAAAACCTTAATGTAGAAACGATTACTGCAACCGGTGCAAACGGCAAGGACGGTAAAATCGGCATCAACGGTAAAGATGGTGTAACAACTAACATTTCCGTTACTCGTGACGGTCAACCTAGTGTAGATGGTGCTCCTGGCGCGACTACAACTCGTATTACATACCAAAAACCTGATGGTTCCAACGAAGAAGTGGCAAATTTGAACGACGGTCTTAAATTCAAAGGCGACATGGGTGCTACATCTAATGTTAAACTTAACAAACAAGTGGACATCACAGGTGGCGTAACAAGTGCTTCCGATCTTGCTACAGGCAATAATATCGGTGTTACTTCTGCGGCTGTTGGCGCTGATGGCAATGCAAAATTACAATTGCAATTGGCGAAAAACTTGACTGGCTTGCAATCTGTAACGGCATCCGACACTGTGAAAGCAGGCACTGCCACTGTAGGTAATCATACGGTAGCAGATAACAAAGGTGCTAACCAAACTGGTAACTTTGTAACAGGTTTAGATAATACATCTTGGAATATTGCAGATCCTGTATATGTACCAAACCGTGCGGCTACTGAAGAACAGTTGAAAACGGTTAGTGATGCTATTAATAAAGCTAATGCAAGTGCTACAGATTACCGCTTAATCGCTAATCCGAACAATGCCGTAGACGGTTCCTATAAAGTTGAAAACAATCAAGTTGACTTGAAGGTAAAAGACGAAAAATCCAGTGATGTTAAAACTGTAACGATTAAGGATATTGCGTCCAAAACTGAACTAGATAATGTAAAAGATCGTTCCGTAAAATATGATGGTAACACAGGCCATGACACAGTAACATTGGAAGGTCCTAACGGTACAAAAATTACTAACTTGAAAGATGGTAACGTAGCAGCCGGATCCAAAGATGCTGTCAACGGCGGTCAATTACACGATGCTAAAAACGAATTAAATAATAATATTACTAATGCGAAAACAGATCTTATCAACACAGGTCTTAAATTCGATGCCAATGTAGGCGGCGTACAAACTAACAAGTTAGGATCCACTGTAACAATTCAAGGTGAAGGTACTGCAGCTGACGCAGATTACAGCGGTGAAAACCTCAAAACTTTCATCAATCAAGATGCGGCAACAGGCAATACGACTATTGACGTGAAGATGAACAAAAACCTTAAGGCTGAATCTGTAAAGGTTGGCAAAAATGGTAAGGACGGCGTATCTATTACAGGTCCTGACACAGCGAACGGTACAGATGGCAAGGTAGCTGTGACTGATAAAAACGGTAAAGAAGCAGTTTCTATCTCCGGTAAGGACGGCGTAGGCCACATCGGCTTGACAGGCCCTGCTGGAACGAACGGCGTGAACGGTACTAATGGTATCGACTTGTCCGTGAAACCTGGTTACGACGATCCTGCGACAGGCGTTAAAGGTGAAAAAGGCGTTGATGGTACAAACGGTCTTACACGTATCGTTTACAAAGACGGTAACGGTGAACACCAAGTTGCGACTATGGAGGACGGTTTACAATTCACAGGCAACAACACTGGCACCGTGAATAAACAAAAATTGAACTCCTTGGTGAAAGTACAAGGTGAAGGCGTAACTGAAGCTGAATCTGCAGCGTTCAAGAGCGCATCCGGCAACATCAACGTAAAAGCTGATGGCACTGACAAATTGGAACTTCAATTGGCGAAAGACCTTAAAAATCTTGATTCCGTAACGGCTGCTAAGACTGTGAAAGCAGGCGGTGCTACTATGGGTAGTCAAACTGTTAATAACGAAGCTGGCGACAGCGAAACAGGCAATTATGTAACAGGCCTTGATAATAAAGATTGGGATGCAAATAAGATTGTATCCGGTCGTGCCGCAACAGAAGATCAATTGAAAAAAGCGTTGGATGCTCAAAGTGCTAACTCTACTGATTATCGTTTGATCAAGAATCAAGCGGCAGGCTCCAATGGAGACTACACTGTAGATGCGAACGGCGATGTAGCGTTGACTGTACAAGATAAGAATCATCCAGACAAAACAGAAACCGTTACAATCAAAGACGTTGCTTCTAAATCCAAGCTTGATAAATTGAATGATCGCGCTGTTAAGTATGATTTGGACCCTGCTGGCAATCTTGACAAATCCAAGGTAACTTACGAAGGCCCTACATACAATAACAAACAAGGTGGGACTCACGTAACGAATGTAGCATATGCTACAGGCAACGATGGCAGCGAAGCGGTTAATGTGGACTACTTGAATGACAAAATCAAGGATAGTGCGGACGCATTGACTAATAAAGGTTTGAAATTCGATGCTAACCAAGGCGGCGAAAAAACTAACAAGCTTGGCTCCAAAGTGACTATTAAAGGTGAAGGCACTGCAGATGACGATGATTACAGCGGTGAAAACCTTAAAACTTTCATCACACAAGATCCAACATCTGGTGATACAACTATCAATGTGAAGATGAATAAAAACCTTAAGGCTGAATCCGTGAAGGTTGGCAAAGATGGTAAGGATGGCGTGTCCATTACAGGTCCTGACAACGGTACAGACGGCAAGGTAGCTGTTACTGGTAAGGACGGAAAAGAAGCTGTATCTATTTCTGGTAAAGACGGCGTAGGTCACATCGGACTCAACGGTAAAGATGGCCGTAGCGCTGATATTTCTGTTGAAAAAGGTGATCCGGACCTCAACGGTAACGAAATCACTCGTATTAAATACACTGATGAAAATGGTAAGACACATCAAGTGGCAACCAAGGATGATGGTATGGCATACGGTGGTGACTCCGGTAATGTGATTAAGAAAAAACTTAATGAACAATTGGACATTAAGGGCGGCGTAACAAATGAAGATGATTTGACTGAAAACAATATTGGCGTTATCAGCAAAAATAATATCCTCAATATTCGTTTGGCAAAAGACCTTAAAGACTTGAACTCCATTACTTTCAACAACGGAGCTAACGGTGCAAACGGTAAAACCGTTGTAAACGGCGCAGGCATGACTATTAATGATGCAGCAGGTAATCCGTTGACAGCTGTTACAAAAGACGGTGTGAAGATTACCGATGGTCCATCCATGACGAAGGACGGCATCGATGCAGCAGGCAAGAAGGTTACTAACGTAGCTGACGGTACGGTTGCCAAAGATAGCAAGGACGCTGTAAACGGCGGTCAATTGCATACAGCTATTGAAGACATCAAATCCACAGGCTTCGGTCTTAAAGCGGAAGACGGTCAATCCGTGAAGAAACCTCTTGGCGAAACAATCGACCTAAAAGGTGACGGCAATATCAAAACTTCCGTGGACAATGGCGCTATTAAAATGGCATTAAATGATAAGATCACTCTTGGTCAAGATCCAGCAAAACAAGTTAACATTGATGGTTCTGCAGGTACAATTACAGCTGGCAATGGCGGTAATCAAGTTAAGATTGACGGCAATGATGGTTCCGTAACGGCAAATACTGTGAAAGCTGGCGATGTGGTCGTAGGGAAACAAACTTCCGACGGTAAAGAAGGCAACTTCGTAACAGGTTTGGATAACAAAACTTGGGATCCTGAAAACCCTGTAGCAGTTCCTGGTCGTGCCGCAACAGAAGATCAATTGAAAGCTGTTAATGACGACTTCAATAACAAAGCAAGAACAGGCCGTGTATTCCAAGGTGACCAACCTGGTGATAGCGGTAAAGTGGTTCGTGGTTTGGGAGATACTATGAACCTTACTGGTGGTGCTGATGTGAACCGTTTGGCAGACAACAATATCGGTGTTGTGAAAAACGCTGCTGGTGATGGCTATAACATCAAGTTGGCGAAAGACTTGAAAGGTCTTGAGTCCGTAACTACTACGGATGCTGCTGGTAATACGACTGTTATGAACGGTGGCGGCGTGACAATTACACCTGCTCAAGGTAATGCTGTAAGCCTTACTAAAGACGGCCTCAATAACGGTGGTAATAGAATTACTAATGTAGGCCCTGGCGTAGATGGTACTGATGCGGTTAACGTAAATCAATTGAGCAGTGCTATGCGTAGCGTGGATGGTAAGATTGCTGATGTAGGTGCTACTAGTGCAGCTATTTCTGGCCTCAAACCTTTACAATATGATCCATTGGAACCAACTCAAGTATTGGCTGCTGTAGGTCACTACAAAGGCAGCACAGCTGCTGCTGTAGGTGTGGCTCACTATACTAATGAATCTACAATGTTCCATATGGGCGTATCTCTCGGTGGTCATGACAACATGATTAATGCGGGCGTATCCTACAAATTTGGTACATCCGATGCTAAGAAAGCTATTCCAGCACGCTATAAAGCAGGCCCTATCAGCTCTGCATATGTATTGCAAGATGAAGTGACTGCGTTAAAAGCTGAAAATGAACGCATGAAACAACATGACTTAGAGTTAACTGCTAAATACGATCAAGTACAACGCGATAATGAAGAAATGAAAGCTCAAATCGCATTGTTGATGCAACAAGTAGGACTTTCCAAATAAAAAAATTCTTAGTCTTGTTATGTAAGGAATATGAAAGCCGCCCTTTCCGGGCGGCTCATCATAAGGAGGAAGTATGAAATTCAAAACATTTATGCCTGTATTGGCACTTGCTTGTGTGTGTGCGGTAGGCCAAGCGGATGCGGCTCAAGATCGATTGATGATGCCAGAACAACCGGCTGAACCATTAAACGTGATTGAAGCGGAAGTTGCAGTTCCTGTACCTAGCGAAGAAGTTCGCGACGTAGTGAATGCTTTCACACAATTCCAATTGGACCAAAAGGGCAAACGTATCATGGATGATTCCCGTGTTATGACTGGTCAAGAGCGTTACCGTAACAATGTATTGTACTACATGAACGTTCGTCGCAGCTGGTACATCGTGAGCCATCGTTATAAGAACGACAGCTATGCGCGTTTGGCATTAGATCGTTTGTATAACGATTATAAACAGTTCTTTACAGAACATGCGACTGTATCTGAAGATGCTAAATTGGACTATGCGCAACAAATCATCGATATCTTGGATCGCAATACGGCCAATGTACATGATGATGAATTGCGTTTCTACATGAACGAAATGGTGATCTTCAGCTTGAACGAAGCCATGAAAGACGGTAATAATCGCGTGAAACCTGTGGATGAAAAAATGGGTCCTACGGTGGATGAACTTCCTATAGTAGACCTTCGCAAAGCGATTAATGCACCTACAATTCAATAAAATTTAGACTATATCATATGACGAAAGCCGAGGCAGAAACTGCCTCGGCTTTTGTCATACATAGATTAAATCTTTTGTATGTGAATATATAAATTTAATTCCATAAATATATAGAAAAGATGAAGAATTTTTATCTTATTTTTTAAATCTATTAAATAAACTATAAAAATGAATGAAACATGAAAAAGTTGTTTACAATATTGAATATTTTTGATATAGTAGTCGCTAGAGTGAGTATCTTATAGGAAAAGATATACGTAATAGTACTTAAACTATAGTATTGAGTACTATTGTTTTATGTTAGAAGTGTAGATGATTTTTTATGTCTATTACTTCTTCTTTTATTTTGTTTTTTATATGAGGCTATAAATAGAAGGCTTAACCGGTAGAGCCGGTAGTTCGGTGAGAAAGGAATAACATGAATCGAATTTATAATGTAATTTGGAGTAAAGCTAAAAATTGCTACGTTGTAGTATCTGAGTTAGTTAAGAGCGGTGGCGGTAAAGCTAGTGTGAGTTCTGCAAGAACGAGCATTACTTTCCGTGCAGCTTTATGCGTGTTTGCTATTACGGGTTGTTTAGTATCGGGGATTGCAGAAGCAAATGTGATACAAGGCCCTGGCGCTGCTGCTACTGGTAGCAATAGCGTTGCAGTTGGCGATAATGCGAAATCTGCAGGTGCTAAGTCTGTGGCGGTAGGTAATGATGCGGCTACATTAGCGACAAGTGAAAATGGTATTGCTATCGGTAATGGTGCAAAGGCTGAAGGGCAACAACGAGTGAATGTTCCTTATCCTGCGGGTACTATTGCTATCGGTCAAGGATCTGTGGCAAAGGAAAATGGCGATATTGTAATAGGTCGTCAAGCAAAGAGCACGATTTCCAAGTATCATCAACAACCTGGATCCGGTGCAGTTGTAATGGGTGCGGAAGCTGCGTCTTATGGTTCTCGTGGTGACGTGGTTATCGGTGCTGCAGCGGAAGCTAATATAATTAGAAAGAATGCTACTGTTGACGGCGATGGCCAGCTATTCTCACAATCTGTAGCTATTGGTAGCGTAGCGAAGGTATATGGTACTCAATCTGTGGCTATCGGTGGTGATGTGAGATCTATTGGACACTCTTCTATCGCTATCGGCGGTGATGATATCGATAAAGCGAAACCTGATTTATATAATGCTATTCCTGATTTAGCGGTGTCAGGTACGCAGAAAAATTTTAACCGTGAAGTGGCTGCATTACATCCAAGTGGATTGGGTACAGCAGCTCTTAATGATAGTAAGAACTATGTAAATACTGCTTCTATCGGAAATGCCAGCCTTGCTATTGGTATGATGACACAGTCTTTAGGCACGGGCTCCAATGCTATCGGTGCTAACTCCTTGTCAAAAGGTGTGGCTAGCTCCGCCATTGGTGCTATGGCTCGTAGCTGGGGGAATAACTCGCTGGCTATCGGTAGCCAAGCCGGTGCGTATGGTGAGAAATCCACATCCCTCGGCGATGCGAATATAGTAGGCTTTGATATGACAAATGCTACTCTATCTGGTTCAGCTGCAGGCGCTCTTGGTAGAGGCAATAAGGTATATGGTAATAATGCATATGCTATTGGCAGTGAAAATACCGTAGGGACGGCTACTGTTACAGAAACTACAGAGTCTAATGGCGATAAAATTAAAAAGGTTACTGCTGGTACAGTTAAGGGTAATAAAGCTGGTGCGTTTGGTTACAAGAACACCATTACAACGGATAACTCCTACGTGGTAGGTAGTAACTCTACTATTTCCGCAGATAACGGTATGGTTCTAGGTAATAGTGCTACTGTGACAGGGGCTAATGGTTTAGCGCTCGGTAATAATACGAAAGTAGCTAATGACAATGCCGTAGCTATCGGTAATGGCTCTGAAACAGCAGCAGCTGTGGCTACTCCTTCTGCAACAATCAATGGGGTAACGCATAACTTTGCAGGCACAAACCCTGCTTCCACAGTAAGCGTAGGCAAAGCAGGTATGGAACGGACTGTTACTAATGTAGCGGCTGGTCGTATTTCTGCTACCTCCACTGATGCTATCAATGGTAGCCAATTGTTTGCAGTTAAAACGGAAGTAGAAAAAGGCGTATCCTATGCCGGCGATGTAAAAGCTGCAGCAGCTGCAGATAATAAATTCACGCGTAAATTAGGCGAACAAACTAATGTTGTAGGCGGCGTGACTGATGTAACTAAATTGACAGATAACAATATCGGTGTCGTTTCCAATGGCACTGATACATTAAATATTAAATTGGCTAAAACATTGACTGGTTTGGACAGCGTTACAGCTGGCGGTACTACTATCAATAACGGCGGTTTGACCGTAGATGGTAAAAACTATGTATCTCCAAACGGTATCAATGCGAATAACCAAAAGATCACCAATGTAGCTGATGGTACTAACTCTAATGATGCGGTTAACTATGGTCAATTACAAAATGCGATTAACTCTATCGATAAAGCGCCTACTGTGAAAGCAAAAGATGCAAATGTAACTGTAACAGAAGGTACAAATGCAGCAGGTGGTAAAGAATATATTGTTGGATTAGGTAATACAATCAATGTTGGTACTACACATCCTGTAACTGTAGATGGTAATGCAGGCCATGTTACAGGCCTTCAAAATACAGATTGGAATGTAGGCAATCCTGTTGCTGTTCCTGGTCGCGCGGCTACAGAGGATCAGTTGAAAAAGGTTAACGATACAGTTAATACCAATAAGGATCAAATCGATAAAAATAAACAAGCTATCGCAGATAACAAACAAAATATCACAACAAATGCTGGTAATATTGCTAATAATACGCAAAATATCGCAAAGAACGCTGGCGATATAGTTACAATCAATAAAACTATTGAAAAAGGTTTGAACTTTGACGGTGACTCCGGTGCAACAATCAATAAGAAATTGGGTGATACTGTTGCTGTTAAAGGCGGTGCTACAGGCACATTGTCTGACAACAATATCGGTGTTATATCCGATGGTACGGGCACATTGAATGTGAAATTGGCTAAAACATTGACAGGTTTGGATAGCGTCACAGCTGGTGATACTACCATCAATAACGGCGGTTTGACCGTAGGTGGCAAGAATTATGTATCTCCAAATGGTATCAATGCAAACGACCAAAAGGTAACGAATGTTGCTAACGGCGACGTGGCTCCAAACTCCAAAGATGCAGTTAACGGTGGTCAATTACATCAAGTTAAGCAAGATCTTGGTGACCAAATTACGAATACCAAGAATGATTTAAATAATAAAATTGATAATACTAAAACTGACCTTATCAATAAAGGCCTTCGTTTTAACGCGGATAATGACGATGAAAAAACGAATAAATTAGGCTCTAAAGTAACTGTAAACGGCGATGATAACATCACTACAGAAATTACTCAAACTGGTGATGATACTAAGATTGCTCTTAAATTAAAGAAAGACCTTAATGTTAGATCTGTTACGGCTACGGACACTGTGAAAGCAGGGGACGTAACAATGGGTAAACAAGCTGATGGTGCGAACCCTGGTAATACAGGCAACTATATTACTGGTCTTGATAATAAGACTTGGGATCCAGGTAATGTTGTATCTGGTCGTGCCGCAACAGAGGACCAATTGAAACAAGCTTTGGCAAATCAAACTGCAACAGGTCTTAAATTTGATGCCAATGTAGGCGGTGTACAAACTAGTAAATTAGGTTCTACCGTAATCGTACAAGGCGAAGGTAAAGCTGCTGATAGCGATTATAGCGGTGAAAATATTAAGACTTTCATCAAACAAGATGCAGCAACAGGCAACACGACCATTGACGTGAAGATGAGCAAAAATCTTAAAGCTGAATCTGTAAAAGTTGGCAAAGGTGATAATAAGGATGGTGTATCTATCACAGGTCCAGATGGTGCGAACGGTACAGATGGCAAGGTAGGCATTACTGGTAAAGACGGTAAAGAAGCTGTATCTATGTCCGGCAAAGACGGTGTAGGTCACATCGGTCTTAATGGTAAGGACGGCCGTAGTGCGGATATCTCTGCTGAAAAAGGCGACCCTGATATCGAAGGCAACGAAATCACGCGTATTAAATACCAAGACGAAAATGGTAAAACACACCAAGTGGCAACTAAAGACGATGGTATGAAATACGGTGGTGATAGCGGTGCCGTGATCAACAAAAAGCTTAATGAGCAAGTAAACGTAATCGGTGGCATTACTGATGCTAGCAAGTTGACTACTGAAGATAATTTAGGTGTCGTATCCGATGGTAGCAATAACCTCAAGGTTCGTATGGCAAAAGACTTAAAAGGTCTTGAAACAGTAACAACTAAAGATGCTGCAGGCAACACTACAGTTGTAAATGGCGGCGGCATGAAAATTACACCTGCTAGCGGTAACCCTGTGAGTCTAACTAAAGATGGTTTGGATAATGGTGGTAACAAGATTACGAATGTAGCTGCTGGTACAGCTCCAACTGATGCAGTCAATAAATCTCAATTGGATCAAGCTGCAGCTGCTGCGACTACGACGGTAACAGCGGGCGATAATATTAAGGTTACGCCAAGCGACAATCCGAATGGTTCCAAAAACTATGAAGTAAGTCTTAAAGACCAAGTAACATTGGGCTCCGATCCGAAGAAACAAATCGCTATCGATGGCAATGCAGGCACAATCAAAGCTGGCGACAAGGTTGAAATTGATGGCGATAAAGGGACTATTAAAGTTGGTAAAGATGGTCAAGATGGCGTATCCATCACAGGCCCAGATGCGGCGAACGGCACAGACGGCAAGGTAGGCGTTACTGGTAAAGACGGTAAAGATGCTGTATCCATGTCTGGTAAAGACGGTGTAGGTCACATCGGTCTTAATGGTAAGGACGGTCGCAGTGCAGATATCTCTGTTGAAAAAGGTGACCCTGATATCGAAGGCAACGAAATCACGCGTATTAAATACCAAGACGAAAATGGTAAAACCCACCAAGTGGCAACTAAAGACGATGGTATGAAATACGGTGGCGATAGCGGTTCCGTGATTAACAAAAAGCTTAATGAACAAGTAAACGTTATCGGCGGTATTACTGATGCTAGCAAGTTGACTACAGAAGATAATTTAGGTGTCGTATCCGACGGTACTGGTAACCTCAAGGTTCGTATGGCGAAAGACTTGAAAGGCCTTGAAACAGTAACCACTAAGGATGCTGCAGGTAACACCACAGTTGTGAATGGTGGCGGTGTAACAATTACACCTGCTAGCGGTAATGCAGTAAGCCTTACTAAAGATGGCCTTAACAACGGTGGTAATACAATTACCAATGTTGCGGCTGGTGTAAACGGCACTGATGCGGTTAACGTAAATCAATTAAAAGGTGCAACAGATAAGATGGCGAATGCAATCAATGCTGTAGCGGGCGAAACACAACGTGTAGGCGCACATGCAGCGGCTATGGCTGCGTTGAAACCAATTCAATACGATCCATTGGAGCCAACTCAAGTAATGGCTGGTGTTGGTAATTACAGAGGTGAAACTGCGGCGGCATTAGGTGTTGCACATTACTCTGCAGAAGATACTATGTTCCATTTGGGTGTATCTGTTGGTGGTCATCACAATATGGTGAATGCTGGTGTAACTCACAAATTCGGTAACTCCGATGCGAAGAAAGCGATTCCAGAACGTTATAAAGGTGGCCCTATCAGCTCTGTTTATGTGTTGCAAGATGAGGTAACAGCATTGAAAGCTGAAAATGCACGCATGCAAGAAAGCCTTAACGAATTGTCTTCAGTGAAGGCTGATAATGCACGTATGCAACAACGTATTGATGAATTATCCTCTGTGAAGGAAGATAATGAACAAATGAAGGCTCAAATTGCATTGTTGATGCAACAAGCAGGGCTTACAAAGTAAATTTGACTTGATTAAATGGGTTATTTAGTATACTCTAGTCATGTAAGAATCATGTAAGGAATATGAAAGCCGCCCTTCGGGGGGCGGCTCGTCATTAGGAGGATTTATGAAATTCAAAACATTTATGCCTATATTGGCACTTGCTTGTGTATGCGCGGTAGGTCAAGCGGATGCGGCTCAAGATCGATTGATGATGCCAGAACAACCGGCTGAACCATTAAACGTGATTGAAGCGGAAGTTGCAGTTCCTGTACCTAGCGAAGAAGTTCGCGACGTAGTGAATGCTTTCACACAATTCCAATTGGACCAAAAGGGCAAACGTATCATGGATGATTCCCGTGTTATGACTGGTCAAGAGCGTTACCGTAACAATGTATTGTACTACATGAACGTTCGTCGCAGCTGGTACATCGTGAGCCATCGTTATAAGAACGACAGCTATGCGCGTTTGGCATTAGATCGTTTGTATAACGATTATAAACAGTTCTTTACAGAACATGCGACTGTATCTGAAGACGCTAAATTGGACTATGCGCAACAAATCATCGATATCTTGGATCGCAATACAGCCAATGTACATGATGATGAATTGCGTTTCTACATGAACGAAATGGTAATCTTCAGCTTGAACGAAGCTATGAAAGATGGTAATAATCGCGTGAAACCTGTGGATGAAAAAGCAGCTCCTGCGATGGACGAACTTCACACAGTGGACCTTCGTAAAGCGATTAATGCGCCTACAATTCAATAATTTTAGATGATTCAATTATAAGAATTAAGTGTTGTTGTGTTGTATTGTATTTCTTATAATTGTATGACCGATAAAAAATATCGGGGTGTTGTTTGTATTAACAATACCCCGATATTTTTTATGCATATAATTTTGCAATCAATGTGATTCGCTGACCTTGAATCACCTTATATGTAATTTTTTTTACGATGGCCGTAAAGTTGTGATGCAGAAATTGTAACTGATCGTTAGGTTGAACGTCCGCATCATATGTAAATACGCCTTCTTCCCCATTAAAGCGACCTTTGATTGTGAAAGTTTGATTATCTCGTGTAACTACGATATCTTCTTCGGTAACCGTATTTGGTTTATCTATATTTTGTTGTAAGATATTGAGTTCTGACATAGATTTCTTCCTCCTTTCTGCTTTCAGTATAACAATAAAAATTAAAAAACACATGGAGTAATCGTATAAATTGTTTTTATACACATATGCTCTATTTCTATAAAGCCTATAAAGCCCGCCGATACGCCTTTAGAGGGACTTGGAATAAAAAAAGGAATGAAGGCGATTTGAATTTCACCTGTCATTCCTTTTACTATATAATAAAATGCTACCTTTATTGATTGTGCAATAGTTAATTGGCTTAAGTAGGTATGTAGTAATTGTGTACGTACATTGAGTCAAAATGGCAGAAACACTGTACGATATCCGTTTATGAAAAGATATCATTCTATTATATGGTTTATCATAAATCAGAATGATGAAGAGAAAATAAATTGGTTACATATGGTGTGATATTGACACATAATAATGGAAAGTTTTGTATTATTTATGAAAGTAGGTGAATAATAGTAAAAAAAATACATTGTTTATGCAGAATATTCAGTATATTTAATTTTATCGAAATTATTAATAACTTAAATACAAAAGTTTTATGAAAATAAAATGAAAAAAAGTTTACAATTTCCGTAATATGTGGTATTTTAGATATACACATTCAAGAATATCGATGAATTCTCAATACATCATCGATCCATCATTGTTATCTCATTAAATATATAGGATAGTTAGTAAGTTTTATAGGAGAAAGATTAATGAATCGAGTATTTAAAGTGATTTGGAATCGCACAAAGGGCTGCTATGTTGTTGTAGCAGAAACAGCAAAGAACATGACGAAACGTTCCTCTTTGTCGGTTGTATTCTCTAAAATGGTAGGTGCTACAGCAGTTGCCGTTATGTTGACAGGCGTCATGATGCCTACGGATGCCTTGGGGGCACCAATTAAAAATGGTGTCGGAGCGGCAGCCGAAAATGACGGTGGTATCGCGATTGGTGATAGAACAAATGCTCGCGGTGACTATAGTGTGGCTATGGGTACAGACGCTACTGTTGGTAAAAATGATCCATCTGAATCTGAAAGCCAAAACGGTATCGCTATCGGTCATGGTGCCACAGTAAGCGTTAACCCTGCTACGGCTACACCAGGTATTACAGATAAGAGCGGTGGTATCGCGATTGGTCATAGTGCGGAAACAAGGGATATTAACACAATCGCTATTGGTACGGGGACATTAGGGCAAGGTGCACAAGCTGTGGCTATCGGTCGTAATGCGAATACCATTGCTAATAATGGTGTAGCTATTGGTAATGAAGCAAAAGTACAATCCACGAACGGCTTCGCGTTGGGCAATAACTCAAGAGCGGGATTCAATAAAGCTGATCAGTTAGTTGGTAAAGATAATGATTTAGCTTTTGGTCCTAATGCACGCGCTTGGGGAGGTACCTCCATGGCTTTTGGTAATGATGCTGAGTCAGGTGGGGGAAGTGCTATAGCTATTGGTAATAAAGCATACTCCATGGGTGATCATGGTGTTGCTTTAGGTACTAATGCACAATCTCGTGGTGAAGAAGCACCAGCATTAGGTACGAATTCTACTGCAAATGGCAAATATTCGGTGGCTGTTGGACGTAAAAGTTTAGCTAGTAATGAACAAGATATCGCTATAGGCTCTGGTGCACAAGCTTCTGGAATGAATTCTTTAGCTGTAGGTAGTGGGGCAAAAGCGACAAAAAATAGTAGTATAGCAATCGGTAATGGATCGGAATCGAACGGTACAAGTTCCGCCGTTATCGGGTCTAAAAATATTGTTAACTCCGATGATACGTATGTATGGGGGACTAATAACGGAACTATTAATTCTAAATTCTCCAGTGTTATGGGGAATAATAACCATTTGGATACGACGGAGGAAGGGGCCCATATCATGGGTAATAACTCCACTGTATCCGCAAAGGGCAGCATGGCGTTAGGTAACTGGGCATATGCGACGGCTATGGATTCTTTTGTTATGGGGAACAATGCTCGTGTGGATCAGGCTAATTCCGTAGCGTTAGGTACTAACTCAACGACTGAAACTGTAGTAAGTACGCCGAATGCAACTGTTAACGGTGTCAATAAGACATTTGCCGGCGGTACGGCTCAAGGTACCGTAAGTATCGGTGCTAATAATGTAGCCGGTGTGGCAGGCATTAAAAAATACTATCGTACGCTTACTAATTTGGCTGCCGGTCGTATTGATGCTAATAGTACAGATGCTGTTAATGGTAGTCAATTATATGCTGTAAAAGAAGAAGTTGAAAGAGGTCTTAACTTCGATGCTAATACAGGCGGTGCGAAAAATAATAAATTAGGCTCTAAAGTTACCATCAAAGGTGACGGCAGCAATATCAATGCCGCAATTACACAAGCCAATGGTGATACCACTATTAAAATATGACTTTGGGGAATACAATGAAAATAGGTACAGCAAATCCTGTAACTATTGACGGTACTACAGGCCATGTAACAGGACTTCAAAATAAAGACTGGAGTGTAGATAATCCTGTGGCTGTATCTGGTCGCGCCGCTACAGAAGATCAGTTGAAAAAGGTAAATGAAAAAGTTAATACCAATAAAGCTGATATTGATAAAAATACTGGAGATATTAATACTAATAAGCAAAATATCACAAAAAATGCTGGCGACATTGCTAAGAACAAAACTGATATCGCTCAAAACAAGCAAGACATCTCCACTATTAATACAAAGATTAATAAAGGCTTGAACTTTGCTGGTGATACAGGTGCTGTAAGCAACAGACAGTTAGGCGACACTGTAACTGTTAAAGGCGGTGCTACAGGCACATTATCCGACGGTAATATCGGTGTTGTATCCGATGGCAATGGCACATTGAATGTGAAACTAGCTAAAACATTGACTGGTTTAGATAGTGTTACAGCAGGTGGTACTACTATTAACAACGGTGGGTTGACTGTAGGCGGTAAAACATATGTATCTCCATCAGGTCTCAATGCGAATAATCAAAAGATTACTAATGTTGCAGATGGTAGTAGCGCTAATGATGCAGTTAACTATGGCCAATTACAAGCTGCTATCGGTGGTACAGCCAAAGCGTCTACTGTAAAAGCAAAGGATGCGAATATAACTGTAACAGAAGGTACAAATGCTAATGGTGGTAAAGAATTTACTGTTGGTTTAGGCAATAAAATTACTGTAGGCACAGCACATCCTGTAACTGTAGACGGTGATGCTGGTCATGTAACAGGCCTTCAAAATAAAGATTGGAATGTAGATAATCCTGTGGCTGTATCTGGTCGCGGTGCTACTGAAGATCAGTTGAAAAAAGTTAACGATAAAGTTAACACTAATAAGATTGCTATTGATAACAATAAACAAGATATCAATACTATCAATACAACTCTTGATAAAGGCTTGAACTTTGATGGTGACTCCGGTGCAGTTATCAATAAAAAATTAGGTGATAAACTATCCGTTAAAGGTGGTGCAACAGGCACATTGTCCGACGGCAATATCGGTGTTGAATCCGATGGCAATGGCACATTGAATGTGAAATTAGCTAAAACATTGACTGGCTTGGACAGTGTTACAGCAGGTGGTACTACTATCAACAACGGCGGTTTGACCGTAGGTGGTAAAACGTATGTGTCTTCAACAGGCCTCAATGCGAATGACCAAAAGGTAACGAATGTTGCTGATGGTGCTGTAGGCGCAGGCAGTAAGGACGCTGTAAACGGCGGTCAATTACACGATGCTAAAAACGAATTGAATAATAATATCATTGATGCTAAAAATGAACTTATTAACAAGGGCCTTCGTTTCAACGCTGATAACAACGATGAAAAAACGAACAAACTTGGTTCTAAAGTAACAGTAAATGGTGATGGTAATATCACTACTGAAATTACGCAAACCGGCGATGATACTACAATCGGCGTTAAATTAAATAAAAATCTTAATGTTCAAACATTGACGGCTACAGATACTGTGAAAGCCGGCGGTGTAACAATGGGTAAACACGCTGATACGAAGAACTATGTAACTGGTCTTGATAATAAAGATTGGGATGTGAATACAACTAATCCTGTAAGCGGTCGCGCTGCTACAGAAGATCAATTGAAAAAGATTAGTGATGTTGTTAAGAATCAAGGTGCTAATGCTACAGATTACCGTTTGGTGAAAAATGCAGCTGCTGCAGATGAGGCTTATACAGTTGATTCTAACGGTGATGTTGACTTGACTGTAGAGGACAAAAACCATGCAGGTCAAAAAGAAACCGTTAAGATTAAGGATGTTGCATCTAAATCTAGCCTCGATAAATTAAACGATCGTGCTGTTAAGTATAATTTGGATAATGGTGCTGTTGATAAGACAAAAGTAACTTATGAAGGTCCTACTTATGCTAATAAAGTAGGTGGTACTCACGTAACAAACGTGGCGTATGCTACAGGCAACGATGGCAGCGAAGCGGTTAATGTGGATTACTTGAAAGATAAAATCAAAGATAGTGAAGACGCATTAACTAATAAAGGTTTGAAATTCGATGCTAACAGTGGCGGTGTAAAAACTAATAAACTTGGCTCTACAGTTACTGTTAAGGGCGAAGGTAATGATGCTGATGCTAACTATAGCGGTGAAAACCTTAAAACTTTCATCACACAAGATCAAGATGGTAACACAACTATCGATGTGAAGATGAACAAAAACCTCAAAGCTGATAGTGTGGCTATTGCTGGTAAAAACGGCCAAGACGGCGTTACACTTAAAGGTGGCGACGCTAAAAACGGTGTAGATGGCACAAGCATTAATCGTTTAGTGACCGAAGATAAAGACGGCAATACACATACACTTGCAACGCTTGACGATGGTATGATGTACGGCGGCGATACAGGCAATGTAATTAAAAAGAAACTTAACAATCAAGTGAATGTTAAGGGCGGTATCTCCGATGAAAGCAAATTAGCTGCTGAAGACAACATCGGTGTTGTTTCCGATGGTTCCGATACATTGAAGTTGCGCTTGGCGAAAGAATTGAAAGGTTTGACATCTGCTACTTTCACAAACGGTGGCAATAATACTGTTATCAATGGTGATGGCATGACCATCAATCGTGCTGGTGGCGATGCAGTAAGTCTTACAAAAGACGGCTTAAATAACGGCGGTAACAAGATTACGAATGTTGCTGACGGGACAGACCCTAACGATGCAGTTAATAAATCTCAATTGGATAAAGCTACAGCAGCTGCATCCACAACGGTATCGGCAGGTAATAATATTACTGTGACACCTAGTATCAATGCGAATGGTTCCAAGAACTATGAAGTAAGTCTTAAAGATCAAGTGACATTGGGCTCTGATGCTACGAAACAAATTGCGATGGATGGTACTACAGGTACTATCAAGGCTGGCGATAAAGTTACAATCGATGGCAATAAAGGTACTATTAAAGCTGGCAACGTAACAATTGACGGTGAAAACGGTACCATTAAAGCTGGTGACAAGGTAACTATCGATGGTAAAGATGGTAAGATTGCTGCAGGCAAGGTATCTGTTGATGGCAAAGACGGTTATGTGACAGGTTTGGAAAACAAAGATTGGGATCCTGACAATATCACAAGCGGTCGTGCTGCTACAGAAGATCAATTGCAAAAATCTCACAAATCCTTAGATAACAAGATTAATAACTTAGGTGATGAAATCACGAAAAAAGGTATGAATTTTGCTGGTAATACAGGTGAATTCCACCGTGATTTAGGCCAAAAGGTTACTATCAAAGGTGAAGGTACAGAGTCTGACGATAAATACTCCGGCGAAAATATTAAAACAGTAGCCGACCAAGATGGTAATGTTACTATCAAGATGGCGAAAAACCTTAAGACTGACAGCGTAACTACTGATAAGGTAAAAGTTGGTAAAAACGGTAAGGACGGCGTATCCATTACAGGTCCTAATGGTGCTGACGGTACAGATGGTAAGGTAGGTATCACAGGCAAAGACGGTAAAGATGCTGTATCCATGTCCGGTAAAGACGGTGTTGGTCATATTGGTTTAACTGGTAAAGACGGCCGTAATGCGGATATTACCGTTGATAAAGGTGATCCAGACTTAGACGGTAATGCAATCACTCGTATTAAGTACCAAGACGAAAATGGTAAGACACATCAAGTGGCAACTAAAGACGATGGTATGAAATACGGTGGCGATAGCGGTTCCGTAATCAAGAAAAAGCTTAACGAACAAGTTAATGTAGTGGGTGGCATTACTGATGCTAGCAAGTTGACTACAGAGGACAATTTAGGTGTCGTATCTGATGGTACTGGTAACCTTAAGGTTCGTATGGCGAAAGACTTGAAAGGTCTTGAAACAGTAACCACTAAGGATGCTGCAGGTAATACTACAGTTATGAATGGTGGCGGTGTAACAATTACACCTGCTAGCGGTAATGCGGTAAGCCTCACTAAAGACGGCCTCAACAACGGCGGTAATACAATTACCAATGTAGGCCCTGGTGTAAACGGCACGGATGCAGTTAACGTAAATCAATTGAAAGGTGCTACAGATGGTTTAGCTAATGCTATTAACTCCGTAGCAGGCGAAACACAACGTGTAGGCGCACATGCGGCGGCTATGTCTGCATTGAAACCTATTCAATATGATCCATTGGAACCAACTCAAGTGATGGCTGGTATCGGTAATTATAGAGGTGAAACTGCGGCGGCTCTTGGCGTTGCACATTACACAGCAGAAGATACAATGTTCCATGTAGGTGTATCTGTTGGTAGCCACCATAACATGGTGAATGCTGGTGTAACTCGTAAATTCGGTACTTCCGATGCGAAGAAAGCTGTTCCTGAACGTTACAAAGGTGGCCCTATTAGCTCCATGTACGTAATGCAAGATGAAATGACTGCTTTGAAAGCTAAGTACGAAAAAGTACAACGCGACAATGAAGAAATGAGAGCACAAATTGCATTATTGATGCAACAAGCGGGCTTGAAATAATATGAAATAACATATTGATACGGCAGTGCTTATAAAAGGCGCCAAAAGCGAAATGCTTTTGGCGCCTTTTTCTATATAAAAAAATAGTTTAAATGGCTGTTATGAGCATATATATGT
>OKWA01000341.1_pt1 | contig 28203 bp, 23 predicted proteins | sample 1606861 | NCBI WGS metagenome assembly OKWA01 (sample SAMN03281007, study PRJEB24777) | human gut metagenome | isolation source: fecal sample PR166 from 1 month old female Malay infant, vaginally... | reverse complement strand
CCCATTTCCGGGTGCTGCGCTACGACACGCACGGCCACGGTAAAACGACGAAAAATGGCAAAGTGACCCTCGCCCAGTTGGGTGAGGATGTGATTGCGCTGCTCGATCACCTGAATATCGACCGCGCCTGGTTCTGCGGGATCTCGATGGGCGGTTTGACCGGCCTGTGGCTGGGACGCTTTGCGCCGGAGCGTTTTCATGGTCTGGCGGTCGCCAACACCGCGGCGCGCATTGGCGATCAGGCCAGCTGGCTGTCGCGGGCGCGGGCCGTACGTCAGGAGGGGATGGCGGTGGTGGCCGCCGGAGCGGCAGACCGCTGGTTTACCCACGCGTTTCGCCAGAAGGCGCCGGAGGTGGTCGAGGCGCTTTGTCACCAGCTGACCCATACCGATGCTGAAGGCTATGCCGCCTGCTGTGAGGCGCTGGCCGCCGCCGACCTGCGGGGCGAAGTGGGGCAGATCCCGCTGCCGACGCTAATCATCGCCGGGGAAAGTGACCCTGTCACCACGGTCGGTGACGCTCATTTCCTGCAGCAGCAGATCCCCGCCTCCGAGGTGGTGGTTCTGGCGGCATCGCATCTGTCTAACATTGAGGCGCCGAAAAGCTTTACTTCGGCGCTGCTGAGCTTTTTCCAGGGGGAACGCCATGGATGATAAACAGCGCTATCAGGACGGGATGGCGGTACGGCGCAAAGTATTGGGCGACGCCCACGTCGACCGTACGCTGCAGCATCTGACGCCGTTGAATGATGAGTTTCAGGACTTTATTACCCGCTATGCCTGGGGCGAGACCTGGACGCGTCCGGGGCTCGATCACCATACCCGCAGCATGATCACTATTGCCATGCTGATCGCTCTCAATCGCGAGGCGGAGCTGAAGATGCATCTGCGCGCGTCGTTTAACAACGGGGTGACCCGCGATGAGCTGAAAGAGCTGATCATGCACTCTGCGCTGTACTGCGGGCTGCCGGCGGCCAATGCCACGATGCATCTGGCGCAGCAGGTGTTTGACGACATCGACGCCGCGCAGGGTTGAGTCGTCGTCCGAGTCGGATTGCCCGGCAGTCGTTGTAGGCCGGGTAAGGCGCAGCCGCCACCCGGCGAAATGGCGGCACAACCGGGAATGTCCCTGTTTGCACTATGTTTGGCAGGGCCACAACGTTTGGCAGGGCTACAACTTCTATGTTAATTCCGGGCAGATTGCGCTCCCGGTTGATCTTCTGCGTTCTGTCACTTATGGCGCAGGGAGCGCACAGGGGGCGGCCAGTCGCCGCCGCCCCCTGTACCCCCGGGCTCCGGCCAGCAAAATCGCCACTGCGTGGTACCTTCGACTTATCCCTGCAGGCTGCGGGTCGGGCCGAGGCAGCGTCCCTGCAAAACACGGCCCTCAGCCCGCATCCATGCGGGCTGCCCCGGCCTTCCGGGAACGTCTCAGCGATTTTGAGGCCGCCAGCACCGGCAGTTTCAGTCGCGCAAATGGGTAAATGAGTGACAGGCCGCACGAACCCCTGGCCGGGTAAGGCGTAGCCGCCACCCGGCGAAATGGCGGGTATGGCGCCGATAGATTGCCCTCCGGCGCAGCGCTTGCCGGGCCTGGGAAGCGAAGATCGCCTGTAGACCCCGTAGGCCGGGTAAGGCGCAGCCGCCACCCGGCGGAAATGCCGCTACGTTAACCCTTATTTCTCAGGCTCCTGCGGCGCGACGGCCGGGGCGGCGTACCAGGCTTCCTGCGGCACCACTACCGCCGCTTTTGGCTGCATCACAAAGTTCGGCGACATAATCTGCACGCCGAATTCGTTAAACACATCAATAATGCTGCTATGCAATGCGTTGCGGCCATCCGGCAGCTTGGTTGTGGGGAGTAAGCGCACCTGCAGCTCATACGAGGTGTACCAGTCAAGCAATCCCAGCTTACGCACCACCGGCGCAATTTGCTGATCGATCCCCGGGGTGCGTCTCGCCGCCAGCTCCAGCAGCGCATGGACCTGACGCCACGGCGTATCGTAGCCGATAGTGACGCTGGTGGTGAGGTTGACTCCACCGTCGGCGCTTTCGGCGCTGAGATTAATAATTTTCCCGCTCACCACCACCGCGTTCGGGACGGTAACGATGTAATTTTCGCGGGTGAGAATTTTGGTCGCCAGTACGCCAATCTCGCTGACCTGACCCTCATTATCGGCGAGGCGGATCCAGTCGCCTTTGCGCAGCGCCCGAGAGTAGATCAGCACCAGGCCGCTCATCGCATGGGTCATCACTCCGGTTGACCCGAGGGTCAGCATCAGGCCGAAGAACACGCTAATGCCTTTGAAGGCGAGGGAGTTGGCGCCGGGAAGGAACGGGTAGGCGGCGGAGAGGGCAAACAACCAGATGACCACCGAGATAAGCCGACGGGTGGCGCTAACGGTCTCCGGATGAATGCCGGGAACCTGAATGCGGCCGGCGGCGACCTGGTCGAGAACCACCTTCACCAGGCGAATGATAAGCCAGGTGAGAAGGAAAATAAGCACCACGATCATCAGCCCCGGCAGGGAGGCGACAATCGACAGAGAGAGGTCGCGGATCACCCCCAGCGACCAGTCCCCCAGCGATTCGCTCCACACCCGCGTCCAGGGAAACAGGCTGAAGGCCCAGCTCAGCCAGAGATAACAGGCCAGCATGCCGAGAAGGATGACCAGCACAGCATAGAGTCGAACTTCAATATTGCCGAGATAGCGCCGCCAGTGCTGCGGTATGGCGCTACGTTTTTCGAGGATCCGCAGCAGGAAAAAACGTCGCACCCGCCGCCAGGCGCGGAAGGCGCCGTAGTAAAACAGCGCCAGCAGCAGCGCCCCGGCCAGGGCTTTACCGGCGGAGATGAACAGATAGCGGTTGTTGAACTGCTCCTGGAGGCTGGTGCGCTGGGCTTCCATACGCGCCAGCACCCGCTGGGCTGCCTGGTCGAGGGTTAAATCATCGCCCTCGTCGAGATCCGCCTGGCTCAGCAGCAGCACCGGTTTGCCGTTCATCAGAAACAGTCTGCCTGGCTGACCATAGCGGATAACCGGCACGACCCGCAGCGGCTGGCGAATATCATCTTCGGTGAAGGCGCGCAGGGCGCTGCGGGTGCGCAAAACGCGCTCTTCGGGCGTGGTCTGGCCAAAGGTGGCCTGCAACATGACGACAGGTTGGTGGAAAATCGTGACCGTGCGTGCCTGCTCGCGCGCGGTTGGCTGCTGTCGCGGTTCGGCGGCCAGCGCCGGCTGGAGCACCAGCAGCGCCAGCGCCCAGAGGATAACGATGCTCATCCTGTTCATTGAGGCACCTGAGATAAGAATTATTGTTATTTTTCAGCAAAAAACGGAGGGCTTGTAGTTGAGCATAGCCTGGTGCGAAGTGAATTCAAGCTGGGGAAACGCGGACATAAAAAAAGCCGTCGCCCAAACGGCGACGGCCTGATATCAGCGTCAGAGGATAGCGTTAGCCGTGCTGTTTACAGCCCGCGCACTGCTTATTCTGGATCTGCTGGAAGAAGTCGTTGCCTTTATCATCGACGAGGATAAACGCCGGAAAATCTTCCACTTCGATTTTCCAGATAGCTTCCATCCCCAGTTCCGGATAGGCCACGCACTCGAGGCTCTTGATACTCTGCTGGGCGAGCACTGCCGCCGGGCCGCCGATGCTTCCAAGGTAGAAGCCGCCGTGTTTATGGCAGGCATCGGTCACCTGCTGGCTGCGGTTGCCTTTCGCCAGCATCACCATGCTCGCGCCGTGGGACTGCAGCAGATCAACGTAAGAGTCCATGCGGCCGGCAGTGGTTGGGCCGAGGGAGCCGGAAGCGTAACCGGCTGGCGTTTTTGCCGGGCCCGCGTAGTAGATCGGGTGATCTTTGACGTACTGCGGCAGCGCCTCGCCGTTGTCGATAAGCTCCTTCAGCTTGGCGTGGGCGATGTCGCGGGCCACGATAATGGTGCCGTTAAGGCTCAGGCGGGTGGAGACCGGATGTGCCGACAGCTGCGCCAGGATCTCGCTCATCGGCTGATTCAGGTTGATGCTTACCACTTCGCCTTCGCCGGCCTGACGCAGATGTTCAGGAATATATTTTCCCGGATTGCTCTCCAGCTTCTCGATCCAGATACCGTCGCGGTTAATTTTGGCTTTGATATTGCGGTCGGCGGAGCAGGAGACACCCATGCCGATCGGGCAGGAGGCGCCGTGGCGCGGCAGACGGATCACCCGGATATCGTGGGCGAAGTATTTCCCGCCGAACTGCGCGCCGAGGCCGAGGTTCCGCGCTTCCTGCAGCAACTCCTGCTCCAGCTGCACGTCGCGGAACGCCTGACCGTGTTCGTTACCTTCGGTCGGCAGACCGTCGTAATAGCGGGTCGAGGCCAGTTTGACGGTCTTCAGCGTCGCTTCCGCCGAGGTGCCGCCGATCACAAACGCGATGTGGTACGGCGGGCAGGCGGCGGTGCCGAGAGTGCGCATCTTCTCAACGAGGTAGTTTTTCAGCTTCGCCGGGGTGATCAGGGCCTTGGTCTCCTGGTACAGATAGGTTTTGTTGGCGGAACCGCCGCCTTTCGCCATGCACAGGAACTTATATTCTTCACCGTCGACGCTGTAGAGATCGATCTGCGCCGGCAGGTTGGTGCCGGTGTTAACCTCTTTATACATATCCAGCGGCGCGTTCTGTGAGTAGCGCAGGTTATCTTCGGTATAGGTGTTGTACACCCCCTGCGCCAGGGCGGCTTCATCGCCGCCGCCGGTCCAGACGCGCTGGCCTTTTTTCCCCATGATAATCGCGGTGCCGGTATCCTGGCAGGTCGGCAGCACGCCCTTGGCGGCAATTTCCGAGTTGCGCAGGAACTGCAGGGCGACATATTTATCGTTATCGCTGGCTTCCGGGTCGAGCAAAATCGAGGCGACCTGTTGCTGATGGGAGACGCGCAGCATAAAGGCGGCGTCGTGGAAGGCCTGCTGAGCGAGCAGGGTCAGCGCCTGCGGCTCTACTTTCAGGACCTGCTGGCCGTCAAATTCGGCGACGGAGACGTGCTCTTTGCTGAGCAGATAGTATTCCGTATCGTCGTGCGCCAGCGGAAACGGATCCTGATAAACAAACGGTTTAGTCGACATAGTCACTTACTCCATAAAGATAAAAACCGCCGAGGTAGTCCCGGCGGTTATGAATCAGAACATCATGGACATCCACGGATAGCCAATCAGCAGCAGGGCGGCCAGGAAGATGGCGCCAAAGATGGTGCCGAGGCGCCAGTAATCTTTGGTCGGCAGGTAGCCGCTGCCGTAGTAGATTGGGCTTGGGCCAGTACCGTACGGGGTGATGATCCCCATCACGCCCAGCGAGGTGACCATCAGCAGGACAAACACTTCCATATTCATTCCCGGGATAGTCGAGGCAATGGTCAGCATGGCCGGCAGCAGCGCGGTGGTGTGCGCGGTGGTGCTGGCAAACAGATAGTGCAGCAGGTAGAACGCCAGCAGCAGGACGATGGTCGCCATCCCCGGGGAGATGCCGCTCATCAGCGCGCCGCCCTCTTTACCCAGCCAGGCGATAAAGCCGGTGGAGGAGAGGCCGTCGGCCAGTGCCACCAGGGTGGCGAACCAGACAAAGGTGTTCCATGCCGCTTTGTTGTTGGTGATATCGCTCCAGGAGAGCACGCCGGTCCACAGCATCAGCACGATAACCAGCAGGGCAGCCAGCGCCGGTTCGATCCAGTCGGCGGCGAAGATCCACATCATCAGCGCGAAGCAGACGAATACCAGCAGCAGAATTTCATTGCGCGACAGTTTGCCCAGTTTTTCCAGTTCACGCGCGGCCCACAGCGGCACTTCGTTATTGACTTTCACTTCCGGCGGGTAGAACCAGTAGGCCAGCAGCGGCATGGCCAGAATCAGCAGGATACCCAGCGGCAGGAAGGCGATGAACCAGGTGCCCCAGGAGATATTGATTCCAACAATGCTTTTGACCAGCGCCAGGGCCAGCAGGTTCGGGGCCAGAGCCGACAGGAACATCGAGCTGGTAATACAGGCGGCGGTGATCGCTACCCACATCAGATAGGAACCGATTTTACGTGCGCTCGGATCGTTTGGCTTTGAACCGTACAGCGGCGGCAGGTTAGCGATAATCGGGTAGATAGTCCCCCCGCTGCGTGCGGTGTTAGACGGCGTAAACGGCGCCAGCAGCAGATCTGCGAAGGTGATGGCGTAGCCGAGCGTCAGGCTGCGACGGCCAAGATATTTCACCAGAATCAGCGCCAGGCGGCGGCCGAACTGCGTTTTATCGTAGCCGGCAGCGAACATGAACGCGCCGAAGATAAGCCACACGGTGGAGTTGCCGAAGCCGCTCACCGCCCACTTAAAGGAGGCGCCAGCCATTTTGAAGCCTGGCGCGGCCATCTGATCCGGGCTGAACAGCAGCCACTGGCTGCACAGGGCAATAACTACCACGCCGGTGATACCGATAACGGCGCCGGGCAGCGGTTCAAAAATCAACCCGACGATCACCCCGACAAAGATAGCGAAGTAGTGCCAGGCGTACGGCGGCAGGCCTTCGGGGACCGGGACGAACAATAACAGCACGGCAACGATAATCGGCAGCGCCATCATCAGGAGAGGTTTTTTATTCGCAGTCGTTGGCTTGACTGCACCGGCAGGTGGTATGGTTGTCTTTTTCTCTTTCATAATGAGTATCTGCAAGTTGTTGAAAATAACGTTTACGCCAGCGTCTTGCTCAGTGGTTTCTTTAATTACAAAAGTTACTTTAGTTTTTACTTTGCGTTTCTGAGTATCGACAGGGCGCTTATTTAACGCGTTTTATGAGGCGTTAAATTAAATTTGTTGGTTATTTATATATTGCGCCTTCAATGGCCGTTGCAATTGATCAAGATCAAGAAAAGCCGGTGATTTCACTATTTTTTTATTATCAGTATAACCCTATGTGATGAGATGTTATTTTGGCGAAAATATCGATAGATGTTAAAGGAAAAATGAACAATAAATGCTGAAATTATTTTCTGTTTTAGTATCTTTATGATTTTATTGTATTTTTGTGGTTTTCCTTGTCATTGCTTATGTTAACAAAAGTATCCTAATTGTTATCGCGCATTTGTATTATGTAAATGCTATTTATTATTTTAATAATACAATAGAGGTAGCGATGTTATTGCTGGGGTTAAATAGTTTTATAACTAACGTAATTGGTTTAGTAATTAAAAAAGGCGCTATATTATTGGCATGACAACAGGAATTAAAAAACCAAAACCATTAATGATTCCGTCACCCCATTCTGAGCTTTTAATATTTTAAAATCTGGAGCGTAACTTATGACCAGTAACGAACGTATTTTGCAGCCATTTACTTTACCAAATGGTACCGAGCTGAAAAACCGTTTGCTCATGGCGCCAATGACCACCTGCACCGGTTATTTCGATGGTACCGTCACCAGCGAGCTGATGGAGTACTACCGCGCGCGCGCCGGAAGCATCGGTACCATTATTGTCGAGTGCTGCTTTATTGATGACTACGGTCTGGCCTTCCCGGGCGCGATCGGCATCGATAATGATGAAAAAATTGCCGGCCTGGCGAAAATCGCTGAGGCGATCAAAGCCGAAGGTTCAAAAGCGATTCTGCAGATCTACCACGGCGGCCGTATGGTCGACCCGCAGCTGATCGGGGGGCGCCAGCCGGTGGCGCCGAGCGCTATTGCCGCGCCGCGTGAGGGCGCCGCCATGCCGCGGGCGCTGAGCGGAGAAGAAGTGGAAGGGATGATCGCCAAGTTTGGCGACGGCGTTCGTCGCGCCATTCTCGCCGGTTTCGACGGGGTCGAAATTCACGGCGCCAACACCTATCTCATTCAGCAGTTCTATTCGCCGAACTCCAACCAGCGCGATGACGAGTGGGGCGGTAGCCGCGACAACCGCGCCCGTTTCCCACTGGCGGTGCTGGATATTACCCACAAAATGGCCCGCCAGTACGCCGACGATGCCTTTATCATCGGCTATCGCTTCTCGCCGGAGGAGATGGAGGTCCCGGGGATCCGCTTTGACGACACCATGTATCTGCTGGAAAAGCTGGCCGCCCGCGGTGTCGACTATCTGCACTTCTCGGTGGGTGCCACCCTGCGTCCGTCTATCGTCGATACCAGCGATGCGACGCCGCTGATCGAGAAATACTGCGCGATGCGCTCTGACATCCTCGCCCAGGTGCCGGTGATGGGCGTCGGCGGGGTGGTGAACGCCGCTGATGCCGAGCAGGGCCTCGATCATGGTTATGACCTGATCGCCGTGGGCCGCGCCTGCATCGCCTATCCGGACTGGGCGTCACGTATCGCCGCCGGCGAAGAGCTGGAGCTGTTTATCGACAGCACCCAGCGTGAAGCGCTGCACATTCCGGAACCGCTATGGCGTTTCTCGCTGGTGGAAGCGATGATCCGCGACATGAGCATGGGCGACGCCAAATTTAAACCGGGGATGTTTGTTGAGACCGTCCACGATGACGCCAATGAGCTGGTGATCAACGTCAGCCTCGAAAATGACCATATTGCCGATATCGAACTGGCGGCGAGCCCGGTCCAGACCGTGGAATTCACCACCAGCTTCGAAGAGATCCGCGAACGTATTCTCACCGCCAATACCCCGCACGTCGATGCCATTTCCGGGGCCACCAGCCAGAGCGAGGCGGTGAAAAAAGCGGTCGCCAAAGCGATGCTGAAATCGAGTAAAGCGCTGTCGGCGGAAGAGGGCGGCAATGACGCCGCGCCGAAAAGCTATGATGTGGTGGTAGTCGGCAGCGGCGGCGCCGGTCTGGCGGCAGCCATTCAGGCACACGACGAAGGGGCCAGCGTGCTGATCGTTGAAAAAATGCCAACCATCGGCGGGAACACCATCAAGGCTTCCGCCGGGATGAACGCCGCGGAAACCCGCTTCCAGCGCGTGAAAGGTATCGAAGACAGTAAGGAGTTGTTCTATCAGGAAACCCTGAAGGGCGGCCACAACAAAAACAACCCGCAGCTGCTGCGCCGTTTCGTTGAAAACGCGCCGCAAGCCATTGAGTGGCTGGCGGACCGGGGCATTATGCTCAACGACATTACCACCACCGGTGGGATGAGCATTGACCGTACCCACCGTCCGCGCGACGGGTCAGCGGTTGGCGGCTATCTGATTAGCGGCCTGGTGCGCAACATCACCAAACGCGGTATTGACGTCCTGCTGGATACCTCGGTGGAAGAGATCCTGATGCGCGGGGATGAGGTTAGCGGTGTACGTCTGATCAACGACGAAAAAGAGGTCATTGAAGTACAGACCAAAAGCATCGTAGTGGCCACCGGCGGCTTCAGCGCTAACAGCGCGATGGTCGTGAAGTATCGTCCTGACCTTGAAGGCTTCGTCACCACTAACCACAAAGGGGCTACCGGGAGCGGTATCGCGTTGCTGGAACGCATCGGCGCCGGCACCGTGGACATGGGCGAAATTCAGATTCACCCGACCGTCGAGCAGCAGACCTCGTATCTGATTTCCGAATCGATTCGCGGCGGCGGCGCTATTCTCGTTAACCAGCAGGGGAACCGCTTCTTCAACGAGATGGAGACCCGCGATAAAGTCTCGGCGGCGATTATCGCTCTGCCGGAACACTATGCTTACATCGTCTTCGACGAGCATGTGCGGGCGAAAAACAAAGCTGCCGACGAGTACATCGCCAAAGGCTTCGTCACCAGCGCCAGCTCACCGCGGGAACTGGCGGAGAAACTGGGGATGGATTACCATGCCTTCCTCGCCACCCTCGAGTGCTATAACGGGGCGGTGGAAAAACAGCATGATGAACAGTTTGGCCGGACCACCGCGCTACGCGCGCCGATTAACGAAGGCCCGTTCCACGCTATTCGCATCGCCCCCGGCGTGCACCACACCATGGGCGGCGTGACCATTAATACCGATGGCGAAGTGCTGAATGTGGCGCAGCAGCCGATTCGCGGCGCCTACGCCGCCGGTGAAGTGGTGGGCGGGATCCACGGCGGCAACCGTATCGGCGGTAACGCGGTGGCGGATATCATCATCTTCGGTACCCTCGCGGGCCATCAGGCGGCGAAACGTGCCAGAGGATAACCTGTAACCTTGCTCCTGCCGGGTTGGCGCTTTCGCCGCCCGGCTTGCCCCTTCTAAGGAGAGCCCGATGTCCGATAACCGCGTCTATAGCTACTCCGCCGTGTTGATGGGCTCGCCCATCCTGCTCAAACTCTGTTCCCACGATGAGGCGATGGCCTCCCGCGTTTTCCAGCTTATCAAGCGCTACGAAGACCTGCTTACCGTTAACCGCGCCGAGTCGCAGGTGATGGATATCAACCATGCCGCCGGGCGTCATCCGGTCACCGTCAGCCGACCGGTCTTTCAGCTGATCCAGTGCGCCAAAGCCGCCAGCATGGTGCGCGACAGCGCCTTTAACCTCGCCATCGGCCCGCTGGTGAAGCTGTGGCGAATTGGTTTTCACGGGCACAGCGTGCCTGACGCGGCTGAGATCAGAGCCCGACTGGCGCTGACCCGCCCACAGGAGGTGATCCTTGATGAGGCAACCTGCAGCGTGTTTCTCCAACAGCCGGGGATGGAGCTGGATCTCGGGGCGATCGCCAAAGGTTATATCGCTGACCGCGTGCGCGATTATCTCCGTCAGCAGCAGGTGGAGAAGGCGCTGATCAACCTCGGCGGCAATGTGCATACCCTCGGCGAATGGGCCATTGGCCTGAAAAAACCATTTGCCGACGCGCAGGCGCTGATCGGTTCGCTGACGGTCAACGGGCAATCGGTAGTCACCTCCGGGACCTACGAGCGCTATTTCGAACAGGATGGCAAACGCTGGCACCATATTCTCGACCCGCGCAGCGGTTATCCGCTGGACAACGAACTCGACAGCGTGACGGTCATTTCCGCGGATTCTTTAGACGGCGACATCTGGACCACGCTGCTGTTCGGCCTCGGCGTGGAGAAGGGCTGCGCAGCGCTGCGTCAGCGGCAGGATATCGACGCGATTTTCGTTACCAAAAATCGCGACATTATTCTCTCATCGCCGCAGCGGCTGCGTTTTGCGCCGCTGGACAGCGGCTATCGGGTTATTGACTGTACTGCTTAAGCAAACTGTACTGTTCGGCGACCAGACGGTAGCGATAGACCGGCCGCCCGGTAGCGCCGTAGTGGATAGTGGTATAGAGAATATTGATCTGCGCCAGCCAAATCAGATATTTGCGGCAGGAAACGCGGGAGATATTCACCGCCGCCGCCAGCTCATCGGTAGAGAATTCGACATCCGGATGGGCGTCAATCCACTGGCAGAGTGTGCGCAGCGTTTGCGCGGTTAATCCTTTAGGCAGCTTGCGCGCGTCGCTGGCCTCCGGCGCGCCGCCGTGCAGCAGGCGGTCGACATCGGCCTGTTCGTAATAGGGCTGGCCGGTTATTAGCTTGCGCTTCTCCCGCCAGGTGGTGAGCGCCTCTTCAAAGCGCGGAAACTGGAAGGGTTTGATCAGGTAATCGACCACCCCGTAATGCATCGCGGTCTGTACCGTGGTGGCATCCGCCGCCGAGGTAATCATGATAACGTCGATGGCGCGACCCGACTCGCGGATGGTCGGCAGGAGATCGAGCCCGCTGTCCTGCTGCATGTAGACATCCAGCAGCACCAGATCGATCTCCTGCTGCGGATCGTTAATCATCTCCTGGGCCTGACTGAGCGTCGAAGCGCTCCCGCTGCAACGAAAGCCGGGAACCCTTGCCACGTACAGGCGATTCAGTTCGGCCACCATGGCATCATCGTCAACAATTAAAACATTTATCACGCAGGTTTCCTTTTACTATCCCAGGGGAGATGAACAAAAAATTGGGTAAATACGCCGGGTTCCGATTCGACGGCGAGGGTGCCGCCGAGCTCGCGCAACTGCTGGTTGGCAAGAAACAGCCCGACGCCGCGATTCTCGCCTTTGGTGGAGAAGCCTTTGTTAAAGATAGCGTCGATGTTGTTCTCCGGGATCCCCGGCCCATCGTCGCTCACTTCACCGCTTAGCCAGCCGTCCTGGTAGTGCAGCAGCAGGCCGATCTCACCCTCCGCCTGGCCGTTCATGGCGTCCAGCGCGTTCTCAATAAGGTTGCCCAGCACCGTCACCAGCACCGTGACCTGTTTCTCGTTCGGACAATCCGGCACCAGGCTCTCCTCCGCCAGCGTCAGGGTAAAGCCGCACTCTGTGGCGCGCTGAATTTTACTTATCAGGAAGCCGGCCACCACCGGGGATTTAATGCGATGTTGAATGTCGCCGATGTCCGCCTGGTAGCGGTGGGCGGTCTGCAGCACGTATTCCTCGAGTTTGCCGTAGCTTTTCATATTCAGCAGACCGAGGATCACGTGCAGTTTATTCATAAACTCATGGGAGGTGGTGCGCAGGGCATCCACATAGCTCATCATGCCGTCCAGTCGCTGCAGCAATTGGCTGACCTCAGTTTTATCGCGGAAGGTACAGATGGCGCCGACCACCGCACCCTGGCTGCGAATGGGCACTGTATTGCCGATCAGCAGCAGACCATTGCACCCCAGTTCGCGGTCGTACATTGGCTCGCCGCTCTGCAGTACGGTCTGCAGATCGTCGAGCAGGGGGCTGTGAACGAGAGTCTTATCCGGGCCGGAAAAGAGGATCTCTTCCGCCGCGGGGTTGATGAGATTTACCTCGCCATGGGCATCGACCGCCACCACCCCCTCCTTGAGGGCGTGAAGCATGGCCTGACGCTGCTGAAACTGGGTGGATATTTCGTGCGGCTCCAGCCCCAGCAGTACGCGCTTCAGGCCGCGAACCAGGCTCCAGGTGCCCAGCGCGCAGACCAGCGCGCTGAACAGGATGGTCAGCAGCACGTCCCAACGGCTGTTGGCGATCTGTTCGTCCACTTTACTCAGTGAAATGCCGACCACCACCACGCCGATTTGCTGATGCCGTTCGTTGAACACCGGCGTAAACACCCGTAGCGCCGGGGCCAGCACCCCGTGGTTGATGGCGACATTCTCTTTCCCCTGCAGCGTCGGCTGAATATCGTGGCCGATGAACGGTTTGCCGATGATTGAGCTGTCCGGATGCGAATAGCGAATACCCTGCATATCGGTGACGATAGCGTACAACAGGTCGTTGCGGCGGGTAATGGCCTGCGCCAGCGGCTGAATGATCTGCTGCTGCGGGGGCGCCTCCAGTCCGCGCTTCACCTGCGGCATATCGGCCATGGTGCGCGCCACCGCCAGCGCGGTCTCTTTCAGACCGTCGCGGGTGGCGTTGCTGATCTGCATATACCACAAGGCATACACCAGCAGCAGCACGGCGCCGATGACGCTGCCGATCATCAAGGACACGGCGGTGCTCAGCTTTAACGGTAAGGCGCGTTGGCGAACGCGAGGCGGGTGCTCTGAAGCCTTCATGACGACCCCGGGTAGATTCAGTGAAAGATTATTATCGCCGATAGCGCGGCATACATAAAGCCGTGTAATCAAAGCAAAAGGCCGCTTTTGCTACGGCAGACTCCTCCAGCGCGCGGTACACTGCGGCTTTTCGCCACAGGCTTAAGGGAGACACTATGGAACTGGCTTCTCTGGTCCGGGATATCCTCCGGCAGCGGCACGTTGAACGTCTGGCGCAGCATCGTGAACAGGATAATGAAGCGGAAGCAGAGTGGGAGATCGCCCGCTGGCGGCATCGCAGCGGGGTGGTGATCCAGCGCCGCTATGAGCTCGAAATCGCGCAGCAGGATAGCGCATCCTGCCCGGAGTGCTGGATTGACTGGCAGGTTATCGACGCCGCCGGCCAGGAGATCAACCCGATGCGCAAACAGTTTTATAACCTTTGCCAGCAATCCTTCTGGCTGGCTATGCAGGCGGGTGGTGAAGATGAGACCTCAGACAGAATTGCTCAGATAACCGACAATCACCCGTAAACGCGCGTTGGGGACGGTAAACTGTGACCCCGACGGCGGTAAAGCGCAGAACATTCCACTTATAGTGGTGGCAGAGGTTAAATAGTCCTGATGAATATAAGGATATGCATCAGGCCGCTGATTTTGCCGAGATGCGCTTTTTCTGTCGTAAATGGAGGTTGTTATGAGCAGTTCGCTAACCGCGTCAATGCAGGCTCGTCGTCACCCGGAGACCACCCACATCGATCGCCTCGCCACCGCCGATATGCTGGCGATGCTGCATCAGGATGATAAGCAGATATCGGAGGCGGTCGGCGCCTGTCTGCCGGATATCGCCCGGCTGATTGATATCGCCACCGCGACGATAAGCCGGGGAGGGCGCCTGGTCATTATTGGCGCCGGCGCTTCGGGCCGGACGGCCATTGAGGCGGTCAGCGACTATTCGCCGGAAGGTAAACACGCGCTGGTGGGGCTGATTGCCGGTGGGCAGACGGCGGCGATGGCCGAGCGGGAGACTGCGGCGAATAATTATGACCTGGGCGCCTTTGAGCTGCAGTCGCTGGACTTCAGCAACCGCGATATGCTGCTGGCGCTGACCGTCAGCGGCAAGACGCCATGGGTGTGGGGGGCGATGCGCCACGCCTGGTCGCTGGGCGCCCCGATAGCGGTCATCACCCAGCAGCCGACCAGCGAGGCGGCGCAGCTGGCGGATATCATTATTGCTCCGCAGACCGGGCCGGAGGCGGTGGCGGGGTTAGCCAATCCGAAGGCTCAGTTGGCCCAGAGGCAGATCGTCAATATGCTGACAACCGGACTCGCCATCCGTGACGGTCGGGTGTACAGCAATTTGCGGGTGGACGTGCAGGCTGACAATTCGCACTGGGCGGAGCGGCAGATAGCGATTGTGATGGCGGCCACCGATTGCACGCGCAGTGAAGCAAAGGCCGCCCTGGCCAGCTGTCATCAGCACTGCCGCACCGCGATCCTGATGCTGCTCAGCGGGCTTGACGCCTGGCACGCGCGGGAGCTGCTAACCAAACATCACGATCATCTGCGTCTCGCCCTGCGTGAAGCCCAGCGTAGCGCTGTCACTCCCGCCCAGTAATCCCTTCTCTGCCAGGCGCGCGATGAGCATGCGCGCCTGGACTTTTGTAATTAAAGAAATTCTTATCTTTTATTTTACCCGGCAATAGATATTGAATTTTCGACCTTATTTTTTATCCGTCTTCGCTCTATTTTTAAAATTGATTTTTTAAGTTAAATAACTGTTTTGTTTAAAATGCGAGAGTGTAAATGATATTTTAAAATAAAGTAAAAGTGCGTTAATATGCTGCCTCTTATGACCGTGTGCTACGTGATAATTCTATTATGCCTGCAATGAAAAAAACGATTATTTCCTTAACCGCATTAGCGATGTTCGTCAGCGCGGCGACGCATGCTGAAGCGGATACCTCGAAAAAAACCGACTTCCTGCTGATTGGCGGCGGGATCATGAGCGCCTCGCTCGGCACCTGGCTGCAGGCGCTGCAGCCGGACTGGGATCTGACCATGGTGGAGAAACTGGACGGCGTGGCGCTGGAGTCTTCCAACGGCTGGAATAATGCCGGTACTGGCCACTCGGCGAATATGGAGCTGAACTATACGCCGGAGCGGGCGGACGGGTCGATTGACGTCAGCAAAGCGCTCGATATTAACGAGCAATTTATGATTTCCCGTCAGTTCTGGTCGGCACAGGTGAAACGCGGTATTTTGCACGATCCGCATTCGTTTATTAATTCCACGCCGCATATGAGCTTCGTCTGGGGTGATAATGTGGATTATCTGCAGAAGCGTTATAACGCGCTGCAGCAGACCACCTTATTCCAGGGGATGAAATTCTCCACCGATCACGCGCAAATTAAACAGTGGGCGCCGCTGGTGATGGAAGGCCGCAATCCGCAGCAGAAAGTGGCAGCCACCTGGACGCCGGTGGGTACCGATGTCAACTACGGCGAAATCACTCGCCAGCTGATCGGCAGCCTGAAGAAAAATAACCACTTCACCCTGCAGACCTCCTCTGAGGTAACGGATTTCAAACGTAATGCCGACAATTCCTGGCACGTAACGATTAAGAATGTGCAGAGCGGGGAAGCGCAGACTATTGACGCCAAATACGTCTTTATCGGCGCCGGCGGCGGCGCGTTGAAGCTGCTGCAAAAAACCGGTATTCCGGAAGCGGACAACTATGCCGGCTTCCCGGTGGGCGGCTCGTTCCTGATGACCGAGAACCCGGCGGTCACTGCGCAGCACCTGGAGAAAGTGTATGGCCAGGCTTCAGTCGGCGCGCCGCCGATGTCGGTGCCGCACCTTGATGCACGTTACCTCGACGGTAAGCGCGTGGTGCTGTTTGGGCCATTCGCCACCTTCTCGACCAAGTTCCTGAAAAATGGTTCGTTCTTCGATCTGCTCAGCACTACCACCACCAATAACGTGCTGCCGATGACCCACGTCGGTCTCGACAACTTCGATCTGGTGAAATACCTGGTTAGCCAGGTGATGCTCAGCGATGATGACCGTTTCGCTGCGCTGAAAGAGTACTACCCGGACGCGCGTAAAGAAGACTGGAAACTGATCCAGGCCGGCCAGCGCGTACAGATCATCAAGAAAGACGCAGAGAAGGGCGGCGTGCTGAAGCTCGGTACCGAAGTGGTGGTTGATCAGCAGAAAACCATTTCCGCGCTGCTCGGCGCGTCGCCGGGGGCTTCCACCGCCGCGCCAATCACCCTGAACGTGCTCAAGCAGATGTTCCCGCAGCAGTTTAACTCGCCGGAGTGGCAGAGCCGCATTCACGCTATTGTGCCGAGCTACGGCCAGAAGCTGAACGGTAACGTGGCGCTGACCCAGCAGGTTTGGGATGACACCGCTGCGACCCTGCAGCTGACGAAACCGCCGGTGATCCAGATGCCAGCGGCTGCGCCTACCGCGACCGCCAAGCCGGCAGAGACGCCGCGCGAGGCCTCGCCGCAGCACGATATGGCGCTGTAAAAGCAAACTGACAGTGAACAAAAGGGAAGACCATGGTCTTCCCTTTTTTGCGTTATTTACCGGCTGAGGCCGCGCGCTGCCTGCAACTTTGGCGTCATAAAAGATATACTGGTTTGAATTGAAATAAGAAAATTAAACCAGGAGTGTGGAAGGGCCATGCAAGAGGATATTAACCAGGAGATCACCTTCCGCAAGCTGTCGGTCTTTATGATGTTTATGGCGAAAGGTAATATCGCCAGAACCGCCGAAGCGATGAAACTCAGCAGCGTCAGCGTTCACCGCGCGCTGCATACCCTGGAAGAGGGGGTGGGCTGCCCGCTGTTTGTCCACAAAGGGCGCAACCTGCTGCCGCTGCAGGCGGCGTGGACGCTGCTTGAATACTGCCAGGATGTGATAAGTCTGATGAACCGCGGGCTCGAGGCGACGCGCAAGGTTGCAGGCGTCGGTCAGGGGCGGTTGCGCATCGGTACCCTCTATTCTCTGACCCTGGAAACCGTTCCGCGCATCATTATGGGGATGAAGCTGCGTCGCCCGGAGCTGGAGCTGGACCTGACGATGGGTTCAAATCAGATGCTGCTGGATATGCTGGAAGACGATGCCCTCGATGCCATCCTGATCGCCACCAACGAAGGGGAGTTCAATAATACCGCTTTCGACGTGGTGCCGCTGTTTGAGGACGATATTTTTCTCGCCGCCCCGGCGACTGAACGGCTGGATGCCTCACGGCTCGCCGATCTGCGCGATTACGCCGACCGCAAGTTTGTTTCGCTGGCGGAGGGGTTCGCCACCTATGCCGGATTCCGGGAAGCATTCCATATCGCCGGCTTCGAGCCGGAAATCGTGACCAGGGTGAATGATATCTTTTCGATGATAAGCCTGGTGCAGGCTGGCGTCGGTTTTGCCCTGCTGCCGGGGCGGATGAAGAAAGTGTATGAGAAGGATGTACAGCTGCTAAAGCTGGCGGAACCCTACCAGATGCGCCAGCTGATCTCTATCGTCTATTCGCACCATCGCGAACGCGATGCCGACCTGCTGGCGCTGGCGGCGGAAGGACGGATGTACGCCCGCAGTATTAATCGCTAAGCCGCTGCGCCAGATGGCGGGCGACGTCCAGGCCGCTGCGCTCCAGCGCAATGGTCTCCCCGCGCCAGCCCGCCTGGCGGGTCAGGCAGGTGAGTACCCCGCCGGGGGGCATCTCAATGGCTAAGCGCGCATCGCGCTCATCGGCGGCGACCATCGCCTCCTGCCAGTGGACCGGGCGCGCCATGTTCATCGCCAGATCGTCGGCGATCCGCTGCGGATCCCATAGCACGCGCGCCGTCGAGCCGCTTAAATAGGCGCACCGTGGGCGCCTTAAGCTGGCGCCGGCAAAAGCTTTCGCCAGCTCAGCGGCGGGTTTATCCAGCAGCGCGCAGTGCGACGGGACGCTGACCGCCAGCCGCTGGGCTTTACTGGCGCCAGCCCGCAGCGCCAGCTGCGCCACCTCGGCCATTGCCTCATCACGGCCCGCAATCACGAACTGCGTTTCGGCGTTCAGGTTGGCGAGATAAACCTCGTGGCCCTGCATCAGCGCCTCAACCCGCGGGCGGGTCAGGCCCATAATCGCCGTCAGTCCGTAACCTTCAGGATACGCCTGTTCCATTAAGTCCCCGCGCAGGGCCACCAGCCGCAACGCGCTGGCGAAATCGAGCGCGCCGGCAATCACCGCAGCCGGAAACGCGCCGATAGATAGGCCGCTGACCATCTGCGGATCCACGCCCTGACGCTGTAGCTCGCGCGCCCAGGCGACACCGGCGATCAGCAGACAGAGCTGGACCGCACGGGTGTGTTGTAGCGCATCGGCGCTATCGAGGGTACCGACTTCATCCCCCAGCACGGCGCGCGCCTGGGTGAGGATTGCCTCGCGATCGGGGATCATCGCCAGCATGCCGGGACGCTGGCCGCCCTGACCGGGAAAGGTAAATAAAATCTTCATTATTCCTCCCTGTGCCACGGCGTCGCGGTTAAGCGCGCGCCGCGGGACGTTTTCAGCAGCGCGCGCCCGTCGCGCAGCCATTCATTAAGGGCGAAGGCGCCGTACGGCGTTTCGACCTGGGTATCAGCGCGGCATGGGAGTTGGGCCACCCGGGTCTGCCATTCCAGCAGCGCCTCGCGGTCCAACGGTTGTGGCGCGCGGATCAGCAGATCCAGATCGCTGGCCGCATGCAGCACCGGGATCTCGGTTGCCAGCGCGTAGCCGGTACTGCCGGTGACGCCCCAGCCCCAGGGCCAGCGGTGTAAGGTGAGGGCGATAGCCCCCTGGACCGGCGGCTGCGAGACAAAAGGCGAATGGAGTAAGACCTCACGATCAACAAGCATCTCCGGGGTGACGCTGCGCACGATATTGCGCGCCTGTACCCAGCCGGCGGCGCGCTGCTCGCGCTTCATGCCCCGCACCCCAACCGGGACGCGGGCCTGGTCGTCAACGTCGCGCCTCACCACCACCGGCAGCGCGGCTCGCCACTGCTGAGCCACCCACGGCTCGGCAATGTCTTCCAGGGCGCTGGCGCGGTTTAACCAAACTAGATCATGGGGACGCGGCGTTGCTGACATGGTTTACAGTCCTGAAGTCAAAGAGATAAACAGCGGTAGCGACAGGATACACAGAACCGAGCTCAACAGCAGCACGGCTTCAGCATCCGGAGACTGGACGCCGAAGCGGTTGCCGAAGACCACGCCGAAGAAGCCGGCGGCCAGGGCAATCATCAGGATCGCGGTAATGGCGATAGAACCGTGCAACCCAAGTAACATCACCAGACCCCAGGCAATAAACGGCTGCACCAGCAGTTTCACGATGGTTGATGTAGCGATCAGCGCATTGAGCTGCAGTTTACGCGCCGACAGGATCACCCCGGTGAGGAACAGCGCGGCGGCGGTGGCAGCCAGGCCCAGCGGTTTGATCGACGCCAGCAGCAGGTCCGGCATTTTAATGCCGATCGCGGAAAGCACCACCCCAAGCAGCGGGCCCCAGACGATCGGTTTTTTCACCGAACGCCACATCAGCACCGGCAGCATTGCCAGCGTAGAACCGCTGTTTTCACCCGCGGCGCGGGCTTTTTCACGCTCCAGAATCAGCAGGCAGAACGGGGTCATCAGCACCGAGCCGCAGGCGATAGAGACCGCTACCGACAGCGAGGTTGACGCGCCTTCACCCAGCACGCTGCCGAGGATCGGCAGACCCAGCGCGGCATAGTTTGGCAGGGCGACGGTGAGGGTCAGCACCGCGGCATCCTGCGGCGTGCGTTTGAACACGCTGGTGGCGAGGAAGTAGATCGCGGCATAGGTGATCCACATCGCGCCGGTCAGCACCACCACCAGCGGCGACTGGGCGACGATCCCGGCCCACGGCGTTTGTACCGTGGCGCTAAACAGCGTGGCGGGTAAGGCAAAATCCATTACAAAAATATTAAGCAGCGAGACGTTTTTGTTATCTACCATCCCGGCCTTACCGGCCCAGAAGCCCAGCAGCATAATGACGAAAATCGGGGCAAGAGCATGAATAATCACATAAGTCATAAATCACCTGTAAATAAGATAGAGTACTGGCGCGATTGTTATTTTTTCTAAAAGCCGTCCCTACCCGGCGCGGTTATTCCGCGCTCCGGGGGACGGCTTCCGGCAGGTTTTCTTCTACTACTTACGTACGAACGTCTTACCAGCTGGCGCGCATGCGATCGCGAACCAGCTGCGAGCTGCGGCGGTTTTCCGCGCCCAGGCGGCACTTCAGTGAGGCATCGGTGCGCGCGTCAGCGATGGCGTCGCGCAGGGTACGGCTGACCAGCGACAGATCGCCTTCGTCTGGCGCATCCGGATTGCTGATATCAAGCAGGGCGGAGAGCAGGCCGAGCGTCGCATAGTTGCTGACGTCGTAGGCCATTGGCGGAATGGTAGCCGCCAGTTTCTCCAGCGCCTCTACGGTACGCAGCGTAATGCGCGCCGCCGACGCTTTACCCATCGCGTGGACCAGCACGCCGCTATCGTTAAAGGCGATCAGGCGGTTGGCCTGGTAGCCGTGGGCCAGAAACGCCCCGGACATCGCTTTGCCGACGATCAGGCCAATTACCGGGTGGCCGGCCAAACGGGCTTTGGCATAAGCGCCAGCCGCCCCGGCCAGCGCCTGGTGAATGCCGAAAGCTTCTTCGCGGCGGCCATAGGCCTGGCTTGGCACATCGATCACGGCGACGATCGGCCGTTTGACTGGCTGGTCGGCGTCGGCGGCAATGGTTTCATTAACCACTTTCGCCAGCGTCCAGCCTTCCAGCAGGCCGACTTCGCCGCCGGCGGCGCGCGGGTAGTGGTTGTTAGCATCCGGGACCACGGCGATAAAACGCACGTTTTCGCCATTAATCTGGCCGTCTGCCACCTGGACGGAAGGGCACAGGCCGCTCATCAGCGGCGCGTCGGGCGCCAGTTTGTTCAGCCACAGCGCGGCGCGGTTTGGGAACTGACTCATTATTTATCCTCCCGGGCAAAAAGCTGTTTAATCTGCGCGGTATCCGCCTGCTGGCGGGTGTCGAACTGGCTCAAGCGACGCAGATAATCGTCATAGTTGTCGCTGCGGTGCTGTACCGGTACGCCTTTGGCGATCGCCTCATTCATTGCGGTTTTAACGGCGTTAACGCCATCGTTAACCAGCGCGTCGACCAGTCCGCTGGCGGCGCGAATTTCGCCGCCGGTCATGCTCCAGATAAACGGCCGGTTGCGGGAGTCGTACTCTTCAATGCCGGCTTCCTGCTCGATAACCTGCGGGCCGTTGAGGCCGAGACGGGCTTCACGAGTGACGATAAGGTAACTGCACAGCGCGGCGGCGATAGACATACCGCCAAAGCAGCCGACGGTGCCGGCGATGATGCCGACCACTGGGGTGTAGCGGCGCAGGTCGACAATCGCGGCGTGAATATCGGCGATGGCGGCCAGACCGAGGTTGGCCTCCTGCAGACGTACGCCGCCGGTTTCGAGGCACAGCACCGCCTGCGTCGGGATACCGTTGCGGTTATCTTCCGCCGCCAGCTCCAGCGCGGCGGCCATTTTGGCGCCGGACACTTCGCCCATACTGCCTCCCTGGAAGGTGCCCTCGATGGCAATCACCACCGCAGGCTGGCCGTTGATCGTGCCTTTGGCGACCACCATACCGTCGTCGGACTGCGGGACGATGCCCTGGGCGCCGAGCCACGGCGACATAATACCGTCAAACGGATCCAGCAGTTCGCGGTAGCTGCCGTCGTCCAGCAGGGCGTGGGCGCGTTCGCGAGCGCGCAGTTCGATAAAGCTGCGATCGTTACGCATGAGCGGCCTCCTCAAAAACCTGTTCAATACGAATACGGGCGACGCCCGGCGTGGCGCCGAAGTCGTGGATAATCAACTGCCCGGCGGGCAGGCCGTTGATCAGGTTCAACCTGTCGAACAGCGCCTGCCAGCGCGCCTGGCTGTTATCCACTGAGGTGGTGATCTGTACGTTGAGCGTGGCGCTCTGTGCGGCGGTATAAAGTACTTCCATATCGCCTGAACCCACGACTCCTGCCAGCGCTCGGCCGCTCAGGGCGCGGCTGGCAGGAAATGACAATGTAATCTGTTCCATAACATCCTCTGAATGCGTTAGCCGGCAACTCTGTCGAGAAACAGGGTGGCGGCAAGGAGATCGGCGGCGCCTCCCGGCGAGGCGTTTTGCGCCAGCATGATTGCGTCCAGGCGGGCCAGGGCGGCGCGCCCGGCGAAACTGGCGCAACCGCCAGCCGCCAGCACCTCGCAAGCGCCTTGCTGCATGGCCTGCAGCCCGGCCATACCGGCGCGCGACAGCACGCAGGTATCGCTCAGCGAGGTCATGATGGCCATCAGCGCATCAAGCTGCGCCTGCGGCTCACTGGCGCCTCGCGCCCGGCTTTGCTGTAGTTGCGGCAGCGCCAGGCGGGTGATATGCGGGAAACCACACTGCGCTTCCTCGCGGGCGCCTGGCACCTGCCAGCGGCGGCTGGCGCGAAGCCCTTTACTAAAGCTTTTCGGCGCGAAGCCGTCGGGCAGGCGGGCGAGGGCGGCGGCCGCGTCGGCGATCGCCTGTGACTGACCCTCTCCACCCAACATCGCCACCGCGCTGACCAGCAGGCCTAGCGCCCAGATAGCGCCGCGGTGGGTGTTAACCCCCCCCGTCGCCAGCATCATCTGCGCTTCGCCTTCGCGGCCAAGGCGGCCGACGGTTTCGCGCAGCGCGATGTCCGCCGGGCGACGCCAGCTTTGCTCGGCCAGCGCGTGAAAGGTCGGCTGCAGGCTGCGGGCGGAGCGCTCCATCAGCGCCAGATTCAGGTCCTGATGCGCGCCGTTGCCGCGGCTATCCACCAGACCTGGTTTCGGGCTCAGACGGGCTTCGTCAATCAGACAGGCGCTGGCGGTATGCGCCAGCCAGCTGACGCGGCTTTCTACGTGCAGGGGGGAGAGATTTTTCATTACCAGCTCCGGAATTTTGCCGGTGGGTTGTACAGTCCGTCGGACCACTCCACCAGGTCGGCGACGCTGCCGGCGGCCAGCAGGGAGCGGGTGGCATCGCTGCGGCGAATCCCGAGATCTTCCGGGTAGACCACTTTGCCGCTCTGACGCAGCGCGGCGACGCGTTTGGCGTCCACACCAAGGCCGATATCGGTGATCCCGGCCACCGCGGCGACCATCGCCCGGCGCTCTTCAAGGCTCTCCGCACGGTACAGGTAGGCGATACCCTCTTCGGTCAGGACGTGGGTGACGTCATCACCATAAATCATCACCGGCGCCAGCGGCATGCCGGAGGTTTTCGCCACCTCAACTGCATCCAGCGTCTCAACGAAGGTTGGTTTCACGCCGGCCTGGAAGGTTTCGACCATCTGCACCACCAGCTTTTTACCGCGCTGCATCGGGTCCGGCTCGGTGATCATATTGAGCCATGCCGGGGTGGCGTGGCGGCGACCGTGCGGGTCGTGGCCCATGTTCGGCGCGCCGCCGAAGCCGGAAAGACGGCCGCGGGTGACGGTCGAGGAGTTAGCCAGACCATCCACCTGCAGGGTTGAACCAATGAACATATCTACCGCGTACTGGCCCGCCAGCTGGCAGAAGGCGCGGTTAGAGCGCATCGAGCCATCCGGGCCGGTAAAGAAGATATCCGGGCGGGCGCGGATGTACTCTTCCATCCCCAGTTCGCCGCCGAAGCAGTGCACGCTCTCCACCCAGCCGCTCTCGATGGCCGGGATTAAGGTTGGATGCGGATTCAGGGTCCAGTGTTTACAGATTTTGCCTTTCAGGCCGAGCTGCTCGCCATAGGTCGGCAACAGCAACTCGATGGCGGCGGTATTAAAGCCGATACCGTGGTTAAGCGACTGCACCTGATGTTCCGCATAGATGCCCTTGATCGCCATCATCGCCATCAGTATGTGTTCTTGCTTAATCAGGCGCGGATCGCGGGTGAAGAGCGGTTCGATAAAGAACGGCTTGTCGGCAACCACCACGTAATCGATCCACGAGCCGGGAATATCGACGCGCGGCAGATCGCATTCGTCGTCCACCAGTTCGTTGACCTGGGCTATCACAATGCCGTCGTGGAAGGCGGCGGCTTCCACCAGCGCCGGGGTATCTTCGGTACTCGGTCCGGTATACAGGTTGCCTTTGCGGTCAGCTTTATAGCCGGCAATCAGCGCGACGTTTGGCGACAGATCGACGTACAGGCGCGAGTAGAGTTCGATATAGGTGTGGATGGCGCCGATTTCGAGCAGGCCATCTTCCAGTAGTTGCGAAATGCGCAGGCTCTGGGTGCCGGAGAAAGAGAAATCCAGCTTGCGGGCAATACCTTTTTCAAACAGGTCCAGATGCTCGCTGCGTCCGACGCTGGGCATAATCATATGCAGGTCGTGGATTTTTTGCGGATTAACTTCCGCCAGCATGCGCGAGAGGAAATCGGCCTGTTTCTGGTTGTTGCCTTCCAGCACAACCCGGTCGCCGGGGGCGAGCAGGTTTTCCAGTACGCTGACCAACTGGTCAGTCGGGATGACCTTACCTGGCATGTTCGCCTCGGCCAGCCGCCGCTGTTTTTCCGTTCGGCGACGGTTCCAGACCCGCCCCGTCGTTTGTTCGGCATTCATTAATAACCTCCTGATTCGACAAATCGTTTTGTTTGTCCTGGTGGAGATTAGTGTGCGACGCGAGGCTATGAGCATCAATTAAGCGCGGTGGCCGATCGTTAGCATCAGAGTAACGATTCCGCCGCAACGTTTGTGATGCGGATCAATAATACATAAGGCGTAGTGGTCTACGGAGAGAGTGTAGGGCAGGGAGCAGGCCGGCGAAGCGCCGGCCTGCGGAAGGACTACTGTTTACTGACATCGCTTAATAAGAAAGCGATACTCTGCCCGCCGCTGGTCTGCTCGAGGGCAATTTTGACGATAATCGTCAACGGCACCGAGAGCAGCATGCCAACCGGACCCAGCAACCATCCCCAGAAGATTAAGGACAGGAATACCACCAGCGTCGAGAGGCCCAGCCCGCGCCCCATGATACGAGGTTCGAGAATATTGCCGAATACCAGGTTGACGATCAGGTAGCCGGCCAGCACTACCAGCGCCTCGTACAGACCACCGAACACCAGCACCTGCAGGATCGGCGGAATGGCCGCCAGCACGGAACCGATATTGGGAATATAGTTAAGCGCGAAGGCCAGTAGCCCCCACATAAAGGCGAAGCGCACATCCAGCAGCACCAGCATGCCCCAGACCACCAGGCCGGTGATCAGGCTTATAGCAGTTTTCAGCACCAGATAATGCGATACGCTGTCGATGGCCCGCTGGATGGCGCCCATGCCTTCTACTGGTCTGGACATTAACTGCTGCAGCTTAGCGGGAAGCTGCGGCACCTCCAGCAGCATAAACACCACCGTCAGCAGCAGCAGAAAAATGGAGGACATGGCGTTCGACAGCTGAGTGAGCAGGCTGGTGACCAGGGTCATTACGGCGTTAGGGTCGATGTACTTATTGAGCTCGACCACCGAAACGGTGAATCCCATACGCTGCAGCCAGGGCGCGATGGTTTGCATCGGCTCATAGAGATAGTTGCGATACTGCGGCAGGGTGCGCGCCAGCTCGTTGAGCGAGGTCCCCAGCGAGGCCAGCAGCACAATGGCTAACATAACAATCAGGCCAATCAGTAGCGAGATCGCCAGCACGCGCGGCACCCGGCAGCGGACCAGTAGCTGAACCAGAGGATTGATGATCACCGCCAGAAAAAGCGCCAGGATAAACGGGACGATTATGTCCGCCGCAAAGCGAATGCCGGTAAGGATGATCACCAGCATGCCCAACATGATGACCATCTTTAATCCGTTAAGTGTAATAATGGGTTTAGCCATAGGATCCCGACCTCAAACTTCCTTGCCTATTAACAGGTTGCGTTACATTAGCATAATGACGCTTTTTTGCAGAACAAACGCATTGAAGAAAAACCGCGGCGTAAAGAATTGCAAAGTCTTTGAATTAAATGTAGCACTATGCTACAAATCTACCTGTGTTTAACTACTGAGGACAATTTTCATCCGCACCGGACGAGAAGCAACACCGCGGATAATTGTAATTTTATGGACAATCAGTTCAGGATGTATATTTTAAATCACCCCGCAGTATCCCTCACTTTTTCCCGTTTTGCCGGCGAACAGCACTGGCATTCGGCGCTATAGTCACCTTCTTTCTGCCTGAGCTGGCGCCAAGCGCACAGCGATATCTACGTCAGAAATTTTCCTGTTTACGTCTCGCGTAAACGGTAATGGATTATATTCTCAAGCAGGAGAAGGGATCATGTTTTATTGGATTTTATTAGCTTTAGCAATTATTGCTGAAATTACCGGCACCTTGTCTATGAAATGGGCAAGCGTGAGCGGCGGGCACACCGGCTTTATTTTAATGCTGGCCATGATTGCCCTGTCATATATTTTTCTTGCCTTTGCGGTTAAAAAGATTGCCCTCGGTGTGGCCTATGCGTTGTGGGAAGGGATCGGTATTTTACTGATTACCCTGTTCAGCGTGCTGCTGTTTGATGAGAGTCTGTCCCTGCTGAAAATAGCCGGCTTGACCACCTTGGTGATAGGGATCGTCTTAATTAAGTCCGGCACCCAGAAAAAAGCGTCTTCCAAGCAGGAGGTGGCCCATGCAGCAGTTTGAGTGGATCCACGCCGCCTGGCTGGCAATCGCCATTGTGCTGGAAATTATTGCCAACGTCTTTTTGAAGTTTTCCGACGGCTTCCGCCGCAAGATCTACGGCATCCTGTCCCTGGCGGCAGTATTGGGCGCGTTCAGCGCCCTGTCGCAGGCGGTTAAAGGGATCGATCTCTCGGTCGCCTATGCGCTGTGGGGCGGCTTCGGTATCGCGGCGACCATCGCCGCCGGCTGGGTGCTGTTTGGTCAGCGTCTGAATAACAAAGGCTGGGCGGGGGTTATCCTGCTGGTAGCCGGCATGGTGTTAATTAAACTCGCCTGACGTCTCGCCGCCTGCAAAGCCAGGCGGCAAATGGAAACTTCATTCACGCCTGGCCCCGCTGTAATTGTGTCAGGTGACGCTGAGGGCTGCGCAGGTTCACTGCTTTCGGCTGGCGGAAAATCATTTCCGCCAGGACGATGTCAATAATGATATTCTTCACCGGCCTCGGTCCATTACTCACCGGCAAGCGCCTCCAGCTTATCGCGAAAGCCAGTCACCGCAATGGCGCGATTGTCCGCCCGCCAGCGATCCTGCGGGCCGGGGGCCGAACTCTGCACGGCGATCACCTGCCAGCCGTCCTCCGTTTTCAGCAGCAGCGGCGAGCCGCTGTCGCCAGGCAGGGTGTCACACTGATGCGACAGTACGCTGGTTTGCGCCCACCCTGTCACGATGCAATCCTGGTGGCTGTAAAGATTATCGAGATGATCTTCAGGATAGCCAGACTGGGTAACTTTACGGTCCGCCGCCTTCAGCGCGGCGGTGAGATCGGCCTTGCTGCCCGGAAAGAGCGGGATCGGCGTAATGCCAGACGGAGCATAGCGCAGCACGATCAGGCCAAAATCGGACGGCGCCGCAGCGGAAGGGACAATCCAGCCGTCGCCATCGGCTTTCAGGCGTCTGCCTAAGCTGGGATCGACTCGCCCGTCAATGCCGTGGATCTCATAGACCCAGTTGCCCTTGCGGGAAATAAAGCGCAGGGCGACCGCTTTGTCCGGCTTGCCGCGCGGGGGCGTTAACAGACAGTGGCCCGC
>OKWA01000331.1_pt1 | contig 28777 bp, 25 predicted proteins | sample 1606861 | NCBI WGS metagenome assembly OKWA01 (sample SAMN03281007, study PRJEB24777) | human gut metagenome | isolation source: fecal sample PR166 from 1 month old female Malay infant, vaginally... | reverse complement strand
ATCCATACCATTATTACAAACCTGCATTTATGTATATTGCATTTAACCTTTTCTTAAAAGAAGAGTTAATGCGATCACAAAGAAGTTTATTAAGACCAGAAATTGAATTTGTTATAGATAAAGCTGAAAGTTTCGATTTTAATAATAAAACAGTTTATTGTTGTTCTAAGAAAAAATATCACTATGATTTTCTCGTATTAGCCACAGGATGTGTTCCTCGTCTTGATAGAATTGAAGGTTTAGCTGAAGCTGGAAATCATTTTTATCAATATGAAGCTGCACGAAAATTAGCAGATAAAATTGCTACCATTGAAAAAGGGCGTGTATTTATCACGGTAACTTTCCCTGAAACGCCAAATGTACCTCACCAATGTGGTATTGCACCAATGGAAACAACCTTGATGCTGGATGAATTTTTACGTCAGCGACGGGTAAGAAGTAATATAGAAATTGTTTATACCTATCCTACCGTAGCTCAACTATTAAGAAATTGTCTTTTTATGCAGCAAGAAGTTTGTGAAGTACTTCCTGCGGTCTTTTCTGAACGAGATATCAAAGCAAAGCGTGGTTTTACATTAAGTCATGTTGATCCTGATAAGAAAATCGCCTATTCGAAAGAAGGAGAAGCAGAGCCTTTTGATATCTTAATGAGCACACCTCCTATAACAGCGGTAGAAGCCATTCGTAATACAGGATTAAGTGAATATAACAATGGTGAAGGCTGGCTACCGACCGACCCTGAAACATTACAGGTATATGGGTTAAATCAAGTTTATGTGTTAGGTGATACGGTTGATTTGCCTATTAGTAAGGCCGGTGGTAGCTGTCATAACCAAGCGGGTGTTATAGCTAATAATATTTGTGGTGAACTGCGTTATGGTTATCCGGCTGCAATTTATGATGGTCGAGTACAAGCTGTTGCCCAAATGGGATTATCAGCGGGTATGCCATTACAGTATGACTATAAACATGATGTTATTCCAACACCTCCAACAAAACTCGGTGGCATGTTACGTAACGGTTATAACCGGGGCTTATATTGGGCAACGGTCAGAGGATTATTGTAGGGGAATAAAATAATGAGTGAAAATAATTTAAGCCCAAATGAAAAACCGTTGTTATCTAATGAAGATAAAATTCATTTAGAACATTTACTAGAAAAAATAAGGCCTTTATTAGCATTAAAGCGCCTAGATAATATTGTTGATTTATTATCCTTAGCCTCAGATACCGTCGATATTATGGATAACGCAACGGTAGAAAAATTGGCGGTTGCTTTTGAAGAAACATTAATTCCGGTTTGGGAATTAACTACGGCCTTTAATATGGCTAAAAAAGAATCTCTTTATCAGGATAAAAAATATACCTTAGGTGCGACTTTTTCATTATTAAAAAATCCTGACACCTTAAAAGGATTAACTATTGTATTAAGGACATTACAAATTATTGGGGAAAATAATCAGAAAATAGAAGTTTAATTAATGTCAAGGAGATATAATGACGCAAAGTAATAAGTGTTTTAATACTCAAGCAATACATTATGGCTACTCTCCGTTAGATTATCAGGGGGCATTGGTGCCTCCTGTTTTTCAAACGTCCACTTTTGCATTTCCCACGGCTCAATATGGTGCTGATTGTTTTGCTGGGAAAGAAAAAGGGCATTTTTATACTCGTATATCTAACCCTACATTGGATTTATTAGAAAAACGATTAGCTCAGTTAGAGCAAGGAGACGCTTCTGTTGTTTTTTCTTCCGGTATGGGAGCTATCACTTCAACATGTTGGTCATTATTGCAGCCAGGAGATGAACTCATTGCTGATATGACCGTTTATGGTTGTACTTTTACTTTCTTTAATCATGGGCTGGCTAAATTTGGTATCACTATCAAACATGTTGATTTAACCGATCCTGAAAAATTAGCAGAAGCAATTACAGATAGAACAAAGCTTATCTTCTTTGAAACACCGGCTAATCCTAATATGCGGGTTAGTGATATTGAAAAGATCGCTAATATTGCGCACCAACATGATGTTTTAGTCATGGTTGATAGTACTTACTGTTCACCTTATTTACAAAAGCCACTAACCTTAGGCGCTGATATTGTCGTACATTCTATGACTAAATATTTATCAGGTCATGGTGATGTGATGGCGGGCGCAATTATCACTAATTATCAATTAGCAGATAAAATTCGCGTTGAGGGCTTAAAAGATATGACGGGGGCTTGTTTATCACCTCATGATGCAGCACTCGTCTTAAGAGGGATAAAAACGCTTAGCATTAGAATGGAAAAAATTTGCCAGAATGCGCAGCGTATTGCGCAATTTCTTGAAAATCATCCTAAGGTGGCAACGATTTCATATCCCGGATTAAACTCTTTTCCTCAATATGAACTTGCCAAAAAGCAGATGGCGTTACCTGGTGGCATGATAAGTATGGAGTTGAATGGTGGAATAAAAGCTGGCAGAGAATTTCTTAATCGCTTAATGCTTTTTACTCGAGCGGTGAGTTTAGGTGATTGTGAATCATTGGCTCAGCATCCTGCGACTATGACTCATGCGACATACAGTGCACAAGAGCGTCAACGCCATGGTATTAGTGATGGATTAATTCGTTTATCAATCGGTCTTGAAGACGTTGATGATTTAATTGCTGATTTAACCCAAGCGCTAGCCTAATTATATTGAGCGCAGATAATGGATAAAGAAAAGGCTGTGAATGACTCACAGCCTTTATTTTTCTTGATAACAGTAGATTATTTCTGCGTTATTCTTGGTTTGATACCAATATAGTAACCAACAGTTAAAATAGCCACCCATACTAACCCAACGATTAATGCCATTCGGGTTGATTCAAAGTAGCCTAAAATTGCTATCACAAATGCCATAAAAATAATGGTAATGGCGGGTGCTATTGGCCAAAATGGTACAGGGAATTTTAGTTTTTTCGCCTCTTCAGCACTCATTTGGCGACGCATAGCCACTTGAGAAAGTAAGATCATTAACCAGACCCATACAGTGGCAAATGTCGCGATAGAGGCAATAAGTACGAAGATTTTTTCTGGGATAAGATAGTTAAGCACAACCCCTAATAATAGCACTACTGACATCACTAATACGGTCATCCAAGGTACACCGTTACGCGTCAGTTTCATAAAGGATTTAGGTGCTTGCCCTTCTTGTGCCATGCCGTACATCATGCGACCAGCACCGAAAATATCACTGTTTATCGCAGAGATAGCGGCGGTGATCACCACAAGATTAAGAATGTTAGCGGCTGAATTGATACCCAGATTGGAAAAAATTTGTACAAATGGACTACCGTTATGGCCAATTTGTTGCCATGGGAAGATGCACATTAAAATAAAAATGGTCAGTACATAGAATAGTAAGATACGAAATGGCACCGCATTGATAGCTTTAGGGATCGTTTTTTCTGGATCTTTAGCTTCACTGGCGGTAATACCAATAACCTCAATACCACCAAAGGCAAACATCACAATGGCGAGTGAGGCAATAATGCCTTCTATACCATTTGGCATAAAGCCACCAAACTCCCATAGGTTAGAAATACCAATTGGATGTTCTGTTTGCTGACCAAAGCCGTAGATCATTATGGCTACACCACCGATAATCATGGCAATAATCGCAGTCACTTTAACGATAGAGAGCCAAAATTCCATTTCACCAAATATCTTCACATGACATAAATTTAAGGCACCAATAAAACAGACTATGCCTAATACCCATATCCATTGGTCGACATCGGGAAACCAAAGTTTCATATAAAAACCAAATGCGGTTACGTCGGCAAGACAAACGATAAGCATTTCAAAAACGTAGTTCCAGCCAGTTAAAAATCCGGCTAATGGTCCCATATAATGGCTAGCATATTGTGAAAAAGAACCCGCCACTGGATGATGGACTGCCATTTCCCCTAATGCGCGCATAACCATAAATACTGCGGCACCACCAATAAGATAAGCAAGAAGTACAGCGGGGCCTGCTTTTTCAATCGCCGCGGCTGAACCATAAAAAAGCCCTGTCCCAATAGCAGAGCCTAGCGCCATGAAACGAATATGCCGCCCTGATAGTCCTCGTGAAAGTTTATTCTCTTTTTGCATCTAAAGTGTTTCCCATCTCTGTCCAACCGAAAAATCGGCTCTCTTTTTTTCAGTGTCTTTTCGCACGTTAGCTATCCAAAACAAAGCATGTACCTTATCATAAAGCCTCTTACGGTGAGACAGTTATCTGTAATAATCATCAGCATTCATTGGATATCAGAGTTTCTTATGCAATACCCCATTAATGAAGTGTTTCAAACCTTGCAAGGTGAAGGTGTTTTTACTGGCGTTCCTGCGCTTTTTGTTCGATTACAGGGATGCCCTGTAGGATGTAGTTGGTGTGATACCAAACATACTTGGGAAAAAGAAGAGAGCAAGAAAGTCCCTCTTGGAGATATTCCCATTAAAACACAAGAAAGTGATACTTGGGGTATAGCCACTGTCGAAGATATTTTATCACTTTTCCGGCAACAACGTTATAGCGCAAAGCATGTGGTGATAACGGGAGGGGAACCCTGCCTTTATGACTTACGGCCTTTGACGGAAGGCTTAGAAAAAGCAGGTTTTGATTGCCAAATAGAAACCAGTGGCACGCATGACATTCTCTGTAGTGAAGCAACATGGGTAACACTTTCGCCGAAAGTCGGTATGCGAGGTGGATTGAATGTTTTATCTAGTGCGATTAATCGTGCCAATGAAATTAAACACCCTGTTGCTCGTGAAAAAGATATCGAAGCACTGGATGATTTACTGCGATTAAGAACTCAACAACCTATGGCGATCGTTGCCTTACAGCCAATCAGTTGTAAAGAGAGTGCAACAGCGTTATGTATTAAAACCTGTATTGAGCGTAATTGGCGTTTTTCAATGCAAACACATAAATATTTAAATATCGCCTAGTGTGTCATTTATCGTTAAAAAAAATCAGCCTATGAGTGGCTGATTTTTTTTAGGTGAAAATTACTCACCACGATAAATACATCCTGCGGTACATGTCTCTTTAACCATCACGGCGGATAACAGGGGGAGTGATGGTTTAACTTGTTGCCAAATCCATTTTGCCAGTACTTCGCTGGTTGGATTTTCTAAACCTTCAATGTCATTAAGATAATAGTGGTCGAGCCTATCAAGAGTCGGTTTAAATGCGGCTTTCACATCAGCAAAATCAATTAGCCAACCTGACTGCGCATCTACTTCACCAGTGATTTCTAATCTCACTAAAAATGAATGCCCATGTAAACGTCCACATTTATGGCCTTTGGGAACATGGGGTAAGTGGTGCGCAGCTTCAAACTGAAAATCTTTAAAGATGGTGGTTATCATCAAAACTCTCTTGACTTAAATAGTAAAAAAATACAGATAAAACGGTGTCTATTTAGTGTATCTGATTTAGTGTGTTACGCCTAATCGCTTAACCTTAGCGACTTATTATATTCTTTTTCGTTTATTCATTATATCGATAAAGGAAATCGGTAAATAAATTTAGTCTTTAAGGTTATTAGATAGAGCAAACCAGTCTTTAAGTCGTGCTCTGATCGTGCGATACCCTCATATTCATTAAAAAAGTCCAACCACAATAACAGCACCGATGCAGTGCAATGTTTTTTTAAGGCAGGATCGATGAGCAATCAACCCCCATTATTATCAATGCTTCCATTAACACAGGAGCAATTGAATAAATTACAGGATGTGACGAAAGACTTAACTCCAGCCCAATTTGCTTGGCTTTCTGGCTATTTTTGGGGGCAATTAAATCAGCATTCATCCACTAAAGATGAGCTGGTAAGTGTACAAAGTCAGGTTCCCCAACAAGAAACCATCACCGTGATATCAGCATCACAAACTGGCAATGCACGTCGTTTAGCTGAACAATTACGCGATAAATTGGTTGATAATCAACTTAATGTTGAGCTCTATAGTGCGAGTGAATATAAATTTAAGCAGATCCACAAAACGACAACCTTAATTATTATTACCTCAACACAGGGGGAAGGTGAACCTCCTGAAGAAGCCATCGCATTTTATAAATATTTGCACTCTAAAAAAGCCGCGCCAATGAAGCAAACGGCTTATGCTGTACTGAGTCTCGGCGATAGTAGCTATGAACATTTTTGCCAAGCAGGTAAAGATTTTGATCATCAATTGGCGCAACTTGGCGCGACCAGTCTATTAGAAAGATTAGATGCAGATGTTGATTATCAAGCTGACGCTGATAAATGGATAACTCAGCTGACTGATATTTTAAAAATACGTATACCTGAGCAAAATACTCAAGTATTGCAACAAACACAATCAGGAACAACCGACAGTGTCGATACCGCACGCTACCATCGTGATGCACCTTTTAGTGCCACTTTATTAACTAATCAGAAGATCACCGGTCGACATTCAGATAAAGATATTCGTCATATTGAAATCAGTCTAGCAGGCTCTGAATTACAATATCTTCCCGGAGATGCGCTAGGGATATGGTTTAAGAATTCGGAAGAAAAAGTGGATGAGCTTATTACCCTATTATGGTTAACGGGGGATGAGCAGGTAAATGTTAAATCACAAACATTAACGTTAAAAGAAGCATTATTGCATCATGTTGAATTAACTCAAAATAGTGCACCAATTATTAAAGCATATGCCCAATTATCCCGTCACGAAGAGTTATTATCGCTGGTGGCTGATAAAAGCAAACTTCAGCAATATGCGCAAACCTACCCAATTAATGAGATGGTACGTCAATATAGTGCGCAACCTAATGCTCAAGAGTTTATTGATATATTGCGCCCATTAACTCCACGTCTTTACTCCATCGCTTCATCACAACAAGAAGTTGATGATGAAGTTCATCTTACCTTAGGTGTTGTTCGTTATAACGTCGATCAGCGTGCTTATACAGGAGGTGCCTCAGGGTTCTTAGCTGATCAACTTCAAGAAGGCGATACAGTAAACGTTTTTATTGAACGTAATGATCATTTTCGTTTACCTGAAGATAATCAAGTCCCTGTGATTATGATTGGCCCGGGGACGGGGATTGCGCCTTTTAGAGGGTTTATGCAACAACGTGAAAGTGAAGGTGCGACGGGGAAAAACTGGCTCTTTTTTGGCAATCCTCACTTTGTAGAAGATTTCCTTTATCAAGTGGAATGGCAACGTTATGTCAAAAGCGGGTTGTTAACACGTATTGATTTAGCATGGTCGCGTGATCAAGCCGATAAAATTTATGTGCAAGATAAATTACGGGAGCAAGGTCAGGAAATTTGGCAATGGTTACAGCAAGGTGCTTATCTCTACGTTTGTGGTGATGCATCAAGAATGGCTAAAGATGTTGAACAAACATTGTTAGAAATAGTAATGACCCATGGCAATAAAAATATTGAACAAGCAGATGATTATTTAAGTGAGCTACGTTTAGCACGTCGTTATCAGAGGGATGTTTATTAAAATGAAATCACAAACTCAAGCGCCCTTAGTGGTTGAAGGAAAACTATCTGATAGTGAACGTATGAAAAAAGAGAGTAATTTCTTACGAGGCACTATTAGTGATGATCTACAAAATGGTCTAACCGGTGGTTTTGAGGGCGATAATTTTTTATTAATTCGTTTTCACGGTATGTACCAACAAGATGATAGAGATATTCGTGCCGAGCGTGCCCAACAGCTACTAGAGCCTCGTCATGCCATGATGTTACGTTGTCGTTTACCGGGCGGTGTCATCACACCAAAGCAGTGGCTAAGTATCGATAAGTTTGCTAGTGAAAATACGCTCTATGGCAGTATTCGTATTACTAATCGTCAAACTTTTCAATTTCATGGCATTTTAAAAGGTCATGTTAAACCGGCTCACCAAATGCTAGCGTCAACAGGCCTTGATGCTCTTGCAACCGCCAATGATGTTAATCGAAATGTGCTATGTACCTCAAACCCTGAACAATCTTCATTGCATCAAGAAGCTTATGAATGGGCCAAAAAACTATCCGAGCATTTATTGCCACGCACCTATGCCTATGCAGAAATTTGGTTAGATAAAGAGAAAGTGGCGACAACGGATGAGGAGCCTATTTTAGGTGAAACCTATTTACCTCGGAAATTTAAAACATCGGTGGTGATCCCTCCTTATAACGATGTTGACTTGCATGCCAATGACATGAATTTTATTGCCATCGCAGAAAATGGGCATTTGGTTGGTTTTAATGTGCTAGTCGGTGGCGGCCTTGCGATGACCCATGGTGATAAAAAAACCTTTCCGCGTTTAGCTAGTGAATTTGGTTATATTCCTATTGATAAAACATTAGCAGTCGCTGAAGCGATTGTGACGACGCAACGAGATTGGGGCAATCGTACTGAACGTAAAAATGCCAAAACCAAATACACCTTAGAGCGTGTTGGTATTGAAACATTTAAACAGGAAGTTGAACGTCGCTCAGGCGTTATGTTTGATATGATCCGACCGTATCAATTTACTCACCGTGGTGATCAAATTGGTTGGTTAAAAGGGGTTGATAACAAATGGTATCTAACCTTATTTATTGAAAGTGGTCGATTAATCGATAAACCTAATGCGCCGTTAAAAACGGGGGTTGCTGAAATTGCCAAAGTGCATCTTGGTGACTTTCGTTTAACAGCTAATCAAAATTTGATTGTTGCTGGTGTACCAGAGGCACAGAAAGAGCAGATTGAGGCGATAGCGCGTCAATATGGTTTAATTAATGATGAGGTTACACCGCTGCGTAAACATGCCATGGCGTGTGTTTCATTTCCAACTTGCCCATTAGCCATGGCAGAAGCGGAGCGTTTCCTTCCCGCATTTACCGATACCCTTGATAATATCATGGCTAAATACGGAGTCAGTGATGAGCATATTGTTGTACGTGTAACAGGGTGTCCTAACGGTTGTGGTCGTGCGATGTTGGCGGAAGTCGGACTGGTGGGTAAAGCCCCCGATCGCTATAACTTACATCTAGGAGGAAACCGCATGGGGACTCGCATTCCTAGAATGTATCGTGAAAATATTTCATCACAAGAAATCATTGAAATTCTTGATACTTTAATTGGTCAGTGGGCTATTTCACGTGAATTAAATGAAGGTTTTGGTGATTTTCTTATTCGCACTGATGTTATCAAACCCGTTGTTAATTCAGCCATTGATTTTTATGAAGTGCAGGAGGTGATATGAGTCGATTATCACTTTCTCAGTTGGTGTTGCTATCGATTGAAGAGCAGCGACTGGCGCTTGATGAAATCAACCAACAATTAGAGCAAAAAACGGCGATAGAGCGGGTGATTTGGGCTTTAGAACATCTTCCTAACCAGTTTGCTTTAAGCTCAAGCTTTGGTATTCAAGCGGCAGTTTGTTTGCATTTGCTCACCAGACAATATCCCGATATACCTGTAATTTTGACAGACACAGGTTATCTCTTTCCCGAAACATATCAATTTATTGATGAATTAACCTCTTCACTACAACTTAATTTAAAAGTATATCGCGCTGAAATATCTTCATCTTGGCAAGAAGCACGCTACGGCAAACTTTGGTTGCAAGGGATTGAAGGTATCGAACGTTATAACCAAATAAATAAAGTTGCGCCAATGGAAAGGGCATTAAAGGAGTTACAGGCGAAGACATGGTTTGCAGGGCTACGACGCCAGCAATCCAAAAGTCGAGAGCATTTACCTGTTTTATCCATAGCGAAAGGTATTTTTAAGTTACTACCGATAGTCGATTGGGATAATAAACAAATTTATCAATATCTTAAACAGCATAATTTACCTTACCATCCATTATGGGAACAAGGTTATCTGTCTGTGGGTGATACGCATACGACACGCAAATGGCAAGAGGGAATGAGTGAAGAAGAGACGCGATTCTTTGGCTTAAAACGTGAGTGTGGATTACACGAATAATATTATTATTCATTATTAATATCGCTATTTATTTTGAGTGGGCAATAGAGTCATCTGTTGCCCTCTTTGTCGTGAGTAAAATAATAACCATTTGAAATTATTATATTTTTGCTTATTCCTTTCTGTTCCATCACATAGCTTTTTGTCATTTCATAACCCCGAATGCACCTTTTATAGTCGTTATTCATATAAGTAAACAATAAAAATGTGAGATACGCGTATGGATTACCTACCCTTATTTGTGGAATTAAAACAGCGCCCAGTATTACTGGTTGGCGGTGGGCATGTCGCTGCGCGTAAAGCCGTACTGTTATTAAAAGCGGGCGCTCGGTTACGTGTTATCGCGCCACAGTTATGTGATGAATTGCATCTTGCTTATCAGCAAAATCAAATTGAGTGGATTGCTGGGCAATATCAGGCAGAGCATTTACTTGGCATGATGTTGGTGATCGTGGCAACAGACGATAAGGTATTAAATCAACAAGTGTATCTAGATGCGCAAGCACGCCACATTTTTGTCAATGTCGTCGACTCTCAACCCCAATGCTCTTTTATCTTTCCTGCCATTATCGATAGAAATCCGATATTAATTGCCATTTCATCAGCGGGCAAAGCCCCTGTTTTAGTTCGTATGATACGGGAAAAGCTAGAGGCATTATTGCCTACCTCATTAGGGACTATGGCGACTATTGCGGGGAAATGGCGCAATAAAGTGAAACAAAAACTGACTGGTTTTCAAGCACGTTGCCGTTTCTGGGAGCAAGCGTTTAGCGGCAAATTTGCCTCATTAGTGGCAAGTGGTCAATTAATACAAGCGCAAGCACAGCTCGAACAACAACTGTCTCATCCAGATAGCCCACAAGGTGAGCTTGCTTTAGTGGGAGCTGGGCCGGGTGATGCCGGGTTATTAACCTTACGAGGTTTGCAAGTTATCCAGCAGGCCGAGGTGGTACTTTATGACAGTTTAGTCAGTGCAGATATCTTAGAACTGGTGCGCCGTGATGCTGATAGAATTTGTGTGGGTAAAAGAGCGGGGCAACACAGTACGTTGCAAGAAGAAATCAATCAATTGATCGTGAAATATACTCAGCTTGGTAAACGAGTTGTCAGACTAAAAGGGGGCGATCCTTTTATTTTTGGACGCGGAGGAGAAGAGCTTGAAATTGCGGTACAACATGGCATTCCTTTTCAAGTTGTTCCCGGTGTTACCGCAGCTAGTGGGGCCAGTGCTTATGCGGGTATTCCATTAACTCATCGTAACTATGCGCAAAGTGTCACTTTTATGACTGGGCATTGCCAATCAGGGGGGATAGAGCCAGATTGGCAAGCTTTAGCGCAAGCTAATCATACGTTAGCAATTTATATGGGAACGACGAAAGCAGAACTTATTAGCCAGCGTTTAATAGAGCAAGGTCGTTCACCACTCACCCCTATTGCCGTCATTAGTTGCGGTACACGCCATGATCAACAGATCTTAACGGGAAATTTAACACAATTAGCGCAATTAGCTAAGCAAGCTCCCACCCCGGCATTATTAATCGTTGGAGAAGTTGCTGCATTACATCACCAACTTGCGTGGTTTGGTGATAGACAAACTCAACATACCTCTGCCATCCACTCATCTTTGGTTCATTTTGCCTAAACGAGGTTGTTATGAATGAAACACAATTAACCCATCTTCAGCAATTAGAAGCAGAAAGCATTTATATACTGCGTGAAGTTGTCGCTGAATTTGAAAATCCCGTCATGCTTTACTCAATAGGCAAAGATTCTTCGGTGATGTTGCATCTAGCACGTAAGGCTTTTTATCCGGCGAAATTACCTTTTCCTCTTTTACATGTTGATACGGGTTGGAAATTTCGTGAGATGTATGAGTTTCGCGATAAAACGGCCAAAGAGTATGGTTTTGATCTCAAAGTTTATCGTAATCCCCAAGGGGCACAATTGGGGATCAATCCCTTTATTCATGGTAGCGCCAAGCATACAGATATCATGAAAACAGAAGGTCTTAAGCAAGCTCTGGATAAATATGGTTTTGATGCCGCATTTGGTGGGGCGCGTCGTGATGAAGAAAAATCGCGTGCTAAAGAGCGTATTTACTCATTTAGAGATAGATCTCATCGTTGGGATCCGAAAAATCAACGTCCAGAATTATGGCAAAACTACAACGGCCAAATTAATAAAGGGGAAAGTATTCGCGTTTTTCCATTATCAAATTGGACGGAGCTAGATATTTGGCAATATATCTATTTAGAAAATATCGATATTGTGCCGCTCTATTTCGCTAAACACCGTCCAGTCATTGAGCGGGATGGTACCTTGATTATGGTTGACGATGATCGAATCGACCTAAAAGCTGGAGAGGTGATCACACAACAAAAAGTACGTTTTAGAACATTAGGCTGCTGGCCATTAACGGGCGCTATTCCTTCACAAGCAGACACATTACCCGCCATTATTGAAGAGATGTTAATTTCCACCAGTAGCGAGCGACAAGGGCGTTTAATTGACAGTGATCAGTCTGCTTCAATGGAACTTAAAAAACGTCAGGGTTATTTTTAATAGGAGTCACTATGGGACTTGCAGCCATCAAAACCAACCAACTGATCGCCGGTGAAATAGCACAATCAGGTGGTGTAGAAAATTATTTAAAAACACAACAGAACAAAGGGTTATTACGTTTTTTAACCTGTGGCAATGTTGATGACGGAAAAAGCACCTTAATTGGTCGCTTACTTCATGATACGCGGCAGATCTACGAAGATCAGCTCTCCACCTTACAAAACGAAAGTAAAAAGATTGGTACTCAAGGTGAAAAATTAGATCTCGCTTTGCTGGTGGACGGTTTAGCGGCTGAACGAGAGCAAGGGATCACTATTGATGTAGCTTATCGCTATTTTTCAACAGCCAAACGAAAATTTATTATTGCCGATACGCCGGGACATGCACAATATACCCGCAATATGGCGACAGGAGCATCAACGAGTACGCTTTCTATTCTGCTGATCGATGCTCGAAAAGGGGTACAAGAGCAAACTCGCCGCCATAGTTTTATTAGCACACTCCTTGGGATCCGTCACTTAGTGGTCGCGATTAATAAAATGGATCTACTTGATTATCAACAAGAGATCTTTGAGTCGATCCAACAAGATTACCTGCACTTTGCACAACAATTACCGCGCGATCTTACTATCGAATTTGTGCCTATCTCTGCACTGGAGGGAGATAATGTAGTATCTCCTTCATTAAATATGCCTTGGTATACAGGAAAAACACTGTTGGCATTACTTGAAGATGCGCCGGTTAAATTTAAATTAGGGGCTAAATCTCAAAGATTGCGTTTTCCTGTACAGTATGTGAATCGTCCTGATTTAGATTTTAGAGGCTACAGTGGCACAGTTTCATCAGGCTCTCTTTATCAAGGACAACAGATCAAAGTATTACCCTCAGGACAGCGTTCAACCATTAAACGTATTGTGACTTTTGATGGCGATCTGACTCAGGCGCAAGTGGGTCAAGCGATTACACTGGTGTTAGCGGATGAAATCGATATTAGTCGTGGCGACATTATTGTTGATGCTAACGATACTACTGCTAATGTTAGCAATCATGCGTTGGTGGATATCGTATGGATGTCAGAACAACCGTTAGTACAGGGGCAAACCCTTGATATCAAAGTAGCGGGCAAAAAAAGTCGTGCCAAAATAGAGAATATTCACTATCAAGTTGATGTGGATAAGCTCACTCAACAAGTGACCGAAAGTTTAGCGCTAAATGCCATTGGGCATGTTGAAGTGTTATTTGAAGAGCCATTGGTGCTGGATAACTATCAACTTAATGCACAAACAGGAGGGCTTATTTTTATTGATAGATTAAGCAATGTCACGGTGGGTGCTGGTCTTATTCGAGAAATTCGCGACAACGTGCAACCTACAACTTCCCAATACGATGCATTTGAAATTGAACTCAATCAGTTGATCCGCCGCCATTTTCCGCATTGGGGCGCAAGAGACTTACTGGGAGGAAAATAGTGACGATACATCAAGATATTGTCTGGCATCCTCATCAAATAGGGTTAAAAGAGCGTGAAGCACAACAGGTACACAAAGGATGTGTACTTTGGTTTACTGGGTTATCTGGGTCAGGTAAATCAACACTGGCTGATGCGCTAGAGCAAACCTTATATCAGTACTCGACACTCCATGCGCCTATCCGCACCTATTTATTAGATGGTGATAATCTACGCCATGGTTTATGCCATGATCTTGGGTTTAGTGAACAAGATAGGCATGAAAATATTCGCCGTGTAGGGGAAGTGGCTAAATTAATGGTTGATGCCGGATTAATTGTCTTAACAGCATTTATTTCTCCTTATCAGCAAGATAGACAACAAGTAAGAGAAAGGTTTGCTCAAGGGCGATTTATTGAGATCTTTGTTGATACACCTTTAGCCCTTTGTGAAGCACGTGATCCTAAAGGCCTCTATCAAAAAGCACGACGAGGAGAGATCAAACAGTTTTCCGGCATTGATTCACCTTATGAACCACCCACTGCGCCAGAAATTCATTTAGACGGCTCACTCGCGATTAATGAGCTTACACAACAAATCCTCGCTTATTTACAGCAACAACAAATTTACCGCTAATCATATCTCTACATCATTTTCTCTTATCTGGGAAAATATGTAGGGATAGAAGGGTTTTTTTAATAAACTGATTTGGCGGCAAATACAGTGTAAATACCACTTCTTTACTTACCACTTCTGCAGATAAAAACGCGCTTTTAAGCATACAACTTATACTTTATCTGAAAAATAGCGTGATTGTTTATGTTAAGGGTGGGGGGAATACGAATATTCATGTAATATATCTGCGCGCTTTTGTGGCGCAGATGGGAGAGTTGTGGGATGATTAGCCCATTTATTTTGGGGGTGGTAATGGGGAAATTAACAGTCTTACTTCTGATCTTACTTGGTTTTCTACAATATTCATTGTGGTTAGGTAAAAATGGTATTCATGATTACAACAAAGTAAGTCAAGAAGTTGAATCTGCATTAGCGCAAAACGCACAATTAAAGTCGCGTAATGATCGCTTATTTGCGGAGATTGATGACCTCAATGGCGGGCAAGAAGCATTAGATGAGCGTGCTCGTAGTGAACTAGGCATGATAAAGCCTAATGAAAGCTTTTATCGTATTGTTAATGATAAATCCCAACCACGTCGTTAATTTGTTGAATTAATAGTGTGCCTTGATATAAATACTATAATGAATATACCAAACTCTACTTTTCCTATTGTGGCGGTTATTCCCGCTGCCGGCATAGGTAGTCGAATGCAAGCAACCTGCCCGAAGCAATACCTTAAAATTGGCAGATTGACTATCCTTGAACATACTATTAATGCGCTATTAAAACATCCACGCATTTCGCAAATTATTGTCGCAATTAACCCAGAAGATGACTATTTTTATCACCTAGCCCTTGCTAAAGATAAACGAATTATTGTCGTTAAAGGAGGGGGACAACGTGCTGATTCGGTATTATCAGGGCTTCGCTATATTACAGAACATCTTGCGCAAAATACATGGGCGCTAGTTCATGATGCGGCAAGACCTTGCCTGTCCTTTAGTGATTTGGATAATCTTATTCAACTCATTGATGATAACCATCTTGATCCTCAATTTTGTGGTGGGATCTTAGCCTCTCCTGTGCGTGATACGATGAAACGTAGTCATCAACAAGATAACCATATTGAAAAAACAGTGGCAAGAGACACGCTATGGCATGCTTTAACGCCACAATTTTTCCCAGCGGCCTTGTTAAAACAAAATCTTGAAAACGCATTGGCACAAAACGTACCCATTACTGATGAAGCATCTGCGATGGAATTTGGTGGATATGAACCCTTATTAGTTAAAGGCCGTGCGGATAATATAAAAGTCACACAACCAGAAGACTTGGCTCTTGCAGAATTTTTCCTCTCTCGACAAATTACCAGCATAAGGAACACATAATATGAGAATTGGACACGGTTATGATGTACATAAATTTGGCGGAGAAGGCCCAATTATTATTGGTGGTGTGAGAATTCCTTATGAACAAGGTCTACTAGCCCATTCAGATGGCGATGTTGTACTACATGCGGTGACAGATGCCATTTTAGGTGCTGTTGCGATGGGCGATATTGGTACATTATTTCCTGATACAGATCCGGCTTATAAAGGTGCGGATAGCCGAGTATTATTGCGCGAAGCCTTTTCAAGAGTGATGGCTAAAGGTTACCGTATTGGTAATCTTGATGTCACTATTATTGCTCAGGCACCTAAAATGCTACCTCATACTCCACAAATGCGTGTCAATATTGCTGAAGATCTCCATTGTCATGTCGATGATATCAATGTTAAAGCGACCACTACTGAGAAATTAGGTTTTGTAGGACGCAAAGAAGGTATCGCTTGTGAAGCGGTGGTGTTATTAATCAAAGAGTCTTTATCTCAATGAGTGATTTACCAGAACTTCATTGGCTACATGGCAAACCGACAGCGACAGGGCGATTAAAATCGACACCAGAAGATTTTAAGGTCAGCGAAGATCTCGGCTTTACCTTAGATGGTGAAGGCGAACACGTGATGGTTAGGGTCAGAAAAACAGGTTGTAATACGGCTTTTGTGGCTGAAAAGTTAGCTAAATTTGCCGGTATTCATCCTCGAGATGCTAGTTATGCTGGGCTCAAAGACAGAAATGCGGTTACGGAACAATGGTTTTGTTTGCGTATGCCGGGTAAAGAGATGCCCGACTTTAGTCAATTTACGTTAGAAGGTTGCGAAATATTAACAACCACCCGCCAGCAACGTAAGCTACGAATTGGTACATTAAAAGGGAACCATTTCACCTTAGTATTACGTGATATCTCCGATGTGACATCGGTGGAAACTCGTCTAGTAGAGATACAAAAACAAGGGGTTCCTAACTATTTTGGTGTGCAACGCTTTGGTCGTAATGGCGACAATTTACGCCAAGCATGGCGTTGGGCAACCAATGAAATTCGGGTAAAAGAGCGTAGCAAACGTAGCTTTTATCTCTCTGCTGCACGTAGTGCGATGTTTAATCATCTGGTGAGCCAACGACTTGAGCGTCATATTTATACTCAAGTGCTTTGTGGTGATGCGATGCAATTGCACGGTAAAAGAAGTTGGTTTGTGGCAGAAGAAGCGGAACTTGCCCAAACACAAACACGCTATGAAGAGCATGATATACATATTACCGCTCCATTGCCGGGTAAAGGTGACTTAGGTACACAAGCTCAAGCACTGATATTTGAAACCGACAACTTAGCTGACTACGAAGCATTATGGTCATTAGCACAACAAGAGCGAGTTGATACCACTCGCCGTGCGATTAATTTGCTACCAGAAAATATGTCATGGCATTGGCTAGATGATACTACGGTTTCTTTATCGTTCTTTTTGCCAGCAGGAAGTTTTGCCACTAGCGTTGTCCGTGAATTGATATTATTAGGGAATATTGATGCTGAAAATATTAGTGAGTAATGACGATGGTGTTATGGCAAAAGGGATACAGACACTCGCAAAAGCCTTACGCCAGCGTTATGATGTACAAATTGTCGCACCGGATCGCAATCGTAGTGCAGCATCCAATTCATTAACTATTGATAGACCGTTACGTAAACAGCGACATGAAAATGGTGATATTGCGATAGTTGAAGGTACACCCACGGATTGTGTCTATCTCGGTGTTAATCATCTCGTCAGACCGCGTCCAGATATTGTGGTGTCTGGCATTAATCATGGCCCTAATTTAGGGGATGATGTGCTTTACTCAGGTACGGTTGCTGCCGCTACTGAGGGCCGGTTCTTAGGTTTACCTGCGATTGCGGTATCACTTGATGGCGAAACGCATTTTGACACCGCAGCCCAAGTGACTTGTGATGTTTTAGCTATGCTACAACGAGTACCTTTAAGAGCTGGGAATATTTTAAATATTAATGTGCCTGATATTCCGTTAGCGGAGATCAAAGGTTTTCGTATAACACGTTGTGGAAGTCGTCATGCTTCACAACATGTTTATACACAAACAGATCCAAAAGGAAATACCCTTTATTGGATCGGGCCTCCTGGCGAAAAAAATGATGTGGGGCCGGATACAGATTTTGCAGCGGTTGATGCAGGTTATGTTTCCATCACACCATTACATGTTGATTCAACAGCGTATAAAGCGCTTGAGTTATTAAAAGATTGGTTAAATAAAGCAGAGGTCGAAAAAACATGTTAAGTCGGTCAATGAAAGACTTACTGACAATGTTAAAACAACACGGCATCAATGATGAGCGTCTGTTGGAAGCTATGAGCAAAGTACCCCGAGAGCTATTTATTGATGAAGCGCTCTCCCATAAGGCTTATGAAAATACGGCTTTACCTATTGGTAATGGTCAAACTATTTCACAGCCTTATATTGTTGCTAAAATGACATCACTGCTTGAATTACAAGCAACGGATTCTGTGTTAGAGATTGGCACAGGCTCTGGTTATCAAACTGCAGTATTAGCAAACTTAGTGCATCATGTCAGTTCAGTTGAACGGATAAAAATATTGCAGTGGCAGGCAAAACGACGCTTTAAACACCTTGATTTACATAATATATCGACTCGTCATGGCGATGGTTGGGAAGGTTGGGTATCAAAAGGCCCCTTTAATGCTATTATTGTTACTGCCTGTGCAACAGAAGTACCGCAACGACTCTTGATGCAATTAGCTGATGGTGGCAGGATGATCATTCCTGTCGGTGAACAGCAGCAGATGCTTAAGTTTATTCGTCGTTTAGGTAATGATTTTCACTATCAATCTATCGAGGCTGTACGCTTTGTCCCCCTAATTGCGGGTGAGTTAGCATAACTTCCAGATAAATCTGACCATTTTTTATTACTGCTTTTTTGTAGCTTGTCGTAATCTGCACTAATAAATGAAATATTTTCAAAAAATTGCAGTCTCTTTGTGTTACTCAACAAATTGCTAGACGCTAATGCCTTTTAAAAGGGAGAAGGAAGTATGAATTCAGAAAGCCCAATTAAGCATGTCCGCTGGGCAATCATGTGTTCGGTAATCGGATTTGCATTAACAGGCTGTGCCGACACGCCTTATCGTCCTGCACCGATAACCTCTGTCAATGATAGTTCGTCAAATCGTACCGTTTCTACATCACCTGTTACAACTAACAGTAATGCAGGAGTGGCAACACCTATTGAAAGAGGTTCAACCCCGTTACAAACAACGCCTCCTCCTTCTATTAGAGTGAATAACACAACCGCGCAGCCTCAAAGCCAGCCTCGTACGCAAAATGTTACCCCTCAAAATGTCAATACGGATGGTAGCGGACGCATTGTGTATAACCGTAATTATGACAATATCCCTAAAGGGAATTACAGCGGTAACACTTATACGGTTAAACGTGGCGATACAATGTTTTATATTGCGTGGATCACGGATAGTGATGTAAAAGATTTGGCCTCAATGAACAATATTCCAGAGCCATATAGCTTAAATGTTGGACAAGTACTTAAGATTGGTAACCGTCAAGTTAATACCGGTACCAATACCAATGTAAATACTTCAGTAATTAATAAACCAAGTAGTGAAGGCGTTCAGACGGCACAAACTAAGCCGTCAAATAATAATAGCTCAATGGGGCCGTTGATCACGAAACCAACAACAACGACACCGCCAAAGACAACGACTTCGACACCAACAACTTCGGCAACAACCAGTAATAACACAACGGCAACCTCTAAACCTGCAGTCGCAACAGGTAAATGGGTATGGCCAGCACAAGGTAAAATTATTGAGAGCTACTCAAATGCACCTGGTGGTAATAAAGGTATTGATATTAGTGGTACACGAGGTTCACCCATTGTGGCAACAGCCGCAGGTAAAGTGGTTTATGCAGGGAGCGCATTACGAGGTTATGGTAATTTAGTTATCATTAAACATAATGATGAATATCTCAGTGCTTATGCTCATAACGATACAATCTTGGTACGTGAACAGCAAAATGTAAATGCAGGACAGCAAATTGCGACCATGGGAAGTACTGGTACTAGTTCTGTTCGATTACACTTTGAGATCCGTTATAAAGAAAAATCACTTAACCCAATGAGCTATTTACCTAAAAGATAAATAAACGCTTAACGTTGTTAGTGAATAATCTGAAAATTAAGCCCTTTTGTTAATATTAACAAAAGGGCTTTTTTAGTTATTAAATTAATTAAAACCTTGAAAATAAATTTCTTTCACTAAGTAAGATTGCTTAGTTGGAACGTAAGCAAAATGAGATATTTCTGTCAAATTATAGATAAGATTAAATTAGACTGTTGATTATCGAACAATGAATGAGTATGCTAAAAAACGTTAGTTAAAAGTATGAATAAAAATCTAATGTATTCAAAGATAGTGTATTGAATTAACTTATTGTTTTTATTATAGGTTTGTTTTTTGTCTTATCTTTAGAATAATATATATTATTGAATATTATTTTATTATTGCGGATTTTTGTTTATCTTTTTTTTGATGTACATTGTCACATATTGCTTGTTAAACAGTGAATATACGTATAGATAAATATACGTAAAATAATAATAATTGCTGTTAATAACTAATACTTATAGTTAATAAATATATTGAATAAACTATAAAGTAAATTAACAGTAAAACAGATTATGTTATTTTTTTATTTTGTAATTCGTTACAAGGGAAAATCAGTAAACCCGTTGTGTCGTGACACAGCGATAAACTGGTAAATCGATCTCATTAAGAGCGTCGTTTACCTAAATTATCAAGGGTAGGAGCAGCTGATGAGCCAAAGTACGCTAAGAGTAGACGAGTTATATACTGATGATATTGATGAGAACATGGAAGAGTTCGATGAAGCAGCCGCAACAAAAGAGGCTGAAAATGAATCTGACGCTCAAGATGAAATTGAACTCATTGAAGGAGTCAATCAGCGTGCGTTAGATGCAACTCAGCTCTATTTAGGAGAAATTGGCTATTCTCCATTGTTGAGTGCTGAAGAAGAAGTATTCTTTGCTCGTAGAGCGTTACGAGGTGATATCCCGTCAAGACAACGGATGATAGAGAGTAATCTACGTTTAGTTGTTAAAATATCTCGCCGTTATACGAACCGAGGGTTAGCTCTTCTTGACTTAATTGAAGAAGGTAATTTAGGCCTTATTCGTGCTGTTGAAAAGTTTGATCCTGAAAAAGGATTTCGTTTTTCAACCTATGCCACATGGTGGATACGTCAAACTATTGAACGTGCCATTATGAACCAAACCCGCACTATTCGCCTCCCCATTCATATCGTTAAAGAACTCAATGTCTATTTAAGAACCGCAAGAGAATTAGCACATAAGCTCGATCATGAGCCAAGTGTTGAAGAAATTGCGCAAACGCTGGATAAACCTGTCGATGATGTCAGCAAAATGCTACGTTTAAATGAACGTATTTCTTCTGTTGATACACCGATTGGTGGGGATTCAGATAAAGCCTTACTAGATATTATTTCAGACGAAAATGAAGAAGGGCCAGAAGCAACCATTCAAAATAATAACCTCAAGGAAAATATCGTAAAATGGTTATTTGAATTAAATCCAAAACAGCGTGAAGTATTAGCGCGTCGCTTTGGATTACTGGGTTACGAGGCTGAAACATTAGAAGATGTTGGTCGAGAAATTGGTTTGACAAGAGAGCGGGTTCGTCAGATCCAAGTTGAGGGATTGCGTCGTTTAAAAGATATTCTGCAAGGGCAAGGATTATGCATAGAGGCACTTTTTAAGATGAACTAGTTGCTTTAGGTGCTCAATGCGTTATCAAGCCGATTAGTTAAATTAACTAATCGGCTTTTCTTTTGTTATTTATTTAGCTCTTTTAAGTGATAGAGCAATTCCAACGCTTGTTTTGGTGTTAATGAATCCGGATCAATTTTATTTAATGCTAATTCAACTTCAGAAGGCTCAATATCTGCTAATAACATCAGTTGTGACGTTTCTACATGGCTTGCCCCTGAATGACCTGATAGGGTTTCCAGCTCTTTTAATTTCTGCTTTGCACGGCGGATCACCTCTTTTGGCACACCGGCTAATGCCGCAACCGCTAAACCATAACTTTTACTGGCAGCACCTTCTTGAACACTGTGCATAAAGGCAATAGTCTCACCATGCTCTACCGCATCTAAGTGAATATTGGCAGTGCCTTCTAGTTTTTCTGGCAGTGTTGTTAATTCAAAATAGTGTGTGGCAAAGAGTGTCATTGCTTTAATGCGATTCGCTAAATTTTCGGCACAAGCCCAAGCGAGAGAAAGCCCATCATAAGTAGAAGTGCCTCGGCCAATTTCATCCATTAACACTAAACTGTTTTCAGTGGCATTATGAAGAATGTTTGCGGTTTCTGTCATTTCCACCATAAATGTTGAACGACCTGAAGCCAGATCGTCAGAGGCACCCACGCGGGTAAAAATACGATCAATTGGGCCTATTACCGCTTTTTCTGCGGGCACAAAACTACCAATATAAGCCAGTAGCGTAATTAATGCCGCTTGACGCATATAGGTACTTTTACCCCCCATATTAGGGCCGGTAATAATGAGTAGACGACGTTGAGGCGCGAGTTGTAGAGGATTTGAGATAAATGGCTCACTCAGTACTTGTTCTACAACAGGGTGACGTCCACCAGTGATTTGAATACCTGTTTTTTCTGTTAATTCAGGGCGTGTATAATTGAGTGATTCTGCACGCTCAGCGAGATTAGCCAGAACATCGGTTTCAGCTAACGCTTCAGCACTGGTTTGTAAGGCGGTTAGATGAGGTAATAGTTTTTCGAAAAGCTCTTCGTAGAGCATTTTTTCAATTGCTAATGCTTTACCTTTAGAGGTTAATACCTTGTCTTCATACTCTTTTAGTTCAGGAATAATATAGCGTTCAGCATTTTTCAGTGTTTGACGACGCACATAGTGCATTGGAACTAAATTGCTTTGGCCGCGACTGACTTGTATGTAGTAACCATGAACCCCATTAAAGCCAACCTTTAAGGTATCAATACCCCATTTTTCACGTTCACGAACTTCAAGCTTTTCAAGATAGTCACTCGCACCGTCAGCCAGTGCTCGCCATTCATCTAATTCTGCATTATAACCAGGGGCTATCACCCCCCCATCGCGTACTAATACGGGTGGTGTTTCAACAATGGCATTTTCCAGTAATTCACGCAACTCATCAAACTGGCTGATACGCTGCTGTAATTCTTTAATATAGGGCATATCCGCCTGATCAAGCACTTGGTGGATATCTTGATATTGTTGAAAGGCATGGCGCATACGTGATAAGTCACGAGGACGAGCGGATCGCAATGCTAAACGAGCAAGTACCCGCTCTAAATCACCCACCTGACGTAAAAAAGGCTGTAACTCAAAATAGAGGGGTTGTAAGGCACTAATGGCATCTTGGCGTTTAATTAACTGTTCACGCTGGCGTAAAGGGGTGTGTATCCAACGTTTGAGCATACGGCTTCCCATTGGGGTCACGCACAGATCAAGTACAGATGCCAAGGTGTTATCACAACCGCCAGCAAGATTTTGGGTTAATTCTAAATTACGGCGAGTGGCTGCATCTAAGATAATGGTATCTTGCGGACGCTCCATGGTAATGCTACGAATATGAGGCAACGCAGTGCGTTGCGTATCTTTAACATATTGTAATAAGCAACCTGCAGCACAAAGTGCAAGTCGGGCATTTTCAACACCAAATCCAGTTAAATCACGGGTTCCAAACTGTAAATTAAGTTGTTGTTTGGCGGTTTCACACTCAAACTCCCAAATTGGACGTCGGCGTAAACCTTGCTGACGCTCAATTAATGCCATTGACTCAAAGGTTTCTGGATAGAGTAGTTCTGCTGGGTGAGTGCGTTGCAGCTCGGCAGCCATACTTTCGCTATCCGGCATTTCAGTGACCCGAAAACGTCCAGAGGTGATATCTAAAGTGGCATAACCAAAAGCGCCATTTTTATCTTGCCAGATAGCGGCTAATAGATTGTCTTGGCGCTCTTCAAGTAGCGCTTCGTCCGTAACGGTGCCCGGTGTGACAATACGGATCACTTTACGCTCAACAGGGCCTTTGCTGGTGGCCGGATCACCAATTTGTTCACAGATGGCAACGGATTCCCCCAATTGCACTAATTTAGCCAGATAATTTTCAACCGCATGATGAGGAACGCCAGCCATAGGAATAGGTTGACCTGCCGACTGACCTCGTTTTGTTAATGAAATATCTAATAAGCGTGAGGCTTTTTTAGCATCATCAAAAAACAGTTCATAAAAGTCACCCATACGATAAAACAGTAAGATTTCTGGGTGCTCTGCCTTAAGCTTAAGATACTGCTGCATCATGGGGGTGTGGGATTCGAAATTTTGGCTGTCAGTCATGGTGTCGTCTTTCTTAACGTATTGAAGTTTATCTCGTTTGTGAGTGTTGGTTGTTAAACTCTATCTGGTTTTATTTCACAAACATAATACGGCATCATACCATAAGGTTTCAGTGTGTTGCTTTAATCATCTAAATATCTTTGCCAATAAAAGTATGAGTGATGGCTTATTTTTATGATGTTCTGTGAAAGTGTAGCGTTATTGTGTTAATGATCATGCAAAACGCTACTAATCGTTGAGTATCGACAAGCGTATAAAACCGCCAAAGTGGGGAGCCGTTCTTTTGAGATAGGTACAGGTTTTCAATATTTACCCAGCAAGATGAAATGGGCATGTTTAGCCAACGGGTACAATTATGATATTAAAGGCTGCCAGTTAGCTATCTTAGAGCAAGAATTCAATAAATATGGAATTAGCACCGATTCACTATCTGTATTAGAAACCGACTTTATCAAAGATACGCTAGGGGTCGATGATGCGCTGGTTAAAACTATCCGCTACGGCACTATATTTAATGCTGGCTCTGTTAGTTTGTCAGCGAAGGGAAGTATGGTGAAAAAGCTACAAAAGCTCTATTCCGACGATTATGTATCAGAAATGCTGAAACATTGGGAATTAGAAACAAAAGAACTTTGTGACAGTTTAAACCTACTTCTTGACGAGTATCTAAAGACAGGAAAGAAGAATGGATATGGGTTATGTGTTACAAATGCTGTAGGACATCCATTTAACACAACGTGGAGGAAGTCACATAGCGGTGAGTGGAAAAATGGACTAAAGATAGTAAAAAGATGAAGCGAAAGTTGCTTGCCCATATGATTCAAGGACTAGAAAGCGGTGCAGTCTATGATTATGTGAGTTCACACAGCGGTGTTTGTGCATTAGAACATGATGGATTTGTGAGCTTGCGTAAGCTGTCTGATGGCGATTGGAAGCACCCATATTTGGATATAGTGTTGAAGCATTAAATTACAGCATTGCTACTGTATTGCTTAGGATATTTATTAATGTACCTAATATATTGGTGCCTATATATTAGGCATGGTATCATGATTTGCATAGGATTAGAGCATAAAGATAATTTGTAAGGAAGGCTATGTCGATATCATATGAGCATAAATTAGATACCTTGTTAGAGCGATTTAATTTTAACTTTACTAAAAGTCAAATTAAGCAAGTATTTGATACAGTAGCTCGTTCTAAAGATGATTTTAAAGCTAATGTTTTGGCTGTTGTTAGTAGTAATCAAGATTTACAAAATAAGATAAATGAGCTTGGACTGTTGGCTCTTCAGTTGGATACTAGGCAGGTAGAGGTATTTAACATCTCCGACTCTTCTGTTCAATCAGCTTTAAATTCACTATTTAGTACAATACAATTAACCAATGAACAATCAATTATTAACGCATTTCCGTTTTCAATAGAAAATAAAACACAGCTAGAACGTTTGAAAACGGGGACAATATATCCAGTTAAATCTGATATAATAGTTATGGGTACCAATACGTACTCTAGATTGATTGTATGTACAGTTGTTGACAAAGAAATTGAAGAGGTTGCTCAACCAGCCCATTTATCTCAAGTAGGCCAACAGCTTTTGAACTTAAATACAACGTTCACAATGAAGCGAAAGGTTCGAACTCAGTTATTTCATGTAGTCTATTGGTCTATTGCACTTTCTAGGTTAATTCTATCTGTAGACCGTAATATGATGTCTATTTATGCCTGTCAAGATCAGTTATTTATGTTACGACAATTTTTGATGTCGAAAGGTGTTGATTCAGGTAATGCTATTAACGTATTCGGAGCTATTGAACCACTCTATAATGCAGTAGATGGCTATGTCACTAAGCTGGGTCATGTGACAACTGATGGAAACCCTGTACGAATACCTCTGCGAAGTAAGCAAAAATGCTTAAAGCATGATCACTACCATCAAGCTGGTGAAGTTGGTGGGCACGTACATGCTAAGTTTGCAGTTGCTAAAAAATGGGAGTTTAAAAGTGCAGGTACAAATCGAGTAGAAAATATTGAAGTTGGTTTAATGGGACAGCCGAAAATGTTAGATACAGCTCAACCATTAACAGATTTTTCTATTAATAAATCTATGCGACTTGAAGATTTCAATTTTGCAATTGATAGAGTACTATCATTAATACCTAATCCATAACAGGATTTAAGGCAAAAAATGAATAATGTAACCCAAATTAGAGAGTTGTTAGTTGATCTGGTGGAATCGACAGAATCACCAGTTTATGATATGTGTATCCAAATTACTTGTTATCTGGAGCAGTATCCTCAACAACGCAATTTGACAATAGGGGGATTACGAGCTGCATTAAATAAGTCTGACAGTAGTGATAATATCTTGATTCAAGCGGCTTTTACTCTTGCCGCGCATCCTTTCTTAGTTCTTGAAGTCCGTTACAAGTTATATGATGCTGAGATCGAAGATGTTATTGAGGAATTAGATAGTTCAACATATTTGAATGCGTTATCTGACGGTCTTTTTATTGACGAAGATGGTAATAATGTTAGCCTGAAAGAGTTAAATTCAAGAGTATTTCCATATTTTGTGAGTCGGCTTCAAGACCTTGAAAGTTCAGAACCTTATGTTGTATCGAGGTCAGAATGATGGAAATGCCAATAATTGAAAACCTTGCAGTGGAGGCGGGCTATAGTATGGAGAATATCTGTGCTCTAATCCCTGATTTTATGGAACAGCTAGCTCGAAAAACACCATTGACATATGATGCGTTTGTTCAGCAAATAGATAAAGATTTAAATGAAATCATTTCAATTACAGAATCAGGTAGGCAACATCATCTGGATAAAGGTGAAGATGCGATTACTGAGCATATTATTTCTCAATTAAAACAAAAATACACATCTGTGCATCATGATGCCCAACATGGTGGTCATTGTGATATCTATATTGAAGCAAAAAGTTCAAATGGCGATTTGTATAAATGGATTATGGAAGCAAAGCTCTGGGAAGGTTTTGAATATGTTTATAGTGGTCTCAATGACCAATTGCTAGAAAGTTATGCCGTAGAAGGTATTAATAACTGTAGAGGAGGCATGATTTTTTATTCAAAATTAAAAAGTGGCGTGTCTTATGCTATGAAAGAATGGTCTAAAGGTCTAGAGGATAGAAATATAATAGTTAGTAATATTCGTCAAGATAATTTGAGATTTGATACTAATCACAGATTAAATAAAGGGAATGGGGGAATTTTTATTGTAAGTCATTATTGTGTCGAGCTATATCATGCACCAACAGACTTGAAGTTGGCAAAGGCAGCAGTAAAATTAAAAGCTAGTAAATAATAATAAAATTAAGCATACTTTTAGTTAACAAATTATTTAGTATAAGGTGATTCATGTGAAAAAAAATGAATTAACTCTAGCAACAAGACCAACTCGTACTCAACTTATTCGTTCGGTAGCAACCTCTACAGCAATTGAAACAGGGCAGGAGTCCCGTCGCCTTGAAGAAGAAATGAAAGCGAAGCGTGAGAAGTTTGGACATTTGAAACTGGCGATTTAGTTTTCTTTTAAGGCTTCATTAACCCAATATTTCATGGGGTCATAGTTCAGGTTTAACCCAGCGTGGATTGCTGCGATGTACTGTTCGGGGTGTTGAGTCCAACTTTCATAATCCAACGGCTGGAAACCAGCTTGTACTGCCATCACATCTGCGAGTAAACGCGATAAGCGCCCATTTCCTTCCCTAAACGGATGTATCAGAATTAATTCCACATGTACTATGGCAATAGCTTCTATGGCTTGTTCTCGGCTCATATTGGTGCAGGGTGTGTACTTTGTGAGATGCTCTTTTTCAAATTGAGCAAGTAACTTTGCAACACGTCCCGCAGGGGCAAACATAAAGCCACCTTTGCTAATATTCACCGTGCGTAACTGACCAGCCCACTCGTAAACATTTCCTAGCCATTGGCGGTGCCAACGCTGAATAAGTGATACGGTAATTTGCTCAGTGGGAAATTGTTCTTCAAAAATGACTTGATACAGTTTTTCTAACAGGACAAGCTCAGCATCATTGATATCATCAACGTTTGAAAGCCCTAGCTTGTTAGCCAGTACCTCTTCATCAGAGCCGTCAGCAAATTTTCCTTCGCTATTAGATACATCATATCTATTCATTTTATACTCGTCATACTTCAAGTTGCATCGTTGTTGACTACGTTCATTCGCACTAGTCACATACTTATGTATGCTCTTAGAGACTCATTCACTTCTGTCTCTTATACACATCTGACGCTGCCGACGAGCGATCTAGTGTAGATCTCGGTGGTCGCCGCATCATTAAAAAAA
>OKWA01000295.1_pt1 | contig 32178 bp, 39 predicted proteins | sample 1606861 | NCBI WGS metagenome assembly OKWA01 (sample SAMN03281007, study PRJEB24777) | human gut metagenome | isolation source: fecal sample PR166 from 1 month old female Malay infant, vaginally... | reverse complement strand
TCAAACTCTCATATAAAATAAGAAGCTTGAATAGCTCTTTTTAATAAATTAAGCGAATTGACTTCGCAAATGTTTTTGCCTCGATCATTAAGATCAAGGACCCTACACATTTGATTCGTCGAAACATTATTCAGTTTTCAAAGGTCTACCGCCGACCGACTTAGCCAGCCGGCTTATTGATTATATCATGAACGATTTTCATTGTCAAGAAGTTTTTTATTTAACTTTTTGACAACTTTTCGTTCGTTGCTGGATTAGCAACTCTTATAATATAACAGAGTTACCATCCGCTGTCAACAACTTTTTTCAACTCATCTTCATCCGAAGTGATATCTGTCGTGACAACGGTATATAACTATACAGACAATACCGCAAAGTGTCAATAGAATTTAGTATATATTTTGGATTTTTACAAAACACGAACATTGTACCGAGGTTCCATCCTAGATCAAAAAATAATTCGAACAATGATGGTTTGTTCAACGTAATCATCCTTTTAATGTTCATTTAGATCCTAAATAGGGACTTTCCTTCACAATTACATGACGTCTTGATACAATTTACCGGTAATTAACCATATTTTTAAAGGAGCCATTTATGTCGACCTTAATTGATTTCATTTTGCACATTGACGTACATCTGATCCAAATTGTTAACAACTTTGGGGACTGGACCTACCTAATCCTGTTTGCCATCATCTTTGTGGAAACTGGCGCAGTGATCCTCCCCTTCTTACCTGGGGATTCCCTCCTCTTTGCCGCAGCGGCCTTAGCTGCTAATGCTAACTACAACCTTAACATTTGGATCTTTGTCGCCATCTTCCTCTTAGCTTGCCTGCTGGGTGACTCATGTAACTTCATGATTGGTCATAAAATTGGGAAGGAACTATCCAATCACTCCCTTTTCGGACGTTTAATTGATAAAGATAGCCTCGCCAAAGCGGAACAGTTCTTCGAAAAGCATGGTGCGCCAGCCATTATCTTGGCTCGTTACATGCCAATCATCCGGACCTTTGCTCCCTTCGCCGCCGCTGGTTCTGGCTTTGCCTACCACAGTTTTATTCGTTACAGCGTCATCGGTTGTATTTCATGGGTCGTAATTTGTTGTGGTGCGGGTTACTTCTTCGGTAACCTCCCCTTCGTTAAGACCCATTTCTCATTAATTATCCTAGCAATCATCGTTGTCACGTTAATCCCGGCCATCGTTGGTTTCTTCAAGGCCCGTTTCCAAAATGACGAAGCGGCGTAACTCTTTTTTCACCCACCGATAGATTAAGTAAATGAGTCCCTCGACCAAAAGCCCCCAGCTAATGGCTAATGTCATAAAAAAGCTGGTTGGCCACAGGTTGATGAGGGGCTCTTTTTTTGGATCAAAAAGCCAATCCTGGTTTGAAAAGGCGTGGTAATGAAACCACAAGAAGACTGGTTCAAAATTTAATCCAATTAAAATTACCGCCACTAAAAAACCAATTAGTAGCCATTGCAACCACCCACGCAACCGCCATAGTTGATAGCGCTGCTTAGCCCACCATAGCCCCCACCAGCTCACTAAACTCGCGCCAACCGTTATAGACTCACCCAATAAGAAAAGGTGGCGGACATCTTTAAAGTGACGCAGCACCTTTGCATCCGTGGGCAAATAATCAAGCCGCATCGTCTCCCCTGACCAGGGAAGCTGTAAATACCCCAGAATTCGTAAGTAATCGTGCTCGACAATTCGCTGACTAACTCCCATCAAACGCCCATCTACTAAGAAATATGAAGCGTTCGTTACCAAAAAAAGGGCGCCACCCAAGCACGCTAGCATAATTGCTAACGCGATTAGAAGGGTGCGCCCCTGGTTAATTAAATTATTCCACCATCCAGTCATCTAATGAATCCACCACATGGGTTGGTGGGACCTCCTCTCTTGCCACCTGCTCTTTAGTCGACACTCCCGTATAAACCAGGAGCGTATCCATGCCCACGTTGATCCCAGCTTCAATGTCGGTGTGGTAATTATCACCAACCATCACCACTTGTTCCTTAGTTAACCCGACCCGTTGTAAGGCCATCTCCATGATGATGGCCTCTGGTTTACCAATCATGATGGGTTTCGTTTGGGTTGCGTACTCGACCAACTTGACTAACGAACCCGCTCCGGGAGTCAGCCCCCGCTCATTAGGAAGGTTACTGTCGGCGTTAGTACCAATGAAGGTAGCCCCCGCTAAAATTGCCAAAACGGCAACCTCCAGCTTGCGATAGGTTACCTCGGTATCTAAGCCGACCACCACAAAATCAGGGCGCTGGTCCGTCAATTCAAAGCCCCTGCTTTCCAACGCATCCTTTAGCCCTTGTTCACCGATCATATAAACCCGGCGGCGGTCTCCGGCCCGCTTAGCCAAATAATCGGCCGTCGCCAAGGCCGTTGTGTAGATCTCAGCCGGCTGGGCCGGAATTTGGTGGTTAGTGACTAGGTTGGCCGCCACCTGCTCAGGAGACCGCGTCGAATTATTGGTGACAAAGAGCACCCGTTTGTTAGCCGCGTGCAGGCGCCTTATAAAACTAGGGGCCGCCGGGATCTTCTCCTTGCCCCGGTACATGGTCCCATCCAAATCAATCAAGTAGCCTTCGTAACTCTCCTGCTTGCTCATTAGTCATCCTTTCGCGTCCGTACCACTAGCTTCGTTCGGTTACCCTTTCCCTTCACACGCCGTACCTCTTGGTGCCGTCGCTTGCTTAGCGCCGGTTCTTTAAGGGGCTTTTTCTCTTCACTGATCTCCGCTCGGCCACGCCGCCGCGTCCGGGGTTTCCGTGGTCGCTTGGGGTGAGCAACCTCCAGGTTTTGGATGATAAAGTAAGGACACCCAAAGTTACACTCTTCCATCAGGTAATCATTAATGCATCCTACGCCCTGCTCTTCCTCCCCTTGCCCGGGTTTCGCGTAAAAGCCCCGCAAGCGCAACTGGTCATACCCCCAGTCACCGACAATGTAATCGTACTTCGTCAACAGGGGGCTAAAACGGTCGGCTAAGCTATCGCCGTTGAAGGCCTCCCGGTAGTTTTTCTTCAGTAGGTAGGGGTGGCCATTGAGGGTGAAATGGGTGGCGTCTTGTAACGTCACCTGGTAAAGCCCCTTTCGTTGGCTCATCCGTTGCTCAATTAATTCTTGAATCCGTGCCCGGTTCACCTAGGTCACATCCTTTCATTTTGTTATCATACCACGCCATTAGATTGATTGACCACGGCAACCTTTTTGGCCATCATCTCCATTACCTCTGGCAACGACAAGGGAGTCCCAAAGGGGGGACGGGGCGTTAAGTAGTCGAGCTCTGGGGCGTCAACGCCGACGTTTAAATTAGTTGTCGTTGGGACCATGTAATGGTGAATGTGGCCGTGTAAGTTAATGATCTTGGGCGCAATTCCCATCATCATTGGGTAGTGGGTCAAGTAGAGCTGGTGGTGGTCGTACTTAATTAACTTACCAACGTCATGAAACTCATACTTAACCCGCTTGCCAACCCTTGGGTTGTGAGCCGCTAAGTATTTAAACAGGCTACGCCGATCATGATTCCCCTTAATTAACACTAGGTGACCGTTTAATTGACCAAGGAGGGTCGCAATTTGCTCATTGGCAACCCGTTCTGGTTGGTGGTTTTGGTAGTTAACCGCGATATCTCCAAGGTGGTAAACCGTATCATTTTCCTTTACCCGGGCGTTCCAAGCCTCCACCATCACTTGATCCATTTCTTCAACGGTCTGGTAAGGACGAGGCGCAAACTGATCGACTCCCAATAGTTGCTCGTGAAAAAAGTGGGTGTCTGAGATTACATACTCCATTATTTCCTCCTAAACAAAAAGCGGGAAACCCGCAGGCTCCCCGCTTCTTCAAACCCTTAGGCTTGCTTGCGAAGTCGTTCGATATCGTGAACGATCATCAATTCTTCATTGGTTGGGATCAAGAGAACCTTGATCTTAGCGTCGTCGGCAGAAACATCGCGTTCTTCACCGCGGACGTCGTTCTTTTCTGGGTCAACCTTGACCCCAAAGTAAGCTAACTTGTCCCCAATTGATTGGCGGAATTCCTTGTCGTTTTCACCGACCCCGGCCGTAAAGACGATTGCGTCAGCACCGCCAAGCTCAGCTAAGTAGGAACCAATGTACTTGAGAACCCGGTTTTCGTAAATTTCAAGCGCCAGTTCACATTGCTTGTTACCGTGTTCAGCGGCCGCTTGCACGTCACGCATGTCGGCGGACAGTTCAGAAAGACCCAGCAAACCAGACTTGTGGTTCAAAAGCTCGATCATTTCTTCGCTGGAAATCCCCAACTTAGATTGAACAAAGGCAACTAAGGACGGGTCCACGTCCCCTGAACGGGTAGCCATCGTTACCCCCGCTAGCGGGGAGAATCCCATTGAAGTGTCAAAGGACTTACCGTTCTTGATGGCCGTAATCGAAGCGCCGGCACCAATGTGGCAAGTGATCAGCTTCAAGTCTTCCAGTGGCTTACCAAGCATTTCGGCAGCCCGGGAAGCGACGTAACGGTGGCTCGTTCCGTGGGCTCCGTACTTACGAGCACCGTATTTTTCGTACCATTCGTAAGGAACGGAGTAGAGTGCGTTCATTTCAGGCATGTTAGAGTGGAAGGAAGTGTCAAAGACCGCCACTGCAAAGGCGTCCGGCAGCACCCGCTTGAAGGCCTTGATCCCTTGAAGTTCGGCCGGGTTGTGCAGCGGTGCGTATTCAGCCAGTTCATCAATCTTTTGCATTACGTCATCATCAATGACCACGGAATCCTTGAAGAATTCTCCCCCGGCAACGATCCGGTGCCCAACGGCAGTAATTTCGTGGTATTCCTTAACAATCCCCAGGTTGATCAGTTGGTCCAACAGATAGGAAACCGCCGTCCCGTGGTTTGGGAACGGCTTTTCTTCTTCGCTGACTTGGCCATCGCCGTACTTAATCTTGGCGTGACCCATGTCCATCCCGATCCGTTCGATGTTTCCTTCTGCAACAACTTCTTCACTTGGCATGTCGAACAACTTGAACTTAACAGTTGAGCTACCGGCGTTAACAGCAATCGTTTTTGACATTACAAATTCTCCTTTATTTGGCGGGGGCTAAGTATTGGGCCACCCAGTTATCAATTTCACGGATAAAGGCAATAAATTCAGGACGATTCTTGACCGACGGGAATGAGCCTAATAAGACCTTGCCCGCTTGGTGACTAGCCCCCCCCTGACGTTGCAACAAGAGGAGAGACTTGGCTCCCGTTGGGTTAGCAAACAGTTCCTCTGGCAGGTTAATCAACCCTTGCATGTACGCAACTGATTGGATCCACTCCACCAACCCAGCCGTTTCCTTGCTTTGAAACAGTGCCTTGGGAACCAAGAAGACCCCAAAGCCACCCGGCAACAAGTAATTCATCGCCTGCTCAATCAAGAGGTGGTGAACATAGGAATGACCTTCCTTGGCCCGGGTGCGGTACCGCTTAGTGTTGTCATCCAGCGGGTAGTAGCCCACCGGTAAATCTGCCACCACGAGGTCCACTTGGGGAACATCGAGGTCCCGAATTGCATCCTGGTGGTACAACTGAACGGGAAGGTCCTGGAGTTGGGTCGAAACGGCCGCCACGCTGAGCATTGATTCATCGTTATCAACTCCGTAACCCTCGATTGGTTGGTCGGTAACCGATTGGAGATGATTCATCACCGTGGTCAGCAGGTTAGCCGTCCCCACCACCGGATCCAGGATGCGGTACGGGTGGTCAATTTTGGTCACCCGCTCGATCAACGAGGCCATCAGCATCCCGATTGAGTCGGGGGTCATCTGGTGGGTCGCTTGAATGGCGTCCTTTTGGGTCACCTTCAACATCCCTAGTTGCAATAGCCGTCGCTTGGTTTCCCGATCGGCCTGGCTCAGGTCAATTGACTGGTAGAGCTTCGTTAACTTTTCAGTCGTTTCAGCGTCCGGCACCCCGTCTTCAACCCGTACTGTTCCCCCATCCGCTAGGTTCTCGGCGTTTTCGAGGAAGGCATCGAGGTAAGAGCTTGCTAAGGCCGTTTGAAGCAGTTGCGTTGCTTGATCAAACGGCGTGAATAACGTTTCTGGACTTAAACGTTCCAGTCGTGGTCACTCCCTTCAAAATCCTAGATAAACCAATTTTACCTAGTTTCGTTCACAAATTCAAGGAAGCCCTTGCTTTCCTAATTTACCGTGCCTCCTTCACTTGCTTTTCCCTTGCTTGTCGCTTGTGAATTTGCCTGCCGTAAATTTTGTCGCGCCGCCTCTTGTTGCTCGCGAATTAACTGCCTCGTAATCCGTTCCTGATTGGTCATGTAATTGCTGACGGTAACTAAAATCCCCGTCACACATCCCATTGCCAGGAGCGCCAGTAGGATACTAGTCGCCCGGTGCCGCAAAGCATACCACCGCCGTTTGTTCATGTCGTCCCCCCTTATAAGTAAACCTGACCCGTCTTTGGTCGACTTGCTCCCAGGTCAATTTAGTGGCTTGACCTTCAAAGATCGGCAAAAAGCCTCCCTTTCCTTCGGTTGATAAATAGATATACTGACCGGATGCCTGCCGAGAGAGCCGGTACGTTTTGTTCGTTGTCTTGCTATATACACTAACCCCGTTTTTGGCGACCTCCACTAGCTGAAACTGATGATCCTTGGATTCTAGCTCGCTGATAAACAAGTACCAATTGGTTGGTTCTGAAGCGTCGACCTTGGTTAAACGGCCATACCCACCCATTACCAGGCCAAACAGGTTCACCACCAACACCACCAATGCTAAGGCTACGATTGCTTCGGCCATTGTAAAGGCCCGCTGTCGCATGCTCATTCCCCCTTGATTTCGACTAGGGTCTTGTTACCGATAAAGGCCCTGGCCCCCTGCCTCGTTGCCTGCGCTCGGACCCCCTGCCGACTCAGTGCCACCTGATCTTTTCCTAGCGCAATTTGATCGGTCGCCTCCTTAACTAAGCGACTGGCGACTAAGTTTTGTTCTAATTGACGACGCTTGACCCCGACTTGCTCCGTTACCACCACCAAGCTGGCGACCACCACGCCCAAAATCTTTAGGGCCACCAGTTGCTCAGCCAGCAGGAAAGCCCCACACCGCAGTCTTTTGAACATAGTATCCCCCCCAACCCATCTGAATTTTCATGTCGTAGTTGGTCATCGTTAACTTGGAAACAAAGGACCAGGTCCGCGGACTAACGTAGCCGTTTTTGTAAATCTTGACCATATCTTCGTTAGAGGCAATGTGAAGTTGTTTGGGAAGTAGTACCTCCTCCGTTACCTTCTTCCCACTATCAGTGTGATACTCAAATCTAATTTCTCGCTTCGATCGGCTCGTCAAATAGATAAAGGTCGCCTTTCCCTCTACTCGGGCCCGGGTTTGGGCCTCTTGCCAGCGCTGCTTAACGTCCCGCCAAAACTGTTCCTCACTCAGCTCGGCGTTCCTTTTTTGGTAAGGAATGGTGGTGGTCACGATCACTAGGGCACTGATGGCCAATACGATCACGACTTCCACCATCGTAAAGGCGCGCCGTTGGCTATTGAACAACGGCCTGACCATTTTGGAGCGTGATATTTTCGCGGCTAGCCTGGCGAACCTGCTTAGCCGTTAGGTAATCACCCTTTTCTAGTTGGGACAAATCGGTCGGGACGTCACCCGTATCGTCATGGTATAGCTCAACCTGGTTTTGAATCATGTTGACTAAGGCCTCTTGGTTAACCGAAGTGGCGTGTTTTCTTTGCGCCCCTAGGTTGGGCACGATGATCAAGATTAACAAGCTAATAATGAACAAGACAATCGTCATTTCAACCACCATCTCTAAATCTTTTCTAATCTTATAATTTGTCTTTGTTCTTATAGCCGGGCCACCACTTCTCGCGCAACCGCTCACGTGCTGCCAACGCTTCCTCCAACGTGTCAACTAACGTCGAATGCTGCTTGCGGTTATACTGTACAGATACTCGGTAACGCCAGCGCCCATTGCGTTCAGTTATAGAGATGTTACGATAACCGGTCTTGTTTGATACAGGTGGTTTATCGCCTAGCAGGCTCTGATGGTGTTGGCCGCCACTTTCGAGATTACGCGCTTTTATGTGGCCGCAACTGGTGGTCTGCCCGGAGTTGAGTTGACCAGTCGAAACAGTAGTCAATCGGCCACAGTCACACCGACAAAGCCACTTGTACTCGTTCTGAGTGCCACGCTCGTCTGATTTAGCTATCACGGTAAGGTGGCCGAACACTTTACCAATTAAATTCTGCTTAGTGTTTGGCATCGTACAACCTATTTTCCCAAGTATTCGATGAAGTTCTTTGCATTCTCTTCGTTGTAATTGGGGCTGCTCTTGACTTGATCAAGCAACACTCCGGCAATCTTGTCATACCCTAGCGCTTCCTCAGCTTCGACTAGATCTTCAAAGCTCAAGTTTTCAAAATCATTCTCGTAGAAATCATGCCAAAAACTTAACGTTCCGTCGTCAGCTCGGTAGGTGAGAACAACACCTTGCTCCGGGTCTGACGGGGTGGAGTCGGCGACTTCCACCCATTTTAGTAAAGCATCGTACAGCTGGTTTTCGATTTTGGTTTTCATGGTTTTCTCCTTTTCAATAATTGCTTGTTTAAGCTCCTCCAGATCATCCACGTAGTCTGCGTGGTTAGCGTTGATATGCTCCTCAGCCTTGCTACCTGGTTTCGGGTTAACAAAGCTGAAAGCCGTCCGCCTCAACTTCGTGTAAGCCGTTCGGTGGGGATTCTGTTGTTCCCACTTGCGGCTGGCACTGACTTGACTTTTACTTACTGCCATTTCCTATCCCCTTTCTATGCTTATATTATAACGCCCCGTTAGATGGATTGCAATGCTTTTTTGGCAAAAGCAACTACAATGTCTTTGTTTTCTTCGTCGTAGGCTTTGCTGTACATTTTTCCAGTCTGAACATCGATCCAGACTTTTACGCCAAGCAATTTGCTGGCCAAGCTGTGGGAGATTGCTTCTCCCTGAAACTCAGAATAGCTGATGCGGCCACTCTTGTAGCGGTCGATCTCAAGCAAACCCGCTTTTTCAAGGTCAAAGTACAGACGATCCTTGTCGTACTTTGTCCAGCGACTGAAACCCTTGCTTTCAAGAGCTTTGATCGCCTTTTCAGACAATCCCTTTGCCATTTCCCATGCCATCTTAAGCGCACCTCCGATGTATTCAATTGCCTTGCCGCCAAACTTCTTAGCGGCGTTCTTAGCGATCATCCAAGCGTTTGTCATAACTTTCTTCATCATTTTAGGTTCCTCCTTTATTCCTTCCCTTGATTACATATATATTATATAACGCCCCGTTATATAATGCAATGTGTTTTGAGAAAATAATCAAATACTTTTTATGCTTCGAAACACAAAAAAATTCCCCTCACCAGTTAAGGCAAGGGGGATTAATCATTTAAAGTTAGATGGTCGCTTATACGATTAGATATACGATTAGACTGTCAGTGTTTGCCTAACGTAGATGACGTTAGGATTTGCCAGGCCGTTCTTCTGAGCTAAAGCCTGCCAGGTAGTGCCAAACTTGCTTGCGATTGCCGACAAGGTGTCTCCGGCTTGCACAGTATAAGCGTTGGACTGTCCCTGCGTAGCTTCACCAACGTAAATCTTTTGACCAACATAGATTACATTAGGATTGCTGATATGGTTAATGCTTACCAGGTTCGAAATGGTTGTACCAAACTTATTTGCGATCGATGACAATGTGTCGCCAGCTTGCACATAGTACGTCGATTCTTGGCTCGCTGTACCAGTGACTTTAAGTACCTGTCCTGGCCAAATTTGGTTTGGATCACCAATCCCGTTGATAGCGGCTAGGTTTTGATAGGTAGTACTAAACTTAGCCGCAATGCCAGACAGCGTATCGCCAGATTGAACCGTGTAAGTTCCGGTTGCCGGATGTCCAACGTGTTCTACTGGTTGTGGTGCCGGAACTGGCGTAGATGGTACCGTTCCAGAATTTGAATTACCGACCGTGAACGATCCATCAAAGTCATACGACGTGTCAACGTTCATGCCCAGACCGTTGTCAGTCCATTGCCAAGCAGCGGCGTTGTCAATGCCTAAGTCAGTAATTCCATAACCGGCATCCCAAATCTTAGCTTCGCCAAAACCATGGCTATTAAGGATTCCGCTAGTGAAGAACGACTTCATCGAGTAAAGTCCAACGTTAGCATAGCCAAGAGCCTTGACTTCGTTCAGAAAGGCGGCCGTTGCGGAGTTATAGTCAGCCGCTGAATGGACTTCCGCATCGTCAATCATCAGCGTGTCACTCGTCATGGCGTATTGCTTAGCAATCTTAACGAAGAAACGGGCTTCGTTTTGAGCATCTGCATCGCTAGTATAGCGCGCAAAGTGATAGCAACTCACGTGTAAACCAGCAGTGGTCGCATTGCGGATCTGGGCTGCAGCACGAGGATTTACATAAGCAGAGCCGTCTTCTGAACCTTCCGTCAGCTTGACTACTACTCCCATTACGCCCTTTGATTTGGCGAGTTGGAAGTAAGCCACGCTGTCTTCTTGATATCCTGAAACATCAATGAATAAGTTACGTAAAGCCATTACTTTGCCTCCTTGGGATCAATTGCCACTGCTGAGCCTTGTGCTAGTTGCTTATCATTGCCTGGCACAACCGTTGGCGTTAGTGGGCTATGTTCATAAGCATATTGCACCGCATTTTCCACTGCGGCTTGATTAACTGCAAACCCATGACTTTGCATTGCTTGCAAAACATTCTTAACTGCCAAATTAAACTTATCTTTGCCAGTCATATCCTGACCAACCAAAGCTGTAACTGCAATGTCAGCTACTTGTTCTAGTAAACTCCAAGCCACTTTGGCCTTCTCGGCACTAGCGTGAGAAGCTTTAGCATCAAGCCAAGGCTTAACAAACTTCCAGGCAAATAGAACGAGCGCTACCAAAGCTCCCGATTGGATCAGCCATTCTAAAATATCATTAACTGTCTTCATTGCTATTTTTCCTCCTATTTGCTGTCTTGCGTCTGTTCTTCGAGCACTTTCAGCCGTTGATGGTCACTAACCAGCCAGTCACGATGTTTCCCGACTTCTTGACTTAACAGCTCTAGTTGCTTGCGATCCTCCGTCCGATCTTCGCGGATGCTCTGCAAAGTGGCATTAACTTCAATCATGGTCTTTTCCAACCGGTCAATTGCTCCTGAGAGCTTTTGCGATTCGGTTCGTGAGGATTCAATCGCCATACGGCTCATATTTGAGCGGATATAGGCGGCAACCACGCCAACCAGAGTAAAGATCGCCACTAAATCGCCCCAGTCAAACCCCAAAGGGTGGTGAAGGTCCATAGTCATCACCTCCCTTCGCTAAGCCGTAGTTGTGGTAGTCGTTTTGAGCTTGGCCAAGACCGTGTTGAGCTGGTCTTGAAGCTTGGTCATCTCCTGGTCTTGCGTGTTGACCTGATCGACTAGCTTGCTAAGTTTTTGAGACAAGGTGTTGACCGTGTCCTTATCGGCAATGTTGGCCACCATAGCGAGGTCAGCCTTAGCGCTTAACTTGGTGTCCAACTGAGCGGCCGTGTAGTAGCTAGTTAGCACCGAAGTCTTTACGTAGTCGGCTAAGTCTGCCTTGGTCGCGTAGCTTGCCAGTCCCTCCAAGTCTTTTGGCGCGAAAGTAAAGTTCAAGACTAAGTCGGTTGACGTCCCCGAGTTAGTCACGGTCGTTGTGTCACCTGAACTAACGGAGCCAACTTTGACGCTTAACGCCGTATCACCTTTGTCACCTTTATCTCCTTTAAGGGATGCTAACCAAGTGTCTAGGTCAGATGGATAGCCATTATCAACTGCCAGTTGGTAAGCGCTCTTACCGTCCTTACCGTCCTTACCGATAGCTTGAATCCCGGTATCGATGCCATTAATAAACCAGTGGCCGGTTGTCTGATCAGGAGTTGGTGTTGCTCCCGCCTGACCGATAGCGGAGTAGTCCTGCTTCACACCGTTAATGATCCATTTCCCAGAAACAGGGTCAATTGATAAAGAATCAATCGCCATTTAATTACCTCCTTTACCGGTCCGTCGTAAAGATCACGAGGGAGAGCCGGCACGTCTGATTGCTGCGTTTACCCTTCATCGAGATTCCAAGCGTCTTATCCCACACACCCAAGTGTGGCAAGGTGTAGGTGTAATCGCCTTTAGAATCCCAGTACATCTGGCATAAGGCCGTGTCAGCGTTGTCAACGATCCACGGTAGCGTGATCGTGCCTTCAAAATACTCGTTGTCGGAATTAACCACCAGATCACCACGTCCGGTGATGATTGACAAGCCGTCCATGATCTTGTAGCGGCTCAATGCAAACTGATTGGCTCCGCCTTCTGGTGCCTTAAAAGCTCCGCCAAGCGTGTAGTTTCGCGTCCAATTTTCAGACACCGTTAGCTTTCCTGACAATTGTGAGCTAACACTTTTAGATACGGCGTTGATGTTGTTAGTCAGCGAATTTTTGAGGCTGTCAATTGTTGGGCTTGATAAGTTTTCGATCGTGGTATTCCCGCCAAAATTATTGTTACCAGTAAATTTGTTGTCGCCAGACAGCGTCGCAAACGAATTGGCCTTTGCGGCGGCGGTGATCGCGTCAAGGCTTGCTTGGGCCGTCTTAGCCAGCGCGGAGGCTGTGCCAACTTGTTCTTGTAAAACTTTGAGCTGGTTAGAGATAGATTCGTTGACCTTGTCCATCTTGTTGCCCATTTCGTTGTTATAAACCTCGCTTTGACCGGTCGTCATGATAGTGGCCGATTCCAGCACTTCAAAGGACACGTTAATCGTACTGATAACTGTATCGGTTGAAGTTGATTTAAGTTCAAAGTAAGCCGTGTTATACGGCCCGTCAGCCTGGTAGAACTGGCTTGGCACCGTAAATTGTACTAATCCACCAGCAGAAGAATCGATAGCGGTCATCGTGTCAGATACCTTTGGAGTGCCGCTTGCGTCTTTGGCCTTAAGGACTAGCTTTTGCCCATCCATGTTGTGAGGCGTTGTGCCATCCTTAACGGCCAAATAAATAATCCGGCCAGCGTCCCCCTGGTGTCCAGAGAGCTGTGGGACGATCACCGAGCTGGTTGATCCGACAGTGGTGTCTAGCACCACATACTTGCCTTGCATAGTGGCGGCGTCACCTACTAGAGTTGCCATTTGCATACCTCCTTTAAAATTCGTTTAAGTAAGACTGTAAGTCATTGAGTGTTGATTCAATCGTTGACCATAAGGCGTTGATTGCGTCAATGATGCTATCGAAGTTTAGCTCCGTTGGTGGCGTTAAAATCACTGTTGCGGTTGCTTGCCCTGTTTGCAGGTCTAACACACCGTAAGAGTTGGCTACCTTGATCAAACTGTTTAGGTACATCTCGATGGAACCAAACAGATCGAACATATAGTTGCGTACCTCACGACCGAGTTTTTCTACTGCTGGCGGGGTTACGGTTTTGGCGCCAATCGTGCCGGTTGAAAAAACCGATGCAATTTGGCCATCAACACTGTTTAGATAGTCAACTGCGAGTTTGTTATTGCTTGCCAGGTTGTCGAGCAATTCGGACGCTTGTGTGAACCGAGCAAGTTTGAGTGGTGCCACGTTCGTGGTTGGCGATGGTGAAGGCGCGGGCGAAGGCACGGGTGGTGGTAAAGGCGAAGGCGTTGGTGTACCGCTGGTGTCACCCATTGTCTTGAGCTTGTCAGCGATTCGACTAGCCAGCTTCGCCATCGTGGCCACCGTCGGATGCACACCCTTAGCACCATCGCCAAGTGTTTCAGCACAGTTTTCCGGTGCAATTACCGGGTCGTCCCGCCAATCTAAAAAGGCCACCCCGTTTTTCTGGGCGACCTCTTGGATTAGATCATCGAGTTGGTTTTGCGACCAAAACTGGCCGTTGATGTCGTATAAAGTTGTTCCACCCCACCGGAAGTCTTGTGTAGGCAAGATAACCAACAGCTTAGCAGTTGGATTTTGTGCTTTAGCCTTAGTGATTCCGGCTTGTAAGCACTGCTTGATTGTGTCGAGGGAGTCAGGCCAGCCAAAATTGTTTACGCCATACATCCACATCGCATAGTCGTAACCTGCGATGGGGTGCTGGTCTAAAATCCCAGGGAAGCCAGTATAAGAGCTGTCGTACTTGGTGCCACCAACGGCCCAGTTCTCAACTTCCCAACCCAGTTCCTTGCCGACTAACTCCGGGATTCTCTGGTTGTCGCCAACCTTCTTAACCCCGTCCCAGCCCTCAAAGATTGAGTCCCCAAAGGCGATTAATTTCGTCATTTAATCATCCCCTTATTGGGCTTGAGTAGTGGTTGCATCCTTAAGCGCAGTGTCAGCCGCCAACTTCTTTTTGGCAATCGTCACAACGTCAGCCGGGTTAGCCTTTAAAAAGGTCGTGCCTTCGGCTAGATCAGATTGTTCAACCTTGACCTGCGCATTGACATAATCGCCAGATGCTTCATCACGACCATAAAGCCCAACTTTTGCGCTGCCGATTGTGCCATCCTGAAGGTTGACGTTGTAATTGAGACTGTTAACTTGAATATCCATGATTAGTCCTCCTTAGTAGTGTCTTGCTTGTTGGCTTCTTGCTTGTCGGCGTCTTGCTTGTCGGCGTCTTGCTTGTCTTTAAGTTCCTTGAGTTCTTGCTTTGCCTTATCTAGCTGCGTTTGTAATGCTTGGTTATTTGCACGCTCGATCACCAGGTTTGAGTGTAGATTGCCCAACTCGGTTGCGTAATTGTTGATTAAGTTATTTACTGTTTCGTTATTCATGTAATTTTTCCTCCAAATTTTTAATTCGTCTTGTTAATTCTTTGACTGCTAAAAATAGATAACCGACCGCCGATCCATCATCACGGCCGGTTCGTTCCTCGTTTGTGAACTCATTTGGCGCATAGTATTTGCTTACATCGTTGACGTCATCAATGATTAGTGACGTATAGCGCTTGTTATACCCCTGAGCAACATCAGATTTATATTGGTAAGATCTAATGTCAGTCTTATTAACGAGGTCTAATGCGTACTTCGGATCAACTGTTTCGATATTAGTTTTAGCCGACAGAGTAGATTGTTGAACGAACGCTTTAGCCCAGACGCCAGTATACGTACCGGTAACATTTGATCCAACTGCCAAAAAGTCACTCCCTGACCAGATCGTGTTACCACTTTTGATCGTTAAAACTCCGGCTTCAGGTTTTGCAGTTGTACCATCCCACGTCCCTTGAGATAGGGTGCCGAGCGTTCTTAAGTTTTTTTCAAAACGAGCATGGCAAGCTACAGCAAAGCGCTCTCCATCATTATCCCATGTGTTGAACGCAACCCCTTCTTCTTGGATACTATTTCGAGTAAAACCGAGCCAGTGGCCTACCGGTTGATCGAATCTTTCAAAGAAAAGTGTCGGTGTGACCGTTGCACCAGTTGGATTAACTGTAAAGGCGTTTGTGTTGTTGTCACTCGCAAAACGGATGATGGACGCGGTCTTGTTCACTCCGTCGAAATTAACACTACCTTGTGTTACCGAAATTTTTGAAGTAGTCCCATCGTTAGTGTTGACCAGATTCATCGTCCCATCAGAGTTCCATAGTGACGATGAGCCTAGCATAACCTTATCCGCGCTAATGCTACCGAGTGCCGCGTCAGGAATCCATGCTTTACCGGTCATAATCGTATTTGACGCGTCAAGGATTAGCGATTTTTTCCCGTTGCTTACCTGGATCAGCGTGTCACCGCCAGCTTCCTGGTTGATCTGACTGATCACGTCGCCAACTTGTACGCGCTGATTGATCTCATTTTTAAGTTGCGTCGTTGTGCTGATAAAGTCGCCTGACGATACTTTGGTCTGGACTAGGTTGCTTAGTTCCGTAACGGTTGATTGATCTGCCTTAGTGGCGACCGTACTCTTAATGCCGTCCACCGTTGCCGACAGGTTAGTTACGCTGGTTTGAGTATCATTTTTTAACTGGGTTAAGTTTAAATTCCAATCGTCAGCTTTTTGTGTGACGAGTGATTGCGTATACTCTTGAGTCGCATAACCAGTTAGCATACCGGTTACGTCGGAGCGGGTAACCTTATTTTTGATCTCGCTGGCTTGCATGGTGCTCTCGGCTTGTAAGTCCGTGACGTTACCTTTTAAGGTGTCCACGCTAGTTAACAAGGCTGACACACTACTAGTGGCCTGTGTAGCATCAGATTGAGCATTGCTAGCGGCATTCGTAGCGCCGGTCGCCACGTCCCACGCGCTCTTAGCTCGGCTCATTGCATCGTTAGCGCCTTGCTTGGCTTCGGTGACGGCTTGGTCTGTCGCAGCTTGGGCTTGCTTAGTCACGTTAGCTTGCTCGACGGCTTGGCTTGCCATGCTGTATGCACTGTTGGCGGCGGATTTGGCCGGTTCAACAACGGTTTTTACTTTATCTTGAATCCCTTTCCAAATTTGGTCATGGTCGCTTTTATGGAAGATACGTCCATAAATGGTTTTGTCAACCGTAAAAGTTTTGCCGTTGTCATAAGAGTGACCTCTGCCGATAATCCCGGTTTCTGTATCTACTCCAACTTCATCGATAATTAATCGCGTTTTTTTATTTTGTTGTGTCGTTTGATCCGATGTACTGCTCAATCTTTATCATCTCCTTTTGAGATATAGTTGGGACATCGTCAGAGCGAACAGCGTTCATGCGCTGGATTTCTTTTTTAATCATCGATTGGGTATCTGCTAACTGCTGTGAACGGTTATCCCAGATTGAAGCATCGAAAATTTTGTTACCAAAGGTGATGGTCGAGTTGTTCCCAACTTTGTCATCAAGATAACGAGTAAAGCTCTGAATTCTAACCGAAACATCCGTGCCATAGCGGTCACGGATCCAACCGGTGTTTCCAACTTTAATATCGTTGTTAAAGCCTAGTGCTTTAGAATTGAAGTCTACCCAACCCATCGTGTATTGAACGTCCGGATAGTCATGCAATTTTGCTTTTAGGGCGTTTATGAGTGTCTGCTCGTCCGTGATGGTATCGCTTGAAAATGGTGCGTCCCATCGCTTGGCAATTCCTTTATCCACTAAGGGACTGATATAGTCCGCTTCGCAAGTATAAGTAACTGGCAAGTCTTGCGTTGTGCTAGTGTCGTCTGTGGAAGCCGTGTCTTGTAGTTTGGCGCTCAATGCAGCGTTGCGAACACCAAAATTTGGTGTCCAAGCGCTTATTGATTGAATCACTGTTCCTCGCTGTTCATTTGCAGCCATCACGAGGGTGTTAGCGTCTAAAGCGATAGCAACGTGGTAAGTGCTTCCTCTTGCACCCCAAAAAAGCATGTCGCCAGTCTGATACGGTGGGCCAACGACTGACCCTTGATACTCTTCGTACGTTGTTGGTTGATGCATTGCCACACCGTAGTGGTTGTAGATGTACGCCACAAAGCCGGAACAATCCCAACCGTTCGTAGTGCTGCCACCCCATAAATAAGGGACTTTGCCAACAAAGCCTTTAACGTAGTTGATGAAGTCACTTTTGTTAGTTGTTGTTACTGTGTCACTATCGTTGGTGGTATCTCGCTCGTTTTGCTTACCGTATCCGTGTATGGCCGTGTACATGTTTGAGTAATCTTCGTTGTATGAGATTGAAGTCGTATTAACCCGATCAACGAAAACGAAAGAGTCATTGGTGCCAATCGTTTTGGCGATGTGTATCGTTTGATTATCAAACCAAAATTCGCAAGCCCACGCTTGAGCGATTGCCGACAGAATATCATCACCGTGTCCATTGCCAATTGTATCGGTGCCAAAATCATGATTGGAAAAATTCCCATCGACCTGATAATTAAAAGGCGTGTCTTGAACCATAAGATCCAAGCACGCCTTGAGTGACTGCAATCCTGTTAGAGTAGCTCTCTGGTAAACGCCGTGTAAATCATATCCTACGTGTGTAGCTGTGATTGCGTATACCCGATAGGAAGTGTTAGGGACTGGGTTTGACGTGGTTAAACGATACTGTTGACCATCAATTATGAAGGTGGTGTCTGGCCCGATCATCCCCTCAACTTGGAGATTCTGGCCCGTTGCATCAAAGCTAAATGACAAAGTCGGGAAGCTGTTAATCGTGTCCGTAATTGATACGGCGTAAGCAAGAGCTACCGCTTGATTGCCTTTATAGTCTTTAACCGGGATTCCCAACACGTTACCACCTCCTTAGTAGTAGAACCGAGTGTCAAAACTGATTGTAAAGCTAGTTGCACCGTCGATATGGATTTCGTTGGCTCCACGTGCAAAATCAAGATAACCATGATCGGAATCCCCATAAATAGGTGTTCCATTCACTGTCGGCATAAATCCATTAATTGCAAGTGTGTCAGAGGCACTGAGACTCTTTGAAATCTTGAGTGACTGATTAGTCGTCTGGTTAGTGATCGTCAGAGCGCTTGCAACAGACCCATTAAACGTGATCGTTACCGGCCGTTCGTCTGCTTGGAGCGGTATTAAGCCGATGTTAGTAAACGTAAAGTCTGACGTAGTGAATTGTGCTTGGAACTCTTGTTCAACTGGCAAATTAACACCAAACCCCATTAGGCTGTGATCCTTTGCCATTTCTAGCGACGTATATGTTGATTCAGCATAACCACTAGGGCAATCCAGGTTAATCGTGACGTTACCTGACTGCCAAAAGTTACCATTTTGAGTTGGCGCGATCTGCTGAGATCTGACTTTGTAGCGCAAATACGGAATTTTACTGTCATAAACAAAAAAATACTCGTCGGTATAGAAGATATTGTGCAGCTCGATTAATTGAAGGCGGTAGTCGTTCATATCTCGCGCAGTAATTACCACCGTTAATGGGATTATTAACTGTGCTGTTTGCGCTCCTGTTAGTTTGGTGCCATAGTTTCCGATTTGCTGGTAAGTATAGGTCACACTTGCAGTTGGTGGGTTGTAAGAAACTACTCGAAAGCCTAATGCGTCCAAGTCATAGATAGTCCCGTCTAAATGTTTAATCATGATTGACGACACTAGAAACCACCTCCTACTGGTAATGCTTGTCCAACTGGCACGGCACCACCCGCACCGCGTATCGTAATCTCGTGGGCCATCAAGGCCTTATACTTTGGATAAGTGACACGAGCCATCGTATTACCATCAACCACGAAATTCATTGTCAAGTTCCCGTTTAATTGCCCGCCATTCCCTAACGTTGGGACTTCGTTAGATGGCGGAGTTGCAGGTTGAATTTGGTGGCTTGCCATTTGCTGACGAGTAATGATTTGATTGAGTTGTGCTGCAAAGCCATTAGGTGACTTAGCTGCTCTTGCCCGGATCGCTTCCAAAATATGACGTTCAGACGTTGGCCGGGCCGGGTTAACCGCCAGTTCTTTTTCGCCTTTAACCTCTGCGAAAATCGAAGGACGATCGGCCCAACCACCGTTGACCCAGCCGTGACCATTACCGACGTTACCCCAACCGCCTTCGCCTCCATGCTCTAGTGCGTTAATAGCGGCTAAAATCTGGTCATACCCATTAAGGATTTGACCGTGTCCTTTGACTGCCCAATGGTTAAATGTAGATGGGATAAATTGAAGCAACCCTTGTGCCGGGTTACCGGATCTTGAGTTTATATCGCTGATTTGCTGTCTAATGGTTGGATTCCCACCAGATTCAGTCTGAATTTGTCGGAGAAGCTTATTGATTTTAGCTTCGCTGGCATTTACATGAAGTTCCTTAAACGCCTTTTCGATATACGGCTTCCACCGTTGCGCACCAGATCCACTTGGATTGGATGGTGTCAAAGCATCTTGCAACTTTTCGAGTTCTTTTTTAAACCAGTTGACACCGACTTTAGGCAAATAGTTAGCGGCGCCTTCACCCATGTCGTGCCACACAGCCGTTGCTGTGTTCTTACCTTTGTGGAAGATACCCGTAAGGACGCCCAATGGATCCTTGAGCGCATCTTCAATCGCTTCGAATGTATCGCCGGCCCAGTCTTTGACGTTGTCCCATGCGGCTGATAGCCAACCTTTTTTACCGTTAGCATACCGATTCAAGCCGAACATTTCCGCCGTCTTCTTGGCCGGAATAACTTCATCACCGCGATTTAAGAAAACAAGTTGGTTCCGATTCTTCGGAATTTCTACTTTTCCGTTAGCTCGAACAATCGCTTCCTTGTAGGTGTCCCCACCTTCATCGTTGACTAGCGCTAACTCGTCACGATCGTTAGCTGACGTCCCATGTGCCAGCTTTTTAAGTTTTGGCACCGTGTCGGATTTTCCGCCAAAGAAGTGAATAACAGAGTTAATACCGTCCACACCGGTGTTGATAAATCCGATAATGGCGTTCCAACCTGATTTTGCAACGCTCTTAATTCCGTCCCAGATTCCCGAGAAAGCAGAAGCTAATCCATTCCAAACGTCTGACCACTTCTTACTAATCGCATCAAGGATGCCACCCATCCAGTCACGAATACCGCCAAAGACGCTTTTACCGGTCTTGCTCATTCCGTTCCAGACATTGCCAAAGAAATTGCTGATCGCATTCCAAGTGGAATTCCAGACGCCAGAAATCGCCTTAAGAATTGGATTAATGACCGCCTCGAGTGATCGCATTCCTGTGGTAACGACCTTTTCAATCGTTCTCCACACGATGGAGATGATACGGCTCCAGAAATTGACCTCGTTTTGCCAGAGACGGGATATGAGCTTCAACCCCGCATTAATTAAGGATTGAATTAGTTTAAGTCCAGCTTGGATAGGCTTGGCAATTGGCTTCCAGATTGCACTAGCGATAGCTACTAGCCCGTTCCACGCATTTTGCCATACCCTTTTGACTTGTGCCCACTGCTGGCTCATCCCTGAAATAATGCTCTTGATCAACGGTCGCATGATCGTAATTCCGATCCCAACTGGCAAAGCAAGGGCGTAAACAAATGCCATAATTGCCGCTTTACCAATCTTTTTAAGGACGCCCCCTAGCTTACTAAGAGCTTTACCAACCGTGTTAACGATCTTAGAGAATTCTTTGGCGATTGCCTTCTCCCAGCCTAGTTGGCCAGTAAAGAACTTGCCGACGGTCTTAAAGAAACTCTTAACCGCAGACAAGGCGGCACTGAAGCCAGTTTTAATACCGGAAACAACCGCGTTAACACCGTCTCGGAATGTCTTTGAATGCTTGTAGGCCGCCAGAAAGGCAGACCCAAGAGCCACCACTATACCCACTGCCAAGCCGATTGGGTTGGCGGCAAACGTCGTATTAAGTAGAACCATTACTGCTCTCAAACCGGCTATTGACTTCGTAACGAGGTTAACAGTACCCACAACCGCTCCGAACGCTACAAGCCCCTCCGCTATCGATCCTACGGCAACGCCGACAACCTTTAAAGCTGTCTTGTGACTGGCGATTCCCTTGAGTGCGTCGTTAAGTGGTTTGGCAAATTTTGAACTGTTTTGTAGCGGCGACGTTAGGCCAGAAATAGCCGATCTGGCATCCTTAATAGTAGTAGCGGCGGCAGAAAATATCGTCCCGATAATCTCGCCTAACGTCTTGAAAGCTGGTGTGAGTGGTTTAAGTTGCTTGCCCAACCCTTCAAACGCTTGTTGGCCAGCTTTACCGAAATTGCCGAATTGGGAGGTCATTTTGTTGATATTCCCACCAATCGACGATCCGGTAAGAGTTTTAACCATGTCGTTAAACCCGGTTAACACGTTGGCAAGTGCGATTTTCGTCCGGGTTCCCATGTTTTTAAAAGCAGTTCCGATCCCATTAGTAGCATTCAGAGCGTTTTGATGGAAGCCGTTAGCTCCTTTATCGAGTTGAACAAACCGATCGTTCAGCTCTGTCATCGTGATCTTGCCACTACTGAGCTGATTGTACAGCTCTTGAGTGGATCCACTTGCAATTCCGAAAGACTTAGCGACCTTTTGAAGTGAGGCAGGCATCGTTTCTTCGACTGACCGCCACCCCATCATGTCAACCTTGCCGTTGGCGAGCATTTGCTTATACTGTTCAAGCCCACGGGAAGCATCCGCCGTTGTCGCATTGGAAGCCAAAAAGGCGTCGTTTAAAGCAAGTGTAGCCTTAGCCGCGTCATTAGCATTCTTGGATAACGGCATAAAGACTTGGGTAGTGGTTGCGACTTCATCGAGTGAAGTTGGTAACCCTTGAATACCATCAGATAACGTCTTGATCGCTTGTTTGGCTTGTGTACTGCTTGCTCCCATCGATTCCATGACCTTGGGGAAGTTGTTTAGGGTGTCAAACCGGCTAACTGCGCCAGCAAATTGGTCAGATACGGCGGCAGCGGCTTTAGCGGCTAAGTTGTAAACCCCCATACCGATAGCGGTGCCTTTTAAAGCGCCTGTAAAACTGGTAGTCTTGCCTTCTGCTTGCTGTTGAGCGCGGCCAAGTAAACCGATATGTTGTTCGGCAGTTGAAGTGTCGGCTTCGTAGCGGGTAGTCTTCTTATCCGGAACTTTGTCGGTCTCGGCTTTAACCTTTTGAGCTTCATGTGTTGCTTGCGTACCGTCAGCATTAAGGGTAGTTTTTTTCTTTTCAGGAACCTTATCTAGGTTCTTCTTGAGACCAGAGATTTCTTCTTCTGCGTTAGACCCATCAGCTTTAACCTTGATCGTGGGGATGTCGATGTCATTTAAGATCTTTTCGATTTGGTCGGCGTCTGATTGAACGTGGTTTGTGTCTAAATCAAATTCGATTGTGACTTTACCGTCTGCTGCCATGCTTTACCTCCTTTCTACTTTTTGAAAAGGGCGTCCAACATTGCATCAGTCCGTTGGGTCTGTGCATCAACCGAAGCCCCATCAGTTAAGCGGTAGTATTGTTGTTGTTCCATCAGCGCCGAAAGTTCTTCGCCCTCTAAGCCGTCAGTGCTTCGCTGCCTAATTGAAACGATCCGGCGGAATTGCGTATCAGGCCCCAGTCCATCGAGTAAAGCCTTGAACTTGTCCCAATGTAACTTACCCTGTTCTTCGATTAGATCAATCCCGTATTGCTCCATAAACGATGCGTAGATTGCTGGTGCATCTTGTTGAAAGGAAAAGTACCTAATTGGTGCTTGATCGCCTTGTGAGCTTGCTGTGTCGCCACCGTACGGGCTATCACTAACGTACTCACCTAATAGCCTAACCACGTTCGTTAGAAACTCAGGATCGTTAGGGACTTCCTCATCGAAAAATATATGAAACGCCGCAATAATCTTCTCACCCTCGTCGAAGTCAGCATCATCGAGGAGCTGGTAGAACCGCAAGACGTTGTCATAAGACAGGTCGATAGGATATTCACGGCCTTGATAAGCAATCGATTGTGTTAGTTCTTCAGTGAGTGAGAGCATTTAATCACTTCTTCTTGCGGTTGTCGTTACGCCGGTTGTAACGATTGAGCTTTTTATCTTCCTTACGTTGGTTGACCTTGTTGACCTCATCATTGACACGTGAGAATACGTTCGCTAATGATACCGTAGACTTGCCAAGTCGATTGTATAATTCCACGCCTAAGCCCCGATCATCGAACAGCTCATCAAACGCACCTTCAAGTAGATCGCGTGCATTCCCCAAGACGCTTTCTAGGCGTTCCTTTGCCTCTGAGCGTTTGAGCTTAGCCAACTCGTCGTCAGTCAGCTTATCAGCCTTCTTGAGCATTTCGTGAGCGTCAACTGTAAACGCCGACATCTTGCTAGTGGTGTCGTCGGTTAGCTCAACGGACACCTTCTTAAAGCCGAAATCCACTTCAAGTTGTGGTGCTTTGTAATCGTTTAAGTTAAGAACAAAAGCCATTTTTTACCTCCTAATAACCGCCCCACTTGGTACTGTGTATTTCGTAGGCGATTTAATAACTATGATAATTTACTAATTAGCAGAAGACGAGGCGGGAGCTAATCCGCCAGTTGCGGGACTAGCAGGCGCCACTGCTGTATTAAGCGTGACACCATCAATCTTCGGTGAGATCGTGTCATCATCAGCAGATACCGTTACTGGAATTGGTGTCTTGAGGTGGAAAAGTTTCCCTTGAATGTTGACAGTGAAGGTCAAGGTGGCGCCTGCATTGGCGTTCCCACCATTCGGTACTAGGGCTGAAATAGCCGCTACACCGATCATCTGGTTACCATCAGGATCAACAACCAAGAATCGGGTTTCAAGATCAGTCCCTAGCTTGTTTTGCAGGCCAATCACGTACGCTTGAGCGGGGTCATTAGCCATCTTGACACCTGTAAAGGCGAAAGAGAACCGCTTGCCGACAACGTCAGTCGACCCAAAGCCCTCATCGTCTAAGTAAGTGTTGTTAATAGTCGTCTCGTTACCGGAGAACGTCGTCCCGGTAAATCCAGAACCCAATCGGGCGAACTTTGCTGTGGTGAGATCAGTTAAATCTGTTCCTCCCGTTGTGTCGATAAAATACTTGTACCGGCTAGCCAGTACGATACCGCTTGTTTTTACTGCCATTATTTAATCTTCCTTTCTATCCAAAAGTTTCTACTTGGATCGTAAAGTCCAAGATATAGTTAAGCGCACCTTTAAGATCAACTTCCGTCATCGTCGGGAATGACGTAACTTGTGCTTGGTCAAAGATAAACGATCCGTCAGCACTCTCGATATGGAAATCATTACTGCCAATTAAGTTAGCAATCTTCCACAGTGCATCGTTTATCTGGCCTTCGTCAGTGCCACGCATGACCACCTCGTACAGGAAGTCGGCAACCTCGTTACCAACTAAATCCTGTGAGATGACTTGTGAGTTAGGCAAGACCAGTAACCCAATTTCCGGATCATCTTTGCCAGTTACGGCTGCCGCGTAAACCGTTGCAGGCAGATCAAGTAAGTTGATCCGGTCAACTAGCCGATCAGTTAAGTCCATTTGAACCTCCTAGCAGGCTTTTTTTGGCAATCTCAGCCCATTGCTGGCCATAGAGTGCCTTTGCCCGTAAATCCCACCGTTTAGACGCTCTTGGATGTTCTGAACGAGTGTAATTGCGGACTGGAGATCCATTAACAATCCCGTAGAACTGTGCCTTAGCGTAAGGCGTCGTGTAGGTAATCTGTGATCCGTCAGCGTTGATGTGGGCCGACTGGCTCAACGTACCAACTTTGTACGGCACGAATTGATCCATGTCGGCCATCGCTTGGTTAGCCATCACGTATCGCGCTTTATTGATGTTAGCGGTCGAAAACAGCCGGCCTAGATTGAGATTAATATCAACCTTTGCCATTAGATCACCTCCAATTCGTACGAGTAAACCTTGTCCGAGTAAGGTTCACGGTTATCGACAAAGGTCGTGATTGCATAATCGCGGCCTTCAAACGTTAAATGCCACCCAACACAATCAGGTGTGAGCTTCGGAAATGGATCCGATACTCCAGCAAACAAATAAACGACTGCATTAGCCGTAACCGTACGATCGTTATTTGACCCAGAGTAGATAGTTTGCGGTTGTACAATAACGTGGTCAATCTCTTGTGACTGTATAACTGGTTTGCGGTACTTATCCAGCTTGCCAGTCGGAATAAGTAACGTGATCGTTTGGTTGCACAGCCGTTTAGGGATGTGAGGTAGCATCACGACACCCCCCGCCAAAGTAACCCTTGCTTTGCTAATAGCTGATACGCTTCTTGACAAAGGCCACCCTTTGAAGAACTTACTGCCGTTTGATTCGGCGTTAAATCCAGGCGTCCAATCCTAATATTTTTCACGTCGTCATCAACTTGCTCGTAACTCTTAGAACTTCCAATGAAATTTAGATAGTCTACCTGTTCTGCAACTGCGTGTTTAAAATCGCGAACGCGCCGCGCGTTAAGATCACTATCTAAGCTATTAATTTGATAGTAGTCCCTAGTGGCCATATCAATGGTGCTTTCAGCATCACCGATTAGCTTATCAAAAGTCGCTTCGTCTACGGTGGTGCTAAAGTCGCGATACTCGCTAAATGTCAAGTAAGCCAATAGTCACCACTCCTTAACCAGCTGCTGAAGCAGGCTTGATTTGAACGATCTTAGCGTCGTTCATGATGGCCACACCGTAGATCTTGTCGGCGTTGACCTTCGTCAGCTTATGGTCGATGTCCCGTTGGGTTTCAAGGTTAACGTCACGCTTGAGGTAGGTCTTCATGGCACCCGGCAAGACAGCCAGACCGTAGCCTGGTGCCACCTTACGAGTGCGAACAATTTGCCAACCAAATAATTCTCCAAAAGTGCCATTGATTAAAACGCTGTCCCCTAATTCAGTATCTCGCGTCCAATTGTTAGATGCCAACTTACGCAAGGCGTTGGCGTCCTTAGGGTGAATGAACAGAACGCCAGTTTGTGTGTCGTTGTCTTCGTAGTTGAAGTCAGAAGTGCTATCGATAAGTTGCGCACTAACTTGGTCAATCAAGTCCAAATCAATGGCGTGTTGAACAACTAAACTAGCGGTCTTAGCAGTAGTTAAAATATCGTTGTCAACCTTTGAAGCGATGGACATCCCAATCTGCCGAGTTGCTTCACCTACTGGGTCACCGTAGCCAGATAGTACCGCTTCATCAGTGAGCTTAACCCCGATCCCCGCCTTCTTGATGGTGATCTTTTGGGTTGCCGTAGTGAGTTGGTTGTATGAGATGGCCCCACCTTCGGCAACGTCTTCGGCGTCACCGATGTACTTGTAGCGTGGTACCGTCACCGTGTCCCCTGCTTGTCCTTGCAAGGTCGTGTCGATTGGTGCAATTGCTGAGAAGCGCACCGCTTGTGGAAGTTGCGCTTGAAGCATTTGCGCCATCACTTCCGGGTCAATCATTTGAGCTAGTTGCGTAGTTAAATCTGCCATTTATATATCCTCCTAATTCGTTTCTGCTGTCATCTTGGAAAAGTCATCCGGGTGTTCGTCCTTGAACGCCTTAATTTCTTGATAACTTGCATGTGCTAGATCAATCGTCTTTGGTGCTCCCTCTGGATTAGGTTGCCCACCTGTAATTCGAACCCCACCTTGCGGTTGAGGATCACTTGGTTGTGGATCTTCTTTGAACAAGTAGCTATCAGAATCACGTAATGACTTCAGTTGGTCATCAAGCCCGGTCAATTGGCCGTCCTTGACTTCCACACTGTCCAGGTCAAGTAGTGACGACACCGCCTTTGCATTTCGTGCGCCAGCACTAGCCAACGCCTTATCAACTAAGAATGACTTCTGCTGGGCGGTCAAATCGGCTTCGTACTTCTCCTTTGCCTCCTTGTTGGCCTTCTGAAGTTGGTCAATCTCGGCCGTTAATTCATCGCTGTCCTTGACCTTGCCTTTTAGATCTTTGAGTTGGGTATCACGATCAGTCAGTTGGGATTGCAGGCCATCCTTTTCAGTAGTTAGGGAGTTGACCTGTTCCTTCAAACCGTTCACGTCCTTACCGTTCTCAGCCATAATGGCGTCGATCTGTTCGTCCGTTAGCTTCATGTCCTTTAGAAATTCACGTTTCATGCTTTATCTCTCCTAACGTTGTTTTACGTGGTCACGTCCCACGCAGATTGATTGCATAATAAAAAAGCCTTTTTACGACATACTCGGGTCGCGTTGATTAAACCTTATTAACTATCTTTTCACGTGCGTAATCTCTTGCTAATAATGGTGTACCTTTACCGGCGTTGGCCTCTTTGATGAAGTCCCGTAGTTTTGCCTGGCGGGCTCGTAGTAGTGTTTTAGTATGGCTAATCACATTCTCATCGCCTAGCTGTTCAGCCACCGCTAAGCGCTTTTTAGCGTCCCTGATGGCCCGTTCTCGTGCCCGTTGCTGTTGGACCAGCTTGCCGTTTTTGATCGCTTCATCGGGATCATACTGTGGTTGATGGTTCTCACTGACGCCTGGCTCGTACGGGAACAGAATGTGCCGGCAGTTAATCCCTTGTGTTCCAGACGGTTCGCCATATCCGTGATTGAAGATTGAATCGTAGTGTGGGTCAAAGTCCGGATCACTCGGCGAAACTAAGTTAACCACGTGGCCCTGAATTGGTGCACACGCTGGCCGGCTGTTGGGATGTGACGACATCAAGGCTAAGTGCATATCGAAGTCTTTCATCCGTTGCAACCTGACCTCACTAAAGGTGCGATTGACGGTCGTGTTTACAACCATGCGTGTATATCCCTCAAGCGACCAGTTATGCCCAGCCTTATCAATTAGGTTTGTTGGTAAGCCTTTATCGACTATGCGATACATTGCCGACTCAACCGCATCTGCGTGTGTCATTAATCCAGTCACCGTTGCGGTGGTTGACTCTGTTAGCACTTGACGATACGCCTTTGTTACGGCTGACTGACCGTAATTGCGACTTACCAGCGACTCATTAACGTTATTCTGTAAGTCTGTCCACGTTTGCTGTGCAATACCGTTGACCAGCATGCTAACCTCATTTGATACGCCGAGATGCTTGCCATTCAATCGCTCAAGCTGGCTATCAATCTCTTTCGTGATCGCCATCCCGTGGAACTTGATCAAGTCCTCAACCGCTTGTTGGCTGATCCTATCTTTTTTGGATAGCAGCTTGATTACCTGGCGATTGAGTTGACCAATCTTCTGAAGCTGTTGAGCTTGCCACATCACCACATCGTTTTGATCGACATGCTTGTAATCGCCCTTCTTGAGCGCATTAACAATTAGACTGAAAATCTGGCCTTCTAGTGCTTGGTAGTAATCGCTAATCTTGCTAGCCGCTTTTTCGAACCGTTCACGTGCTCCCATGATTATTCAGCTCCTACATCATCATCACCATCAGGATTGCCTGTCTCTTCATACGAGTTACTGTCTTGCTCTGGTTGCTCCTCATTCAGCTCAGCTAACCATTGATCGGCTTGTCCTTCATCAAGACTAAAGTTTCGCATCAAGAAACGCTTCTTAGGCATAACGCCCATTGTAACGGCTTGACTATCTTGAGTGAACTGCGTGGTCTTGTCGGTAAAGACCCCATCCGCGAAATCAATGTTAATATCAACGCTTTCTGGATCACCTGACCATCTAGTCTTGCCATCATCAAACAATCCACCGCACTCCATCAGCTCCAGGATTGCGATAACCAAGCCTTTAATTTGCTTACTTACCTGCGTTAGATAACTTGAACGGGTTTGATAGGTCATTGAGTTGTTAGTGACAACTTCTGTTGCTGTTTGAATGCCTGATGGTGTGCTAGTGAACGTCCCTTGTGATAAACCAATTGCATTTTCAAACTCTTCAAGGAAGAAATTCATGGTTGCTTGGTACTGGTCATTGCGGATTGGCGATGTGAGATCAGTAATCTTCATCTCTTCATCCCCGTACATTTGTACGAAGACGTTTTCTTCCGGGTCAAAGACTGGCGGACGTTGTTCATCAACCTCGTCATTGCCGAAGGTCGTACCTGGCTTGAGCATTTCAGCCGGTACAGCAACGCGCCGTTGGCCCATCTTGACCTCCCAGTAGTAAGAATCGTGCGTCTGATTGATCGCGTCGATGATCTTCTTGCTGTTGTCAACCAAGCCTAGACCAAGCGGACTATCTAATTGCTTGTTGTTAGCGCCTGGCGCTTTAAAGTAGGCAAACAAAGGTTTGGTTAAGCCGGTCAGTGTTACCTGTGGTTGGAGGTTCTTGTACTCGTCTAGCGTATTAAGTGGTACTTGAATCCCAACCGTATTGATGTCCTCCGACCGGTACAGTTCGTTAGTGATCTTGTACGTGCCGTCTGGGTTCCACTCGTGAAATTCCAACAGTGTGTAATAAACGTTCATGTTGTTTTCGGTCACGGTGGTTTGACTAGCAATCGCCGCTTCGTCAATCCCGTTCGAGTTGGAGTGTAACGGATAGAATTGGCTTGCGTTAACCCACGCCAGTTTGATCTTGTCATTGTCCACGTATGGTCGAATTGCACCACCACCTAATGCAATGGCTTCTTCAAGCTTTTCTTCGTACTGATTATAGAAATCGTTGTCAGCTAAGACTTGGCCAATTAATTCGTTGGCATCGGTGGCATCGGCGTCACCTAGTGTGATCGTACACTGCTCATTGAAGATGATACTGGCCAGGCGGTGCGCTGCCATCTTCGTGACGTTAATGCTAACCAAATCCCGATTCATCTTTCGGCCGTAGCTGTTCAAGTAGCTCACCCGGCCTAAATCGTCCTTATAGTAGCGCTTAGCCACCTCGATACGATCATACTCGTCGCTTGCAATTGAAATGCGGGGGTCATCCGTAATATTCGTAAGTTGATTTACCATTCCGAGCCTTGCACCTCCTTTTCGAAACCAGTTTTTTATTGTGCTTAATACACTCAAACGATCACCTCCCCCACTTCAATCCGAAGGCCATCTCATTATCAATGCAAACATATTTAAAGGAATCTACGGTGTGATCATCGATCTTAATAACTTTCGGATCGTCACTTTGCAGTGTTTTCTCGTCCCATTGATATTTTCGATGTTCTTCAATAAAGATTTGATTGCTGTCGTTGTCTAAATAGTAAAAACGACCCTGTGCAAGTAAGTCCTGCACACGGTCGACCATGTCTACATTTTTTAGCTTTTTAACCTTGTGCCAATGGATGTTGTAGTCGTTGTAGAATTGGTTATCCAGCGCACCTTCAGCGGAATCGATCGTCAGCTTACGAGGTTTTTTTCCGATCCACTTGCTAACATCTTGGATAAAGTCGTGAAGGTCTTTGGCTAGTTCGCTAGGCGGTTTCTTATGCGACTTACCTTGTGGTGAGTAGTAGTAAGTCCGTAGCAAGATTACCTTGCGTTTGCGCGTTAATCCATAAGCACTACAAGTCGTGGCAGATATCTCGTGACCTGTATCAGCGGAGTAATAAACGTTAATGATCGGATCATCGTCTGGTAACTCTTGCAAGGGATGAAAGTTATCCATGTTGTACACATTAGTACCAAGACCGACAACTTCGCCCAGATACAGCCAACGGTAGTAGTCATAATCGTTATCTTTGTACTGTTCGATCATCTTAAGCTGTTGATCCGATGTAAAGCCCCACTCGTCATCAAGATACGTTGACGTGTCAACCAAGCAATCTGGGTCCTTTTCGCGTTGTGCAACCCACTCGTTAATCCAGTCGTAAGGATTTTTAGGTGGGTTGTACGAGTAGTAAACCGTCACATGATCCAAATAATCTGGTTTCTGTCGGATAAAGGTCGGGTTTGCTTGGTCGAACACGTCTGGGCCTTTAAGATTTGATGCTTCCTCAAACCACACGGCGATCACGTTATCGACGATGTTAGACTTAAGCTTCATTGGGTCGTCAGCACCATAAAAGTAAAACGTGCTACCAGTGCGCTTATGAGTAATACGCAGCGGCGATTTATAGAAATTATATTCATCATCCATGTGCAGCATGGTGAGTGCCCATCTAATCTGGCTGTACACCGAATCGTGCAAATAACTTGCGTTCTCACGTACACATATCACACTGACCTGCTTGCCTAGTTGTGTCCAATGCTTAACCTTAGTTACCAGTCTTAAGCTAATGACCGACGATTTAAACGACCCACGTCCACCCTTTGCGATGATATACGGTTTATCGGAGTTCCACATATTGTAAAAATGTGGATTGATCATACGGCTAAGTTTAATCACCGCCATTATCTTCACCTCCGATGTCATCGATAAGCGTTGTCTTATCCTTACTGTCGTTGTCACCACGTAGCTCTTTAGCCTTCCACTCTGTGATGCTAGCTTCGGCGTTTGCTTTGCGAACCTTAGCCCTAATCATGTCTGGATTGTCGTTTTCACTAAACATCCCGGCCATCTTTAAAATACTAATCGCTGATTGAAGCTGGACCATTTCAGACTTTGCTTCTTGCATCAAGTTATATAGCTTCATTAGCGCCTTTGATGCGTAGTTTTCCTTTACAACTAACCGCTGATAATCACGCTGTGCTTCCTTAAATTTTGGATCACGCTTCCAATTGTCTAATGTTGACCTGCTGCGCTGGACATTTTTGGCAATCTGTTCGTCCGTTAATTCATCTTCAAACAGTAATCTAACAGCTTTTCTTCGCCGTTTGTCCAGTTGATAAAAAGGACCAGATTGTCCAATTTTGTCCAACTTTTTCATGGCATCTCACCACACCGCCTTTCTAAAAATAAAAAGCCAGCCGTTAAGCTGACATATTATTTTAATTATTTAACTGTTTGCGCATATTTGTGATTGCATTAATAACATCATTTGTTAACTTGGTTGGCCCATAACC
>OKWA01000291.1_pt1 | contig 32443 bp, 27 predicted proteins | sample 1606861 | NCBI WGS metagenome assembly OKWA01 (sample SAMN03281007, study PRJEB24777) | human gut metagenome | isolation source: fecal sample PR166 from 1 month old female Malay infant, vaginally... | reverse complement strand
CTTTATAGGTATCGTCTAGCTGTTAAATAAAAAAATCGATATACATATAAGTATAATGGGCAATATTAGGCCCTTAATGAAATCCTTATATGTATATCGATCTCAGACTTTCAAATTTATATTGATAATTATTCTTTACTTTTATTGTTGATATATTCTTACACTACTTTTATGCCTGTACGGATTCAATAATATGTTTCCACTCAGCAATTTGTTTTTCTTCTGTAGCGATAATAGCTTTGCCATTATTACGTTGTCGTTCCACACACTCCGGAGCCGTACCAGAATAGTTGTTACGCCCCGCTACACAAGCTTCGATGGAGATGGCATCAAGAATATCCGCATCAAAGTGATGAGAGATGGCTTTGAAGTCTTCTACGGATAGATCAAGGAGTACGCAACCTTTTTCGATACAGTGATGCACCGCATTACCTACGATTTCATGGGCTTCGCGGAATGGAACACCTTTCTTCGCAAGGTAATCCGCCATATCCGTAGCATTAGAGAAGTCGTCATCAAGGACTGCTTTCATATGAGCCCCATTGACCTTCATACCACGAATCATAGCTGCATTGATAGACAATGCAAAGTGTACCGTATCAATAGCATCGAAGATACCTTCTTTATCCTCTTGCATATCCTTATTGTATGTAAGTGGTAATCCTTTCAACGTTGTTAGAAGTCCTAACAAATGACCATAGGTACGGCCTGTTTTACCACGAACCAGTTCGCAAACATCAGGATTTTTCTTTTGAGGCATGATGCTAGAACCTGTGCAGTGAGCATCATCAAGTTCAATAAAATTAAACTCGTTGGTAGACCATAAGATCAATTCTTCGCTAAGACGACTCAAGTGCATCATCACTAGAGATGCAAAGGATAAGAATTCAACTACATAATCGCGGTCAGATACGGCATCCATACTATTTTCGTAAATACGCGAAAATCCCAACAGCTTTTGTGTGTATGTTTGATCAATGCCATATGTAGAACCAGCTAATGCGCCGGCCCCAAGAGGCATGATGTCCGCATGTTTAAAGACCATCAAGAGACGATCAAAATCGCGTTCTAACATGGAGAAATAAGCCATCATATGATGCCCGAACAATACAGGTTGAGCCCTTTGTAAGTGCGTATAGCCAGGCATGATAACGTCACTATATTTTTCAGCTGTTTCAATGAGAGCTTTCTGCATATCTACAATGAGCTCGCCCATTTCCACAACAGCTTTACGCACATACATGTGCAAATCTACTGCACACTGATCATTACGACTGCGGCCTGTATGCAAACGCCCACCAGCTTCACCGATATCATCGGTAAGGCGTTTTTCAATATTCATATGAATATCTTCAAGAGCCACGGAGAACGGGAACTCTCCTTTATCAATCTGATCTTTAATCTTCGTTAAACCTGCTAAAATAGCATCTCGATCTGCGTCGGAGATAATATGTTGTTTTGCCAGCATAGTCGCATGAGCCTTGCTGCCTGCAATATCTTCGGCGTACATCCGCGCATCAAAAGCGATAGAGGATGTAAAATCCTCTACCGCTTTATCAGTGCCTTTTGTGAAACGCCCGCCCCACAATTTAGCCATTATTTACCTGCTTTCTCTTTCATCAATGCATTAATTTTGAGAGGTAAACCGAACAAGTTGATAAAACCTTCTGCATCAGATTGATCGTATACATCATCTTCTTCGAATGTTACGAAATCTTCGCTGTACAAGGAATATGGAGAAGTACTACCTGCAGAAATGATATTTCCTTTGTACAATTTAAGTTTTACTTCACCTGTTACAGTTTTTTGAGTTTCGTCAACAAACGCTTGTAACGCGTTCATCAATGGTGCGAACCACATGCCATCATATACGAGTTCAGCGTATTTGTTAGCAATGAGTTCTTTGTAGTGGTATGTAGCTCTGTCGAGGCATAGGTATTCAAGTTCTCTATGAGCATACATGATGATAGAGCCACCTGGGTTTTCATAAACGCCACGGGATTTCATGCCTACCAATCTATTTTCGACGATATCTACAACGCCTACACCATAGTGTGCACCGATTTCGTTGAGTTTTTCTAATATTTGTAATGGAGTACCTTCTTGACCATCTACAGCTACAGGTACACCTTCTTTGAAGGATACAGTTACATAACCAGCTTCATCTGGAGCTTGTTCAGGTGTATGTGTTACCAAGTACACATCATCTTTAGGTGCATTTGCTGGATTTTCAAGATCGCCGCCTTCATGGGACAAATGCCATACGTTTTGGTCCATAGAATATGGATGAGATTTTGTAGCTACAACTGGAATATCGTGTTTAGCAGCATATTCCATGCAATCTGTTCTAGATTTCAAATCCCATTCTCTCCAAGGAGCAATGATTTTCATGTTAGGAGCTAATGCTTTGATAGTCAACTCAAAACGAACTTGGTCATTACCTTTACCAGTCGCACCATGAGCGATTGCATCAGCGCCTTCTTTTTTGGCAATATCTACAAGGATTTTACCGATTAAAGGTCTCGCGAAGGATGTACCTAATAAATATTTACCTTCATAGATTGCACCAGCTTTTACAGTAGGCCATACATAATCTTTTACAAACTCTTCCTTAGCGTCAACGATGTACGCTTTAGATGCGCCAGATTTGATCGCTTTTTTCTCAACTGCATCATAATCCTCAGGTTGGCCCAAGTCTACACACACTGCAATAACTTCAGCGCCATAATTTTCTTTCAACCAAGGAATGATAACAGAAGTATCTAAGCCACCAGAATATGCGAGTACTACTTTATTTGCTTTACCCATGATAACACCTCATAAACCACTATCTATTTAGACTCATATAATCAATACAATATCAGATAATTGTGAAAGTACCGTGGTATCTTCTATTACCGACAGGCATTCTCTCCTTCTGACAAAAAATAGTATACACCTGTATAATTATAAATGCAAGTATTATTTTTATACAATTAAATAATATTTTTCGGAACGTAACTATTCGAGAGTAATAAAACTACAAAATTTTAAACTAACATATGTTATAGCTCTTTTTGTGTTACTAATTATTAATACCTGTAAATCATTTATTGGTTCAAGCAAATCATTATTTATATAGTTTTAATTTCCACTTTGAAATATGTGGTCTTAAATTAGATCAATAGGCGAAAATTGGTAATCTAAAGCTATCTTATAATCATCAGTTGTATCAAGGGGTTCTTTTAAAGTCTCAATGATAAAAGACTTTATTTCACCTATAATCGAGTAAAGCTCATTTTGTTCTTCATTAATAATAGCTTCAATGCGAACGTCTAAATCATAAGATCTAGAAATTTTATAATTACCTGTAGAGTAATCTACATTTCTAAATAACTCCAATATATTCATCTTAGATATTGCTGTATCAAAAGCATTTATAGCATTTAGAATATTATGTTTCGCCATTACATTTACACTGACAATGGTCTGATTACAAATATGTGGAATTGTATCAACAATATATTCTTCTCTAACAGTAGCTCGCAACGATTCATCAGCCATTATTAACTCTCTATCCAAGGCTTTATCCCAAAAGCAATGTCTTACAGCCATACAATCATGTTCATCATCATAATAAACTATCCAGTTTTCAATTTTATTAGCATCAGCTTGTTCGATGTAAAAGATTTCACGAGCATAGGAATCTACATCAAGTAATTCAGACTTATAATCTACTCCTCCAGGGCCTCTTAAATAATAGGATATAAAATTCTCCAGCCTAAGCATGGCAAACTTAATAATAGGTTTTGCACCTATATAGATAGAAGAAAAGTTACCCTTTTCATAGCGCTTTAATACAACATTATCCAATATCTACGCTCCTTATGCTCCAAATTCTCTCTAAAAAATCATCTTAATAACACAAATGTATCAAAAAAATCTCTATTAGCCAATTATTAATCAGCCAACAGAGATTCTAAAATAGTAATTTAATTATTCTTCAACGAGTTCCAGCTCTTGTTCGTACGCATAGTCTGCCTCGGCTTGTGTAATCATGCCTTGGTCTACCATTTGTTCGAGCACCAGCTTTTGTCGAGCCTTTGCGCCTTCATAGTTCGTATAAGGATCTAAATAGGACGGTGCATTGGGTAATGCTGCAAGCATAGCGCTTTGTCCCAATGTTAATCGGCTAGGACTCGTTCCAAAGTAGCCATGAGCAGCTTCGTAGATACCGTAATAATTATGACCATAATATACGGTATTCAAGTACATGGTAAGGATTTCTTCCTTAGAGTAGTAATGTTCCATTTCACTAGCGAGGATGGCCTCTTCCACCTTACGACTCATGATGCGCTTCGAGGAAAGGAACAGATTTTTTACAAGTTGTTGCGTAATAGTACTACCGCCTTCCAGCGTTTCACCTGCTATAGTATTCGTGTACAAGGCGCGAATAATACCGAGTACATCAATAGCTCCATGTTTATAATAACGCTTATCTTCAATAGCGATTAATGCATTTTTTGTATACTCAGGAATAACATCCCCTTTCACCCAATGCTCTTTTGAAACACGTTGATTAAGAGCTATCTGTACTTTATCTCTAAATGTAAATAGTCGTATAATTCGATCCGTACGACTGAGCGTGTCTTCACTTTGTTCTATTTGTTTTTCAACAATTGTATGAGCTTTACTCTCACGATTTGTCCCTTGAAAGCTATGGTATCCGTCATATATAAACATAGCCAAAATCATGACCACTACGAACACAACTAGATTTCGAAGGTAGCGAAATACTTTCATTTCTTTCACCTATTTCTTAAAGGGCTGTAATATAAACACATGTAACTATAGGTTTATAATCTAGCTATCTATACAATACCTTATATACATATACAAATATAAAGTATATTAAATGTATTGTATCACATCAATCAATAAGAAGATATGTAAAACACTAGATTTTACGTCCACTCATACTACAAATATATTTAATATATCTTAATAATGGCATGATACTATATATCTCTATATACCGATTAATGCATATTAGTTATACTTATTAAGTTGTATTAAAAACTTTAAATAGAGTATAATGTATGAGATGATAAAAGCATGCCTATGGAGGAGTAAAATGAAACAGTGTATGGATTCAGAAAATCTGCATCGTCGATTGCGTAAAATCTTAGGTCAAGTGCAAGCTATTGATCGAATGATTGAAGAAGACATTCCCTGCGAAGATGTGTTGAGCCAAATTAATGCAGCTAAGTCTGCACTACATAAAGTAGGACAAGTAATTCTTGAAGGACATATCAACCACTGCGTACGAGATGGTATCGAACATGGTGACGTGGAAAAAACCATTAGCGACTTTACAAAAGCTGTAGAGCGCTTTGCAAATATGGGTAAATAAAAAAGGACTCTACAAATGAATTGCACCCAAAAAATGGACATAATTTTGGGAGGTGCAGTTCAAAATGTAGGGTCCTTTTTATTACCCTCATATTAATCGTGGTTAGTTGTTAAGAATTCGCTTAATGCAGCGAGTGCCTCGTCTTCGTCAGCACCGTCAGCAGTCAAGGTAACGGATGTGCCTTTTGTAGCACCCAAGGTCAATACAGTTAAAATGGATTTAGCATCTGCTGTTTTGCCATTAGCAGCGATAGTCACTTTGGAAGCGAACTTAGCAGCCAATTGTGTGAAAGCTGTAGCAGGACGAGCATGTAAACCGGATTCGTTAGTAATTTCTACTGTTAATTCTTTCATGATAACCTCTTTCTATCTCGATAGGCGGTGCCTATCCATACGTTCTAATAGATATATTGTATCAATATCAAGCATTTCAATTCAAGTATATTACATCCTATTTGCTATGTAATGATCCAATTTAACAAAAATAGATTTATAATAAACCTTTTTCAGCTAATACAGATTTAGCGTATTCTGTAATTTCTTCTGCTGTGTCCATAGTAAGTGCTTTGTTTGCCACTTCTTCACATTCTGTTTTGGAAACAGAACGCAAAATATTTTTAATAAGAGGAATCGAAGACGCCGTCATGGAGAATTCGTCGAGACCAAGGCCTAATAGAATCATGGTCGACACTGGATCACTAGCAAGCTCACCGCACATACCTGTAAACTTACCTTGTTCATGACTGGCATCAATAACATGCTTAATAAGACGCAATACACCTGGATGCAACGGTTGATACAAACTACCGATTGCTTCGTTCATACGGTCTACTGCCAATGTGTATTGGCAAAGATCATTCGTACCGATACTAAAGAAGTCTACATATTTAGCAAGAATTGGAGATATAACAGCTGCCGCCGGTACTTCGATCATGATGCCAACCTTGATATCCTTGTTAAAATCCTTACCCTCAGCCACCAGCTCCTCTTTACATTCATCAAGCATAGCATTCGCTTGCTTCACTTCCTCAACGGAAGCAATCATAGGATACATGATGTGAATATCACCAAACGCACTAGCTCGTAATAAGGCACGCAATTGTACCTTAAAGATATCTGGACGATTTAAGGATATACGAATAGCGCGGTACCCTAGGAATGGGTTCATTTCACTTGGTAAATCAAGGCATTTCAATTCCTTGTCTCCACCGATGTCCATGGTACGGATAATAACAGGCTGCCCCTTCATATCTTGGGCTACCTTTTTATACTCTTCGAATTGTATTTCTTCTGCAGGCAATTCGTCATTTTCCATGTAAAGGAATTCTGTACGGTACAAACCAATACCTTGTGCGCCCATAGTGAGCGCATGTTTAGCATCCTTCGCCTTACCAATGTTGCCAAATAGCTCTACATGATGACCATCAATAGTAGTAGCTTCAAGATTAGCGGATTCGCGCAACCGTTTTAACTCCTCTTGGAACGCCAACGCTTGGTTTGTATACTCTGTCCAATCCGCATCAGATGGATTGATTTCCACGATACCATCCGTACCAAGAACAACTGCCTTATCACCATCTGCGAAGCTTTCAATATCACCAACGCCCATAACTGCAGGAATCTCTAATGTGCGAGCCATGATAGCCGCATGAGATGTAGGGCCACCTGCTGCCGTGACAATACCTTTTACTACCGCTTTATCAAGGGATGCCGTATCAGATGGTGCCAAATCATGAGCCACCAAGATAACCTCGCCAGAAATATGTGATAAACCGCGAGGGTTCATGCCTAACATATTACGCATCAAACGATCGCCGATATCCTTAATATCTGCACCTCGTTCACGCATGTAAGCGTCTTCCATACCAAGGAAGATATTTGCAAAGGTTTCAATTGTTTGAGCCGTAGCCGCTACTACATTCATATGGCTAGACTCAACAAGGGATTTAATTCCGTCAGATAAGGATGGGTCTTGAGCAATTTGCATATGCGCTTCAAAAATAGCCGCCTCTTCTGGCCCCATTTCATCCAACGCTTTTTTACGAATAGTATCCAATTGTTTTAAGGTAGATGCCATAGCAGTTGCAAACTTGCCAATTTCTTCTTCTACCTTGTCTTCCGCTACATTGTAATCAGGAATGACAATTTCCTCTTGAATATATCTATATACATTGCCTACCGCAACGCCACGAGATCCAGAAATCCCTTGAATTCGCATATGTGTTCCTCTTTCTATTACGATTAACTACATTTCTCTTTATTTTATCATTTCTCTGTTAAACAATAAAGTAATCCAAATACCTATATTCCCTTAAATAACCGTCCCATATGGGGCATTTTTTGTTTTACTATAACTCTTAATAAACGCTGTAAGCTTTCCTTATTTTCCCTTTATTTTGCTATAAATTTATACGATTCCATACCATGCTTAGGGCCTATTTATGATATAATATTATAATATAGAATATATAATAATAAACATATGAGACTTTCACGGGCTTCATGGTGAAAGTCTTACTTATTGATAGGAGACTTTATGAAATTAACGAAAATGCATGGTCTCGGTAATGATTTTATCCTCTTTACCGACCCACAAGGGACTTCTAAAGACTACACAGACCTCGCCATTCGCCTTTGCGATCGTCGCACGGGTATTGGTGCCGATGGTCTTGCCGTCCTAGTACCTTCCGAAACCTGTGATGTGCGTATGCGCATCATTAACTCCGATGGTAGTGAAGCAGAAATGTGCGGTAATGCCATCCGTTGCTTTGCCAAATACGCTTATGAACACGGTGAAACAACGAAGGAGACTTTCACCATCGAAACCTTAGCTGGCGTAATGAAGCCTACATTGACTATCGAAAACGGAATAGTCACACAAGTTACTGTAAACATGGGCAAGCCATTTTTTAAGTCCCAAGACATTCCTATGAATGTAAACCTGGACAAGGTTATCGACGTAGACCTCGATGTAAATGGTGAAACCGTAACAGTGAGTTCTGTATTGCTCGGTGTGCCTCATACGGAGGTATTCATCGACGACATTACAAAAGCCCCTGTTACGACACAGGGCCCAATCCTTGAAAAGCACGATATATTCCCGGCTAACACCAATGTAAACTACATTGAAGTGGTAAACGACAAACACATCAAGGTGCGCACATGGGAGCGCGGCGCTGGCGCTACTTTAGCTTGTGGAACAGGATCTTGTGCCTCTGCCGTTATGTCCTTTGAAAAGGGCTTAACAGGCCGCGAAGTAGATGTGGAACTCTATTTAGGAACATTGCATATTTCATACTTGGAGGATGGCACGGTGCTCATGACAGGCCCGGCTGAGGAAGTCTTCGAAACAGAACTCCCTATCGATTAAAATGAAGTGGTTACAACTTATATTAAATGCGTTCCTAAGGTACCAACAGGGCCGCACACTCATGCCACGGAATATAGAGCCCCTTTTGGGACTACTTGCATCCATTCTCGTCATCCTCATAGCCGTAGCCAATAGCATCGCTATTGGTTATGCCTTGATTGTCGTATGGAGCATCATGGCCTACGTGTTCTGCCGCAAAGGATATACACTAAAAGAATTATTAAACCTATCTTGGACAGGTGCGAAAACATCCATCATAGTGATGCAAATCTTCCTTCTCATCGGTTGGCTCATCGCCATGTGGCAAGCAGCAGGCGTTATTCCTATGATTATCGCCACAGGTATCGATTTAATTGATCCATCCATCTTTATTGTCTGTGCCTTTTTAATAACAGCCATAGTGAGTATGCTGTTAGGTACTGCACTAGGCACTGTAGGAACGATAGGCATCGTACTCATCACCATGGCAAGAGCTGGGAGTATTCCAGAAAATATTGTGGCCGGTGCTATTATTGCAGGCGCTTACTTTGGTGATCGAAACGGTCCACTATCCTCTAGTGCATCTCTTGTAGCAGCCTTAACCCATACAAAGGTATCGACGAATATTCCCATTATGTTTAAAGATGGTATTCCAGCACTCATCATCTCTACAGTGCTGTATCTATTACTATCTCAGTGGTACCCACTCAATTACGAAAATAGTTTACTATCCGATACAATTCACTTTATTTTTAATATCGATTGGACTTTATGGATTCCAGTCATCATCGTCATTGGCCTATTGCCTTTGAAAGTATCTATCCGTTGGCCTATCGGACTCAGTGCATTAGCGGCGGCCATTCTAGCCTATACCAATCAGGATGCGAGCCTCTCAGAGTTGGGATGGTATACCTTAACAGGCTTTGAACTACCGCACTACAATCCACTAGCTAATATCATTCATGGCGGCGGTCTACAAACGATGTTTATCCCTACCCTTTCAATTTTTATGGCTACTGCCATTTCAGGCATGCTCGAAGGGGTTGGCTTCTGGAACGATATACGACAACTGTTAGAGCGAGCTAAAACACGGAGCGATGTATTTGCTGCCAATGTAGGGCTTGCCTTCTTAACAGGTGCGGTTGGATGCAGCCAAGCTATTGCGGTAGTCATGACGCATTCTATTATGCGCATTACCTACGCACAGCGAGGTATTCAAGACGAAGATGTAATGCTAGACTTTGAAAATAGTGGCATTCTCATCGCTCCATTACAACCATGGAATATCGCTGCCTACGTGCCCATTGTCATGATGGGTACAAGTTCAACAGGTTATGTACCATTTGCCTTCTTCCTATATCTAGTACCACTCATCTATTGGTTACGATTACGGAAGCAAGATCAACCAATCATACGCTAATTAGTATTATCTCAAAAGGGGAAATTGTATGATTTATACCATTACCTTTAATCCAGCTCTCGATTATATCGTGCACCTTGATCACCTCAAGACAGGTACTATTAATCGCACCAACCAAGAATACGTTCTCGGTGGTGGCAAAGGTATCAACGTATCTATCGTGCTCAACAATCTTGGCATGGATACGACAGCACTCGGCTTCATCGCAGGATTCACAGGCGAAGAAATCGTAACACAACTCAAGAAATTCGGTGTGAAAGAAGATTTCATCCGCCTTCGCGAAGGATTAACCCGCATCAATGTTAAGGTAAAAGCCTCTAATGAGGAAACAGAGATTAACGGCCGCGGCCCAATCATTGCTACCGACGAATTAGAAGCTCTATACAAACAGCTTAATGCGTTGACCAAAAAGGACACCTTAATCCTTGCTGGCAGCATTCCTTCTAGCCTACCAAGCGATATGTACGAACTCATTATGGAGCGCTTACAACATAAAAATATTCGCATCGTAGTCGATGCTACAAAGGATCTACTCACAAAAGTCTTGCCTTATAAACCATTTTTAATTAAGCCAAACAATCACGAGCTTAGCGAAATCTTTGGGCGTACCTTATCTACAAAAGATCAGCTTGTAGAAGCAGCCAAAGCATTGCAAGAGAAAGGCGCACAACATGTGCTCATCTCCATGGCTGGTGATGGAGCTATCTTGGTCGCTGCTGATGGCACTGTATATACAAGTCCTGCCCCTAAAGGAACTCTCGTGAATTCCGTGGGTGCTGGCGACTCCATGGTAGCCGGCTTTATTACGGGCTATGAAAAGACGGGTGACTTACAAGAGGCGCTCTATTGGGGTATCTCCAGTGGCTCTGCCTCCGCTTACTCTGAAAACCTCGCAACCCTTGAAGAAGTAGAAGCACTACTTTCACAAGTACGAGTTAAATAATTTTATATTTTATGTGCATCAAGGAGTACACATATGCAAATCACTGATTTATTAAAACCGCAATCTATCCTGTTGAATGCAGATCCTGTCACAAAGGCTGACGCCATTTACACCTTAGGTGAATTGATGGACAAAGGCGGCCACTTGACAGACAAGGCAGAATATTTAAAAGCAGTGTTCGCTCGTGAAGAGTCTGGTTCTACAGGCCTTGGCGACGGTATTGCCACACCACACGCTAAATCTGCAGGCGTAAAAGAAGCAGGCCTAGCCGCTATGGTCGTGCCTAACGGTGTAGATTTTGAAGCGCTTGATGGTCAACCTTCCCGCCTATTCTTCATGATTGCAGCTCCAGAAGGTGCGGCTGACACTCACGTAGAGGTATTAAGCAAACTAGCAACTATGGTGATTGACCCAGATTTCAAAGAAGCCCTAATTCAAGCGGCTACTGTTGATCGATTCTTAGATCTCATTACAGCTAAAGAAGAAGGAAACTTTGACCCATCTGTAGAAGGATATATCAAACCAACAGAGGATCAAAAAGCAACCAGCATTACCGATGCTATCGAAGCAAAGGCTACAGAAGCAATTGAAAAGGTAGCACCTAAGATTTCTGTAGATAACCCGCATTATGATGTACTTGCTGTTACTGGTTGCCCTACAGGCATTGCACATACCTATATGGCTGCTGAATCTTTAGAGCGCAAAGCTAAAGAAATGGGTGTTTCCTTAAAAGTAGAAAAGAACGGTGCATCTGGTGTTAAAGACGCGCTTACAGCAGAAGAAATCGAGCACGCTAAATGCATTATCGTAGCTTCTGACCGTCAAGTAGAGATGGCACGCTTTGATGGCAAACCTATGATTCAAACTAAGGTTGCGAACGGCATCAATAAAGCGGAAGAGTTATTGCGTGAAGCTATGGCTGGTACAGCACCTGTATACCATGCTTCCCCATCTGACAAAAATGATGCAGTGGCTGCATTCGATGCGGCAGATAACTTTGGTCGTCAAATCTACAAACATTTGATGAATGGTGTCTCCCACATGTTGCCATTCGTTATCGGTGGCGGTATCTTAATTGCCCTTGCCTTTTTATTCGATGTATTCGACCCAGCAAATCCTAAAAACTTTGGTTCCGGTACGCCTCTTGCGGCCTTCCTAATGCAAATCGGTGGCGCTTCCTTTGGTTTCATGTTACCCGTATTAGCGGGTTACATCGCTATGAGTATTGCAGACCGTCCAGGTCTTGTAGCTGGTTTTGTTGGAGGCTTATTAGCTAATCAAGGTGGCTCTGGTTTCCTAGGTGCATTGATTGCCGGTTTCGCAGCAGGTTATTTGGTATTATTAGTTAAGAAATTAGTATCTGGTTTACCTCAAGCCTTAGAAGGTACAAAACCGGTTCTCTTCTACCCTGTGCTTGGCGTATTATTCATTGGTATCGCCATTACCTTTATCATCAACCCTCCTGTATCCGCACTTAACCACTGGTTGATGGACTCCTTGCAATCCATGGGCACAACAAGCCGCGTATTGTTAGGTCTTATCTTTGGTGCTATGATGTCCGTTGACATGGGCGGCCCTGTAAACAAAGCGGCTTATGTTATCGGTACTGGTGCTCTTGCAACTGGCGAATACGGTATTATGGCGGCTGTCATGGCAGGCGGTATGGTTCCTCCATTGGCAATCGCTCTTTGTACTACATTCTTCCCTAGCCGCTTCACAGAGGCTGAACGTAAATCTGGTATCACAAACTACATCATGGGCCTTTCCTTCATCACAGAAGGTGCCATCCCATTTGCAGCAGCCGATCCAGTTCGCGTATTACCAGCTTGTATTATCGGTGCTGGTACAGCCGGTGCGTTATCTATGTTCTTCGAATGCACACTACGCGCTCCACACGGCGGCATCTTTGTAGTACCAACAATTGGTAATCCACTTCTATACCTTGCATCCATCGCAATCGGTTCTGTTGTGGCTTGCTTCATCTTAGCACTTGTAAAGCCAAGCTTAAAAAATAGTATCACTAAATAGACCATAAAAATTAACCATCAATTATAGCTTATATATGATTGATTCATGGCTGATAATTGTTGATTGTTTATGATGAGTTTCGACGATTAGCGGTTAGTAACTAATAGTTAACATTTAGCGACTAATTGATTAATGACTCTTATCGATGGTGAAAACTGGTGTCACACCAGTAGATATAGTAAAAGGACTAGAATATACGTATTCTGAACTGACCTAAAATTGGACACAATTTTGATTGGACACAATTTTGGAACGACAATTCAGAAGTATACGTGATCTAGTCCTTTTCTTATATTCAAAAAAAATTAATATTATTTTATATTTTATAATCTAGACTACTTTCAAAAGTGGAAGCAAGTCCTCAAAATTGTACAATTACATCGATTTATGTTAAACTATATAAATATTAATTAACTTTAAAATTATAAACTATTATTAGAAATCTAGTTCGGAGAGCTAATTCATGAAATCATCCAAAAATTGTAAGGTCACTGCTGCATTTCTTGCCGCAGCTGCATTGGGTGGTGTTGCCCATGCAGAGCCTACACTTAACATGAATAATTTAGTAGGTACGAGTACCAGTGCTGAATCAACGACACAGAGCCCTACAAGTGTAGTAACTCCAGTCGTGAAACCAATGGCAACTCAGCCAATCTTACCAACTACACCACAACCGGCTACCATTGTACAACAACAAACACCACCGATGGCACAACCTCAACTATCCTACGTGATGCAACCAGCAACGGTTAGCCCTGTACAAACTCAACAAGTTACACCATTGCAATCGGTACCGCAACAAGTAGTACCAATGCAATCTCAACAACAGGTTCAAACTCAACCTCAGTATGTTGTCAATAAAGATACAAAGACTGTCATGGAGCCTACATTAGCAATGCACAGTTTGATAAATGTACAACGAAAAACTGAACCTGTTACTGTAGAGAAACCAGTGGATGGTAAGCAACAAGTACAAACTACACAAGTAGAGCGTACGCCTGTTGTTATTCAACAAGAATCCATAGCTCCATTAACTGTATCAAATACTACAGTAACCAAAGCCGTAGTAGCAAAACAGAGGCTTACGATTCGAGATATTCAACGAGCTGAGCGTGAGCGTCTAGCTCAACTAGCCGCTGAAGAAGCATCCCAACAAGAAAATTTATCTCAAGCTGATCAACAACAACTTACTCAAAAGCAAGCTGAAGCACAACGGCAAGCAGCACTACAAGCACAACAACAATCAGAAGCCCAACGGCAAGCAGCTTTGCAGGCGGAACAAGAACGTGTGGTAGCTCAACAAGCAGAAGTGCAACGCCAAGCAGCTTTACGTGCTGAGCAGGAACGTATTGCGGCCCAACAAGCTGAGCAAGCGCGTATTGCAGAAGAACGCCGTCAAGCGGCTATTAGAGCAGAACAAGAACGTATTGCCGCTCAGCAAGCCGAAGCTCAACGCCAAGCGGCTATTAGAGCGGAACAAGAACGTATCGCCGCTCAACAAGCTGAGGCTCAACGGCAAGCCGCTATAAAAGCAGAACAAGAACGTATCGCCGCTCAGCAAGCCGAAGCGCAACGCCAAGCAGCTATTAAAGCTGAACAAGAACGTATCGCCGCTCAACAAGCCGAGGCGCAACGTCAAGCGGCTATTAGAGCAGAACAAGAACGTCTTGCCGCTGAACAAGCCGAAGCTCAACGCCAAGCAGCTATTAAAGCAGAACAAGAACGTATAGCAGCTCAACAAGCCGAGGCTCAACGTCAAGCGGCTCTAAAAGCTGAACGTGAACGGATTCTCGCTCAACAAGCTGAAGAAGAACGCTTAGCGGCTGAAGAAGTAGCTCGCCAACGTGCTGAAGCCGCCGCTAAAGCTGAAGCAGAACGGCAAGCGGCTATTAAAGCAGAACAAGAACGTATTGCGGCTCAACAAGCTGAGGCGCAACGGCAAGCCGCTTTAAAAGCTGAACAAGAGCGTATCGCGGCCGAGAAAGCTAAAGCTGAACGCGAAGCTGCTATAAAAGCGGAACAAGAACGTATTGCTGCTAAACAAGCGGAACTCGCAAGACAAGCTGCGATCCAAGAAGAACAAGAACGTTTAGCTGCTGAACAACTAGCAAAAGAAGAAGCGGCAGCTGCAGCTAAAGCTCAGGCTGAAGCCGAGGCAAAAGCTAAAGCAGAAGCAGACGCTGCTGCTAAAGCTCAGGCTGAAGCCGAGGCTCAGGCTAAAGCTCAATCTGAAGCCGAAGCAAAAGCTAAATCTGAGGCAGAGACTAAACAGGTTCAAGAAACTAAATTACCGCAATCTTATGTAAATGCTCGTAATGAAGCTTCCACAAAAGGCTCTCCTGTAACAGAAGAGAAAAATATTCTCTCCCAACCAATTGAACCTCCATTGCAAGCTGATGCGTCTGCAAAGATTAGTCTTGCTTTCGACGCAAAGAATTATGAATCCATGTCTACCACAGTAGATAATAAGGAAATCAAATATCGCGCCTTCGAATATATCCCTTACGTGGCTAATCCAATCGACATAGATCAGCAATACATGAACATTTATGTACCAGAGGAATATTTCAACAACGGCACAATCAACGGTTACAACACCCAAACAGCCCCTATCTTCATGCCAAATGCAGTAGGTGGTTACATGCCGAGCCAAGCTATGACGCCTAAGGTAGAAAATGGAAAACCTAACAGTGTTCTTTACGCATTATCCCGTGGTTATGTAGTAGCTTCCCCATCTACTCGTGGTCGTACCAATAAAGCTTCCGATGGCAACTTTATCGGTAAGGCCCCTGCAGTAATCGTTGACTTACAAGCGGCTACAGCCTACTTACACGCTAACGATTCCGCTATGCCAGGTAATGCAAACCGCATTATCACAAATGGTACAAGTGCAGGCGGTGGTGTATCCTTATTACAAGGTGCAACTGGTAACAGCTCCGACTTCCAACCATATTTACAAGCATTAGGTGCAGCTACAGCGGCAACTAATGTATACGCAGTATCTGCATATGCCCCTATCACTAACCTTGATGCGGCAGATATGGCTTACGAATGGAGCTATAACGGTATCACAGCCTTTAACAAAGTAACTATAGGCCAAGGCGAATTACCACAAGCTAATGTAGGTGGTAACTCTGCTCCACCACAACGTACAACGCAACGTGTAAACTTGAATGCAGACGATTTAGCATACTCTAAAATGCTCAGCGAACACTTCCCTGATTACGTAAATAACTTACAATTACGTGACTCTCTAGGTCGTGTACTAAAACTCGACAAAAATGGTAACGGGACTTTCAAAAATTATGTAAAAGAATTTATCGTTGCTGCCGCTAATAAAGCAGCAGCTAAAGGTACTGATTTATCCAAGCATACATACCTTGTACGAGATAATAAAACAGGAACTATCAAAGACATAAACTGGGAAGCATATAACCACTTTGTAAGTCGCTCAAAAGCGCCTGGTGCCTTTGACTCTCGTGCTAATGATACTGGTGAAAACAATCTATTTGGTACAAGTACTACAGATAATAATCACTTTACCATTACTGCTGCATTACACGATTCAACAGCTAACCAAGATGTATACGTAGAAAATGCTAAGATCGTTACTATGATGAACCCAATGAACTATCTTGGTTCTCCTGCTGCGACAAATGCACGATTCTATCGTATCCGTTATGGCACAGCCGATAGTAATACATCTGTCGCAATTCCTTTAATCGTAGGTACACGTGCTCAAAACCTTGGGTACAGAGTAGATATGGCAACACCATTTGATGTAGATCACTCTGGTGACTACGATTTAGAAGAATTATTCAACTGGATGGATAATATCGTTAAAAACGGTAGATAATTACAATTAAATGCATACCAAAATACTAAAGGAGCTACCTAGTAGCTCCTTTTTCATATACAATTATAAATTTCTTGTGTATTCAATTATAAATGTTATTGTGAAAGTCCCTCTCCGACTATGAATAATCTGCACCATTATTTAATCAGTACATCACCCTATTATAATAATAAAAGAATTCAAACAAAAAAGGATGCCCCCTGTAAAATACAGGGGGCATCTATGTGTTTGAGCCAGTAAATACTATGCATCCAGAAAAATCGATACATAGTACTAAGCAAGAGACTACTTAATTATATTAAGGTAAAAGCAATTATTATGCTTTCACCATGATAGGCGATTAAACTTCAGGGAACAAAGCTGTAGATAAGTAGCGTTCGCCTGTATCAGGGAGAATTACTACAATATTTTTGCCTTTATTTTCAGGGCGTTTTGCCAATTCTTGAGCCGCCCAAAGCGCAGCACCAGAGGAAATACCTACCAATACGCCTTCTGTGTGACCGAAAGCTTGAGATGTAGCAAAAGCATCCTCGTTAGAAACTTGGATTACTTCATCGTAAATGTTAGTATCCAATGTATCTGGAATGAAGCCAGCACCTAAGCCTTGGATTTTATGAGGGCCTGGTTTACCATTAGACAATACAGGAGAGTCTGCTGGTTCTACGGCAACCACATGTACATCAGGGTTTTGTTCTTTCAAGTAGCGACCTGCACCTGTCAACGTACCGCCTGTACCAACACCAGATACGTAGATATCTACAGTACCATCAGTATCTTGCCAGATTTCAGGGCCAGTTGTTCTGTAGTGAATTGCTGGATTAGCTTGATTTACGAACTGACCTGCTTCAATAGCACCGGCTGTAGCCGTTACGATTTCCTTAGCTTTTGCAATAGCGCCTTTCATACCAAGAGAACCATCAGTCAATACGAGCTGAGCGCCATAACCAAGCATTAATTTACGGCGTTCTATGGACATCGTTTCAGGCATTACGATTACAACTTTATAGCCAAGCGCAGCACCTACAGCAGATAGGCCAATACCAGTATTACCAGATGTAGCTTCTACAATTGTACCGCCTGGTTGTAATTCACCAGATTCAACTGCAGCTTGAATGATTGCTGCTGCGATACGGTCTTTTACGGAACCGCCTGGGTTGAAGTATTCCAATTTTGCGAAAATATTAGCGTTTGCACCATATTTTTTACCAAAACGTGTAGCAGCTAATAATGGTGTTTTACCGATTAATTCAACAAAAGATTTTGCAATTTTAGACATAGTGGTCACTCCTTATTAAATAGAACCATCCCAATTATCATATTTTGTATCAAGTTTAGCATAGGTCCCATCGATTACATCTTGAAGGGTTACGTTTTCTAAATAATCATGAATATAGTTTTGTAATCCTGCCCAGAAACCAACGGTCCGCTCGTTGATTACTGTATCAGTACTCACCCCTTCATCAAGGGTAGAGATGATAGCCATAGATTCCTCTGTAGCAAGCAAAATTTCAATAATTGTATATTCTTTAGGGCTTTTAGATAAGCGATAGCCGCCATACTTACCGCGGATACTATCCACTAGTTTTGCAGCGCCTAAACGAGCCACGATACCTTCTAGGTATTTTTCAGATATGCCTTGTCGTTCTGCCACAGATCGCAAGGAGACAGGTTTATCTTGACCTTGCTCTGCCAAATCGATGAGGACCATCAATGCATACCGACCTTTTGTGGAAATCCTCATATATTTTGCCTTTCTTTGTAAACGTTAGTGTTAAACACACCCCATATTATAAAGTACTTATATTATATTTATAAAACCTTTCATATTAATAGGAATTAATTTCATTATAGACCACTCACTATAAAAATGCAAGAACTTATTTCCTACTTTTATAAAGGGATATCTACTCATCCTATATTTATTGAGTTTATCTTATATTTTAACTTAATAACTTGCCTCGTAGAAAGCTCAAGTTATTATACTTTTGTTAACTCGCAACACAACGAAGTAAGAATAATCTTATAACACAAAAGGACCAGCCCAAAGGCCAGTCCTTTTGCGTATAGTTTGTAGTTTGTTATATGAGGTTTACCATGATGAATTGGAGAGGGTTCATCTGGTATTGGGACTTACCGTATCGTCAGGAAAACGATGCGCGCCCGTGTTTATGTCATTTGAGGAGTTGTCTAGATTACTCTAGCATTTAAGTATAAGTTTCTTAATTAGATTTTACCTACAAGATCAAGACCTGGTTTCAAAGTATCTTTACCTGGTTTCCAACGTGCAGGGCACACTTGATCGCCATGTTTAGCTACAAATTGAGCAGCTTGTACTTTGCGAACTAATTCTTCAGCGGAACGGCCGATACCCATATCATGAATTTCTGCTGTACGCACGAAGCCTTCTGGATCTACTACGAATGTACCACGGTAAGCCATAGCAGATTCTTCTTGGAATACATCGAAGAAATCAGCTAATTCATGTTTTTTGTCAGCCAACATGTAGTACTCGATTTTATTTATGCTTGGAGAAGCATCAGACCATGCTTTGTGAACGAATTCGGAGTCACAAGATACGGAGTAAACTTCGCACCCCAATTCTTTCAACTCTGCATAGGAGTTTTGTACGTCTTCCAACTCAGTAGGGCATACGAATGTGAAGTCTGCTGGATAGAATACGAATACAGACCATTTACCCAACACGTCTGCAGTGCTAACTTTTACCAATTCAGGTTTTTTGAAAGCATCAAGTGTAAATTCAGGAAGTTGTTTACCAATAATAGACATGTTATGTCCTCCTTATTTGAGTTCCATATTTAACGAATATATTTACATTGGTGTACTTAGCACCATATCTATATCTATCTTTGTCTATATAATAACAAATATCATTCAATATTGCAAGCGTTATTTTTAAATTTATCGATATATTTTCCCAACATTTTTCGATGTAAGCAAAAAAAGAAGAAAGATGCTCATTTCTAAGCATCTTTCTTCTTTTTACGTACTACAACAGACTTACTATTCACAGTAGCGTGATCAAAAGCTATTAAACCCGCTATATTAGCAAGCCCTCTCCGTGCTATGTGACCAGTTGTAGATTGTTCTTTTCCCGATTTACCATATACAAACTGCTCTAGTTTGAGTACAGCTAATATAAATAAACCTATAATAGATAAAATAGATTCCATCGCTTTAATCTATTTTTTTTAGTTCTAAGATTGCATCTACGAAACCACGGAATAATGGGTGAGCATTATTTGGACGAGATTTAAGTTCTGGATGTGCTTGTGTGCCAATGAAGAATGGATGATTTTTTACTTCAATACTTTCAACGAGACGGCCATCTGGAGATGTACCAGAAATTACAAGGCCTGCATCAGTCAATTGTTGACGATATTCATTGTTGAACTCATAGCGATGGCGATGACGTTCATAAATCAAATCTTCTCCATAAGCCTCGTGAGTTTTCGTACCGGCTTCCACTTTGCATGGATAGATACCTAGGCGCATTGTACCACCTTTTTTATCTACATCAACTTGATCACTCATCAAGTCAATTACTTTGTACTTAGCATTTTCATCGAATTCGCTAGAGGTTGCGCCTTCCATGCCACATACGTTACGAGCAAATTCCATGACTGCAGATTGCATGCCAAGGCATAGGCCGAGATATGGAATATTATTTTCACGAGCATATTGGATTGTACGAATTTTACCTTCTACACCACGGGAACCAAATCCACCAGGTACGATGATACCTTCAACACCATCAAATATCTCTTTAGGATCTACAGATGTATCATCAAGTTCTTCGGAGTCAATCCAACGAATATTCACTTTAGTACCCGTAGCAATACCAGCATGATCTAGAGCTTCAACTACGGATAAATACGCATCATGCAACGCTACATATTTACCAACAATAGCAACTGTAATATCTTTATTAGGATTCAAAATCTTATGAACCATTTCTTTCCATGCAGTCATATCGCAAGGACGATCTTCAAGGCCTAATTTTTTAATAACAATATCATCAAGACCTTGATCTTGCATCATCAATGGCACTTCATAGATGGAGCTACAAGTTTGGTTTTCAATAACTGCTTCTGGTTCTACGTCGCAGAACAACGCAAGTTTTTCTTTCATTTCATCAGAAATGTGTTTTTCGCTACGGCATACCAAAATATCTGGTTGAATACCAATGCTGCGCAATTCTTTTACACTATGTTGTGTAGGTTTTGTTTTCAACTCGCCTGCGGCATTGATGTAAGGCACTAATGTAACGTGAATGTAAAGTACGTCGTTACGACCTACTTCTTTTTTCACTTGGCGAATGGCTTCCATAAATGGCAAGCTTTCAATATCACCTACGGTACCACCAATTTCTGTAATAACTACATCAGCATTATCCTCTTTACCTACACGGTAAACATTTTGTTTAATTTCATTTGTAATATGTGGAATCACTTGAACAGTGCTACCTAGGTAATCCCCTTTACGTTCTTTATTGATTACAGACCAATATACTTTACCAGCTGTAATGTTAGAACGTTTGCTAAGGTTAATATCGATAAAGCGTTCATAATGGCCCAAATCAAGGTCAGTTTCGGCGCCGTCATCTGTTACGAATACTTCACCATGTTGGTAAGGGCTCATCGTACCCGGGTCGATATTAATGTATGGGTCAAATTTTTGAATCGTTACATTGAAACCACGGTTTTTTAGTAAGCGACCCAAAGATGCTGCTGTAATTCCCTTCCCAAGAGAAGAAACAACGCCGCCAGTTACGAAAATATACTTAGTTGCCATGATGCCTCCCACCTATTACATTTTTTCCGGAGCGGAAATACCTAAAATACCCAAGCCTTGACGAAGAACGAGGGCAATCGCTGTAATTAATCCAAGACGAGCTTGTTGTAATGCTGGATCTACGCCAATGATACGACCTTGACGGTAGAATGAATGGAACATGCTTGCCAAATCGTATAAGTACCGAGCAATACGATGAGGTGCACGATGTTCAGCAGCTTGAACGACCTCTTCCGGATATTCAGCTAATTTCTTAATTAATTCTAATTCCATTTCACTTGTAAGCGTTGTGAAATCAGTTTCACTATAATTGCCAAATGCAATGCCAGCTTCACGCACTTGGTTGTAAATGCTGTGAATACGAGCATGAGCATATTGGATATAATACACTGGGTTGTCATTACTGCGAGATTTTGCCAAGTTAATATCGAAATCAAGTTGGCTATCCAAGGAACGCATCAAGAAGAAATAGCGAGACGCATCTACGCCAACCTCTTCGATCAATTCATCTAATGTAACACTATCGCCACTACGTTTAGACAATTTAACAAGTTGTCCGTCACGGAACAATGCTACCATTTGTAATAACAATACGGTTAATTTATCAGGGTCATAACCAAACGCCGCCATAGCCGCTTTTACACGACATACATAGCCATGATGGTCAGCGCCCCAGATATCAATCATTTCTTTGAAACCACGATCATATTTATTGCGATGATATGCAATATCTGCCGCTAAATACGTAGGAACCCCATTATCACGAATAACTACACGGTCTTTATCATCACCGTAGTCAGTGGATTTTAACCACAATGCACCATCTTTTTCATAGACTTTACCAAGGGCCTTCAGAGCCTCTACAGAATGATGAATTTCATCCGATTCATGAACTGTACGTTCAGAGAACCAATTATCAAAAGTAACGCGGAAGTTTCTTAATGTTTCCTCTAAGCGAGCTAATTTTTCTTTTAAGCCCTCTTCCTTAAACAAGGCTATACGATCCGCTTCGTTCATGGCATTTAATTTATCAAAGCCTTCACGTTCAGCAATCGCTTTTGCTGTTTCAATAATATCTGGGCCACGATAGCCATTTTCAGGGAACACTAACGCCCCTTCTGGAATATCGAACTCAGGCATAGAGCCATCTTCATTGCGTTTAGGTGGGAATACTAATGTAGCACCTTGCAATTCTTGAAAGCGGTACTCAATGGAAATAGCCATGTTGTCGATTTGATTACCTGCATCATTAATATAGTATTCAGATTGTACATTGTAACCCGCTGCACGCAATAAGTTAACAAGAGCACTACCGTACGCAGCACCGCGACCATGACCAACATGCAATGGACCTGTTGGGTTTGCACTTACGTACTCTACTTGAATCGTATCGCGCGCACGCAATGGTTGAACACCATACTCAGTGCCAGCATTCAAAATGGCTTTCAACGTATCGTACACCATATCGGATTTCAAAAAGAAATTAATAAAACCTGCGCCGGCAACCTCAGCACGTTCAAGCCAATCAAAATTCATATGATTAATCAAAGCTTCAGCAATAGCTCGAGGATTTTGACGAGCTACACGAGCGGATTGCATAGCGATGTTTGTAGAAAAATCACCGAATTCCTTTTGAGGTGGCACTTCGAGAACGATTTCTGGATATTCCCCAGCCGGCAAATCACCGCTGTTAATCGTATCTTGTAATGCCTGTTCAATCCCCGATTTCAGGATTTCCTTCATGTCCATGCTCTATATCCTCCCGCACGTCTATATCTAACTGATTATAAAATTGCCATTCACCTTCGACGGAAATATCATATCCTAAATGAACATGACCTACGCCATCGTGAAAGTCTACTGTTAATTCATGAGTATTTACGGCCATATGTAAATCACCATATGGTGTTTCATATACGGCTTCGCGTTCTTCACCACGGACGTATTGATGACGCATATTGACCGCCCCTGTTCGGAGCAATACGATAGAATCATCATGGATTTTAATGGTCGTCTTAACCCCATCCAATCCAGTCACACTAGATTCTTCGTAACGCACATATTGGGCATTACCCTTTTCATGTGACGTACCTGGGGAAATCAGTTCCACTACGGTATCCTTGCCATCCATATCTCGTTGTACACTCTTTACGGACACTAGAACCCGCTTCATTTTCAACCTCCGTGGTAGTAATTAATCATCATATTATACCATAATCAAGGACTATTTTGCACCCTTAATGAGTCTCAATTTCTTAGTCTTCGTCATCCGTTTAATAGCATATTCCCTGCGTTGTGCTTCTTGTTTTTGGTGAAAGCTTTCAGCATATACCAAGGTCACAGGGCGACGTCCTCGCGTATACTTTGCACCGCCTGAGATATGTCCATTGTGAGCATCTATTCGACGTTTGAGATCTGTAGTCCATCCACAATACAAAGAATCATCAGAGCAACGCACTAAATAAATATAGTGCATTTCTTTTGATTCATCGCCTTGAACACTTGCGTCGTTCAAGATTGTATCGCAATCTACAATTATACCTTGTACCTCTTGTGTAGATGCGCATTCACCAGAAAGAGACTCTTGAGAAGTACTTTTCTTATTTCCCATTTTTCGCATCATCAGTGATTGGTTCCAATGTAATGGTATTAATAATTACTGGTTCTACTGGCTTATCATTGCGGCCGGTTTTAACTTTGCCGATTTTTTCAACTACATCCATACCTTGTACTACAGTACCAAAGATGGTGTGTTTATTATCTAACCAATCCGTAGGTCCCAAGGTAATGAAAAATTGAGAACCTCCTGTATTAGGACCACGGTTAGCCATGGCTAGAACGCCCATTTTATTGAAGTGTAAATCATTGGAGAATTCATCAGGAATTGTATAGCCTGGGCCACCAGCACCTGTGCCATCAGGATCCCCACCTTGAATCATAAAGCCTTCGATAACACGGTGAAATGTCACACCATTATAGAAGCCTTTTTTCACGAGATAATCAAAATTTTTGACCGTAATCGGTGCTTTAGACCCTAACAAACGAACCTTAAATTGACCATAGTTTGTATCAAAGATAGCATATTCATCAGCAATTGGTGCGTTTGTAAAATTGGGCATAGCTACAGTTTCTGCTTTCACGGTATTACCTTGTGGTTGTTCACCACTGTTTGTACCGCATGCAGTTGTACCAAGCACTGTAATCCCCAACATTGCGCATAAAGCCAAGCGTTTCCAGTTCATATGTCCCCCAAAATACTAATATTATATTTAACTAAAATGTAGATTTAAAATTTACATAGAAAAACCGCTCAACCCATGAGCGGCTCTTTTTTAGTATATCATATTATGACACTATTGAGATTAAAAATATAAAAAAATAATATAACAATATATAACAACAAAAAACAGAGCTTCAAAGGAGCTCTGTTTTTGTAATCCTCAAATAATCACGTAGTTAATTCGATTATTTAGAGTCAAATTGATCTGGAGTTGTATTGTTATAAGACTCAATATAATTATTGAAATTCTCAATCATGTCGTTAAGGTTGTTTTCATTTGCATCGTTAAGTACTTGACGAACAGAACCAACTACAGAGTTATAAGAGTTAACAAGCACGTCTCCACGATCATTATTTATGCTCTTAAGCAATGTTTGAATTTCATTAAGTTCTTTTTCTACAGCTTGTTTATCTGCATTTTTAGGAGCTTTTTCTACATTTTCTACAAGAGTAGTCAAGCGAAGCGTAGATTCCATTGCTGCTGCATAGCCTTTTTTACCGTCTTTTTTCAATTTTTCGATTTGTTTCTTAGTTTGTTCAGTGTTAGCTTTGTTAAGAGCATCATTGAACTTCGCATAAGCAGCATCAAATTTTTCTACTTGTGCTACGTATTTAGCTGCTAGTTCTTTACCTTTAGCACCACCATCGTTCATGTAAGCTTTAGAATCATCATAAGCTTTCAAATCTTTGAATGTTGGTACTAATTCATTAAGAATATTTAATACATTATCGCGTTCTGTATCAACTTCTTTGAACGTAGAGCCTTCTTTTTTAGATTTTTCCAAAGCATCTTTTAAAGTATCATAATGAGGTTGACGACCAATAGCACCTTCTTGGAAACCACCTTTTAATTTAGCCAAACTATCCGCATAGTTTTGACCCCAAGTTGCATTGTCACCATTGAAGTTGTTTGTTGCATCAATAAGTGTATTAAGCTTAGCAGCTGCTTTCTCATCGCTACCGCCATCAACAACGGAGGATACTACGGAGCCAATGCCACCCGCTTTATCACTGCCGCAACCAGAAACAAATAAACCTGCTGTCAATGCCGCTACACAAAGTAAAGTTGAAAATAATCTGCGTTTATTGTTCATATCTTCTCTTCTCCTTTTAACACATGAATATTAAACTAAGCGCATTATACTAACTATACTACACCAATTCTGTAGCCACAGCTACAAAATCAAATCTTCATATAAGCTTCACCTAATTTAGAGGAATTATCAATAATTAATCGATCCATTTAAAATGCTTACACGCATTATAAATGCCATCTTTATCACAGTCTGTAGTAATATAATCAGCCTTTGCCTTTAATTCAGGGCGCGCATTACCCATAGCAATATTTAACCACTCAGGTCTAAACATAGATAAATCATTATACCCATCACCAAATACAACAGCTTGATTTGGCTTCATTCCAAAGTGTTCAAGCATATTACGAATACCCAACGCCTTTTCCATAGGCTCATATAGAACACAGCCATCACCATAACGAATGAGCTTATGTGTCATATGCTCGATATCCTTCTCCTCTTCCTCTCCTTCCTTGAAAAACACATAAATCTTATAAAATTCTTCAACACTATGAAAGTCAAAATTAGGGTCTACAGTTGTTTTAAACACATCCCAATTGGGATGCCACTCTAAAATTTCCTTATACGGCGTAATACGACCGAGTTTATTGCGGTCAGTTACGGCCCAAGGAATATTATGTGATTCTAAATACTCTAAATATTTAATACATGCATCACGATCCATACCTATCATAGATACCAATTCATTATTAACAGTGATACTGTGACCACCATCTGCTACAAAATCAGTAAGGCCCGCTTGCTCTGCAAAACGCTTAGCATCCACTTGAATACGACCAGTTGCTAAGGCTACACGGTGACCACGACGCTTTAACTCATCTAAACTGTATTGAGCACTTTCAGGGATTTTACCTTCAGGCCATACAGCTAAAGTATTATCAATATCGAAAAAGAAAAACTTCTGCTCCACGGCCCCTCCTAATCACGTCCACTCATTAACTTAAACCGTTCTTTTTGCGCTACATCTGGATATTTTTCACGATCCACATCACTCACAAACATTTCTAAGGGACGTACATACATATCGCGCTCATCATACAGTTTTTGATAGACTACAAACTTTTCACCCGTCTCAGAGTGAGTCGCTACATCTAGCACATAATAATACATTCCTTTAAAATGACGATACAAGCCACCTTTTACTATATTACTCATCTATAACCTCATATAACATTCAATTGATTAACAAACATTTTCTTATCTCTTATTATATTACTATTATAAGATAAACTCACTCAAATCTAGCGAATTAACATTCTATAGTTTCCATATAACGAATCGCATCCGCCAACATATCCGTTGTAATCTCGTATGGTGATACCACAACGTCACGAACAGATACGGCCTTTTCCACGATTTGTGGTATATGAGATTCATCGAGTCCCATTTGTGAAAGTTTCGTAGGCCATCCAATTTCACGATATACAGGCAACCAACGTTTCAATTCATCTAACTGTTTATCTACAACAAAGAGAATTAACAATCCATAAGCCACCATTTCACCATGTAAATGGTTCTTCTCTGTCTGTTCATTCGTAGCACAGCCATAGCAAATGGCATGGGCAATGATACTATTGTAATCCCCAGGCATACAACCTGATACAATACCAGTCGTAAAGATGACGGTCATAACCATCAAATCAAACGCTTCACTTCGAAGCTTCACTTCGTTATCCTTATAGGCTTGTAAACCATGTTCAAAAATAGGTTCACTACACATCGAGGACAACACAAGACCTAATTGAGTATTGTACACTTGTTCACGGTTGCGAGCAGACATTAATGTTTCGTAGTGCTTGGCTATCGTATCTCCCATGCCCGCCCATAAATAACGACTAGGAGCCTCTACGAGAATATCTGCATCGATAAAACAGTGTACCGGCGGATGATTTACAAAGGCAATACCATCAAAGTTATGGTCTGCTGTATATACAGCGGCCGCTTCAGATGTAGCTGCGCAAGTAGATGCGATAGTAGGAATCGTAAAGAACGGCTTATCATCGAGCTCTACAGCCACTACTTTTACCGTATCAATAGCCTTCCCACCACCTACGGCAAAAAGAAAATCTGCTGCTTTCACAGATTCCATACGAGCAATTTCCTTACCTCGATCAAAGGTACATTCACCACCAAAATGAATGATATCTAACACCTTAATACCAGCCCTATCAAGAACGGGTTGGATATATGGCAGAGCTTTAGATAATGCGGTTTCACCACCTATGATGGCCACAGATTTCCCATATAATTTCGTAAATTGTGGAATGGCGTCAAATACGTCGTGACCGCCAAAGCTATAACTTGGTAAACAATGAGTACTACGCATAAAAATCTCCTTTAAATACTATATATGTATTATAAAAACTCCCACCCATAAAAGCAATTTGAATTCATAAAAAGACTCTATACTTTCACCAAAAATGAAAGCATAGAGCCTTTATTTTTACTACTTATTATCGGAAGTAAGACCTTTATGGATAAGACCTACAACAAAGCCTAATACCGCAAAGCTTACCCAACCCATACCAGCACTTTGGAATGGAATATATTGAGCAAAGAGCTGTTCCAAAGCTGCAGGTGCAATACCTGCAGTCTCAAGACCAGTCATGAGGGCAGAGATCATTGTGAACGCCACAGTCCATGCATATACGCAACGACGACCACCGAACACATTATGAAGAAGCGCCAACAAGATAATTACGATAGTCAACGGATACAAGAGCATCAACACAGGAATAGCTGCACTGATGATTGTTTTCAAACCAAACATACTAAGACCAAAGGCCGCTAGAGAGAAAATTACTACATATAATTTGTAGCTAATCTTTGGAGTCAACTTGTGGAAATACGTACCGCAAGAAGTGATAAGACCAATGCTTGTAGACAAACAAGCTAGCAGAACGATGATAGCCAAGATGATTTGACCAAACTCACCAAACAAATAGTTAGCACTTACGGATAATACAGGAGCACCTGTTTCGAATAAACCAAAGCGTTCAACACTGGTGGCACCAATGTTAGCAATAAATACGTAAACAATCCCAAGAAGGCCTACCGCAATAGCACCTACCTCCATTACTGTTTTTGTAATCACAGCACGAGATGTAGCACCACTAAGGCGTACAAAATCGATTACAAGAATAGCAAAAACTACGGAAGCCAAGGCATCCATTGTATTGTAGCCATCCAAGAAGCCTTGCAATACAGCCGTTGGTGCATCACCATATGACGGCTGTGGCACCGCATAGCCACCGAGCGGAGTAATAAAGGATTTAACAATTAGCAATAAAATTACAAGAAGCAATGCTGGTGTCAAAATGTTGCCAATACGGTTAACAAGCTTTTGCGGACTAATAGATAACCACAAAGAAATTCCAAAGAATAAGGCCAAGAAAATTGGTTCCATATTCATATGCAAGCCATCAGCAAAAGGTTTAATGGCAATTTCATAAGCTACAGTACCAGTACGTGGCGTAGCAAACATAGGTCCAATGCTCAAGTAAAGAGAAATCGTATACAACAAGCCATAAATTGGATGAACTCGGCTTGCTAGTTCTTCAACATCTTTACAGGAAGAATAGCCCATTGCTACAACACCTAAGAGTGGAAGTCCTACACCAGTTAACACAAAGCCAAGCAAAGCCCAGCCTACATTATCACCAGCATGTTGCCCTAAAGCCGCTGGAAAAATCAAATTCCCTGCTCCAAAGAATAGAGCAAATAACATCATACCTATAGCCAGATAGGCACGGGTCGACAGATTGTCGTTACCATTCATAAATGTAACCCCCTTTAGGTCATATAAAATAATATTACTATTATAATCTAAAGGAACTCGGGTATACAAGAAAAATATCCTCACTATTCTATATCCGTATAGAGTTATTCCCATAAGTAACAGACTTTAACTTTTACTTATAGGAATAAGTAGATAGCTCCCTATTTTACAGTAATCACGACAGACTATTAATTGGTCATTCACTACGAAAGATTTCTTATATGAACTTGTACATCATAAAAGGTGCTACCCCATCCCTGATCTGTAGGACGAGCTGCGGTAAGCGCATTGATTGCCACGTGAGGATCACTAGATTGAAATTGCCACCATACACCTAGTGTTACCAATGTACCTCGCTGTACCTCATCATCGTAATATGCTTTAATTTTTACGCTGCCACGATCGTTATAGATTTCTACTTCATCCCCATCGTTTATGTTATACATTTTTGCATCTTCTGGATGGATACGAAGTTTCATCAATTCGGGATCATCAAAATCAAGTTCACAGAAACTGGAGTCCAATATTCGAATATCATTGCCGATTATGAGCCAAAATGGTGCATTGTCACCATATGGAGGTATATATCGTATTAGTGGTTCTGCATCATGTGGGTTATATAGCTCAATTTTCCCAGACGGGGTTTTGAAATCCATCTTATAATTTTCAGGCACCGTCATCTCTACAGACTCACCTTTAAGAATTAAATCTTGATCTGCCTTAGATATACGGCTCGAAGTCCGCACAATTTGGTTAATAAGCTCTCTTTCACTAAGGTCAAAGAATGTATCCTCCAGCCCCATGCGCTTTGCTAACTCTGCGATAACTTGCCAATTGGAACGAGACTCCCCAACAGGGTCGATCAATTTATACCCTGTTCCAATTGTGTAGTGGCCATAAGAATTATAAATATCATCATGCTCTACAGATGTTGTAGCCGGCAAAATAATATCCGCATATTTACAGGTATCCGTAAAGAAACGCTCATGAACAATTATGAATAAGTCATCACGCATCAAACCTTTACGGACTACATTTTGATTAGGCGCTGTAATAGCGGGATTTGAGGAAAACACGTATAAGCTATGAACGCCAACTCCTTCGGGATTTGTAAGCATCTCCCCAAGTTTAATCATAGGCATCAATCGTTTGGCTGGCGCATGGACATGAGCCTGTTGCATCACATCTTTACCAACGAATTTACTACCACTAGCGCTCGACAACAATCCACCCCCAGGATATTGCCATGCCCCAACTATGGCAGGTAAAGCATTGATAATCCGACAAGTCATAGCCCCATTACCATAGCGAGATAAACCACTGCCGAGACGAATAAAGGGCGCTCTTGATGTAGCGTATGCATGAGCAAACTCAGTCATACGCTCCACGGAAACACCACAAATATCAGAAGCTTTTTCAGGCGTAAAATCAGACAATACATCTTTTACCAGCTCATCGTAGCCTTGCACATGTTGCTTGATAAAATCTATATCCGCCAATCCATCACGATGAATGATATGTAACATGCCTAATGCTAGTGCGCCATCACTACCTGGTTTTACGTAAATATGCTCATGAGCTTGGCTGAAAGTATACGTTTTATGAGTATCGATAATCCAAACACGAGCACCCTTCTTTTTTGCTATATTCACATCATGTAAGATATGAACATCTGTGGCTGTCGCATTCATGCCCCACAAGACGATAAGATCACTATGTTGCGCCTCTTGTGGTTTAATACCTAAGGTTTCACCATAAACAGAGCGGAACCCTGCCTGTTTGGCAGGAGAACAAATACCTCGGTCTTGGTCTGTAGCACCAATGCGACGGAAGAAATAATCTGCTGCAGGACTCTGAATAATCCCCATTGTTCCCGCATAAGAGTAACGCAAAATACTTTCACTGCCATAAGTATCAATAGTTTCTTTAAAATTATTGACAATTGCATCAAGGGCTTCATCCCAACTAATACGAGTGTACTGATCTTCACCAATTCCCTTTTTACCAACACGCTTCATAGGGTACTGCAAGCGCAACGGAGAATGTATTACTTTTTCATAATGTGCCATCTTAGGACATAGTGTACCTCTTGTGAAAGCATGATCTCTATCCCCTCGAACAGATATTACTTTATTATCATCAACTGATACGATGAGTCCACATGCATCGGGACAATCATATGGGCATACAGATTTATATTCTTTCATGATAAGCACCTCGCTTATAAATTGTATAAACTATAGGATGTATATTTATATTATATTATAGTATGACTCGTATAAGTATAACCTTTTGCACATCTTCTGAGTTAAAAAGGTTTTAGAAATGATTATTTTATGTATATCAATGCATTCGATTATCACATTACATTTATGACCTCATCATTTATTTTGATATACATAGTTAGACATTTCAAGTTTTATCGATATCTATCCATTATCATTCTTGTCCATATCCTAAACCTGTCTCTTATACACATCTCCGAGCCC
>OKWA01000283.1_pt1 | contig 32812 bp, 35 predicted proteins | sample 1606861 | NCBI WGS metagenome assembly OKWA01 (sample SAMN03281007, study PRJEB24777) | human gut metagenome | isolation source: fecal sample PR166 from 1 month old female Malay infant, vaginally... | reverse complement strand
TTGCTTAATACTGTGGACATTAGGTTATTTAACTCAAATAGATTAACGATATTAAGAAAGATTACTTATTCTATTTTTAATTATTTTTAGTTAGTTCAATTAAACTTATCTCTTTATTCAATCGCTATGTTTTGCTATTCAATAATACAGTAATAATTGAACAGAATTATTTGTTGATTGTTAATCTTTTGCACAATGCTTAGAGGTATTTTAATACCTCTTTATACCCTATGTTGATGACGCTGTGGTGATGCTTGTTTTACCCCGATTAAAAAATCAGCAAAAATAGCTTTAAAATCACTACATGCCTCTTTCGGCAATGACGCTTCATTTTTTAGATTGATAGCAATATGAGTAATAAAACCATAAATTAAATTCACCACAATAGCCGGTGAATAAGCACAGATCTGTTTTTCAGCAAAGAGAATATCAACACAGTGTTGGATACGAGGAATAAGAATGTTGGCGTCAATCTCTTCCCACTCTTTCCAACCTAATACCGAGATAACTTCTTGTAAGGGAATTAACTCGTTTTTACACTGATAAATATGGTCAACACAAAGAGAGAAGAGCGCCGTTAGCTCTTGCCATTTATCATCATAAGTAGGCACTTCATCTAATTTTTGAACAGCATGCTTAACTTGCAGTAAATAACACTCTCTCAAAAGGGCTTTTTTATTACTGAAGTGATGATAAAACGCCCCTTTAGTGACCCTTGCATAACGTGATATTTCATCAATGGAAACATCATAATAGCATTGATTTACAAAGAGATATTGCCCAGCTTCAAGTAAAGCTAAGCGTGTTTGTTCTGAATTCTCTTGTTGCCGTGATTTTAATTTCATGATAAAAAACCCATAAAACATACCATAAGTATGTAATAATATATGGGTATCAGTTTTGTGTAAACTGAACAAAATATCTTTTCAGGAAATCATCATGTCATCTCAGTTCAATGGACTTATCCCTTCCAATTCTTTATCTTCGTTTAATATAGAAGTGATTAAAGAACTTCTGCTCTGGATCGAGGTAAATCTAGAAAAGCCGTTATTACTTGATGATGTTGCGATAAAATCAGGTTATACAAAATGGCATTTACAACGGGTGTTTAAGCAAGCAACGGGCTTAACATTAGCCTCTTATATTCGTGGTAGACGACTGACCAAAGCCGCCACTGAATTGCGCTTAACTAAACTTCCGGTATTAACTATCGCACTACGCTATCAATTTGATTCGCAGCAATCTTTTACACGCCGCTTTAAAGCTGTTTTTGGCGTTACTCCTTCGGAATACCGTAAAGTTGATGTGTTGTGTAGCGACAATTTTCAGCCCCCCATCAATTTTGAAGTTACCGACCTCCCTATTCCAAATATTATCGAGCTACCTGAAAGCTTTCTTTATGTTATTCAATACCAATACTTTTGCTCTATCGAGGATATTGGCAAGCTACATGAAGATATTCGTCATCAGTTTTGGAATGATTTTTTGTTGTACACAGATAAAAACTTTACGGAAAGTAGTGTGTTAATTTCTTATCAGCCAAATACATTACGTAAAGATAAGATCCAGATTGATTATGAAATTGGCCTAAACAATTTAGATCACTTTACCAGACCCCGTGGTTTTAGAAAAAAAGCGATTGCAGGCGGGCGTTATGTTCGTTTCCAATTTAAAGGCACGTTAGAAGAATATAAACAATTTGCCATCAAGATCTACTTTTATACTTTACCGGCTTTGGGGTTATGTCGTCGTTTAGGGCCAGATATTGAAAACTACATTTGTATAGAAACAGATAGCGACATTATGGAACTACCAAAAACACTGGAAATTGATTATTACGTTCCAATTCATTAATCAGTAATAAGTACTTAACGACTTGACTTTCAGTTTATTGATATGGCTAATTAACCGTCTTGATGGATTATTTAGCCATCCTTCTCTCTCACCCTCCCTTGGTTAATAAGGTTGTTCTATGCGTATTTGTTCTTTGTTGCTCTGCACCACTTTCTTAGTATCATCAATAACATCAAGCTACGCAGAAATAAGCACACATAAACTGATTCGCCAAGATAATAGCGAACTGATTTATTATCTAGATAAACAAGCTGAACATAACAAAACACTGTTAGTTTTAATGCAAGGTTCTGACTGTAATAGCATAAAAAATAATACTTTTATTCAAGAAACCTTTGGTAGATGGCTACCGAGTAGTGATGTTTTAATGGTTGAAAAGTATGGTATTACAGCACAATTGACTTATTCCGATGATAATGGTGAAGGTGAAAGAGAAGATTGCCCTAAAAACTATAAACTGCATGATAATCCTAGCCAAAGACTTGCTGATTATTTAGCAGTGCTAGATAAATTATCCCCTAATTACACCAATATTGTATTACTTGGAGGAAGTGAAGGCGCAACAATGGTTCATTTAGTTGTTGCTGAACGTCATGATATTAGCGCTGCAATCGCATTAAATGGCGGTGGTCGTTTTTTCCTTGATGATGTACTGTACAATATACGCAATACAACACCTAAAGAGCATGTGGAAGAAGCAATAAATAGCTTTCAACAACTCGCTAATGCAATAATAACGAATCAAATTGGTGATGAGCAATTTGTTAGTGAACATAGCAAATTATGGTGGCAACAATATCTTGCTATTGATCTACTTGAGGTGATTAAGCGCAACACGCAAACTCCGGTATTAATTGTTCAAACATTAGATGATATCAATGTAGATGTGGCTGCATTCCATCAATTATCTCAAGAGATAACGCAACCTAATGTGACATTTATTAAATATGATAAATTAAATCATGGTTTTTATAATCAACAAGGTGAGCGATTAACCGGAAAAGTCGTTCAAGATATACAGCAATGGTATGCGCAATATAATAAATAACATTCATCCTATCTTGACTTATTATATTAAGATAATTTTACGAGCTGATGATTAGGCCTATTTTATCATGCTTAATCTTTTATGCTGCGTTATCTTTCTGTTTCCCCTATTGGCTATTTAATATTGATTGACTGATAGTAGTGATAGAGAAAAGCAATTTATCATCACACCTTTATGCTCTTATACTTAAGTTAAATCTTGTTATCAGATCACTGATATGGAACAGGATCATTATACAATTAACCTTGTATAATAGTGATAACTTCTCTCTTCTAGATGTATAGGATCAGAATGAACAATAATCGCGCACTACTATGTCTGGAAAAAATTGGCTTTCAACTCGATAGCAAAATTATTCTAGATAATGTGACTTTCTCACTACAACCTTCTGAATTTAAATTGATTACAGGCCCTTCTGGCTGTGGAAAAAGTACGTTATTAAAAATCATTGCCTCTTTATTATCACCGACAAGTGGCACACTTTTCTTTGACGGAAAAGACTACTTAACCCTTTCTCCTGAACAATACCGACAACAAGTTTCGTATTGTACTCAAACCCCGATGTTATTTGGTGAAACGGTTTATGACAATCTTAAATTTCCTTATTTACTACGCAAAATCGCCGTTGATGAGAAGAAATTAGCGAAAGATTTAGATTACTTTAATTTGCCCAATGAGATTTTAAATAAAGGTATTAATGAACTTTCTGGTGGTGAAAAACAGCGTATCTCACTTATCCGTAACCTACAGTTTTTGCCTAAAGTGTTATTGCTTGATGAAATTACTAGTGCTCTTGATGAAGACAATAAAATAAAAGTCAATGAGCTTATCCATCATTATGTCAAAGAGCAAAAAATCGCTGCATTATGGGTAACTCACGATCAAAATGAAATCAAACATGCCGATGATGTGATCCACTTACCGAGTCATATGAACAATTAAGGTTAGGTTGACTTCCATTACCCCCTTAGTTTTAACTTTATTGAGCAGTGAGCAAATAAATTATTATGAACGAACATACAATCAGTAATGAATCTCTTATTTTTTCTCTGTTACTGGTCTTAGTGGCTATATTTATTAGCCGAAAAGAGAAACTTTCATTAGAGAAAGATATTATTTGGAGTACCGCCCGAGCGATAATTCAACTCTTTATTGTTGGCTACGTATTAACTTATATTTTCGACGTCGACCATATTATCCTTACATTTCTAATGGTCTTATTTATCTGTTATAACGCTGCCTATAATGCTAAAAAACGCAGTAAATACGTTAAAGATATTTTTATTATCTCGTTTGTCGCTATTACCACAGGGGCATTGCTCACCTTAAGTATTTTACTTTTTACTCATGCTATTGCCTTTACCCCTATCCAAATTATTCCTATTACCGGTATGATCGCGGGGAATGCAATGATTGCGACCGGACTTTGTTATAATCAGCTTGGGCAACGTTTTGAAAATCATCAACAACAGATCCAAGAAATGTTAAGTTTGGGGGCAACCCCTAAAATTGCTTCAATGGCTATTATTCGAGATAGTATTAAATCGTCGTTAATTCCGACCGTTGACGCAGCCAAGACAGTGGGGATTGTAAGCTTACCTGGAATGATGTCTGGATTAATTTTTGCCGGTGTTGATCCACTACAAGCGGTTAAATACCAAATTATGGTCACCTTTATGTTGATGGCAACCGCCAGTATTTCAACAATTATTGCTTGCTATTTAACCTATAAGAAATTCTTTAATCAACGCCATCAATTAATGACGTTTAATCAATAAAATAATGGCTCTCCCTCTGTGTAACACAAAGGGAGAGCGCAATATTAACCGCGTCCTTTGGGGCGATTAAGAATATGATCTTCCCAGTCTTCAACTTCCACTTCAGGAACAGCAATATATCTTACTGAGATATTACCTTGATGCATTTTTGCTTTATTACCTGCAATAAGGGGATGCCAATCCGCTAAAGGCTTTCCTTCTGCTAATAAGCGATAAGCACAAGTCATCGGTAACCATTCAAACGTCGGCAAATTATATCGCGTGAGTTTGATACAATCAGGCTCATAACGAAAACGATCTTCATAGTTACTGCATTGGCAGGTTTTAATATTTAACTGATTACAAGCGACGTTAGTAAAATAGATCTCATCAGTATCATCATCCATTAACTTGTGTAAACAGCACTGCCCACACCCGTCACATAACGATTCCCACTCATCATCACTCATTTCATCCAAAGTTTTTGTCTGCCAAAAAGCCTGTGTCATCTCTACGTTATTACCTTATTGCTCATCATATTATTAAATAACCCGTGTGGTCAGCTGATGTTCATTGACACTTAATACCAACATATCACCCGATGCTAAGGGACCGACACCTTCTGGTGTTCCCGTTAAAATAACATCACCTGGGCGAAGGGTAAAAAAGCGCGACATATAACTGATAAGGGGTAAAACAGGCGTTAGCATATCACGACTGTTGCCTTGCTGACGAATTTCACCATTAACTTTCAACATTAAGTCAACATTTTGGGGATCACCAAAAGAGTTCACCGGAATAAATCCCGACAAAGGCGCTGAACCATCAAACGCTTTACTTTTTTCCCAAGGTTGTCCCGCTTTTTTTAATTGACTTTGTAAATCACGTAAAGTGAGATCTAAACCAACACCAAAACCAGCAATAGCACGATCAACCCTATCTTCATTGGCTTGTTTCAGTGGCTGACCAATTAATACCGCTAACTCTATTTCATGATGCACTGCCCCCATCTCTTTGGGGATCGCAATAGGTTGGCGAATATCACACATCGCCGTTTCTGGTTTAATAAAGATAACCGGCTCTTCAGAGCGCACCGAGCCCATCTCTTTTATGTGGTTTGCATAATTACTGCCCACACAAATCACTTTATTGACAGGAAAATCAAGCAACGAACCTTCCCAATCTCTATGTTGATACATAATATTTTCCTTATTAGGTAAATCGCTGTGTTTTATGTCACTGCTAACGTGATTTAGTGTTGAGTTGGCAGTGTATTTATTTTATTGGCAACGCCATCAGCCATCGTCACAATACTCAAAGCAAAAAAGTAAGAGCTATTCCAATGCATGATAGTACGGAAATTTTGGGTGACTAAATAACTTCTATGCAAATCATCATCAGGAATTATCAGCCATACCTTCATATCATCACTTAATTGGCTATTAGCGGGTAATTGCACCCCTAGCGCCTTCCATTGTGCGACCGTTTTTTGTTGCTCTGTTTTTATACCTTCCAACTGTTGATTAAAATTAGCAGGTAAACTGACTTGTTCCCCCCAAGGGAGATCGCGTTGCCATCCCTCGGTTGCTAAATAATTAGCGGCTGAAGCAAACGCATCTTCACGGCTATTCCATATATCAATGTTGCCATCACCATTGCCATCAGCAGCGTAAGTCAAAAATGAAGATGGCATAAACTGTGTCTGCCCCATTGCGCCTGCCCAAGAGCCTTTTAAACGCTGGCCTACAGGTAAATGTCCATTTTCGATTATCTCAAGTGCGGCCATTAATTGGCGACTAAACAAGGCCTCACGGCGACCTTCAAAAGCTAATGTGGCCAGTGCTGAGATAACATCTTCTTTTCCTTGTACTCGACCAAAACCACTTTCTAATCCCCATAAGGCAACAATATAATTTGCAGGCACACCATATTGATTGCTGATCTGCGCTAGGGTTTGTTGGTTAGCTTGATAAAGTTTCGCCCCTTCTGCGATACGTCCTTTCGTCACCACTCGAGGTAAATACACATCTAAAGTAATTTTCTTTTCTGGCTGATTACGGTCTGACTTCACCACTCTGTCAATAAAGTGAATTTCCGAAAAGGCAAAATTGATAGTTTCAGGTTTATAACCCAATTCAGCCGCTTTTTGTTTTAAAGCATCTACATAAGCAGGAAATTGTGCAGGTGTCCGTGACTGTTTTGGAAAAGCCTGTTCAAGTGAGGCAACATCAATCTGTTTCCATCGAGCCGGTGCTGATGTCGTAATATCGGCAATTTCACTTGTTACAGGTTTTTTTTCTGCACTCTTCTGATGGCTATCTGCACAAGCAGATAGCAAAACAGTAGAAACAATCACCGCGATGAACGAATATTTGAACATTTATGCTCCTTTTATCTCGATGATTTATTCAGTTTTTTCTGAATTTTTTAATTCATCTAAATAAGCATTTAACATACTTTCGACGGGAGGTGGCACTTGTAGATAAAAACCTTGGTCAGTCAACGCTTGTTTGACTTTTTCTATGTCTGCATTCGCTAAACGCTGTCTTTGCGCGAGATCTAGCAACATTGCAAACTGTGGTTCACCAAAACTTTGTAATAATTCCTCAGGAATTCGAGAGAAATCATCTTTTTTTTCGATGTATAAATAAGTTTGATCACGCTTGGTACTACGGTAAATTGCACAAATCATTTTCATTAAACTCTAATTATTAAAATAAGCGACTTGCCTGAATATTTTAGTAAATATAACATGCTTATATAATTTCGTAATATCGTCTCTGGTTTTTTGTGCCAGATTATAGAAAATTTACTGAGTCAGATAGATGTCAAACACGCCCATTGAGTTAAAAGGCAGTAATTTTACCCTCTCGGTACTTCATTTAAATGATGGATCACCGAAGGTTATTCGTCAGGCTATTTCAGATAAAATTGCCCAAGCGCCTCAATTTCTGAAAAATGCGCCTGTTGTTATCAATGTCTCTGCTATCGCAGATCAAACGATTGATTTTAAAAAACTGAGGCGAATAGTAGAAGATGCTGGCTTACGTGTTGTGGGAATTAGTGGTAGTCATGACGCTCAACAAAAAGAAGCGATAATTGCCGCACAGTTACCTATTCTAAATGAAGGTAAAATAACTAAGCCAGCAGCTCAGGCAAATAACGATAAAACGAATGAAGTACCGATAAATGTACGACAAAAAACCAAAATCATTCATACACCAGTGCGTTCAGGGCAACGTATTTACGCACCAAATAGCGATTTAGTCGTGTTAAGCAATGTCAGTGCTGGCGCTGAATTAATCGCAGACGGTAATGTACATATTTATGGTGTATTGCGTGGACGGGTTCTTGCCGGTGCATCAGGCGACCAAGAGAGCTATATTTTTTGTACACATTTATCTGCAGAACTAGTTTCCATTGCTGGTCAATATTGGCTAAGCGACCAAATTCCTACAGATTTTGTTGGCAAATCAGTCCAACTTAGTTTGCAAGAGAATGAATTAACAATCGAGAACTTAATTTAGAGCATCGACAAGGAATCACTCCATGGCACGCATTATTGTTGTTACGTCAGGTAAAGGTGGGGTTGGTAAAACAACTTCCAGCGCGGCCATTTCTACCGGCCTCGCTCAAAAAGGGCATAAAACGGTTGTTATCGACTTTGATATCGGATTACGTAATCTTGACCTAATTATGGGTTGTGAGCGTAGAGTCGTTTATGACTTTGTTAATGTTATTCAAGGTGATGCTACTTTAAATCAAGCCCTGATTAAAGATAAACGTACAGAAAACCTTTATATCCTCCCTGCTTCACAAACAAGAGATAAAGACGCTTTAACCCGTGATGGTGTAGAGCAAGTGTTAGATGAACTGGATGAAATGGGTTTTGATTTTATTATTTGTGATTCACCTGCAGGGATTGAAAGTGGCGCACTTATGGCACTCTATTTTGCAGATGAAGCCATTATCACCACCAACCCAGAAGTCTCCTCTGTACGTGACTCAGACCGTATTTTAGGTATTTTAGCCTCTAAATCACGTCGCGCTGAACGAGGCGAAGATCCTATTAAAGAACATCTTCTATTAACACGCTATAATCCAGGCCGAGTAAGCCGTGGTGATATGTTAAGTATGGAAGATGTGCTAGAAATTTTATGTATTCCACTGCTGGGTGTTATTCCAGAAGATCAATCCGTTTTACGTTCATCAAACCAAGGTGAGCCTGTTATTCTTGATAGTGAATCTGATGCAGGTAAAGCTTATTTAGATACAGTAAATCGTTTATTAGGTGAAGAACATCCATTCCGTTTTATTGAAGAAGAGAAAAAAGGCTTCCTAAAACGCCTTTTTGGGGGGTAAAAGATGGCTTTATTAGATTTTTTTCTGTCGCGTAAAAAGTCGACAGCAAATATTGCCAAGGAGCGCCTACAAATTATCGTAGCAGAGCGTCGACGTGGCGATACTGAGCCAGCTTATTTACCTGATATGAAAAGAGATTTATTAGGTGTTATCTGTAAGTATGTGCAGATAGATCCCGATATGCTATCTGTTCAGTTTGAGCAGAAAGGCGATGATATCTCCGTACTAGAATTAAATGTGACATTACCTGAAAATGAAGAATCACCTAAGTGATCATATTTAATTCGCTGATATAAGCTAATGATCCACAGAGCCAGCTATAAACTATCACATATTTGCTTGGCTCTGTGTTTTTAATTATATATAAACTGGCTGAATACAAATGTGCAAATAGCGCTATATATTGTTGCTATTTTAAACATTCATTAATAATAAGTTGGAGTTGCTATTTATTGGATGATAGAAGGATGATAGAAACTCATATTGGGTTTGAGAAAATTTCAGGCTAAATAATTACTCTTTAGCCTGAATTAATATAACGTGATATTAAGGATATTGCGCCAAAATTGCAGTAATTTTTTCTGCTAATAATGCTTTACGCCAGCGTGAAAGCAATTCAGGCTCCCCTGTTTTAATTTTCCAGTGAATATTAAGCAATTGGTTTATTTGTCTTCTTGAGGCTAATAACTCGGGGTTATAACGCTGTCCTTCACTTACCTCTTGGATCACCGTTTTTATTGCTTTAAAGGCTTTTTTATAGTTAGGTTGTTCAATTAAATTGCCAATAGGCTCAGGACAATCTTCATCTTTGATCTGTTTGGCTTTGGCAACAAAATCCAACAAGCGGCGGCCATGACAACGAATTTCTTGCCCCGATAGAGAAAGCGCATCTAATTCAGCAAGAGAGGTCGGTAAATAGCGTGCTACTGACCATAAATGCTCTTCCCTTACAACAAAGTTTAATGCCATATCACGGGCTCTAGCTTGATTTAAATGCCATTCTGCCAACATTTTTAAGCATGCTAATTGTTGACCTCGTAATTGCCATGCATTACCAATATCGCGATAGGCAAGCTCTGGTGATACGGTCTCTTGGCGACGCTCGGCTATCATTTCACACTCATCAACAATCGCGTCCATATAACCGGCTTCTTGTGCCTGTGCGATTAATTTCTTAGCTAGAGGTAACAAATAAAACACATCACCACTCGCATATTGGCACTGTTTTTCGGTTAATGGGCGCGCCAGCCAATCTGTCCGTGATTCACTTTTATCGAGAGCAATATGTTCATATTTCTCGACTAAGGTGGCAAAACCACAAGAAATGGGATAGCCCAGAAAGGCGGCCACGACTTGGGTGTCTATCATGGGTGTCGGAACACAACCAAATTGATGAGAAAACACTTCAAGATCTTCACTTCCAGCATGCAAATATTTAAGGACTGCGGGATTAGTTAATAATTCAACAAAAGGAGTCCACTCAGTAATGGTCAGGGGATCAATAAGAGAGATCTGTTTCCCATCGTACATTTGGATAAGCCCCAAATGTGGGTAATAGGTGCGTATACGGACAAACTCTGTATCTAATGCAATTTGTGATACCTCAGACGCTGCTTTACAGACATCTTCTAGTGCTGTGTTTGTCGTGATAAATTGATAATTCAAAACAGGTTTCTCTTGTGTTTTTATGTCTAATGACTTTTTCGTAAAGACAAAAACGCCGGTATAAACCGGCGAATTTATCAAAGGTTATACTTTGTTGTATCAAGATCCAGTTGATGTTTTCAACTGTTTTTCTTCATTTCTTAATTCTCTGCGTAAAATTTTACCAACATTTGACTTAGGCAGCTCTTCTCGAAACTCAATAATCTTAGGTACTTTATAACCCGTTAAGTAACGACGACAATGAGTTTTAAGTTCATCTTCTGTCAATGAGGGATCTTTTTTGACAACAAAGATTTTCACAGTCTCACCCGAGCTTTTACTCGGTACACCAATAGCTGCTGATTCTAAAACTTTCGGGTGCGCAGTAACCACTTCTTCAACTTCATTAGGATAGACATTAAATCCTGAAACCAAGATCATATCTTTTTTACGGTCAATGATGCGGATAAAGCCTTCATCATCCATTGTGGCAATATCACCTGTGGCAACCCATCCATCATGTAGTACTTCTGCTGTCGCATCAGGACGATTCCAGTAGCCTTTCATGACCTGAGGGCCACGAACCCACATTTCACCGCCTTCTGTGCGAGACACTTCATTACCTTCATCATCCATAAATTTTACTTCCGTTGAAGGTACAGGAAGCCCAATACTACCACTGTATTTTTTTAGGTTATAAGGGTTACCTGTTACTAAAGGCGAACACTCAGTTAAACCATAACCTTCTAATAGATGCTTACCGGTTAATTCTTCCCACTCTTTCGCAACACTACTTTGTACGGGCATTCCGCCACCAACAGAAAGGTTGAGCTTAGAAAAATCAAGTTGACGAAACTCAGGATTATGTAGCCAAGCATTAAATAGTGTATTTACCCCGGTAATCGCCGTGACAGGATAACGCGATAACTCTTTAATAGTGCCTTTAACATCTCGTGGATTCGTTATCAGTAGGTTTTTCCCGCCAACTTCAATAAATAACAAGCAGTTCACGGTTAAAGCAAAGACGTGATACAAGGGTAAAGCGGTTACCACCAGCTCTTTCCCTACATTAAGTGCAGGAACATAAGCGGCTTTAGCTTGTTCTAGATTAGCCAACATATTACGATGAGTTAACATCGCGCCTTTCGCAATTCCTGTGGTACCACCAGTATATTGTAAGAAGGCTAAATCATCTCCAGTAATTTCTGGCTTAATATATTGCATTCGGTAGCCTAAATGCATCGCTCGACGAAATGATATCGCGTCAGGCAAATTATATTTTGGGACTAATCGCTTGATATATTTAACTACAAAATCAACCAGTGTCGCTTTAGGACGAGATAGCTGATCTCCCATACGTGTTAAAATAACGTGTTTAATGCTGGTGTTAAAGACGATTTTTTCCAGCGTATGGGCAAAGTTAGAAACAATGACAATAGCTGTGGCGCCACTATCATTAAGCTGATGTTCAAGCTCTCTTGGTGTGTAGAGTGGGTTTACATTAACCACTACCATACCGGCACGAAGAATGCCGAAAAGCGCTATAGGATATTGCAGTAAGTTAGGCATCATTAAGGCGACACGATCACCTTTTTTCAATCCTAAGCCATTTTGCAAATAAGCGGCAAAAGCACGGCTACGCTCTTCTAGTTTGCGGTAAGTCATGACCTCGCCCATATTGATAAAGGCGGGTTGATCTGCGTAATTTGCGACAGCGTTTTCAAGCATCTCTGCAAGAGATGCAAAACGGTCCGGGTCAATTTCAGCCGGAACATCTGCCGGATAACGTTTAAGCCAGACTTTTTCCAAAGTAGTACTCCTGATTAATCGCACTTCTTGGTTAATATTATGTTTCTTTTTAACAAAGTATTAACTCATCCTACCAGCACAAACAATTTTCTGTTGTGAAGATGCGAAGTGTATCACTAAATTTTTTCTTTTTATGTTTAACAAAAAAGAAGGCGGTCAAAACCGCCCTCTCTTTTGTTGTCTTCATCTTTAATAATTATATTAGATAATTGCCATCTAATATATTACAGGTATTGATTATACACCGTTTCAAACTCATAAAGGTAAAATATTATATCGTCATTAACAATTATTCTAGTTTATTACTCCAAAACGGGGACAACTTGGCCAGTACCATATGGATATGCCCCATAGCCGCCATAGCCATAATTATACCAGTAAGGGGCATTACCATAGTATCCCCATGTCATAACAGGCGCAGGCATAATAACTTGTTGCGTTAATGTCCAGCGTTTCATTCCTGTAACATCGATACGTAAAAATGGATAAACGGCTTCACCCACTTTGCCTGTTTTTACACCTTTGATCGTACCCACTACCGTGACATACTGATTTTTATAATCTGTTGGATCTAAAAAATGAGTAACATTCGCATAAAGACGACCAACAGAAGGTTGCTGTAACTCAGGAGCCGCATCATAGTGAGAAAGTGGCATCACAGCAATTTCTAACTGGGTTGATGAAGGTAGATTCTTAACCTCTATCACTCGCCCACCAAAACGACCTTCTTGACCGACATAAAGCTCCGGTGCCGCTAGAACTACATTTAAGTCAGTAACAGGAGTTGCTGTTGTCCCTTTAATAGATTCAGGTATAGAGACGCAGCCCGTTAGTAATAGAGCGCCAGATAAAAATAGCGCTTTACTTACCAAACGGTAGTTTAATTGTCTGTTCATAAACCACCTCTTTGTACGTCATTAAGTACGTTACACTCTAAGATAAGTATAGCGTCACTCTGTCACTTCTAACAGAAAATCGCTAACAATCTATTCCCGTCCTGGTAATTTTTTCCAAGTGACTTCATTACGTAAATAAACAGGCTCGGCCTCTTCTACTTTAGTTGCTTTCCCTTCATGCCATGCGGTAACGGCAAGTGGCAACATATCTTGTGCCGCAGGCAAAGTAATTTGCGTTTCAACCACGGTAAAAGGCAATGATAAAGCTAAATCAGGATAAGCTTGCCACCCCGTACCCGCAATTGCCCAGCGACCTGTGGTAGCTTGTAGCGTTTCGGCAAATTGTTCTGGTTTCATTACCGCTTCTGTTTCTTCACCAGACCAAATGCCAGCGTCATTACGCTGATATTGGGCACAGTAGATTTCCCCCATACGGGCATCAATGGCGACTAAAACTTGCTTAATGCCTGTTGTTCTAAAAACGCCTTCTGCCATGGTGGCAAGAGAAGAAATACCAATCAGTGGCAAATTAGCCCCTAGTGCGATACCTTGCGCAACACCGACACCAATGCGAACACCGGTAAAACTGCCCGGACCACGACCAAAAGCGAGGGCATCTAAGGATTGCAGTGATAAATTGGCTTCTTCTAAAGCACTTTTCACCATTGGTAAAATTTTTTGTGTATGTTCACGCGGTGAAATTTCAAAACGTGAAGCAACGACACCTTCATTCCAAACCGCAACAGTACAAGACTCAGTTGCGGTATCAATTGCTAAAATTCGCAGTGACACGCCATAACTCCGGCAGATTCAATAAGTAAAAAGAGAAAGAATAATATCATAATAGTATTCAACAGAATAAATACACATCATATGTAATCACTATTATGACTCCGACACTATTTCATTTCGTTGTGCCCGTTGGCTTAAAAAATAACTGGTTTTTTCTAATGAACGGGTTCGTGGTGATGGGGGCAAACTACTTAAAAACACTTCCCCATAAGGTCTTGAAACTAATCTATCATCACAAACAATAATGGCACCATAATCATGTATATCGCGGATCAAACGCCCGACGCCTTGCTTTAGAGTGATCACCGCATCAGGGATTTGTACATCCCGAAATGCATCACCACCACGTAATTGACAATCTTCAATACGTGCTCTTAATAATGGATCGTCAGGTGCGGTAAAGGGTAATTTATCAATGATCACACAAGAAAGTGTATCTCCCCTGACATCCACCCCTTCCCAAAAACTTTGGGTCGCGACAAGTAACGCATTGCCTGAGGAAACAAATTTTTTCAATAATTGCGATTTCCCCATTTCGCCTTGCATTAACACGGGAAGTGGTAAGCTGGCTTTAAACTCTTCGGCTAATCCACGCATCATAGCGTGAGAGGTACAAAGAAAAAAACAACGCCCCTGATTTTTTAAGATCACAGGAGCCAGCATAGCGGCTAAACGCTTCGCGGTGTATGGTTGATTTAACGGAGGTAAATAACGTGGTACACAGAGCAACGTTTGATGTTGATAATCAAATGGGCTATTTAAAATTAATGTTGTGGCATTTTCCAGTCCTAATCTATCTGTGTAATAAGACATTTTTTCATCTACAGAGAGTGTTGCAGAAGTAAATATCCAACTACTTTTATGGGACTTTATCAGCTCACGAAATTTATCAGCAACCGAAAGTGGCGTGATCGCCAGTAAAAAATGGCGACCATAGCTTTCAAACCAATAACTGTATCCGGCAATCGTCGTATCAATTAGGCGTTTTAAACGATTACGATAAAGTGTTGCCCGTTCAAACGCACTATCCAGTAATTGGCTACGCCCTAAAGAGAGCTTCATTACATCATAACTTAGCTCTAACGCATCATCTAATAAGGTTAAATAGCGTTTGGTTTCCTTATTTTGTAATAATTCCCTTAAGTTACCCCGAAAACCCGTATCACCTAAGCTAAGACGAAAATCTTGTACCATTTGAGTTAAACGGTCAGCACTTTTTTGCAGTTGCACTTGATCACGCACTTCAGTGCGATACGCCACAATCATATCTCGCGCTAGATCGAATAATTGACGACTAGTGAGCTGTTGACCGAAGTAGTGGCTCGCTATATCAGGAATTTGATGCGCCTCATCGAAGATCATTATCTCCGCATCGGGGATCAGCTCACCAAAACCAGTATCTTTTACTACCGTATCTGCCATAAAAAGGTGATGATTAACAACCACCACATCAGCGGCTAACGCATTTTTACGGGCACTTAATACATAACACTCTTTGTAGCGAGGACAATCACTGCCCAGACAATTATCATTAGTGCTAGTCACCAATGGCCATACTTTGCTATCTTCCGCCACACTATGACAGCGACTAATATCACCATCTTCTGTTTGCGTTGACCATTGGCGTACATGCATAACATCAGCAAGTACTTCTGCTTCTAAATCACCGCCACTGAGCATTTGCTGATCTAAACGTTCTAAACACAAATAATTAGAGCGACCTTTTAATAAAGCCGTTGTACCATCGTAGTCTAGCGCTTCTATTATGGTGGGGAGATCACGACTATACAGTTGATCTTGTAATGCCTTAGATCCGGTAGAGATGATAGTTTTTTTCCCAGAACGTAATGCAGGCACAAGATAGGCATAGGTTTTCCCTGTCCCGGTCCCCGCTTCTGCAATAAGCACACCTTGTTTATCAATAACCTCTGTTACTGATATCGCCATTTGTCGTTGAGCTTCACGGGGATGAAATCCAGGAACGCGTCGGGTTAAAATCCCGTTTTCTGCAAAATCGTCTGACACAGGCATACTCTTTTTATAAAATAAGACGTAAATTATGCCAGTGGATAGCTAAAAGTACCACCCACGTTGTTAATACAAAGGAGAATTTATCGTGACTATAAAACGTATCGATCCAGAGGACCGTTGGTCTGAAGCGGTTATTTATAATGATACTGTCTATTACACTGCAGTTCCTGAAAACTTATCAGGGGATATAATCGAACAAACTGCAGATACATTAGCAGCTATTGATGTGTTATTACAAAGAGTGGGATCAGATAAAAGTAAGATCCTTGATGCAACACTATTTTTAGCCGATAAAGCCGATTTTGCAGGTATGAATCAAGCATGGGATGCATGGGTTGCTAAAGGGAGCGCGCCAGTACGTTGTACCGTTCAGGCTCAACTCATGCATCCTGAATATAAAGTAGAAATTAAAATCATCGCTGCTCTCTAATTTTTTATTAGCACCCGCACATGCGGGTACTATTTTCTCTTATATGTCGGATCAGCTAATTCAATATAATAATTTGATAAATGATCATGCCCATAACACATACCAATATGACTGTTTGCCATAAAAGTTAAAAAAAACTCTAATGGCCCATAAAATTTTTGGCTCGTAAAATGACGTAACGTAAAAATAGTTATTTTTCTTAACGTATCGGGTAAATGGATTATTTTAATTTTTTTATCTAATGCGCTTCCTGCGAGTTCACATATTTGATTCAAAGATAGAATATCCGGTCCACCTACAGTGAATTCATTTATATTGGTTGTCATTTTCTCGACAATAAATTGCGCTAAATCTTTTCCAGAGATAGGATTTATTTTTTGTTCGCCATCACCAAATAAATAAACTTTACCCGATGCTGCCATCTGTAAAAAATCCCCCATATCGCTAAAATAGCCATTAGGTCTTACAATACAGTATGCTAAATTGGCTTGTTTTAATTTATCAACAAAGCGCTCCTTTGCTTGAAAAATCTTTAGATTTCGGTGTGTTTCGCCATCAATAGCCGAGATATAAATAAATTTATTAACCTTCGATTTAATCGCTTCTTCTAATAAATTGGCATTTGCCTGATAATCCACATCCATATAGGTTAACCCTTCTTTTTGCCGAGTGATCCCTACCGTTGATATCACGCAATCAATATTTTGAGCAATCAAAGAAAGTTGCTCTGGTTTTGTGATCTCGCCGATGAATATGTCATCAACATCCGCAAACTTTGTCGCTTGTTGATGATTTCTAACTAAAACACGTACCCAATATCCTTGTTTTTTTAATTCTTGAACTAAAAAACCACCCAAATATCCTGTTGCTCCCGCGACTAATATCCGTTTCATTTCAACTCCTTTCTTTTTTAATTATCATGAAAAGTAACATCAATGATAAATTAATAGCAACTGCGTTTAGCATAATAAATGCAATATACTCACCGTTGTTAGTGATAGATTCTATTGCATCTTCAAATTTCACTCTTTTTAGTGTTGAAATAGTAAGGCTATTTTTACTATAAATTTTGTTATTTTAAACACATCATTTTTAATAGATATTTATAGAAACAAAAAAGCTAAGTTTACAAGAAACTTAGCTTTTTTATTTAATATGCTTTACTTTGCTATGTAAAATAGAGTTAAGCGAATTTAATCATTATCATACCGACTAATAATAATATAATTCCACTCCATCCTTTATAATTTAGGCGTTGATTAAATAAGATCCACCCAGCGGCGATAGTGGCAATAATACCAAAAGCTCCCCATAGTGCGTAAGCAACAGAAAGCTCTATCCCCTTTACGGCCATTGCCAATGAACTAAATGCGCCTAACACACAAAGCAATGACAATATTCCCAACCCCCAACGACTAAAACCGTTAGACATTTTCAAGAATATATTGGCCACGATTTCAAGCACAACAGCAAGAAGAAGAAAAGCGCCATGCCACCATTCAAATTGAGCTAACATATTAAGCCTCTTTAACATTAGAAGAAATTGGCTTATTAACTCCCTTTACCACAGTAGCAACCTGTTTGGCTTTTCCGGCAATATTTTTTACCGAATCGGTTGTTTTTTTAGCAACCACCGATTTTTTAGTGCCTGACTTAATCAAAGTGATCCCCGCAATTAACATTGCTAAACCACCTAATTTTAATGCTGACAGTGATTCACCAAACCAAAGCACGCTAAATGTTGTAATAATGACAATTCCAATACCTTCCCACAGTGCATAAGCTACACCTAATGCCACTTTTTTTACGGCTATGGCTAAAAAGATATAGGAAGTGGCAATCATTAACCACATAACGATCATACCAGTGTAACCACCGCTGACACTGGCATACTTCATTGATAAAGTGCCGATCACTTCACAGATAATAGCTAAAACTAAAAATATCCAATAAATCATTTTTCATCTCTCATACACGTTTAAAGCACGCCTAAACGTTTCTTGCGCAGAAGATAGAGAATATGCAGATAGTCTTTCTGGCGGTATAAAACCGAACGTTAAGGCAACGTTATTTCCTGATATATCAGGAAGTAGGATGAGAAATTTCTATAATGCGCCACACCAGTAGTGTTCGCTGGATAAAATAGCAGAAAGGAATAACTTATAAGTAGAACGTTTAACTTTTACGCTTTTGGCGCTAGTCATGATTATTTATTCTTTCATCGCGCAGACCATCCGCACGATATACTCCGAACCCTCATATAATATGGATAAATGTTACATGATATTTCTATCATGCCGAATTATTTAAAGCAAGGATCTTCTGCAAAAATTTTTTAGGTAATTGATTGGTTTTATTTAGGTTTTAAGTTGAAGATTGCAATACACTGCATAGTTAATCAATTCTTAGCTGAACTTGTTATTAATTTATTCATTTATATCGCAGTAATCATGCTTAATAAAAAAACACCGCAAAACTCGACCTCTTATTTTACGGTGTTATTTATATTAGTTAGGGACTATATCTGACGATGAAATTCCCTACTCAATTTCATTCCAAGAGCGGCCATCACGAGTGATCATTGCAACAGATGCAACCGGCCCCCATGTTCCTGCTTGGTATGGCTTAGGTAATTCATTATCGCATTCCCATGCATTAATAATTGAATCGACCCATTTCCATGCTTCTTCTACTTCATCACGGCGGACAAATAGCGCTTGAATACCCCGCATTGCCTCAAGCAATAACCGCTCATAAGCATCAGCTAAATGAGTTTGGTTAAAAGTTTCGGAGAAACTTAAGTCTAATTTAGTGGTTTGTAAGCGGTGTTTATGATCAAGACCTGGTGCTTTATTTAGCACTTCAATATCAATACCTTCATCAGGCTGTAAACGGATAGTGAGTTTATTTTGTGGTAACTCTTGATAGGTTTCACTGAAAATATTCAGAGCTGGTTTTTTAAAATAGACCACCACTTCCGAGCATTTACTTGGCATACGCTTACCGGTTCTTAAATAGAAGGGTACACCCGCCCAACGCCAGTTATCAATATCAGCACGAATTGCAACAAAGGTCTCTGTATTACTGGCTTTATTTGCACCCTCTTCGTCTAGATAGCCCGGTACTTTTTTACCTTGTACAAAACCGGCCGTATATTGCCCACGAACCGTTTTTTCACGGACATTAGTCATATCAATACGACGTAATGAGCGCAGTACTTTTACTTTTTCTTGGCGGATACTATCAGCCGTTAAATCAGCAGGTGGTGACATGGCGATCATCGTCAAAATTTGTAATAGGTGATTTTGCACCATATCACGCATTTGACCCGCTTGATCGAAATACCCCCAACGTCCTTCAATACCAACTTCTTCTGCCACCGTGATTTGGACATGATCTATCGTTTTGTTATCCCAATTATTAACAAATAAGGAGTTAGCAAAACGTAAAGCCAATAAGTTTAAAACGGTTTCTTTACCCAAGTAGTGGTCGATACGATAAATTTGACTCTCTTTAAAGTATTTCGCCACACTATCATTAATAGAAACTGAAGACGCTAAATCTGTTCCTAGTGGTTTTTCCATAACCACACGGTTTGGCTCTTTATTTAATTTAGCATGTCCCAAACCTTTACACATCGCACTGAAAGTACTTGGTGGCATTGCAAAATAGTAAATCGCCGGTAATTTGTCTTGTTTTAGATGTTTTGCTAACTCAATAAAGTGGTCAGTTTCATTGACATCAAGATTACAAAAATCGAGACGAGCACTTAAACGTTGCCAAATTTCAGGGTTAATCTCTTCTTTTAAAAAAGTTTGTAATGCTTCATGGGCAACATTTGTATAAGCAGCTACATCCCAATCAGCACGACCAACACCGATGATACGTGTATCAGGGTGAATATATCCTGCCTTTTCCAGTTGATAAAGTGATGGAATTAACTTACGACGGGCAAGATCCCCTTTAGTACCGAAGATAACCAGATCACAGGCCTGAGCAGTCGATATCGCTGCCATAGTACGTCTCCTCATGATGAGATTTTGTAATTTTGTTACATAATTTCGTATTAATGTACTCTTTTGGGTGTACGCAGTAAATACGCTTGCGTGTTTTAGTCTTTAACGCCCCTTACATCTTATTAACCACCGGTTTTTTATGTCTAGCTTTTTCTATTTCTATGTAAATTTACAACAGTTTTGTTAATTGTTTTCAGCTTTGAAAGTTAGACACAGGTCATACTTTGATGAAAAAAGCCCTTTTAAGGGGCTGTCAGCGATGTAAGTGCTGTTATATGCGTAGTATATTTTCATAAAACCGTTATAGATTTCTCCTTTTATTGAAATTGGCAAAGCCAAGGATCTGTATATTTAATGAATATATTGGAAAGGGTTCAGTCTAGTCTGGACATCTTGAGTAAATCAGAAAAAAAAGTGGCTGAGGTTGTTTTAACAACACCACAAACCGTGATCCATTCAAGTATCGCTCTTATGGCGAAAACAGCTGATGTTAGTGAGCCCACTGTAAATCGTTTTTGTCGACGCATGGCAACAAAAGGATTTCCAGATTTTAAGTTACAATTAGCACAAAGCATTGCCAATGGTACACCTTATGTCAATCGTAACATTGATGACTCCGATTCTGTCTCTGCTTATACCAATAAAATATTTGAATCCGCGATGGCGGGTTTAGAGACTGTCAAAAATAATCTCGATATTGCGGTTATTAATCGAGCTGTCGATATTCTTACTCAAGCAAGAAAAATCTCGTTTTTTGGTCTAGGTGCTTCTGCCGCCGTCGCACATGATGCCATGAATAAATTCTCACGTTTCAACATTCCCGTGACCTATTTTGATGATGTTATCATGCAACGAATGAGCTGTATAAATAGTATCGACGGTGATGTTGTGGTGATTGTGTCTCACACAGGTCGTACTAAAAATTTAGTCGAAATTGCTAAAATTGCACGTGAAAATGATGCATCAGTAATAGCGATTACCACTTCTGGCTCTTTATTAGCCGCCGAAGCAACGTTACCCATCTTACTTGATGTACCGGAAGATACCGATATCTACATGCCGATGATTTCTCGCCTTGCACAACTTACAGTTATTGATGTTCTGGCTACAGGGTTTATTTTACGCCGAGGGCCAAAATTTAGAGATAACTTGAAACGTGTCAAAGAAGCATTACGCGATTCGCGCTTTGATAAGTAACCGTTTTAAATGAATTTGTTAGTATAGTCACATTTAGCAGTGTGCCCTTGACTAGATAACTTTTTGAAAAATGGTAGCATAACTGCGAGCTAACTCTCACATATGATGAAAACACCTAAGTATGTTACAATTAGCTTGAAGCGTTTCACTTAACATATTGGATAGAATGTTACTTACCTCCGTTTTATCCAATAGCCAATACCTTTCGTTCAAGGTCAACGGAGTAATGCATGTCCAGACGGCTCAGAAGAACAAAAATTGTTACCACCTTAGGCCCAGCAACAGATCGTGATAATAACCTAGAAAAAATCATTACTGCTGGTGCAAATGTTGTTCGATTAAATTTCTCTCATGGCTCTGCAGAAGATCATCTTGCTCGTGCTAATCGCACCCGTGAAATAGCAGCTAGACTTGGTCGCCATGTTGCTATTTTAGGTGATTTGCAGGGTCCGAAAATCCGTGTTTCGACATTTAAAGAAGGCAAAGTATTTCTTAATGTGGGAGACAAATTTCTCCTTGATGCCAATTTAGAAAAAGGCGAAGGCGACCAAACTAAAGTCGGTATTGACTATAAAGGGTTACCTGCCGATGTTGTTCCTGGCGATATCTTGCTACTTGATGATGGACGTGTTCAATTAAAAGTCCTTAAAGTCGAAGGCCTGAAAGTTTTCACTGAAGTGACTGTCGGTGGCCCATTATCTAATAATAAAGGGATCAATAAACTCGGTGGTGGTCTTTCTGCTGAAGCATTAACTGAAAAAGATAAACAAGATATTATTACTGCAGCCAAAATTGGTGTTGATTATCTGGCTGTCTCCTTCCCAAGAACAGGCGAAGATCTTAATTATGCACGTCGCTTAGCACGTGATGCAGGCTGCGAGTGCCAAATTGTCGCGAAAGTTGAACGTGCCGAAGCCGTTGCCAATGATGAAATTATCGATGAGATCATTCTCGCTTCTGATGTTGTCATGGTTGCCCGTGGTGATTTAGGCGTAGAAATTGGTGATCCTGAATTAGTCGGGGTACAGAAAAAACTCATCCGTCGTGCTCGTCAGCTAAATCGTGTTGTTATCACAGCCACTCAAATGATGGAATCGATGATAACTAACCCAATGCCAACTCGTGCAGAAGTCATGGACGTCGCCAATGCGGTATTAGATGGTACAGATGCCGTTATGTTATCGGCTGAAACAGCAGCAGGACAATATCCCGCTGAAACTGTAGCCGCAATGGCACAAGTCTGTTTAGGCGCGGAAAAAATGCCTGCAGCCAATGTATCAAAACACCGTTTAGATATGGTATTTGATAATGCTGAAGAAGCGATAGCCATGTCAACCATGTATGCAGCTAACCATATGAAAGGCGTTAATGCGATTATCGCTATGACTGAGTCCGGTCGTACTGCCCGTATGATGTCACGAATTAGCACCGGTTTACCTATTTTCTCTATGTCACGCCATGAGAAAACATTAAACCAAACTGCACTTTATCGAGGTGTTACGCCTGTTTATTGCAGTACTCATACTGACGGTATTGCTGCCGCTAATGAAGCTATTATGCGTTTATGTGAAAAAGGCTTTTTAGTTTCAGGTGATTTAGTTTTAGTCACGCAAGGTGACCAGATGGGCACGATCGGAAGTACCAATACTTGTCGTATCCTTACCGTAGAATAATCGTTCTTATTCTTTTATAGCAAAATAGCAAAATGGCAAACGGGCACTTTAAATAGTGCCCGTTTTTTTATCTTCCTATTCGTTCACCAGCAATGGACTAGTCTAGGATATTCTCACGCGCATAAGGTTCTATTTCCCCCTCTTTACGCGTTTTTAATAGTTTTAAGATCCAAGTATATTGCTCTGGTGTCGGTGAGACTAACGCTTCTAGCTCTTCATTCATCCGACGCGCAATATAACGATCATCTTGCCCTTCTATATCATCCATCGGCTCACGGATAATAATCTTTAGTTGATGCGTTTTATGACAGTAAACAGGAAACAGTGGCACAATGGCCGCTCTGCATACTTTCATTAATCGGCCAATCGCCGGTAATGTGGCTTTATAGGTACCAAAAAAATCCACAAATTGACTATGCTCGGCACCATGATCTTGGTCAGGTAAATAATACCCCCAAAACCCTTGGCGCACCGTTGAAATAAAAGGTTTTATCCCCGCTTCGCGCGAGTGTAAACGTCCGCCGAAATGGTAACGTGCTTTATTCCATAAATAATCAGTCACCGGATCTTTTTGGTGGTGAAACATTGCTGCCATTTTTTGCCCTTTAGCAGCCAATAACATGGCAGGTACATCAACAGCCCATCCATGCGGTACCATAAAAATAACATTACGCCCTTGTGCTTTTAAGCGCTCTATAATCTCTATCCCTTCCCAAGAGGTACGCTGTAATGTGTGTTTAGCCCCTCTTAAACAAAGATCTGCAAGCATCACGAAAGACTGTGGCGCTGTTTCAAACATTTTATCAAGCACATCTTCTCGTTGTGCTTTATCCCAGTGAGGAAAACAATATCTTAAATTGATATCTGCACGACGTCTGGCACTTTTCGCTTTACGCCCAACAAAACGACCTATAGAAGCAAGGAGCGGATCACGCCATTTTACCGGCATATACGCTAATGCACACAATACGCCTGCACCAAACCAGGTTCCCCAATGACGAGGATGCAAATAGGCGCGGTGAAAAGTCGGTACATAACCCGCTTTACTATCTGTATCTTTTTCTTTATTCATCAGATAACTCGCTGAACTGACACCTCTAAATAGGCGTAAAAATCATTAAAACAAAAACGGATGATATCAATCATCCGCTTTTATGTCTTTAACTTCTTGTTTAATGTCAATTATCTAACGTTAATTGAGGCATGATCTCTTTTACTTTAGCTAAGTATTCACGCTTTTCTTTGCCTGTTAGGCCATCTGCACGAGGTAATTTAGCTGTTAATGGATTAACTGCTTGTTGGTTGATCCATAATTCATAATGTAAGTGTGGCCCTGTGGAGCGCCCTGTATTTCCGGATAGTGCAATGCGATCACCTCGTTTTACACGTTGTCCCGGTTTGACTAACAGTTGGCGTAAGTGCATATAACGAGTGGTATATTGGCTACCATGACGGATAGCAATAAAATTACCTGCTGCACCACTGTATTTAGAGACAATGACTTCACCATCTCCCGTAGCTAAAACAGGCGTACCAACAGGCATGGCAAAATCAACCCCTTTATGCGGTGCAACACGGCCTGTGACAGGATTGATACGGCGAGGATTAAATTGAGAAGAGACTCTAAACTGTTTTACCGTTGGAAAACGCATAAAACCACGTTCTAAACCACCTGCTTGGCTATCATAGTAGCGGCCATCTTCAGCAAGAAAAGCATAGTAATCTTTACCACCACTTCGTAACCGCACACCAATAAGTTCGCTCTGTTCGGTACGACCATCTAAGACTTCACGAGAAAAAAGGGCTGAGAATTTATCACCACTTTGTAATTTTCTAAAGTCTAATTGCCATTGCAAAGCTTTAGTCACTGCGCGAGCTTCTGCGTTAGTTAAGCCAGCATTTGTTGCACTTGCAGAGAAACTACCACGGATAACCCCTGTGGTCACACTATTTTTCCATTCGCCTTTTTGGAACTCTTTTGCTTCAGTAAAACCTGTTTCCGTACGCGTATAAACACGAGTTTCTCGGCGAGAAACGCCCCAACTTAACTCTTGCAATAAACCATCATCATCAAGTTTCCAACTTATTGGTTGGCCTATTTTAAGGTTTCTGAGATCTTTATTTTGATTGGAGAGCGTTGCAATATCAGCTGAGTCGATACCAAATTGCGTTAATATCGAACTTAATGAATCTCCACTGGAGACAATATAAGTATGAGGAACCTGTGCCACTGCGGTGCTAGTATCGACACCATCATCAGCACCTACAAGTCCTTCATCTGTTAGCTGATCACTACTGTCGGTAATAATATCGTCGGTGTTTTCCCCTTGGGTTGTTAGGGGAGTCTGAATACTGATAGGAACTTCTCTGCTTTGTTCGGTGTGAAGCACAACTGGCCGCCATATTGCGACAGCCAGTGTTGCTGCAGTTAACGAACCAAGCATAATTTTATGTGGTAAGGGTAAATTTAAATATACCTGTGCAATGGATCTCGTCTTCTGCTGCACGTTCTTAATTCCTTATTGTGTTTCATTCAGGCAGCTCGCATATTGGTTAGCTAATTGGGTAAGGAATTTCACATAACTATCTTGAGTTAATGCAATCCCACTTCCTAGGGGATCTAATACCCCCATTTTAACTCCAGTGCCTTTCGCCACTGTCTCAATTACTGTCGGCCTAAATTGTGGCTCAGCAAAAATACATGTGGCTTTTTGCTCAACCAACTGTGTTCGTATTTGATGTAATTTCTGTGCACCTGGTTGTATTTCAGGGTTGATCGTAAAATGACCTAATGGCTTTAAATTATAATGTTTTTCGAAGTAGCCATAAGCATCATGAAAGACAAAATAACCCTTGTTTTTAACAGGCGACAGAATATTAACAAGATTTTTATCTGTTTGCTTGAGTTGTTCGCTGAATTTACTTAGGTTTACGTCCAGAAGTTCTTTTTTATCTGGATAGAGCGTCACTAACCTATCGTGGATCTGTTTTGCAGACGACAACGCAATCTCTGGTGATAACCAGATGTGCATATTATAATCACCATGAGAATGATGTTCGTGATTTTCCTCATGTTTATGCACATTGTCATTATCATCTTTCAATAAAAGCGACTTTATTTTGTCAGTTTCCGCTAAAGCCAGCTTATTTTTGTCACTAAGTCTATTTAATGGTCTATCTAAAAAGACTTCCATATCCGGCCCAACCCATACCATTAAATCTGCAGAGGTGATTTTGCGTAAATCCGAAGGTTTTAATGCATAATCATGTGGCGATGCCCCATCAGGTAATAAAACTTCTGTTGGCGTTACACCATCAGCAATTGCTGCCGCAATAAACCCTATCGGCCTAATTGAAGCAACAACATCTGCCTGAACAGATGAACTAAATGAGGCTATCATAGCAGTCACTAAACATGATTTAATTAAAAAACCATGCGCAAATTTGTTGTTTTTATGTAACATAGGCAAAATTCTCGTGAAACGTCATTGGAAATGTTATATTATAACGTTTCAATGATTCTGCAAGTGCTAATTTTATGTCTGACTTAATTCGTTTAAAATCGGTTGGTGTCTCTTTTGGTGAAAGCGTTATTCTAAAAGATATCTCTTTTAATCTAAAAGCAGGCCGTATTCTTACCTTACTTGGCCCTAATGGTGCGGGTAAGTCAACGATTATTCGTTTGGTTTTAGGGTTGTTGGCTCCCTCTTCTGGAAAGATTGAACGTCAACATAGTTTACGTATTGGCTATGTACCTCAAAAACTCTATCTCGATCCAACTATGCCATTGACAGTCAAGCGGTTTATGACCTTAAAACCGGGTGTTAAAGATAAAGATATTTTACCTGCTTTAGAACGAGTCAATGCAGCAAAATTAATAAACGCCCCTATGCAAAAATTATCAGGGGGTGAATCGCAACGTGTTTTACTCGCCCGAGCTTTACTTAATCAACCACAACTGTTAGTGCTAGATGAACCCACTCAAGGGGTTGATGTAAATGGTCAATTAGCCCTCTATGATTTAATTAATCAGCTTCGCAATGAATTAGGCTGCGCAATTTTAATGGTGTCACATGACTTACATCTGGTTATGGCTAAAACAGATGAAGTGCTCTGTTTAAATGGTCATATCTGCTGCTCAGGTACACCAGATGTGGTTTCTTCTCACCCTGAATTTATAGCTATGTTTGGTAGTCGTGGTGCTGAACAACTAGGTATTTATCGTCATCATCACCAACATAATAAGGAGTGTCATCATGATTGAGTTGCTGTTACCGGGCTGGATCGCCGGTATGCTCTTAGCGATGGCCGCAGGTCCATTAGGCTCCTTTGTTGTTTGGCGCAGAATGTCCTATTTTGGCGATACCCTCGCCCACGCCTCTTTATTGGGGGTCGCTTTTGGCCTGCTGTTTAATATAGAGCCTTTTTATGCCGTTATTGCCGTAACTTTGCTGTTAGCTATTTTATTGGTTTGGTTAGAACTAAAGCCTCAACTTTCTGTTGATACCTTGTTAGGTATCATGGCTCATAGCGCCCTTTCTTTAGGGCTTGTTGTCGTCAGTTTAATGGCCAATGTTCGTGTTGATTTAATGGCGTATCTCTTTGGTGATTTACTCTCAGTTAATTACCAAGATGTGATCAGCATTTTTATTGGTGTCGTTATTGTTTTATTAGTGATTATCCGTTCATGGCGTCCACTTCTTTCAATGACTATTAATCAAGATATGGCTTTTGTCGATGGTGTGAATATTCAACGCGAACGTTTAAAATTAATGATGATCACCGCATTAACAATTGGTTTGGCAATGAAATTTGTTGGTGCACTTATCATTACGTCACTATTGATTATTCCCGCAGCAACAGCGCGCCGTTTTTCACGTTCACCAGAACAGATGGCAGTGATTGCCGTCGCTGTAGGTATGTTTGCTATCACTGGGGGATTAACTTTCTCTGCATTCTATGACACCCCTGCAGGCCCATCAGTAGTATTAGCCGCCAGTAGTTTATTTGTATTGAGCTTGCTTGTACCAGCAAAGCAGTAGTTGTTTAGCGTTTATCTTATAAACAAAAAAATAGCCTTTGCTAATTTATAGCAAGGGCTATTTTTTGTTAACAGTTAAATATAGTACTAATGACTAGCGCCCAATCCACTCCCCATTAATTCCTTTACAGTGAAAACATTCGCGCGATTAAGTGGTAGAACCTGCAACAGCAAGTGCACCTCAGTGCCATCAAACGCACCAGCGCGAGCTGATGGCTGAGTATATTAGCGGCTAAAGGATAAATTGAGCGGCTCTTATAGTAAATCAGATCAGGAGGTCTTTTGGTCATTAATCGCCACTGACTCGAATAAAGCTGATTTTTGTGTTGTCAACTTTATTCAGTATTTCTTGTAGCTCAGTTTTTTTTGCTGATATTCTACTTTTTATATCTTCTAATTCTTGTATAAAAGCAATTGCATCTTTATTCTTAAAAAGACAATCAACCTTGTAATAGTCTTTTATTTTTCGTATGTTTTTCAAACTACCCCATCTTGTTGAAGATGAAAAGATTTCAGAATGTAGTGCTTCACTCATAACAATATGAATAATATCACCTTCAATAGTAGTAATATGTATATCAAGACTCATAGTATCCTCAAAAAAATAGTATCAGTTGATTTTAAATCTCTAAATATAGATTGAGGGAAGGCCGTCACTAAATCACCTTTGATTCTGTAACAACCCTAACTTTATTAAGAGGTACACCTTCTGGAGTAATTCCAATATCTTTTTTCAATACTTTTTCATATATAAACCGATCTCCATCTCGAGTTATTCGATCTGGATTGCAAAATACATCTATTATAGTGGTTTTAACATCCGCATTATTTAGAGTCCATTTGCTTTTATGTGCCCAACCAGCAACATTTCCAACATGACGGTCTTTAACGTGGGATACGTCATCTTTGGTTAAATTGATTTTTTAGGTGGACAGCATGCCAATCCAAACGGATCAATATACCCCGTCGGACAATGCACATACCCATATGGATTAAACCCACCCAATAGCCTTATCGGGTCAGGGGAAAGATACTGCCCTGTTTCCTTATCATAATAACGGAAGCGATTATAAAGCCACTTTCTTCATCTTCATATTGCCCCGCAAAGCGAAAAGGACATTCGGTATAATTAGGGTCATTCTCCGCCTTGCCTTCTCGGTAACGCCAAAACTGCATTTGGCCCCATGTATTCAGCCGTCCTGCCCAACTGGCTTGTCCGCCTTCACTGAATATCTCTCGCGGGGTTCCTTGGTGGTCGGTGACCACATAATGCAGTTTACCCTGTTGATAACGCGCGGTGGGTGTTATCTCTCCGGATTGATACAGCCATTGGATTTGCTGAGACTCCGCAAGAGTGCCATCGGCATATATCGGCGTTCCTTCTATCAGTTGGTCTCCCGACCATAAATAGCGTCACGCTTTATTGACACCAGACAGCGAAGATATTCGAGCGATTAAGCAGCAAAATCAACAACAAGTGCAACTCTGTACGAGAAAACACTCAATTTGCGAACTGATAGTAGAGTATATAACTAGCTTACCGATAGACTATAGAATTTCAAAAGGATAATAAACATTACCTTTATTATCCTTATATTAATTGAAAAATGAAATATTAATTCTATCTATATAAATACAAACATATTTATTTTCATAAAATGAAATTTCATATAACAAATCATCTTGAAGAATTATATTAGATATAATAATTTTATTTTCTAGCAAATAACCATTTAATTCGTATGCAAAAGAATCACCTATTTGTTTTGGTAATATATCAGTGGCCAACTTAGCTCTTACTTCATCGAAAATTTCGAGTTCAAGCTCAACTAAATAAATTTCATTTAACTTTATTGGATTATTTAGGTTACAAATAAAACACGTAAGTGTAATGTCACCAAGTGAAATCGTTACTTCTTCTTCAACATTTGGATTTAATGAAACTACTTCTGCATAATATTTCATGTATTATAACCCATTAGCATCTCTAGGTATAAGATTGATAACTTTTTCATCTTTATTACCATTGAGTAATTTCCAAACGTCTTTACCACTTTTTGTGTGTATAGTTGCTATCTGACCTTGAGGGTTAATACCTACAAATGCCATTTGTACATCACCTCTTTTCGTATTTCTCATGTACATTACATAGCCAGTACGGTATTGTTCTAATGGTTTGTAATAGTACTCAACTTTATGACCTTTTTCTATTACATCTCGGCCAATTTTTAAATATTCAGCTTCTGAAGTAGCTCTGAACTCATGGCCATGTTTTTCGAAATGCTGAGTTAATTTTTGGGAGTCGGCGAAATTAGCATTTTGAAATGCATTTAATTGAGACGTTCCACTCAACCCAAACGGATCAACCCAACCCGTCGGACAATGCACATACCCATATGGATTCAGCCCACCCAATAACCCTATCGAGTCTGGGGAAAAATACTGCCCTATCTCCTTATCATAATAGCGAAAGCGATTATAAAGCCACTTTCTTTATCTTCATATTGCCCCGCAAAGCGAAAAGGACATTCGGTATAATTAGGGTCATTCTCCGCCTTACCCTCTCGGTAACGCCAAAACTGCATTTGGCCCCACGTATTCAACCTTCCTGCCCAACTGGCTTGTCCGCCTTCACTGAATATCTCTCGCGGGGTTCCTTGGTGATCGGTGACCACATAGTGCAGTTTTCCCTGTTGATAACGCGCGGTGGGCGTTATCTCTCCGGGTTGATACAGCCATTGGATTTGCTGAGATGCCGCAAGAGTACCATCGGCATATATCGGCGTTTCTTCTATTAGTTGGTCTCCCGACCATAAATAGCGCCACGCTCTGTTACACGGAGGAGCGATAACAAAACTGTGCCACCGCCCCGATACACCTTAGAGTCCGTGGTTAAAAGATGCAGGTTTGAGACAGTTTTCACCTTTATCGTGAAGATTTTAAACAAGTGTTTGGTATTGATACCGGACAGCAAAGACCTCCGAGTAATTAAACAACAAAACTAACAACAGCAAACGCAACTGGTGAGATCAAGTTGCGATTGCAGACGTTGGTTATCGAGTAAAATGTGGATATTAGTCTACCTTTGGCAATGAAATACATATCAAAAGTAGGCAATACACAATTTAAATTACAGTCTCTATCATTGTTTTATTGAGGATCATTTAGCCATTTAATGGCATGATTTAAAATAGTATTTAAATTCTGTGGGCTTCCATAACCTTTAAACTCTATATCACTTGTTATTATATTTAACCAATCATCATCATTATTATTAATAATAATATTTGATTTTTTTTTCTTATTTTCACCATTAATATGCACTTTCCATCCTGGATTATCCAACGTACTGATATCTAATCCGTATTCATGCTCCCAAAGACCATTACATTTAGATTTATACCAATTTTGTAATTGAAAAATTAGTTCATCATTCATTTTAAAAGCCCTTGTCTTTCTGCTAGTTTTTCCGCTGTTCTAATATCTTGTTTTGTGGCTGGCCTTGCCGCTTCTAGTTTTTTAAGAGGGAAGCGATTTCCATTAGGAGCAACGTTAATTGGTGAAACTTGAACATGTGGTGTTGGAATATCAGCTTGTGTCACTTTATCAAAGTGAGATCTTCCTCTTAAATCAATATGTCCCATGCTTGTTGGTGTGGAAAATGTCACTGTATTTCTATTAATTCGATTAGCTAAATCTTCAGCCATCTCTTGAACTGTTTTACTTCTAGGGTTAGTAGCAAGAACTAGTAACTCATCACAACAATCACCCGCCAACCCAAACGGATCAACCCACCCCGTCGGACAATGCACATACCCATAGGGATTCAGCCCACCCAATAGCCCTATGGGGTCTGGGGAAAGATACTGCCCTGTTTCCCTATCATAATAGCGAAAGCGATTATAATACAAGCCACTTTCTTCATCTTCATATTGCCCCGCAAAGCGAAAAGGACATTCGGTATAATTAGGGTCATTCTCCGCCTTACCCTCGCAGTAACGCCAAAACTGCATTTGGCCCCACGTATTCAACCGTCCTGCCCAACTGGCTTGCCTGCCTTCACTGAATATCTCTCGCGGGGTTCCTTGGTGATCGGTGACCACATAGTGCAGTTTACCCTGTTGATAACGTGCGGTAGGCGTTATCTCTCCGGGTTGATACAGCCATTGGATTTGCTGAGACGCCGCAAGAGTGCCATCGGCATATATCGGCGTTTCTTCTATCAGTTGGTCTCCCGACCATAAATAGCGCCACGTGGTGAT
>OKWA01000280.1_pt1 | contig 32918 bp, 49 predicted proteins | sample 1606861 | NCBI WGS metagenome assembly OKWA01 (sample SAMN03281007, study PRJEB24777) | human gut metagenome | isolation source: fecal sample PR166 from 1 month old female Malay infant, vaginally... | reverse complement strand
CTCGGTACATCCACCCGTAGCCGTCCCCTGGGCGTCATCGCCGCACTGGACAGGCTGTTTTCAGCATCCTCCATGTCCGCCAGCAGACGAATGACGCGTTCGTAGTAGACCGCGCCATCGGGAGTCACACCGAGCTTGCGGGTGGTGCGATGGAGCAATCTGACGCGCAGGCGCGATTCCAGCTGCTGAATGAGTTGCGTCACCGTGGTTTTGCTCATATGAAGCGTTTGGGCAGCCTTCGTGAAGCTCCCTGCCTCTACCACCCGAGCAAAGGCGCGCATTGCATCGAAACGATCCATTTCTTATCCTGTCTTTCATCGATTGTTTGGATATTACAAACAATGAGGGACAAAGTCGCTTGTTTATCCGCCCGATCTCGTCGTTGTACAGTGCCTTTACATTCACCGGGCTGATTTCGCCCCAGCATAAAGGTACAAACATGACAGCACGCGAAGCCGTTTTTCCCTTCGGTCGTCAGGCGCTCTATGAGCGCAATCGTTATTCACCGGCCATCAAATCCAATGGTTTCTTGTTTGTTTCGGGGCAGGTGGGTAGCCACGAGGATGGTTCGCCTGAGCACGATCTGAAAGCACAGGTCAGGCTGGCGTTCAAAAATCTTAATGCTGTGCTCGCAGCGGCGGGTTGCATGTTTGAGGACGTGGTTGATGTTACCCTCTTTGTCGTCGATCCTGAGTCAAATCTCGACGCTATCTGGAGTATCCTGCCAGAATATTGGGGAGAAGCGCCTTACCCTACGCTGACCGGGATCGGCGTGACGTGGCTTTATGGATTTAAGTTCGAGATTAAGGTTATTGCCAGGCTACCCTAAGCGTTACGGGTCTTTCCGCCAGTGGAAAATGCATTTGGGCAGCCCGCGCTGTCTGTAATGGTAACTGCCGGATCGGGATCGTCTGCTACGCAGCGGCAGACCCAGCGGTTACCGCCGGATCGAAAGTCTGTAGCCATAAGGTTGGGAGCAGCATCGCTGATTTTCACCTGCGGGGATCACATACGGAACCTTGGACGGTACCTACGGTACGATGCTGCTTATACCCGCTGGCGAGAGATGTCAGAAGCGGCGGTGTTGCCGATCTTTTTTGGAACCGCGCATTATTGCCTTACACCCAGGTATGGTCCGGCACGGTTAAACCGCCTTTATTTAAGCCTTTGCGGGAGCGTGGGGCTCACGGCCGTTCAGCTTGCCTCATAGCAAGAAAATAGCACCTACACCAGGATAAGATTGCATGCTTGGGGAGCGGAGAGGATCACGGAAAGCAAAAATCCCGCTCAGGTTTCCCTGAGCGGGATTTTTAAATTTGGCTCCTCTGACTGGACTCGAACCAGTGACATACGGATTAACAGTCCGCCGTTCTACCGACTGAACTACAGAGGAATCGTGTGAACGAGGCGCATACTACTGGCCTCGCATTTTTGTGTCAACACTAAAATTAACCTGCTGATTCAAATGGCTAAATTTAGCTCAACACGTTGTTTTAGTGAACAATGCGCCGATCGCCTTCGTCCTGCAGGCCATTCTCACGTCTACGCGCCAGCGGATCCTGGCGGTAAAAGTGGCAAAAACGCTGCCACAGGGCCGGGAAGCGAGGCGCGAACAGTTCAGGCGCACTGAAAAAATATTCCGAGAGGACAGCAAAGCACTCTGCGGGATCGGTGGCGGCATAGGCGTCAATACTGGCGGCGCTTTCGCCTACCAGATCTATCTCATCCTGAATGTTGTTCATCGCGGCGTGGAGATCGTGCTCCCAGCCGGCAACTTCACGCAACGGGATAAGCGGCACGCCGCTGGCCCGGTCGCCGTTCCGCGTATCAAGCTTATGCGCCACTTCATGCACCACAAGGTTAAAGCCTGACGCATCAAAAGAGTCTTGAATATCCAGCCAGTTCAGCACTACAGGACCCTGTTGCCAGCTTTGTCCCGACTGTACCACCCGCTGGTTGTGGACCAGACCAATATCATCCTCCCATTCATCATCGACGATGAAAGGGGCAGGGTAGATCAGCACTTCATGGAAACCATCCAGCCACTCAATGCCCAGCTCAAGCACCGGCAGACAAAAGAGCATAGCAATGCGCGCCTGATGCAGCGGGGTCAGCTCCAGCCCCTGCAATGCCACCAGCCGCTTTTGCTGTAAAAAACGGGCAGCCATCTGCGTGAGCTTGTGCTGCTCAGTGGACGAAAGATGGGCTAAAACCGGAATGGCAAGCGCTTGCTCCCAGGGCATCTCTGCGTTGCCGGACTCATCATCTGCTTTCCAGGGCCATTTAAACATCATATTGCTCGCAAAGTCGTCACTTGAACACAATTACCGAAACGGGAGCTATTAAAATGCCAAAGATCCTGGCATTATAGCAACCATCACAGCGGAGAGATGCCGGAGCGGCTGAACGGACCGGTCTCGAAAACCGGAGTAGGGGCAACTCTACCGGGGGTTCAAATCCCCCTCTCTCCGCCACTATTCAAACACTTACAGCATTCCATTTCAGTGACCTGCCTCCCGATGAGAAAAATTGAGAAAATCCACTGAGAAAAATTCTAGCGCCGAAGCATGCTCCGACGCCAAAGAATCATCTCATTTTCTTGTTCAAAGTCGGGCTGATTTTAACTTTCCTGTCGTAAACAAGTACCTGTGATTCTGTCTTATGACCACTGAATTTTTGCTTATCTCTGCCAGATCCTTCATAGTCTGAAATCCCTTTAGCCTTTAGATCATGGAAGGTGCAATCAAGTGGCCTACCAAGTTCTTCAGAAGCCGCATTTCTCGCTTTTCTCCATGCTTCATTAAATCCCTTGTATGAATAACGCTCACCATACATTGTCCTGATAACAGGGCCATCCTGTCCCCATTCCCTGCAAATATCCACAGCCGCACTAAGACGCTCAGTCCAGGCTTTGATCTGTTTAATACCAGTTTTACCTTGCTGTATGAAAATTCCTTTATCAAGAATCTGATTCCAGTTCATTTTCAGCACATCAGATACCCTTGCAGCGCAAAGATACGCAATTTCCATCGCGGCTTTAACTGCAGGCGTCGCATGAGTGAAGATAGCTATGTACTCTTCATCAGTTATGTAGCGGTCGCGCTGGGGTTTAGGAAACTTATCAACACCAACACACGGATTACCTGGTACATAACCACGCTGATAACCCCAGCGGTATACACGAGACATTGAACTATGCTCGTGATTAGCCTGAACACGGCTTTTTTTACCACGTGCGTCCATGTAGCGCCGGACGTGTTCAGGTTTAATGGCCTTTGCTTCTGCATCGCCGAAAACCGCTAACAAGTATTTTTCATGTGCCAGGTAATCTTTTTGTGTCCTGGGGGCAAGGTCTGCATAGTCAGCACTATTTAAAAATTTTTTCCACAATTGTTGAAAGGTGAGTAGTTTTTTTCGACCTTCAACGACTTTCTCGTAAGCTAACCAAACCTCCGCTTTAGAAGCGTTTGCTGGGGCTAGATTCTCAGTAGTACCTCCTGGCTTCCAGTAGTAACCGGAAGGGCGGAAAAACACACCCTTCGGCATCCACTCATTACCAGGCGCTCTTTTGCGGCCCATATTATCTCTCTACAGCGTCAAAGTTCATGCCTGGAGTAGGCATATGGCCTGCTGGTGGAAGTATGCGCTGTACGGGATGGTTAATATGAAACCAGGTCGTTTTGATTGCTCCGTCCCGGCGTTCAATAAAAAAGATCCCGTTCTGCGTTAATACCTCTTTCTGCAGTGACTTTTGGGGCGAACCCGTGGCCTCTGTCAGTTCTTCATCAGTCAGGAAGCGATCGCTCATGAGTTGTTCTCCACTAAACCGGCTGCAACCGGTTATCTGCCACTATATGAACAAGACGAACAGCCACCACGCAGTCCGTCATTACACCTTTTACACAGCTGGTGGTCCTCCCTTACCCCTTTAAACTGGTTATAAATTTCCGCTGGTACAATTACCGGCATAGGGACCAATAAACGTTGACTCCGTAGTGATGCGATTTCTGCAGTGCGTTCGAGGTACAACGATTTCCAGTCACTTGCTTCAGTCTTATATGCGGCCAAAGCATCCCGCATGCGCCGCCAGCGGCGACGCTTCAGCTTGTTCGCTTTCACTTCACCTCCTTCTCGACACTGGGAATTACTTCGTTAACGGCATTTCTAACTTCCTTCATTGACTGATTAAACCAGTTGAAATTGTTGGCGTAACCGTCGAATCGCGCGCCCTTAGCGTTGATTTTTGCCACGGTGATATCTCTGGCGGCATTAATCATTGCCACGGCTACAGCCTCCGGGATGCAGTCATTTTTCATCATGTACCTCCTGCGTTGCTGGCTGCGATTTGATATGCAACCGCGGTTCCCCGTCTTTCGGCTCCGGCCATTCGCGCTGCTTGTTTACCGCCAGCTTATCGATCATCGCTTGGGTAATCTGCTCATCAGTGATACCGGCACGACGCTGCGCATCCCACAGCAGGAACTGCATATCAGCCCACTCCGACAGGTCGCCAGGCTCGGCAGCGGCTTCCAGTGCTTCTTTGCTGAGGTGCTTCAGCGGGCCAACCGGGCCGACATTGCCGAAGGTAGCCTGTGACCACTCAGCGTGCTCTCGGCGTACCTGGTCACGGTCCTTTGCTGGTTGCGCTGGCGGATAATTTGCCAGCATCCAACTAATGACGTAGTTGGCCTTGAACCGCTCAACCGGAAATCCTTCATTCCAGTCACGGAAGTGATAGATAACTTTTGCCAGCTCAGGTTTAAGCGCCACCGGCTCGCTGTCCATTGCGGCCAGCGCTATAAGGGCCAACGCCTCGGCCTCTTCTGCTGGCAGCATTACGTTGCTTCCGGCGCCATAGGTTTCACGCCATGATTTAATTTTTTCCAGACGCTCTATGGTTATGGTTGATTTGGTCATTTCTTTGCTCTCCTGCGGCGTTTGGCGTTTCGGCGTTCTGCAGCCTTCCCTGTATGGCGATTTGAAACTGGATATGATTGCGGACGAAGCTCGCAAATGGTTCTTTCCCATGCCACAGAAGCTGTACCTATCGAGGCAAGTGCCATCGCTATTGCTATTGATGACTTACGCATCACTCAGCCTCCACCTTGATGCCAGCGGCGCGCATAGCAGCGACATCACCAGCACGCACACCTTCAGCCAGTAGCCGGAAGGCCCGATTTAGCGTTTTATCGTGAACCTCTGCAAGGTACTCATTGATATCTGGCAGCTTCACGGTGACGGTGCGGGACTCCAGCCCGGCGATGCGCTGGCGCAGTGCTGTGTTATCGTCGAACAGCTCACAGATGTGGCGATTCTGCTTGCGAACGCGATTTTCGCTTTCAGTCGTTTGCTGCTGCGCCTTCTCCAGCGCCTGCTCTGCGGTTGCGCACGCTACGGCGACCTCATGAAGCCGTGATTATGAATTCTCCAGCGCCTCTACCAGCGCATCAATCTTGTCTTGCTGCGCTTTCCACGCAGTTTCTGGGTCTGCGCATTCCGCAAAATGCTCTTCGCCTTCACCACAGTGCGGACAATAGCAATCTGAATAATCACCAGAGTCGCCCATAGGTTCGCCACCACTCAATTCACTGCTGGGATAAATTTTTCCACAGTCGCACTCAACCAGGTAATACGGATAGTCGACAGTACGGCCACGCAGTTGCGCCAGTTCGGTGATATCAGTCATGGCTGGCCTCCTTACCGCGGCTAACAGACAAGTTTTTATTCACGATGGCATCCATCAGACGTGCTGCAGCCGCCTTTTGAGCAGATACATTCGCAATGACCGATGGCCTGGCTTTCTCACAGCTGGCACAAATCCCGTCCCATGATGAAATAAGGAAAAAGTCTTCACGCTCGGCAATGCCGGTATTCATAACCAGATCCTCAATCATCAGCGTGACCCCGCGAACTCCCCGGCTTTCGCTTAGCCGCTGAACTGCGTAACCAAAGGCATTAATCATCACGGCATGGAACTGGATATACTCGCGTTTATATTCGACCTGATTCGTACCGCGGCGAATATCATCTAAACCTGTCAGCATAAGCCACGCATTCCATAACCCTTCAAGATCATCCTTTGAGCAAGAACCTGAAAATTTTGCCGTGGCATCACTAAGGGCTTTGAAGCTGACCCACTTATCGCTTTTAGCGGGAACGACGTTATGCTCAAAATCTGTTACTTCAGAAAAGACTTCGTGTGAACTGATAAAGCTGACCATTTCCTGCGCGTTCTTATCGCGCCCGTTATAGGCCATGTTGATAGCCGCAGATGGCTTCGAAACATTGTTGTTAATGTCGGAAAAGAACTGCTGCCGTGTTTTCAACGAGAGCTTATGTGTGAGCATTAGTGGTACGTGGATTGGTTCGCCAACTGTGCGGCAAAATTCGGCGATCCCAGCTGCACGGTGCTGGCCGTCGAAAAGCTTAATTTCTGCATCCATAGGGAAGCGCACAACACCAACGTTGGTATTTCCGAATTCCTGAAACTCAATCTCAGAGTTACAGTTACCGACCAGCGGTGGGATAATGAAGGGCTCTTTATTTTCGTGAGCATTAACCAGATATTCATAGAATTTCTTAGCACGCGCTGGGTTAATTTCACGCTGTGAACGTTCTAAAGTATCCCCGTAATTATCACTGGCGAGGACGCGTGCCAAGGTTCGTGCTGGCACTGTCATCATAAGGACAATCGCTCCGCCCTGAACGCCGCGAGACGCAGGGAATTCAAAGAAATAATCTCCAACTATGCTCATGCTACCCACCACTCAATAAACATGCAGATACCAACGGTTACTACGGCAATAAGCACCCAGCAGATCACATCGAACAAGGCGGCGAACCGACGTAGGGTGTATTTGCTGTAATTCTCAGGATCAATATTCATACCGCCTCCCCAAGCACCCAACGAAGTGCGCTTGCATACTCACCCTCGGCTGATTCCAGGGCTTTGATGATTTCTTTGCGGGTTTTCAGGCGCGGCTTTGCCTCGCCGAGGATCTGACGCTGACGCCGGGCTTTTTCATGGCCGGTTGTGCCAGCAGTTGCCGCTTCGATTTCAGAGACCTTCTCCCGCTGCTCTTCTGGTTTAAGCGATGCCAGCTGACGCGCCTGGGTAACGGTGACTGTTCCGGACTCCACTGCATCGCGAACAGCCTGGGTGGCATCCAGCAGTGACAGAGTTGCGCGTACGGTCTGGACACTCACGCCAAACATCAGCGCTAAATCGTCCTCGTCGTGCCCGCGTTCCAGCGCATCAGCCATTTTCTTTGCTCGGCCGAGTGGCGTATCTGCCTGGCGGATTTCGTTAGCACTTACCATCGCCTGCGCCATGCGAACGGCGGAGCCACGTTTAGCAACTGCTGGAACCAGTAACGGTTCTTTACCCTCTTTCAACAGTCGCTTGTTGGCTTCCAGTGTATGGCGCACACGCTGGCGACCATCGACTACACAAGACAGCCCTGTCTCCGGGTCTTTCCAGACGATAATCGGCTCAAGAACGCCCTGATCCATGATGTTCAGCACCATTGCCTCGCTGATAGGCAGGTGGATACGCTCATCGTAAAGCGGGTGCGTTTTGTCGGTAACCAGGTGCAGGTTTTCAGGTTCGAACGTCAAAACGTTCGTTTTTCCACTGGCGCCGTATACAACCTTTGAGTCTTTAGCCATCAGAGAGCCTCCACGTTACGGAAGCTGGTGGGGCAAATTGCTTTCAAGTCGCGCATTGCTTCGAGGACATGCAGATTTGTGCGCTTCTTGGTGTGTCGCTCGGTCAGACGATCACACTCTTTCGCCCAGGATTTCACTTCTGCGAGAAGGGCGTCACGTTCGGCGCGTGTCTGGCGCAGGGCTACATTCGACACATCGAGGACGGTAGCCAGCTCCTTGATGATTGCTGCCTGTTCTGGTGGCATAGTTTTGGCTATTTCGTACGCCTGTTTAATCAGTTGTTTTGCTGTCTTAGCCATCTTTTGTTCTCCATCTGACGCGCTGCAACGCGTAAATTTAGGGTGCAGCAACCCAACCCATGAGAGTGGGTGAATAGCTGGTTAAAATTTCTTGCTGATGGGGGACCGCCACTGCAATGGCGGTACGTTAGTTCTCCACACAACGAAAAGAGCACTGATACGATTAGCTATTGCGTTCGGATCGGCTTACGGCTTGTGTGTTTGCCCGTTCACCGCCAATGCTCTCATCTGTTGTGTCCCGGACTCTTCCCGGGCGTCACACCTTTTCGCCGCGCTGGTGGGGCGCACGTCGTGCCTGAAACACTTAGCTTGCACATTCCGGTTGTTCTGAGAGGCATGGATAAAGGGACTCTCAGGCCGCTGCGGCACATGTGCCATATGCCGTAATGCTCACTACCACACCAGAGTATGTAACTACCGGTACTCGTGATGTGATTTAAATGTACCTTTAGTTACCAGCATGGTCAAGAGAGCTATGTACTTTTTGTTACCTGTGGATTGAAAAAAAAGCCAGAAGGAGATCTGGCTTTAGAAAGGAGTAATTTAAATGTTTTGGGTAATCTGAACCACTTTACCAACAATCCGGCAATTACCATCTATCGGGATGGGTTTAAAGGCAGGGTTAAGTGGCATCAAGTACGCGAAAGGGCTATCCCATACCAACTTTTTAACGGTAGCTTCAGCAGAGCCGTCGAGTATTGCCACTACAATTTTTCCGTAAAGGTCATCCAGTTGCCCATAGTGTGGTTCAACAATAACGATCGATCCTTCTGGGATGGATGGCAGACCATGAGGGTTAGTCATAGACTCCCCGCGAACTACCAGTCCGAATGCTTCATTAGAAACGTTTGCAGTGGTTTGCGTCCATGAAATCACATCGGAAAGCCTTGAGCATGCATAAGTATCAGTCCACATCCCAGCTTGAACAGCGGAGATAATAGGAACTGCCGTGGGTGGCTTAAGGAACGGAATAACTTTTGTATCATCCGGCGTTTCCTCACCTCGACCGTAAAGAATCCATTCTGGAGTTGTCTGCAGCGCCACCGCCAGCTGATGGAGATTCTCACCATCAGGTTTAGTAGTGCCGCTCTCCCATTTTGTTACGGAAACACGGCTTACCCCTAAGCGTTTAGCCAGGGTCTGCTGTGTTATGTCGAGCTGGACTCGACGGGATCTTATTCGGTCTTTCATCTCTGTTTTCATGTAACCAATGTTACATGGATTCCTTGTAACTGTTGTTTGCTATTTAATGTACCTTTTGTTACCTTTAAGGCGTAAGTTAACCAGGAGGAACCATGCGTAAATCAGAAGTTATCGAACACTTCGGAGGCGTATCAAAAACCGCAAGTGTTCTTGGTATTTCCCACCCGGCAGTTTGCCGATGGGGTGAAGTCATCCCTCAAAAACAAGCATTCGTCATCGAACGAATTACGAAAGGCAAGCTGAAGTACGACGCCAGCCTTTACCAAAAGGCTACAGATTCAGCTGCTTGAAAGTAACTACAAAAGGAAAATCAATATGGTAGAGCCAAACCTAAAAGAAGCCGTCAAAGCGATGTGCAAAGCATATCCAGGTGGGCGCGAAGCAATGGCTGGCGCACTGGGAATGACCGTGACGCAGTTCAACAACAACCTCTACGAGAAAAACGGCTGTCGGTTTTTTGAAGTATCGGAGCTGGAAGCGATGGAAGACATTTCCAACACGTCACTACTGGCAGACTACTTCGCCAGCCGTCGTGGTGCTCTGCTGGTGGATGTTCCGCACCTGGAAGAGCTGGATCGCGTGGACTTGTTCAGCCGGGCAATGCGTACCTCTGCCGCGAGAGGGCAGGTTGATCAGATTATCGAACAGGCACTTGAGGATGGCGTTATTGAAAGGCATGAGGCCGAAGAAATCATGGTGCATCACCGCCGCCACCTGGCAGCTCGTGAAGAAGAGATTGCCGCAATCATCACGCTTTTTTCACGCAAAAAGAAGTGACGCCAGCGAGTTGCAGCTCCTGGCGTCGTGGCGTGTCGTTATCAGTGGAGATTACTAACGCATGAACAGTTTATCAACACAATACCGCAGGTCGCAACTTGTAGCGCGGCCAGTTCCTGGTGGAGCAGGACCAGTGCAGTTCGTGTATGGGGTAAGAGTACCAGGCGGGTTCGAACCTGTCTGCTACCAGTTTGCTCAGTGGGTGGTAGGGGACTTTAACGGCCAGGCGGAGAAAGTATGCGAGAGCTCAACCGATGGTTCAGAGATCACTACGGCGTCCCGGTCAGGGTCATACGCTGGGAGCCCCAGACACAGCGCGTTATATACCTTCGCGAAGGGTATAAGCACGAGTGTTTCAGCCCCCTCGAGCAGTTCAGACGAAAATTCAGGGAAATAGAGGGGTCTTATGAGCCTGTTAATGCCATCAAGGCCGATAGTCATCAATCCTGACCTTGCGTACAGCATCGGCCTGAATGAAGCCATTGCTCTGCAGCAGGTTAATTACTGGCTGCAGGAAACTAACTCAGGGCTGGAGCGTGACGGCGTTCGCTGGATCTACAACACAACAGAGCAATGGCTGGAGCAATTCCCGTTCTGGTCTGAATCCACTCTGAAGCGCACCTTCACCCGGCTGAAGAGCCTGGGCGTGCTTAAAGTTGAGCAGCTGAACAAGTCCCAGCGCGACATGACGAACTATTACACGATCAACTACGAGAGCGCGCTTTTAGATGAGGTCAAAGTGACCAAATCGAAGAAGTCAAAATGCGCCGTTCCATCAGGTCAAAATGACACGATGGAAGGGGGCAATGTGAAACGCTCCACCGGGTCAAAACGAACCGCTGTCATCAGGTCAAATTGGCACGATGATCTTACAGAGAATACAACAGAGAGTACTACAGAGATTACAGGTAAAGACTCTTGTCCGGTTGCGCTGCAACCAGACCAGCCCGATCCGGCAGATCTCGTTCTGGATCATTTCAATCGGGTAACCAACTCGACCTATGGCAAGGGGGGACGAACCAAAACGACGCTGGGTTATATCCGGGGACGCCTGGCCGAAGATTACAGCCCTGAAGACCTGATGCTGGTGGTTGACTACCTGAACGCGAAATGGGCCCAGGATCCGAAGATGAGCGACTACCTGCGGCCCAAAACTCTGTTTGCTCCCGAGAACTGCGTCGAGTATTTCGACAAGGCCAAAAAATGGGACGCAGCCGGACGCCCAGCCTGGACTGGCGGCAAGTGGGTTAAACAAGACACAGCGTTCAAGTCCAGTTATTCCGACGTGGATTATTCAGTGCCAGCGGGGTTCCGCTCATGAGTAAGCCATTTTTGAAATGGGCTGGTGGAAAGTATACCCAGCTGGCTGACCTGTTCGTGCATATCCCGGCAGGGAGACGCCTGATAGAGCCATTCGTTGGTGGTGGGTCGGTATTCCTGAACAGCGAAAAGCACGCAGATTACCTGCTGGCGGACGTTAACCCGGACCTGATTAATCTGTATCAGATGTTAGCGGTGGTGCCGGATGAAGTGGAATTAAAGGCCCGCTGGATGTTTGAACACATGCGGTCACCAGATGGCTATGAGCTGATCCGTTCCGAGTTCAATGCTCAGACGCTGGATGCTACTGAACGCGCAGCTGCTTTCCTGTATCTCAACCGGCATTGCTTCAATGGCCTGATGCGCTACAACCAGGCGAACAAGTTCAATGTGGGCTGGGGAGGCTACAAGGCCCCGTATTACCCGCTGGGCGAAATGAAATCCTTCGCCGCTATGGCGCATAACTGCGTATTCATGACCGCTGACTACCGCCGAACTATCAGCCTGGCCGGGAAAGGGGATGTGGTTTACTGCGATCCGCCTTACGAACCGATGCCGGGAACAACCGGATTCACCGCCTACGCCGCTGGTGGTTTTAGCTGGGAGAACCAGGTGGACCTGGCGAAGCAATGCGTATCTGCCTTTCACCGTGGCGCTCGGGTAGTGATTTCTAACTCATCTGCACCGAAGGTTCTCGACCTGTACCGGGAGCATGGTTTTAACCTGCAATTCATCAACGCGCGCCGTTCGATCTCCTGCAAAAGCAGTACGCGGGAAGTCGCAAAAGACGTTGTAGCGATCCTTTAAGGGGGCTAAATGAAACTGACTTTACCATTTCCACCGAGCGTAAATAGTTACTGGCGCGCTCCGAGCAAGGGACCGCTGAAAGGCAGGCATCTGGTAAGCGAGACAGGGCGCAAGTTCCAGCAGGCAGCGAGAGCGGCGATTATTGAGCAACTGCGGGCCGTTCCCCGGCCATCCTCTGATCTGGCCGAGGTTCACATCGTGTTGTATCCGCCGGATCAGCGCCGTCGGGATATCGATAACTACAACAAAGCGCTGTTCGATGCCCTGACTCTAACAGGCGTCTGGGAAGACGACAGTCAGGTTAAGCGCATGCTGGTGGAGTGGGGGAACATCGTGAAGAAAGGGAAAGTAGAAATCACCATCCGACGTTTTCGTGCAGCTGCCTGACGTGGAGATGATATGAGAGCACTACTAACCCCTGAGATTGCCCCACGCATGGGCGTTGTTCTGCTTCGCCCAGGTGCTGATCTCATGCCGATGTTCAGGAGAGGGCGGGTATTGATTGAGCCTGCACCGGAAAAATACAGCGACTACGCAACTGGCGCTATCCCTCCCGCCACGCAGCCACTGGCAGGAGATCCGGTTTTGAAGCCAGTATTCGAAAACAAAGACGTCATTCTGCGCGCGGGTGGTATTAGCTCGCTGGAGGCCGAGCTGGAGCGTCGTTTTGAATGCCAGTATCCCCACGGCTCATGGCACACCGAAAATTTTACGCTGTTCCGGCATGAGCCTGGCAGCATCCGCCTTTGCTGGGCCTGCGATAACCTGCTGCGTGATCAGTACACAGAGACGCTGGCAGGCATTGCGCGTGAGAACCTGGTATCCTGGCTGATAACGGTCATCCGCTCACAGCTGGGGTTCAACGAAGACCATCAACTGACGATCCCCGAGTTGTGCTGGTGGCTGGTAATAAACAATCTGGCGCACGTCATCCCTGAATCGCTGGCCCGGAAAGCCCTGCGATTGCCGGAAATAAAGCATCAACCAGTGATGAAGGAGAGCGATATTGTGCCGGAGCCAGCGGCGAGTGAAGTGGTGCAGAAAAAGATTCTCGGTCTTCGCATAGATCCTGAAACGCCGGAATCATTCATGCTGCGACCAAAGCGCCGCCGCTGGGTAAACGAGAGCTGGACGCGCTGGGTTAAGTCTCAGCAGTGTGTCTGCTGTAACAAACAAGCAGATGATCCCCATCACCTGATAGGCCACGGACAAGGTGGAATGGGAACAAAAGCGCATGACCTGTTTGTGTTGCCGCTTTGCAGAGCGCATCACGACGAGTTGCACGCTGACACCGTGGCATTTGAGGAGAAGCACGGCTCACAGCTCGAGCTGCTGTTTCGATTTCTGGATCGTTCGCTGGCAATTGGCGTGCTGGCATAGTGGAGAACGCATAATGATTAACCCGTCCGAGGTTGGAAAAGCTGGTGAAATGGTCAGGCTGAAAACGCTGGAGGCCATCTGGATTCAAGGGAAGCTGCGCATGTGGGGCCGCTGGTCTTACATCGGCGGCGGTAGTGGTGGAAATATGTTCAATCAGCTGTTGGCGTCAGGGAAGATAACGAAGACGGCTATAAACGATGCTTTGCGCCGTATGAAAAAATCAGGCATTACCAAGCCAGAGCTGGAAGCGTTCTTTAAGGAAATCCTCAGTGGTAAAAATAAAAGCGGCCTGGCGTTTTGTACTGACGAGGAAGGGTTGATGATTGATTCTGTGCTTAGTGCTCAGCTTGTGCGTTCCGGTAATAAAGCTCTCTATAAGTTAATAAAGGATCGATATGTCTACCGCATGAGTAAGAAGGCGATGGCGAAAGCGCTAAACGAAAAGCATCCAGAATGGTGCTTGCGGACTTGTGAGAGCAGGATCGATGTTTGGCTAAATCTTGTAGAATCGATGCTTTACGCACCAATGTGTGACGCATTTGGCACAAATGGCGACAGATTTTACTTGAATAGTTGCGCGGAAAGTGCTTGAATTGTGATAGGCTCGGGACGTTAAAGCGAACTGAGCAGCAAAACAAAACATAAGCCCGCCACCTGTGCGGGTTTTTTCATTTCTGATTTAAAAAACATTTCTGACATAACCGTTTTGGAAATATGCTAAATCCACACATCAACAAATAGGTGGATATATGCAGCAGATTACAAATCATCAAATACCTCTTAATGGCACAAGCCCATCAGATTTAAATACTCTGAAAGGTATTATCGAATCCAATGCGGGTGTGTTCGACGAGCATCTCCTTACTGGTTTTGGTGGTGATGCGCGGTACTCAGTCATTGATGGTTCTTTTAAAATCACAATGATAGCTGAAGGCTTTTTTGAATATACAGCTGAGATAAATTTCTACGCTGGGTGCGCAGACATGGACGACACCAGCACTATCAATGGGACTATGGAGTTTGAAATCGAAGGTGACAATATCATCATCGACTTGGATGAAACTGTCTGGGACGTCAGATAAAAAAGTAACTATCTATCAACAGAGCAAGACCTCTTTTTAGAGGTCTTTTTTATTCCCCTCATTCTGAGAGGATTCACAGCAATTGAGGGGGACCGATGTCCGAACCAATAACCGGCACAGGCTTAGCTGGTGGCGCTTTAACTGGGGCGAGTGTTTACGGGCTGTTAACCGGTACTGACTACGGTGTTGTGTTCGGGGCATTTGCCGGTTCTGTTTTTTATATAGCGACAGCGGCAGATTTGAGCGCCCCACGACGGATGGCCTATTTCGTTGTGTCCTATATCGCTGGAGTTCTGTGCTCCGGGCTGGTCGGTTCTAAGCTATCCGACCTCACCGGGTATAACGATAAGCCTCTGGATGCTATTGGTGCCGTAATCATTTCGGCATTAGCCGTGAAAATACTCACTTTCCTGAACAATCAGGATATTGGCTCGCTGGTGGCGCTAATAACGCGCCGGGGAGGTTCCGGTGGTACTAAATGATCCTACTGCAACCATCAATGCGCTGTTATGTGCTGGTGTCGTTGTTACGTTGATGTTCTATCGCCGCAGAGACTCACGTCATCGTAAGTGGGTGTCGCGGCTGGCATGGCTAATAACAGTGATATACAGCTCTGTGCCGTTGGCGTATCTGTGCGGCATCTATCCCTATTCATCATGGCCCACCATTGCGGCCAATATCATGATCCTTGTTGTGCTGCTGAGCGTAAGAGGCAATGTAGCGCGGCTGGTTGATGCACTGAGGCACTAATGAATCAAACACAATTCCAGAAGGCGGCTGGTATTAGCGCCGGGTTAGCTGCGCGCTGGTATCCGCATATTACAGCTGCGATGAAAGAGTTCGGCATCACTGCTCCACTCGATCAGGCAATGTTCATTGCTCAATGCGGCCATGAAAGCCTCGGGTTTAACAGGGTGGTGGAGAATTTCAACTACAGCATCGCCGGGCTTGCTGATTTTGTTCGTTACGGCAGGTTAACGCAGGATCAGGCCAATTCCCTCGGGCGCAGCCAGTCGGAAAAAGTGTTACCCCTGGAGCGCCAGCGGGCTATCGCCAACATTGTCTATAGCAAGCGGTTGGGTAACAACAGGGCAACTGATGGCTGGGTTTATCGAGGGCGCGGACTTATTCAAATAACCGGACTTTCTAATTACCGGGAAAGCGGCAGCGGCCTGAAGGTTGATCTGGTGGCACAGCCAGAATTACTGGAGCAGTCCTCGTACGCGGCCCGTAGTGCAGCGTGGTTCTATGTCTCAAAAGGTTGCTTGAAATATCCGGGTGATCTTGTCCGGGTCACGCAGATTATCAACGGCGGACAAAACGGGATTAATAACCGGCGCGCCCGCTTCCTGAAAGCAAAATCGGTACTGGTGGTGTGATTATGGGAATCGAAGCTATCGCAGGGCTGGTGGTTGTCATCCTGAGTGCTATCGCTGGCGCGTTCGGTATTGGTCATGCTCGTGGGACCAGTAAGGCGGAAGCCAAAGCCGATCAGCAGCGTACCGAAGAGAACGCCGCCGCCACCGTCGCCGCGGCAGAACGTAAGGCGGAAGTCATTAAAGGGGCCAGCGATGTACAGCAGAATGTTAGCCATATGCCTGATGACGATGTTGATCGGGAGCTGCGCGAAGAGTTTACCCACCCCGGTAGTCGTTGATACGGCCTGCAGTTGGGTGCGGATTATCTATCTGACTGACCATGATATCGACGTGCTGGATATGCAGACCAAGCGCAACATTCTGGCGCATAACAAAACGGCGCAGATTAACTGTGCTAAGTATATGAATGATAAAAGTGCTAATTAACAAGTTATTGGAGCGGTAAATTGTTGAGAGCAAATTGGTGTTCACAATAAATTTTTTTTTGCTATATTGCTGATGATGCCAGCAAAAAATGTAAGTTTCTAACTATCAATCAATAACGTGTTGGCAGATTTTTTTGACTACACGGGATGGTTTTTATGTCAGAAGCCGCAGCAGAAGTTTTTCAGGATGCATGGCCTGAATTTTTTCCTAAAGGCGTACCTCCGAAGACAGCCGAGGATGCTGAGGGGGAATTTTTTCGGTTAGTTCGAGTAAGCCCCCCTACAGCACAATGCTTTCTCTCTACGCATGAAGAGTACCCGAATCGCCACAAAAAATGTAAAGGTGAGGCTTTAATATGTGTTTTTGGAACCTCTTTCTTTTCTGAAATGAGAGGTGCCAATGATGCAAAAGCCAAATTCCCTGAAGCATTGGGCAACCGTTTGGTTGCTAAAGGTCAGGTAACACCATTAATGGGTGTTATGAAAAAAACGTTTGCTGATCCTGCTCATTACACAATTTGGCTTAGAACTAATAGCCATATACATGAACACTTCGAGTGTGTGGGAGAAGGAGAATGAGTAATATCTTCCTCCCCAAAACTATGTTGGGAACACTGCTTTATAAAAGAGTGTATGAATTCTTTGAAGAGCCTCGTTTCTTTTCAGTAGAAAATGAAGTTGGTTCTTTATACGTAGTGTATTGGATCTCTGAAGACGAAAATTCAGATAGTTGGTTTATCATACCGGTATCACAAACTAAACTTGAGTTAATTGAAAGAAAGAGAATAGATATTCACTCGGCTCTTACTGCGCTTGAACAAAGTTTTTTTTACAAGGTTCGGGCTCCTTACAATAGAGATGAGACTCCTGCTTGGGATGTTTTGTATGCGGAAGACTTAAATAATTATAAGTTACCGGTTAGTGGATTGTTCATTAGCTCAGTTGTACCCGTTCTTGGTAATGGACGAATTGGCGCACCAATAAAATACTCCACGCATGAAATACATTTGGAAAAAAGCTCTAAGAAAAGTGAAGGTAATCTTGTTTTAGGCAATGTTTCAAGCGTATGCGACAGATTTAGCGAACTATACAACAGTCTTTTGGATTTAGGTGGCCTTAAAGACAAATTACGTCCAGTTGATGCTCGCCCAGGGTCGTTCATAATTTCATTTCAAGCAGAGAAGCTTTCTTTGTTTGAAGAGTTGTTAAAATCTTTAAGCGCTTTGATAGAAGCAAGAGCTAATGTAATTGATTTCATTAATGAAAACAGGATTGATATTCAATCACTATCAAATCTTTTTCAGGCAGTTGTTTCTTCCGGTACAAACATGGAGCTCAGAAGCAACGAGACTGGTGAATTGATTTTTGTATTGACAAAGGCTGGGGCTGATTTTTATCTAAAAGATATTAATAAGTTATCAATGCTATCTGTTAGTAGTCACCAGATACCGCAAGCAGATACCTTAGAGCGAGTTTTTAATATCGTTGAAGTAAAATGGCGTGGTGAACCTTGCAGTGAGTTCAATACAGGTCTGCAGGAGCGCCATATATATTATTATATTCATGCTGCTAAGGTATTAGGGTTTCTTGATAATAATAGTAAGGTAACATCATTTGGTCAGCAGTTAATCCAATCAGAAGACGATGTTAAACTTAAGATTGCGGCGAGATGTTTTGAAACCAGTCATATAGGTTGGGCTTGGATAAATTGGGCGGGTGTTGAAAATCTCTCTCAGTTAGTACCGGAAACTGCAGAAGGTTTTCTTTTGGAACAGTGCCATTCTTTAAGTGCCGAAACCGTATCTAGGAGATCTAGAACCATAAGGCATTGGTGTAAGGTGTTAAAGGAGCATTACACCCCCCTTTAAGTTTAGTCGATGAATACTATCTTTTAAGCCTCGCACCTGCGAGGCTTTTTTATGTTCAAATAAGCAGAGGTAAGACATGTCAGAGATCACCACATCCGAGCAAATCCGCCTAGATATCATCAAGAAAGTTAACTACGACACCGCAGCGGCCAAGCTGGCCATTGACTGGGTTGGTGATAGCAATCTGAAAGCTGAGCTATTCGCTGACTCTTTTGATCGTGTCTTCACTGAAAGTGAGATTGTCTCGAAGACCCGCAAGGCCATCCAGGAAGCGACTGAGGCGCTGGCGTTGTTTGATACCGTGACTGAGTAGTCCAGCTAAGGCATTACAACAGGCATTCAATGAGTGCCTGTGATAATGTCCTTGTTAATTTTAACGCGAGGATTGAGCTAATGCTTTGGACTTCAGTGAAATTTAAAATGCCTGAAACTACGAAAATGACGTCGTGGTTTATCGTTAATACAGCGAAGGGGGTTGGTGTCACAACTTACTCACCACTGAACGGTTTCTCAAAAACAGTCTTCATAGATAACGAAACACATCACGATTTAGAGGTTACTCATTGGATGCCGCTGCCTCATCCGCCTGAGAGTTAATAATTCGAACTCAAAATGGATTAGTTTTCCCACCTCACTCAAGCCACTGGCATTTGCCGGTGGCTTTTTCATTGGAGGCTGTATGCGCCTGACAGTTCTCGACGACGATCCGGGTGAACGCATCGAACCCGGTCGCGAGCGTATCACGGTGTACCTCGATAGTGTTGAGGTGAAGCATGTCTTCTCGGCTGATAGCGATAAAGGCGAAGTGATTGCCGCCGTGCTTGATAGCCGGGGTTACCTCACTGCTGAGAACGGCGAGGTTAAGCGCGAGACTCTGTTCGGTCACGTGAGGATAGAGCGATGCCCGCGCTGATACCCCGCGCTTGCCGCAAGCGTGGATGCCCTGGCACCACCACTGACCGTTCGGGATATTGCGAGAAGCATCGCAATGAGGGATGGCAGCAGCACCAGCAGGGCAAGAGCAGGCATGAGCGCGGCTATGGTAGCCAATGGGATATCAGACGTGCGCGCATCCTAAAGCGTGACAATCATCTGTGTCAGAACTGTTTGCGCAACGGTCGTGCGGTAGCAGCTAAGACCGTGGACCATATCAAGGCTAAGGCTCATGGGGGTACCGATGATGATTCGAATCTTGAAAGCCTGTGCTGGCCCTGTCACAGAACGAAAACCGGCCGTGAGCGCTTCAAATGATATCAATTCCCATTTGGATGGCGACAGGGAGGGGGCGGGTCAAATCCCTGACGGCAAAGGCCCAAAGGACCGCCGCCTAACCTTTTTTCACACCGCCGCAGGTTAGAAAACTTTTTTTTGGGGTCCCCCATCCAATGATTAATAGGAGTTTTCGATTATGCCTGGACCACCGAAAACCCCGACACATCTGGCTTTAGTGAAGGGGAACCCATCCAAGCGCCCGATCAATAAGAACGAGCCAAAACCCCCGTCAGGGGTCCCCCCAATACCGAAACATTTCGATAAACAGGGTAAGTACTGGTTCAAGCGTATTGGTGAGGAACTTGATGCCGTCGGCGTGTTGACCACGCTGGATGCTAAAGCGCTGGAGTTGTTGATAGAAGCCTATGTTGAATACCGGCATCACTGCGACACGCTTGATCGTGAAGGTTACACCTATGCCGTCTACAGCGAAGATGATTCAGACGAAGGAGGGGAGCGGGAAATCAGAATGATCAAACCGCACCCTGCAGCAGTCATGAAGGCTGACGCGTGGAAACGGATCAGAGCGATGCTGAGCGAATTCGGCATGACACCTGCCAGCCGATCAAAGGTTGGTGCAAAACGCCCGGCAGAAGCCGACCCACTGGAAGAATTTCTTAAAAAGCGCAAATGATGAATGGCAACCGTTGCAGATGGATTCCGCTACGCCGAGCGCGTGGTATCTGGCGATATCGTTGCTGGCGAACTGGTGCGTCTTGCGTGCCAGCGGTTCTTTCATGATTTAGAGCACGGCCCGGAGCGCGGTGTTTATTTTGATGAAGGCCGCGCCCAGCACGTTCTCGATTTTTATAACTTCGTCCCCCATGTGAAGGGTCACTTGACCGGCAAGCCGATCGAGTTGATGGACTGGCACACCTTCATCCTGATTAACCTTTTCGGGTTTGTCGTCCCGCTGATAGATGAAATAACGTTTGAGAGCATTCTTGACGACGATGGCGACCCCATGTTTGTGCGTCGCTTTCGTACCGCCTATGACGAAGTAGCGCGTAAAAATGCAAAATCAACGCTTTCGTCTGGCATCGGGCTTTATATGACTGGTGCCGACGGTGAGGGTGGTTCTGAGGTTTATTCCGCAGCAACAACCAGGGACCAGGCCCGCATCGTGTTTGATGATGCGAAGCGCATGATTAAGCTGGCTCCTAAAACACTGGGCCGGTTGTTTGGTAGTAACAAGCTGAATATTCACCAGGAGCGGACGGGCTCAAAATTCGAACCTGTAGCCAGTGATGCGAATAACCTCGACGGCCTTAATATTCACTGCGGGATCGTTGATGAGCTGCACGCACATAAAACTCGTGACGTCTGGGAAGTTCTGGAAACAGCGACCGGTGCGCGCCTGCAGTCCCTTATTTTTGCAATCACCACTGCGGGTTTTAATAAGGAAGGTATCTGCTACGAGCAACGTGATTATGCAATCAAGGTTCTGAAGAACTTTGATAACCCTGACCCGCTTTCAATTAAGGATGACAGCTATTTTGCGCTGATTTATACCCTGGATGAGGGGGACGATCCTTTCGACGAGGCAAACTGGCCGAAAGCAAATCCCGGCCTGGGGATATGTAAGCGTTGGGACGATATGCGCCGTCTGGCTAAAAAGGCGAAAGAGCAGGTGGCGGCGCGTGTCGGTTTTTTTACCAAGCATCTCAATATCTGGGTGCAAGGTGAAAAAGCATGGATGGATATGGCGCGCTGGGAAAAATGCCGTGACGACTGGGACGACTCCACTTCGGCCAACTGGTCAATGTGGCTCGGCGTTGACCTTTCCAACAAAATTGATATTTCAGCTGCAGTTAAAGTCTGGCTTGCTCCAAATGGCGATGTTTATGTCCGCTCCAGATTCTGGATACCTGAAGGTCGGCTGGAAGCCTGTTCCAAGCAGCAGGCGGACCTTTACAGAAAATGGAATCTCGCTGGATTCCTTGAGTTTACCGATGGCGATGTCGTTGACCATGCAGTAATTAAAGAGGAAACGATCGAATGGGCGCGAGGTGACTCGCTGAACGAGTTTGCATACGACCCGTGGAGTGCCACTCAGTTTGCTTTGTCGGTAGCAGCTGAAGGTGTACCAATTGTTGAAGTCCCTCAGACGGTTAAAAACCTGTCTGAAGCAATGAAGGAAGTCGAGGCGAAAATTTACGCCGGGCGTTTTCATCACGATGGCAATCCAGTGATGACATGGATGATGTCAAACGTCACCGTCAAACCAGACAAAAACGAGAATATTTTCCCCAACAAGGCCACGCCTGAAAACAAAATTGACGGTCCTGTCGCGATGTTTATTGCGATGAGTCGCCTGCTTGTTAACGGTGGTGGTGAAGTTGACTTCCTGTCCACTATCGATCCTGACGAAGACCTTTTACTTCTATGAAAACTCTAATCACTGATGTTATCGGGCTTACCGGGTTCGGTTCGCTTGCTGCAGGCGTTTATCTCCAGTTCGGGCTGGCGATGTCTCTGATGATGTCGGGAACCCTGCTACTCATTTATGCGCTGTTAGCGGCAATGAGGGGGAATAATGCTGCTTGATGCTCTTTTTCGCAGTGAACCACTGGAAAATCCGGCCACGCCGATCACGAGTGAATCGGCCGAAACCGATAACGTGTTTGCCCGAGACGTATTTGTCAGCCCGGAAACGGCGATGAAGCTGGCTGCGGTGTATGCCTGTATTTACGTTATCTCTTCGAATATCGCTCAGATGCCGCTGCATGTTATGCGGAAAACCAATAACAAGGTTGAAGCTGCCCGCGATCACCCCGTGTTTTACCTGGTTCACGATGAGCCGAATATGTGGCAGACCAGCTATAAGTGGCGTGAGTTAAAACAGCGTCATATTTTGGGCTGGGGGAATGGTTACACCTGGGTGAAGCGTTCCCGTCGTGGTGAAGTTTCCGGGCTGGAATGCTGCATGCCCTGGGAAACGACACTGCTTAACACGGGTGGTCGGTATACCTATGGCGTTTACAACGAAGAGGGGGCGTTTGCCGTCAATCCCGACGATATGGTGCATATCCGGGCGCTGGGTAACAACCAGAAAATGGGGCTTAGCCCAATTATGCAGCATGCCGAGACGATAGGCATGGGGATGAGCGGGCAGGCTTATACCAGTTCATTCTTCAACGGTAATGCGCGACCCGCTGGCATTATTTCGGTGAAAAACCAGCTGAATGAAGATAGCTGGGGGCGTTTAAAAAGCATGTGGCAAAAAGCTACAGCTGCTTTGCGCAGCCAGGAGAATAAAACAATGCTTCTCCCGGCAGAGCTGGATTACAAAGCGCTCACCGTTTCCCCGGTTGATGCCCAGATCATTGATATGTCGAAGCTGAATCGGTCGATGATTGCCGGGATATTTAATGTACCGGCGCACATGATTAACGATCTCGAAAAAGCCACTTTCTCAAATATTACGCAACAGGCCATTCAGTTTGTCCGCTACACGATCATGCCGTGGGTAACGAACTGGGAACAGGAACTCAATCGCCGCCTGTTCACCCGTGCTGAACTGGCCGCTGGGTATTACGTCAGGTTTAACCTGACAGGCCTGCTACGCGGGACCCCGCAGGAGCGTGCTCAGTTCTACCACTTTGCGATCACTGATGGCTGGATGAGCCGCAATGAAGCGCGAGCCTTCGAAGACATGAATCCGGTAGATGGCCTGGATGAAATGCTGGTGAGCGTTAACGCCGCGAACCCCGCAGACGATTTTAAGGCACCTAAAACCGACGAGGAAAAGCCCAATGAATGACCGTGAAACGCGCTGTTACAGCGGGGAGGTCAGAGCCGAGCAACGCACCGATGAACCTACCCGCATTCTGGGCTATGGCTCGGTGTTCAACAGCCGTTCTGAACCCCTGTGGGGATTCCGTGAAATCATCAAGCCCGGAGCATTTGACGATGTGCTGAATGATGATGTTCGCGGGCTGTTTAACCATGACCCCAACTTTATTCTCGGACGGAGCGCTGCCGGGACGCTGTCCCTGTCTGTCGATGAGCGCGGCCTGCGTTACGACATTACAGCGCCGGATACGCAAACTATCCGCGATCTGGTGCTGGCGCCGATGATGCGCGGTGACATTAACCAGTCATCTTTTGCCTTCCGGGTATCCCATGACGGTGAAAATTGGTACCAGGACGATGAAGGGATCGTTATTCGTGAAATATCAAAGTTTTCCCGGCTGTTTGATGTCAGTCCGGTGACTTATCCCGCATATCAGGAGGCCGACTCCGGCGTCCGATCGATGAAAGCCTGGCAGGAGGCGCGCGACAGCGGTGCGCTAAAGAACGCCATTAATCAACGAATGGCGCGTGAGCGCCTGCTGACCCTTCTTAACGCGTAAGGAAAAATCATGAAACTGCATGAAATGAAGCAAAAACGTAACATCATCGCCAAAGATATGCGTGCCCTGCATGACAAAATTGGTGATACACCCTGGACCGATGAGCAGCGTACTCAGTGGAACGCTGCAAAATCGGAGCTTGACGCCCTTGATGAGCGTATTGCACGCGAAGAGGAACTGCGCCGCCAGGATCAGGACTATATCCACGAAAACGAGTCGGAACAGCGCCAGCAGCAGAATCGTGATCCAGCAAACCCGGAAGCACAGGCTAACGAACGTCGTGCTGCGGCGTTTAATGCGTTTTTGCGCCGTGGTCTTGGCGAGATGAGCGCTGAAGAACGCCAGGCTTTAAAGGAGCTGCGTGCTCAGGGCACGACGCCGGATGAAAAAGGGGGGTACACCGTACCAACCCAGTTCCGCAATAAGATCGTCGAAGCACTGAAAGATTACGGTGGAATTGCCAGTGTGGCGCAAATTCTGAATACCGCCAACGGCCAGGACATTGACTGGGCAACCTCTGACGGTACCACTGAAGAAGGGGAACTGCTGGGCGAAAACACTGAAACCAGTGAAGAAGACGTGTCTTTCGGCGGTGCAACGCTGGGGGCTAAAAAACTGTCCTCTAAAATCATTCGCGTATCCAATGAACTGCTCCAGGACAGCGGCGTAGATATCGAGGCGTTCCTGGCCGCGCGTATCGCCACTCGCATCGGACGTGGTGAAGCGAAGTATCTGGTATTAGGGACCGGCACCGGCACCCCGCTGCAGCCTAAAGGGCTGGCTGCGTCGGTAACTGGCACCAAAAATACCGCAGCAGCGACCACCTTTACCTGGAAAGAGCTGAACGCACTGAAGCACTCTGTCGACCCGGCATACCGTAACGGCCCAAAGGTGCGCTGGGCCTTTAACGATGCAACGTTGCAGCTGGTGGAGGAAATGGAGGACGGACAGGGCCGCCCGCTCTGGTTACCGAACATTATCGGTGGCGCACCTGCTACAGTTCTGCAGGTGCCGTATGTCGTTGACCAGGCTATTCCTGATATCGCGGCTGGTGCCAAATTTGCCTACTTCGGCGATTTTAACCGCTTTATCGTTCGTCGCGTCACTTACATGACGCTGAAACGGCTGGTTGAGCGTTACGCAGAGTACGATCAGACTGGCTTCCTGGCCTTCCACCGCTTCGACTGCGTACTGGAAGATACCGGCGCGATTAAGGCGCTGGTGGGTAAACCGGCATCTGGCGGCTAAGGCAATAATCAGCTTCAACCTCCACCGCTCCGGCGGTTTTTTTATGCCCGCAGTTCGCTGCGGGCCAGGGAAAATACATGAGCACAACGATTGAGATGTTGCGGGCGCAGTGTCGGATCGATATCGACGACACCACGGAAGATGAGGTGCTTACGCTCTATTATGGTGCCGCGCTCCGAAAGGCGGAGAACTTCATCAACCGCCATCTTTATGAAGAAGAAGTGCCGGAAACTGATCCTGACGGGCTGGTGATTGCTGACGACATCCTCCTGGCTCTGATGCTGCTTGTCGGGCACTGGTATGAAAACAGAGAAGAGTCGTCAGACGCAGCAAAAACCAGCATCCCATTTGGCTTTACATCGCTGATAGAGCCGTACCGCTATATTCCGCTCTAGGAGGAATTATGCAGGCAGGACGATTACGGCATCGCGTCACTATTCAGAACTTCACAATATCAAAAACACCTTCCGGCCAGCCGGTAGAAAGCTGGGCTGATGGAAAAACTATCTGGGCTGAGGTTAAAGGGATCAGCGGTAGGGAGCTGTTAGCCGCTGGCGTTGAGCGTGCTGATGCCACCATTCGCGTCTGGGTGCGTTTTCGTACAGACATCTCAGCTTCTTCCCGTTTGAAAGTACTGAATGGCCCATACAAAGATGCTGTCCTGAGTGTCACTGGGCCTCCGGTTCCGGATATAAAAGGTACCCGGCTGGAAATTCTCTGCAAACAGGGGACCGAAAAATGATTGATGTGAATCTGGATTTTTCCGGGTTGCAGGATATTGCCCGCGATCTGCAAACGCTCAGCAAGGCCGAAAATAATAAAGTTCTCCGGGAGTCGACCCGTGCTGGTGCCGAATTGCTCCGCGAGGAGGTGATTGATCGCGCTCCTGAGAAATCCGGAAAACTGAAGAAAAACGTTGTTGTCGTCACCCAGAAAAGTCGCCGTCGCGGTGAAATTTCATCTGGTGTGCATATTCGTGGCGTTAACCCGCGAACGGGGAACAGCGACAATACAATGAAGGCCAGCAACAAGCGGAATGCGTTTTACTGGCGCTTCGTGGAGTTGGGAACATCTACAGCGCCTGCACATCCGTTTGTTCGCCCAGCTTTTGATACCCGCATGGAAGAAGCTACGCAGGTGGCGATGCAGCGGATGAATCAGGCTATCGATGAGGTGTTATCAAAATGACAGAGGATGATCTCTATGACCTGCTGTCGACGCTGGCAGACGGGCGGGTTTATCCGTATGTGGTGCCGCTAGGCAGCGACGGACTTCCTGCAGTTTCCACTCCCTATGTCATTTTCTCGATACCGACTGATGTTGCCGGGGATGTTTTCTGCGGCCAGGCAGAGTCGACACTGCGCATTCAGGTTGATGTATGGGCTGAAACGAATGACGAAGCCAGAGCGTTACGCCTGGACGCCCTGGCTCGCCTGCAGATACTTTCACCTGTCGAGGTGACAAAAATCCCTGGCTACGACACGACAACCCATCTTCATCGGGCAACCCTCGAAATAACGGTCATTGCCTGACAAAAACCAATCCAATCCGACCGCCGCTGGCGGTTTTTCATTTATGGAGGCTGCGATGTCAGCACTATTTGAACGTGCCCAAAAAACGGTAGTAATGATTTCCTCTGTGCCGGTCACCGCGGCAGAGCTGGATACCGCAACCTGGTTAAACCTGAGTTGCACTATCAAACAGGCAAGCTTTACCGCTGGTCAGAAAAACGATATTGACGTGACAACGCTCTGTTCGGATGAAACGGAAAATATCAACGGCCTTCCTGCTCCGTCTGAAATGTCACTTTCCGGTAACTTCTACCGCAACCCGGCGCAGGATGCACTTCGTGAAGCATATGATAACGACGGGGTTTATGGGTTTAAGGTTATTTTCCCGTCTGGTAATGGATTCCTGATGCGCGCTGAGGTACGTCAGCACACCTGGGATTCTCAAACCAATGGCGTGGTTGCTGCAACGTTCTCGCTGCGTCTTAAAGGTAAACCCACCAATATTAACGCCCCAGGAGTTCTGTCGTTTGCTACTGACCTTCCGGCGTCCCAAACGGTCGCGGCAGGAAGCGCCCTGACCATGGGCGTAGTCGTCCAGGGCGGTACGGCACCTTATACCTACGCCTGGAAAAAGGGCACCTCGACGGTCAGCGGCCAGACCAGCGCAACGTTTACGAAAGCCAGCGCTGTATCCGGTGATGCCGGGGTTTATTCCTGCGTGGTTACTGATGCCGATGGTACTGTGATCACTTCTTCTGATTGCACCGTCACCATCAATTAACGGAGCGCCGGGAGACCGGCGATAAAATTAATGTCAAAACAGAGTCTTAAAGCACTGGCACTGGCACCGATGGCGGGCTTTCGTAAAAAAGAAGTCTCCGTTCCGGAGTGGGATAACGCCAAAGTCATCATTCGTGAGCCATCAGCAGAAGCCTGGATTCGCTGGCAGGGCATTGCCAGCCCAGAACCACCAAAACTACCGGAAGGGCAGGATCCCCAGGAGGCACCAGAACTGACCCCTTCAGAACGAGCCTTCCGCACGATGCGGGCCGACGTCACGCTTTTCATCGATATTTTGCTGGATACCGACCTGCAGCCCGTCTTTACTGTCGATGACACCGAACAGGTTGAAGCGATCTATGGCCCTGTGCATTCCCGGCTGTTGAAGCAGGCTCTTGATCTCATTCGTGACGCGGATGATGCTAAAGCAAAGTAAAAATGCCTGGCATGCAGTTCCTGATGGCGCTGGCGCTCCGGATGGGCCGCACGCTGGGCGAACTGCGACAAACCATGACGGTTGGCGAATTCAGGATGTGGGCTGAGTACGACCGTATCAGCCCAATCGGCGATATTCGCGGCGATATCCTCAATGCTCAGCTGGTATCTGCGGTTTACGGAGCGCAGGGCGGTAAAGTCACCATTGAAGATGCTCAGCTTCAGTGGGGCACAGAAGAGGATGAGGTAAGCGACAGCGGCGATCCCTTTGCAGGGCTGGAGGCGGCGCTGCTGGCTGCGTCAGCATAGCCAGTAATAATTCGTGTGGATGCCACTCATAACAGGTGTTATGTTGTTTTTTTTGACACACGGAGTGCTTTAAATGACTACTACTGGCTGGATATTATTATTTGTTTTTGCTCGCCTTATTGATCTTGTTATCTGGTATTTCCTGAACAGAGGAAGCGTAAGAGCTAATGATCAGATCGCTATGCTTAAAGAAATCTCTGAAAAGCAAAGTGCTCAAATTGATCTTCTGATTGCACTTGCTCATAAAAAAGAGGAACCAGAAAAAGATTATCTGGAAGAAGCAAGGAAAAAAGCTGGTTTAATTTAATAATATTGAAATCATAAAAAGCCCCACAATGTGGGGCTTTTTGTTTCTGAGGAAATGAAATGGCAACCCTGCGTGAACTTATCATTAAAGTTTCTGCTAACTCTCAGTCATTCCAGACCGAGATAGCCCGCGCGTCACGTATGGGGGCTGATTATTATAAGACAATGCAGAATGGCGGCAGGCAGGCTGCGGCTTCAGTTCGGGAAACTCGCCGTTCTGTTGCTGAGCTAACTGACCAGATGGAGTCAGCAAAGGCTACCGCACTGGGGTTAACCGGGGCATTTGCTGGTGCTTTTGCTACGGGGCATTTAATAGCCCTGGCTGATGAATGGAATTCAGTAAACGCCCGCCTAAAACAGGCATCTCAATCAACTGATGATTTTACCAGCTCTCAAAAACAGCTGATGGATATCAGTCAGAAAACGGGTACATCTTTTTCTGACAACGCTAATTTATTTTCCCGTTCAGCAGCCTCAATGCGGGAATATGGGTACAGCTCCAGCCAGGTGCTGGATATTACTGAGGCTATTTCTACTGGTTTAAAACTTTCTGGCGCGAATGCTCAGGAGTCCAGTTCGGTCATCACTCAGTTTAGCCAGGCTCTGGCACAGGGCGTGCTGAGAGGCGAAGAATTCAATGCCGTCAACGAGAGCGGCGACAGGGTTATACGGGCGCTTGCGGCAGGGATGGGGGTTGCGCGTAAAGATCTTAAATCTATGGCGGATCAGGGGCAGTTAACCATTGATAAAGTAGTGCCCGCCCTCATCAGCCAGCTTGGTAAGCTACGGAATGAATATGGTGAATTGCCGCAGACTGTTTCATCGTCGGCAACAAAAGTTGAAAACGCTTTTATGCAATGGGTCGGTGGAGCTAATGAAGCTAGTGGCGCGACAAATACCCTGACCGGATTACTTGATGGCGTAGCCAACAATATTGATCAGGTCGCCACTGCTGCCGGAGCGCTTGTTGCCGTTGGTGCAGCCCGATATTTGGGAAATATGGCTCTTGGTGCCAGCTCTGCAACGGCTGGGATTATTAACGCCGCAAAAAGCGAAGTAGCTTTAGCTGAAGCCCAGGTCAGAGGGACGCAGGTTTCGACAGCTCGCGCGCGTGCTGCAGTTTATCGTGCTCAGCAGGCACTGGCAGCGGCTCGGGGTACAGACGCGCAGGCCGCCGCAGAAAAACGGCTCTCACTGGCGCAGGAATCACTTAACCGTAATATTCAGGCCAGAGTATCCGCTCAGACTGCGCTGAACTCGGTTACTGCTGTAGGTTCCCGGCTCATGGGGGGAGCATTAAGCCTCGTTGGCGGTATTCCAGGGCTGGTTTTGCTTGGTGCCGGTGCCTGGTACACGATGTACCAGAATCAGGAGCAGGCCAGATTATCCGCTCAGGAATATGCAAACACCATTGATGCAGTCCGTGAAAAGACAAAATCAATGTCCCTGCCCGAAGTTTCTGATAATGAGACCAAAACCCGTCAGGCTTTGGAGGAGCAAAACCGTCTTGTTGATGCACAGGCTTCAAAAGTAAAAAGCCTGAAGGAAGAGATCGCGGGCTATCAGTATGTCCTGTCTAACCCCGGACCAACAACCAGTGGCGGTTTCATGATAAACCACCTGACTTCGGTCGAAGCAGTCACCCGTGGTCTGGAAGAAGCGACTTCCGCTCTTGCCGTTGAACAGGAGAGGTTAGCTCAGATGCAGGCTAAGTCTGAGTCGATCCAGTCGGTACTGGAGGGGATAGAGAACAGGCGAATAGCATTAATCCGGCAGCAGGCTGCAGAACAAAATTCAGCTTATCAATCGTTATTAATGATGAACGGTGAGCATACGGAATTTAACCGTTTGCTGGGTCTCGGAAATAATCTCCTCATGGCCCGGCAGGGGCTGGTAAACGCACCAGTACGCTTACCACAGGTAGACCTGACAACCCAGCAAACGGCTGCACTTGAAAAAAGCCGCCGTGACCTGGCGCTTTCAAAACTCAAAGGTGAGGACAAAGAACGCGCACGACTGGGTTACGCTGCGGATGACCTGGGGTTAACTAACGATCCTCAGTTTCAGACCGGACGGCAGGAGTTGATTAATAACGGCCTGAATGAATGGAGAAACAACCAGGAAAATAAACCCAAGCCAAAAGGAAGGCATGGGAAAACCGAGGCGGAGAAAACCGAAGATACCTATACCCGGCTGATTAAACAGCAACGGGAGCAAATTGCTCTTTCCAGCCAAAACACTGAACTGGCAAAGATGAAATATCAGGTTACTCAGGGGGAATTATCTTCGCTTGAAAAATCCAAAAAGGAAACATTGCTGCACAATGCTGCGCTTATTGATCAGAAAAATATCGCTGAACAGTTAAAAACATTCCGCGAAGGTCTGGCAGACAGTAATGCTGCCGCCCGGGAAAGGGGGAATATCGATTTCCTCGGCGCGGGACAAGGGGATAAAGCCCGTGATCGAATGAAGGAAATGGCGGATATTCGCGCTGATTTTCTGAGGCAGCAGCGTGATTTACAGCGTGATTTCAGTCGTGGGCAGATTTCCGAAGACCTGTATAAAAAGCAAACGGAAGCGCTTAAAACAGCGCTTGCCGAACGCCTGGATATTCAGGAGGAGTATTACAAAAAAACCGATGAACAGCAGTCAGACTGGCGGGCAGGGATCAGCGATTCCCTGATGAACTATGCCAATCAGGCTTCTGATCTGAGTTCAATGGCTGCCACTGCAACCAGCGAGCTTCTGGATGCCACCACTAACTCTATCTCCAACAACCTGACAAACGTCCTGACTGGCGCCGCTTCGTTTAAAGATGGTATGTCGAATATCTTCAGCTCTCTGGGTGAAACGGTGATTAAGACGCTGATCCAGATGGCAACACAGGCGTTAATCACCAAAGCAATTATGGCGTCATTTGGCGGCGGAGCGGGAGGGTTGTTCGGTAGTCTTTTTGGCGGTGCCAGCGGTGCGGCAAGTAGTGGTACCGCTATTCAAAGCGCGGGAGCTAATTTTTCATTTAACGCTCTCGGAGGCGTTTACGATTCTCCGTCACTTTCTGCCTACAGCAATGGTGTTTACAGCACTCCCCAATATTTTGCGTTTGCGAAAGGGGCAGGTGTATTCGGCGAGGCCGGGCCGGAAGCCATCATGCCCCTTACCCGTGGCGCTGATGGTTCGCTGGGGGTCAGAGCTGTTGGGCGGGAATCACCGGCGGTACAGAACGCTGCGAAGCAGATCCAGGCACAGCCACGAATTGCTGTCAGCGTAGATGCCAGAAGTACGTTCACCGGTAAACCGGATGACATAACGATGCAGGCAATTGAGCGAAGGAATGACGCTCTGGAACAACGGATAGTTAACACCTTAACCGCCGAAGTAAAAAACCCCCAGAAGAAATTCGGTCGGGCTATTTATTCAAATCTCCAATCTAAAAAACCAAGATAGACCTGCCCGGAGGGAATATTCATGGCAGATATTTTCTACCCGGATGAATACCTGCCCATGCCGCTTATGGACGGGTACGGGTTTAAGCCCATATCACCTTTACTGCGAACGGAGATGACGTCCGGTCGCGCTCAACAACGAAGGCGATATACCTCAACACCCACCCAGGCATCAGTTAAATGGATCTTTAAAACTGATGCTCTGGCGCAGGTGTTTGAGGCGTTTTTCAGGGATGTGCTTAAAGATGGCCAGTCCTGGTTCTATCTGAAACTCCAGACTCCAGTCGGGGTAAAGCCCTATAAAGCCAGGTTCGTGGATATTTACGAAGGGCCGACGCTGGTCGCGCCAAAATACTGGCAGTACAGCGCAACGCTGGAATTATGGGAGCGCCCGTTACCGCCTTCTGGCTGGGGAAATTACCCGGAATGGCTGGCGGGCCAGTCGTTACTGGATATTGCGCTAAACAGAGAGTGGCCGAAGCATGACAATTCTTGAGCGGCTATATGCCAGCAGCGGATCGGAGGTTATTCACGATACGCTGCAGATATCAGCAGGCGATGATAACTACTGGCTAACCAGTGGCTGGGATAACGTTTCAGTGACGCTGGAAAATGGTCAGCCGGTGACGTTTGATGCCAGCGCGATAGATATCGCCTTACCAGCCAGGAACGCCGATGGGACACAGGATTTAAAGTTTGCTATCAGCAATATTGACGGACGGGTATCAGAGGCGATCGATAAAATTCTGGATGAAATGAAATCAGCCACGCTGACATTCCGGCGGTACATTTCATCCGATCTGTCTGCTCCGGCATCATCACCGTATACGCTCGATATCAAATCCGGCTCCTGGACCCCGACAGCAGTTCAGGTCACGGCAGGCTATATGAATGTCCTCAAAACAGCCTGGCCCCGTAAACGTTACAACCTCGCCGAGCATCCGGGCTTACGTTACTAATCTGAGGCAAATATGTTTAACCCTGATAAATACCGTTCAGTCACCTGGCTGAAGGGCGGGCGCGTATATCCGCAGCTCGACTGTTTCGG
>OKWA01000275.1_pt1 | contig 33107 bp, 29 predicted proteins | sample 1606861 | NCBI WGS metagenome assembly OKWA01 (sample SAMN03281007, study PRJEB24777) | human gut metagenome | isolation source: fecal sample PR166 from 1 month old female Malay infant, vaginally... | reverse complement strand
TTTCAACTAAATTAAATGATTTTCTCTTAAAATATCACCAATATACGTATCCTCAAATTTCTTCACAAAGTGTTCAACCATTTTGCGTTCCACGAACGGCATATCCATTTCTGTTAATTTTTTCTTGTCAGATAAATAATAAACAGAGTTTGCTAAGACGCGCAAGTCGTATGCAGAAGCAAACACTTCTGGTACTCCGCGTTCAACCTCTAGCAATTGATAAACAGCTTCCATCGCTGTCCGTACAGAATACTCTGTTGTAAACACCGTATCTCGTTCAGTATCTGCGAAGTTCCCAATGAAAGCAAGATTTTTAGAGCCGTTTGGTACAACTAATGGTCGATCGCCTGGTTCTCTTAACATAAAGTAAGAAGTGATAAACGGCATATAAACCGGAATAGTGGTAGCCGATTCTTCTGAAATACGTTCAATTTCCCCTTCTGGGACCCCTAAATGATAAAGTAACTCTTGCGTAATTTCTTGGCCGGTACATTGTTCGATTGGTTTTTTGATATAATTTCCTGGTTTATTAGAAAGTAATCCATATACCCAAGTTATAGATTGTTGATCATTTTGTTCTTTGAAATGCGGTTGTCTATGCATAGCAAAACTCATCATCCAATTAGAGTCTTTGATAGTAATAATACCACCTGTGACAATTTTTCCTGTGCGTAATTTACGATGTGTTAACCGAGAAAGATACGGTTCAATATCGAAATTTTCCCACGTAATCGTTGCTGAGACAAACCAACTTTCATCTGGTAAATTTTCACAGAAAACTTCTGGGTGCCCAAATTCTGGGGATTGTTTTGCTAAGTTTTTCCAGAGATTCCAACTTCCCCCTAGTTCATGAGTAATTGGTGCTGGTGTATGATGATCTCCTTGCGTCGAACTTTCAGTAATTGAGCCATTCGTTACGAAGACTAAATCATTTTCAGTTAAAGGAATTTCTTTGGTTTTGCCCGCTTGTGTCAACAATAATCGCCGAGCAACTTTAGTAGCTCCTTTGATGTCGACTTGGATATCATTGATCGTTGTTTCATATTGAAAGTCTACCCCTTGATTGGTTAAAAAGCTTAATAATGGTTTCACTAACGATTCGTATTGATTGTATTTGGTAAACTTCAAGGCTGTAAAGTCAGGCAAACCTTTGATGTGGTGGATAAAGCGCATGATGTAGCGGCGCATTTCAATGGCAGAGTGCCATTTTTCAAAAGCAAACATTGAACACCAATAGATCCAAAAGTTGGATTCAAAAAATTCTTCGCCGAAAACATCTTCAATTTTTTTGCCAATTAATTGATCTTCAGAAGTCATAAATAAATCAACGATTTCTTTTTGTGCTTTTTTGGATAAAGTAAATTGTCCATCATCGGGGACACGTTCGCCACGGTTATGAATAATGCGGCAATTTGAAGAATTCGGATCATCTAAATCTAACCGGTAAAACTCATCTAGGACAGAGGCATCTTCTACTTCTAATGATGGTACCGAACGAAATAGATCCCACAAACACTCGAAATGGTTTTCCATTTCGCGTCCGCCGCGAGTGACAAAGCCATCATGGGGAATAAATTTACCATCTAAAGAACCGCCAGACAGCGTGAGTTCTTCAAAAATGTGAATATTTTCGCCCTTCATTTGACCGTCACGAATTAAGAAAACAGCCGTTGCTAAACCTGCTAGGCCACCACCAACGATGTAGGCACTCTTGTCATCTACACCTTTTGGTTTTCTTGGTCGAGCAAATGCTTCATAATTTCCATTTGTGTATCTCATTCTCGTTTCCTCCTATCATTTGATACCCTCATCATACTGCTACCAAAAAAAATACCCAAAAGATAACCCTTTTTTTTAAGAAATTCTTTGACAAATAAAGGAAATTGTCTAATTTTTAAGCAAGTGAATAATCGTAGATGTTTCATGTGAAACAAAAAAAGAACGAGAAGAAAAATGACCGCTTTTTCTTCTCGTTCTTTTTATGCTAATTCGTTTACCGTTTCTACTCCAAAAACAGCAACCCAATCTTCCTGAAAATCAGTTACTGCTTTTTGAATGGCGGGCATTGCCAAGCCTTGTGTCACGAGTTCTGGTGCGATAGTGACCGCTTGCGCCCCCATTTGACAGGCTTGATTAACTTGTGCCACGTTTTTAAAACTAGCAGCTAAGATCTTACTCTTTGCGTTCGTCCGTTTAATTTCTGCAGCTAAATGCTCAATAACCTTTTGAGAATCAATTGTTAAATTCTCCATCCTATTATAATATGGCGCTAAATAATCTGCACCTGCCGCAATCGCTAGATAACCTTGAAATTCTGTATAAATAGCGGTTGCTGTTATCCGATAATTTGCCTGTTTTAGTTGTTTGATGGCTGCCAAGCCTGCTTCATTGACTGGGATTTTAATGAATGTTTCTTGGCCTAATTGTTGTACAATGGTTTGGGCATCTTCTAGCATCTCTTCTGTCGTTTGACCGACCACTTGGACGTGCAAACTCGCTTGTCCAATCGTTTTTTTGATTTCTTTCATCTGCGCAAAGAAGTCAATTTTTCCTGCTTGCTTAACAATACTAGGATTAGACGTTACGCCTGCCAGTGGTAAAATTTTCTGATACTTTCGAATAGCCTCAAGATTAATTGTATCTAGCATAAATTCCATCTTTTACGTTCCTCCCTTAAACGATAATTATAGAATAGTGATTGTTGTACCAACAGTTATTTCAGGAATAGCTTTTTCTTCAACATATAATGTACCTGGTAATTCAGGTGTTGTTGCGCCATCAAATTTAATAGTAATGTGACCCAATGTGTCTAAATTAGTTAATACTACCTCGCCTACAGCGGTAATCTGGTAAGTTTGTTCATCAATCACTAACGTTTGCTTGTCCGTAATCGCTTCTGTGACTGGCTGAACCTCAATGTTATAACAATAATCTGCTAAAGCATCTGGTGCATCTTTTCCAAATAAGATGACCATTTTTTCTTCTTTAAATAATTCGGCTTCTGGTCCAATAGACTGAACCTTTGTTGTAAATACTGACATTTCCCATCCTCCAAAAAAATTTTTTAACTATACAATCCAAAACTTGCTAACCAAGCAACTAGTACTCGAGGGGCACCATTTAAGAAACGAGAATATAAAACAGAAGGGACCCCAACTTCAACGGTTTCGGCTTCAGCTTCTTCCAAGCCTAAGCCCACGGGAATAAAGTCGCACGCGTTTTGTGTATTAATAGCAAACAATGCTGGTAAGGCTAGTTGTGGCGGAATGTTGCCTTTCCCAATTTCCACACCAATTAACGTACCAATTACTTGGCTGATTACTGCTCCAGGACCTAATAAAGGAGAAAGAAACGGCAGAGAACAAATAAAACCAATAATTGTTAACCCCACAATGTTTCCTGCCAATGGCGCCATGATATTGGCAAAAAATTCACCAATTCCTGAACCTTGAATCACACCAATTAATAAAGAAACAAATGCCATAAACGGAATCACTGTGTTGATCATCGTTTGTACGCCTTCACGGGCTGATTGGTTGAATGTCGCTACAACTTTTCCTGCACCCATACCAATTTTCGCAACAAAACTTTGTTGTTCCGCTTTTTGTTCAGTAATTTTTTTACTTGTATCATATTTAAATTCTGTTTTTTTCGAGGTGGGCTTTTCTGTATCAGCAGCAGCTTCTTCTGATGTCAATGTAATCTGTTTCGGGCCTACAGCGGAAACATAAATTGTCTCATTAATGTATTGTGCTAAGGGACCACTTTTGCCAGTTGGAACAACGTTAATAGTAGGAATTCCTTTTTTAGGATAAATTCCGCAACGAAGAGTGCCTCCACAATCAATAATGGCTAATGCGATTTCATCATCTGGAATCGATGTCTTAAAACCATTGACCGCTTCCATTCCTGTCAATTCTACGATTTTATCAACGATTGCGGGTTTCTCGCCGCCACCTGTAATATAAATAAATTTATGTTTTTCTTCTGTCGGTGTAATCACTAAGGGCCCACCATAACCGCCATTTCCTTTAACTACCTTAATACTATTGTACGTCATCTCACCTTGCTCCTTTCTAATCCACAGCAATCTCTACTGTTTTACTAAGGGTAATTCCTTGTTGTTTGCAAACATAGGCGGTAGTGAAATCGGTAACCCAACCGCCAATAAAATTCATTAATATCCCTACAAACATATAGCGAATCGCTAGGTCCATCGAATTTAGTCCTAACGTATCAATCCCTTGCGCAATCCCTAACCAAACGAACAATTCACCAGGATTAATATGAGGGAAAACCCCATTACTGGTATGACAAAATTGCGCTTGTGCAGCATAATAGCTAGGTTTATAGTATTCTGGTAAAAATCGTGCCATCGTAAAGGACATTGGATTGCCTAACATAAAAGCGGATAAAAAAGGCAGCACTAAATACCGCGTAACAGGATTTTTGGCAGAAAGTTTGGCTACTTTGGTTACTCTTTCTTCTCCTAGAAAAGCAATTAAAGTATTCATAGCTACCATTAACATCAAAACAACAGGTACGATGCCTGTCATCCAAGAAATAAATGTTTCTGCTCCTGTTTGGAAAAGGTGCATAAATCCTTCCGCAAATTTTGTAATATAAGACATTACTCGACACTTCCTTTCAATTTTGTTTGTACTTTATTTTTCCATAATTGCCATTGAATTTTGGCTCCATTAAGCGGCGTTAATGGTTGTGTTTCTTGATAATTGCCAAGCTCAACACGTAAGTAAATTTCTCGTGCATTTTCCATCGCTTGTTGGGTTAATTTATTTTCCTTTTGTACGAGTGGATGGTAATGATCCATATAATGAATATCCTCGTTCACGTACTGAGGTAAGGGATGAAATTTAGCTAAAACGGTGACACCTTGCATCTTTCTAGCGGCTAAGATTTTCCCTTGTGAATCCACAGCAAACAAGATAATCGTGCCTGCTTTTAACTTCCCTGCACGTCGACCAATCGCGACTTTCCCTAATTGTCGCAATTCTTGGTAGTTTTGATTAAAGTGTTTAATCTGTTTCATTCCCATAGCTATCTGAACGAAGTAAGCTGTTAAAAAAAGCGCTCCGAATACGTAGATAAAACTCATATGATAATCCCCTTCCTTTGCATCCACTCTTTAACCGCTAAAACATCTCGTTGCTTCCGTAACTCATTACGTAAACGTTCGTCTCCTGCGATTGTAAACAAGCGGTCATATAGTTGTAGTAACTCTGCTTCAACAGTGGCCGTCAGCTCTTCTGGAATACCCAACAGTAAAATAACATCAACTTTACCTTCTGGTGTAACCAGTGATTCTTCAAAAACCCCAATCGATAAAATAATCGTTGATAAGGCTTGGTTAATTGTATGGGGAAAGGCAATCCCCGATTCAAAAATAGTTGTTTGTTGATCTTCTCTAGTAAAAATTCGTTCGATAAATTGGGGATCTACTAATTTTTCTGCTTCTAAATCAGCAATCATTTTCTGGATATTCGCTCGGTAACCTTGAGTATTCTCTAATAATTGATAGGTCATATGAATATTTTGAGATTCCACGGAACGAATTTCTTTTGCTCTCTGCCACTCATTTCTGAGCCAAGTATCGTTAAATAAATTAGTTAAATGGATCATCGGTGTTTGTGGTCGAATATTTTTTAAGGGAATGGTTGTAAAAATAGCAAAATATTGATTCAATTCTCTTCTCTCTGCCTCTTCTTCAGAGAAATGGGCAATCTGGACGTCTGAACCCAAAACTTTTTCCAATTGCCGCTGAATGATCAAGGCCGTTCCATGACCTGTACTGCAGATTACAGCGATTTCTTTTTTGGCTCCCGCTTCATAGTTCCCTCTCAATGCTAGTTCAAAATACAAAGCGAGATACCCAAATTCAACCGTCGGCACACAACGATTCAACAAACGGCCCAATTCTTGCAAGCCAATCTTGGCTAATTCATAGGCCAAAGGATATTGTCGTTCAATTTCTCCATAAAATAAATCGTGACATTCCACATGAAAAACGAGTCGATTCATCACGTTTCTTAAATGATCTTTCATTTCTGAAAACAAGAAGTCCTCATCAAATTCAACAACAACTGAATGATGAATTTTTTTCATCATTTTTTGAAAATAGTCAGCTAAGAGTCCTTCATCAGCCAATAAAGAATTACGAATATGGTTTGTGTTGATGTTAAAAGGAAAGCTGATAAAGGAACGTTCCCATTGGCTTAACGTTACATTATAGGTTATTTCCAAGTGATACATCAGTTCTTCAATCTGCTCGTTATGACGAACATAATCAACATATTCTGGTGGTAGTTCCGTAATGAGTTTTCCAGCTAAAACACGCTGCAAAACAATTGAAACCACTCTTCGTAAAAGAAAACTATCTTGTTTCGCTAGTCTTGTTTCTTTGATTATTTTTTGTATCATTTGTTTGGTAGTTTCATGAAGAAACTGTTCTTCAAAATATTCTTGGACGTAATTCACATGAAGTAAGCGTAAATCAAACTCTTTTCCTTCTAAATGAATGCCACGGTTTGGCGTACCTACAACCGCAACCTGCCAAGGAGCAATCAGCTCTTTCATGCGCTTAATGTCTTTATTAACTGTGCCGCGACTAACGGCGAGTTCTTCGGATAAATCATAAGTTGAAATAAATTGATCTTCTTCTATTAATCGTTTGATAATGTAGGAAACACGCTTGCTTGAAGAATTAAAATCAGATTCCCTTTTTAGCCGTCCAGACAAAACCTCTTCAAAACCTTCAAAGTTATTGATTTCTAACTGAAAGAGATTTTCCTTCTGAATAATTTGGGCGATACCGATTAATTCATCATTCAATGTATCAATGTTTTTACGAACTGTTTGAGGACTTGCGGCTAATTTCTCTTGCAATTCCTGTAAGCTCATTCCTTTGTGATCAACTAGTAATTTTATTACTTGGTACCATCTATTTACTAGCGTCATTTAGTTTTCCCACCTCTATCCTCTTGTTTTACCTCCAGCTACGTTTGTGGTGATGCCTGTAATATAGCTTGAACGGTCTGATAAATAATAGCATACTAAGTCAGCGACTTCATGGAGTTTTCCGCTACGACCTAATGGAATCGTACTTGTTTTTGAATAACCTGCTCGCAATTGCTCAACAGAAATGTTTCGTGTATAAGCCAATGCTTCTTCGTATGCTAAAGTGCGCAAGCCCGTTTCTTCCATAATGCCTGGCGCAATCCCCACGACACGGACGTTTGATTTTCCTAACTCTTTAGCCCATGAACGTGTATAACTGCTGACCGCTGCTTTCGTTGCAGCGTAAGCACTTTGCCCTTCGGAGCCTTCTAATCCAGCTTCTGAAGACATATTAATAATGACACCTGCTTGTTTTTGTACAAGAATCCGGCCCACTGCTTGGCTCATTAGGTAGAGCCCTTTTTGATTGATGGCTACAATTTTGTCGAATACCTCATCCGATAATTCATAAGGCCCATGAGGATGATTTTTATCCACCAATAGACGCGGAATATTGATGCCGGCATTGTTTACTAGGCCATCTACGGTTCCAAATTTTTCCACCACTTGAGCGACACCTGCTTCTACTTCTGCTCGAGAAGTTACATCGACTTTCACAAAGAGTAAATGCTCATGTTGCGTTTCTGATGCTGAAATATCAAAATTAGCGACATAGACCTCTTGTGCTAACAAGCTTTCAACAATGCTGTGACCAATACCAGATGAGCCTCCTGTAACAATCACTACTTTTCCTTTAATTCCTAACCAATCTGTCATTTGTTCCACTCCTATAATTTGTTTGCGCTTTCAGTATAGGTCAGTTTGTGAAATTATTTAAGACAGTCTTTTTTTGTAGTTTAGAAAAAAGAGTAGACTAATTCAAAACAAAAAAGCAGTTGCTTCTTCACAATCAATCATCCGTGAAGAAGCAACTGCTTCAAATTTTTATTATCCTTGCACTTTCGCGATTTTTCCTTGTTCGATGTAGACCCAAATTGATCTATCAATAATTATCAAACTGAGTCATATAGAGACAAAAATTTCAAAAATGACCTGTTAAATGGTCATCGAATATCATTTAAAATCAATACGACGGAGTCAGACACGGAGTCAAAACAAGCCCGCTGAGAGTAAAAAGTATACAGTCCCATAGGTAAAGTGCCACAGGACTGTATATTTTTTTATTTGAGATTACCTGAAATGATTCCATTTACTTTTTATCTCATTTTTTCCTACTAGTTAGTATCAAATACTCTCCTATTTTCTCAATAAACTATTTTGGGTTACATGGTATCTGAAACAGCTAAAACCTTGTCATTACAGCAAAAAAATCACTTTATCTCCGTTTCATTTCAGATACATTTCACTTAAGCGGATTCCAAAAAAACAAAAGAAAAAGGAACCCCTAGTTAGCCTATGCTTTTTATTGGTTCCTCTCAAAACACGGTCATATAACAACGGGGTGGGGTAAATGAATGAAAAAGGTGGAGGAAACATTATTCAATAGCTGTCTTAAATATTTCGTTATAAAATGTGAACAAATAAAAGACATCTATCCCTATTTTTTCTACACTTCCACTTTACTACCATCTTTGAATCGTACAATTTTCTTAACTCTTCTCGTTTACCTCAATTCATTTTCAAGTGGAATCAGCTCATCATCTAACATTTTACGCCATGCTCGCTTCATTTCTTGCGGGTATTTAAATAGCTTCGCTTCTGGATGTTTGGCTTTATATCCTTCGTAATCCTTACTGTTGATAATTGCTTTCATATTAGGAATTGGATCTTCACCTGGTAGATATTGCAGATTAGAAGCATGTAATTCTTTCTCAGAAACAAACCACTCATTGGAAAAGGCATGAATCAAATCATCACTTGCTTGTGTAAAATAGCGACGTTTAATGACAAAGATATCTTCATTACTATCTAAAGTCCCCACATCAAATGCATTTAAAATTTGTCGGTAAACTTCTTTGACTCCTTCTGTTTTATTCAATTTAGCCAAAGCTTTTTCAATTTCTTCTCGTGCATCTGAACTATTTGCAGCATAAGTTCCTAGTAATTGATCAATATAAGTAGAATCAATATCATACAACTTAGTGGTATTTTCACTATAAAATTCGATCGTTGAAAAATCTTCTCCCTCTTTTTCTGATTGTTCCTCCATTAATGACCCCTTCACGGTCTCATATACACCAATTTGTTCTTCCAAAAGTTGAATTTGATTGTTCAAGGTTGGGGATTTTACCATACCATCATTATAGTCGTCATAAGTCACTAACGATTCATACGCACGATTCAATTCTTGGAATGCTTTGACATATTCGATACGAGTTTCAAGAGGAGTATGTTCATCAATGGATTCCATGAATGAAACCTCTTTTAACTTACGATATGCTTGCTTGAATCTTTTTTTGGATTCTTGGTAACTTGGATAAATCAAGCCCGATTCTTCTTTAGCTTCTGAATACAGTTTTGTCGCATCCTCGACATTCTTCTCCATTGTGGCTGGCTTACGAAACGTCACAATTAATCCTTTTGTCTTATCAGGATACGTACGATTCGTACGTGAAAAAGCTTGGATCAATCCTGCATACTCTAGATTACGATCCACAAATAGGGTTTGAATCGTAGGTGCGTCAAAACCTGTCAATAGACGATCCACTACGATCACTAAATCAATTTGTTTCCCAAATTGTTTGAATTCCGCTCTTTTTCGTGCCAAACGATTATTGATATCTCCGTTATAACGTTCAATGTCTGCTAATAACCAGGCAGTATCATAATACTGATTATATTCCTCAATAATTTTTTGCATTTCTTCTTGTTGGGCACTTGAATCTCGGCTATTTTCTTCTAATGAATAGGTAATAGCGATCCTTGGGAAATCAGGATCCTCCATCGTTCGTCCTTCACGAATGGGCTGATTGGGAAACTCTTTTGTTAACCAATCAGGCTCTTTCGTCATCTCTTTGATGGCCCGATAATACTTTTTGGCCATGTCAATGGAACTCATGGTTAAGATTGCAGATTTCGTTGGACGGCCATTTCGAAAATCAAATTTTGTATAGGCATTATCTAGACGGAACATTTTATGAATGACTTTTTGGATATGTTCATCTGCTTCAAAAACAGCAGGGTCTAAATAACTTTCTTTTTTGACAGGCTCCATTTGATCGATTATACGATTGATTTGTTCTGATGAATACTCTGCATATGTTTCTACTTCTTTTAATTTCCGATAGATTTTATTCTCTAATGAAGTCGGCTCCACGGTGTTTTCATGTTCTACTTGAAATCCTAAAACCGAGCCATCTTCTAATGCATTCTTGATGGTATAGGTGTGTAAGACATCTCCATACTGATCATGGGTTGTACGTGCCAATTGCCCTTTGGCTTGTTTCCGATTCTCAGGGAAAATCGGCGTACCTGTAAAGCCAAACCAAGTGGATTTCGGAAACATTTTTTTGATTTCTTCCATATTTTCAGCACTTAACGCTCGATGACACTCATCTACTACAAACACGATATGTCGTCCCATTAATTTTTGGAAGCGATTGGTTCCTTTTTTCTCTTCTTGTTTCTTTGCATATTTCAACGCCGCATCTAGTTTTTGACGGGTTGTAATGATTACAACATTTGCATTGGCATCTGCCAACAGAGTTTCACTTAACTCTTTGGCACTTCCTGTTCCCACGATCAAGCTATTCGCTTTGGCATTACCGGAAGAAATCCCAGTATTAAATTCGGAAGCAAATTTTGTAAATTCCGTTGTCGTTTGATTATCTAAATCTTTGCGGTCCACTAACATGATCGTTCGATCGATCCCCGATTTTCGTGCTAAAAGCTTAGTAGATACAAAACTAGTCAACGTCTTTCCTGAACCAGTCGCATGCCAAACATAACCTGATTGATGTTTATTTGCAGCAATAAACAATGTCGTTAGGAACAAAATTTTCTACCGCATCAGAAATTTTATTGAACTGATGCGTATTAACATAGTTTTTAAATGAACGTTGCTGTATCATTGATTTACTTCTCCCTGTTTTATTTCAAATATAGATTACCCACGAATCTCCGCTTCATCAGAAACCCGCTTAAATTTAATATCTGTATCAACTGCTTTAAAGTGTTTCTCACCAGCCAGAATCTTAGCCCGTTCATGAGGCCGTAACTGTTCAAAGCTTGTATCACCTTTCGTTTCAACGATGAAGTATAGGTGTTGCTCATCATCTTCTTCATACAGCAATGCCCAGTCTGGATTGTAAGGCCCAAGCGGTGTGCGAATCTTGAACCAATCTGGCAGCTTAATGTAGAACTTAACATTGTCATCCATTTCAGCCTTACGAGCAAAATCCTTTTCAATGCTTGAATCAGTTACAACATAGTCATAAACAGTCTTTTGTTTACTTTTATCAACTTTAACCGAATTCTCTTTTTCACCGAGGTAAGCATTCAAGGTTTCAGTGCTAAACAGCGTCTGTTCATATTCATCATTTGTACGAGTATATTCAATACCATCCACAATCAATTGATTCTTGATTGCGTTGATAATCTTCGCAGCCTGATTCATATATGACAATGGATTGTTCTTAAAACTATCCAGATTGTTGACTGACTGCAAAATTGCGACGATTGTCTTGCGAGTCAAACTTGTTTCATTTTGCAAGAAAGTAATGATATCTGGCAATTTGTACGCACCACTCGTTGTTGCACGAACACTGCTTTCGCTAGATTCATCAGCCTTCACACCGGCTTGACTCATCTCAACCATCCCCTTCTTGTAAAGGTAGGTCCCCTTGCGAGTCTGGATGGAATCAACTCCGTCAAATGATTCATTTCCTTTTGCAGCAAATTCGATTAATTTGTTTGAATCAAAATGAATCTTATAAGTCGTCTTGTATTTGATTTTGTTCCAAAGTTCTAAAAAGTCATCTGCTAAGGCTTCTTTTACAACCTTGACTTCGACTTTATCCTTGGCATCTTTGATATCAAGACTCTTAACTTTAGATTTAGCAACAACCAAGATCTGTGGCACAACATCAATAAATTCTTCCGGTACTTCAATTTCCTGATCAGTAATCGCTTGTTTCAACTTATCGGTTGCTCGCCCGGATGAATTAATAAATTCTTCCTGTTTGAGGTAGTTGAACAATTGCTCAGATTTTTCTTTGCCAAGAATTTCCATTTCTTCCGTAACTTCATCGTAATGCGTAATAATCGTCGCAAAGCTATCTTTATTAAATACACCAAAGATAACACCATCTTCTTCGTATTCTTTTTGAAGACCTTCAGCAAAATCCTTATAGCTTTCATTTGCCATAACAGTCAGCGTGTTAACAGCAAATCCAGGGACACGTTCACCATCTTCGTTAACCGCAATACGCAGGCCACGACCAATTTTCTGACGTTTGTTAATTGTATCCTTTGTTTCAATCAAAGTGGCAATCTGGAATACATTCGGGTTGTCCCAACCTTCCTTCAAAGCTGAATGAGAGAAAATGAAGCGAATTTTATTAGCCTTCGCTGTATGATGCTTCTCTTCATCATAGAAAGTCAGTAAGCCTTCCTTGTCCTTCATAATCATCTTGTAGGTAGATTCATCGGCCTGAGTATCACCCTTGGTATTTTTTAACTTACCTTTATTATCAGCTGAGAAATAACCATCATGAACTTCAGAAACCGGTACGTCAACATCGTTCAACTCTTTGTACTTAGACAAATGAATCAAGCGTTCATATTCTTCCTCAAAAACACGAGCGTAACGGCCAAGGCTTGGATTGCCTTCTTCGTCATAAACACGATAATTCTCAACCTTGTCCAAGAAGAATAAGCTCAACACCTTGATTCGTTGCCCCGATTGTTTGAACTTCAACTCCTTGTTCAAGTGTTCTGCAATCGTCTTAGAAATCTGAGCACGTTTTATTGCTTCATCTTCTAATGTAGCTGACTCAAGCGTGATTTTTTCAGGATTACCCGAGAAAGTAACTGATTCAAATCCAGGTGTAGCATCAATGTCTTGAATGAACCCAACTTCATCATACGCCTGAAGCTTGGTTTTACTAAACATATCGTCACCGGATTTAAAGTTCATAGTTATTTTATCAGCGTCATTACGTGTCTTTTTATAAACTTCAATCTTGGCACTGATACCGTTCTTACCAGTTTTTACGTCAATCAATTTCAAATGAGCACGGTTACCATCTTCGTCCATCTCGATGCCGGCTACCTCAATCTGCTTAACGAGTTGATTGTCGTAAGCATCAACCGCACCAAGTTGATAAATCTTCGGATAAGTATTATCTCGGTGAGTGGCTGAATAACGGAAGCCCGCTGACGGATCTAAACTCTTCAAAGCATCTTTAGCCAAGTCAGTATTATCAACAGACTGTGGTTCATCAATAATAACTATCGGCCGTGTTTCAGCAATCAGGTCAATTGGTCGTGCACCAGAAAGTTGGTCATTTTCACGGTTCATGACGTTTGTATCTTTGTTGAAAGATTGAATGGTCGTAACCATGATATCAATCGTATTTGCCGATGCAAATGAACGAACACGGTCAAGTTTGCTGCTATCAAACATGAATAAATCATAAACCACACCGTTGTATTGATTTTTGAAATAGTCTTTTGTAATCTCGAAGGATTTAAGTACCCCTTCCTTAATCGCAATACTTGGCACTACAATCACGAATTTCAAAAATCCGTATTGTTTGTTTAATTCAAGAATCGTTTTCAAGTAAACAAAAGTCTTACCAGTCCCTGTTTCCATCTCAATATTGAACTGCGGGAAAGCTTTGTTATTTCCAAACAGATTGTCACTTGGCACGATTCCATCCAGAATTTGAGTTTTGTTGACGTTCTTCAACATCTGTTCTTCATTAATAATCACACGGTTACCAACACCGATTCCATCCTCAGTGAACATCGAACCTTGTGAATAATCATCTGTAATCGTAAAATTTGATTCTTTAATTGTCTGACCTTCAAACACGCGCACCGCACTGTTAACGGCATCTGTTTGATAGTCGAGTGTATCAAATTGTATTTTCAAGAGTCTTTACCTCCTTTGCTTTAAATACTTAAAATGTCGTTGTACTGGATGCCACTTGCATTAAGCTGCTCGATAGTGTTTAACTTCTCACTATCATTGATGAATTTTTCATCCTGCAAAACAACCACCGAGTTTTCAGCTTCTTCGTCAGCAATTTGCTTCATAATATGTCCAGCCACTTCACTCGTAATCTTGTCTCCAAGCACTACAAACATCGCGCCAAATGCTATATCGTAAACGACCGCATCCCCGACTTTTATTTCGCTAATTGGGTAAGTCAGATCAAGACCTTGCTTCAGCATGATTTCGTAAACAACATCAATTGATTTTGAACCTTCCTCAAAATTGTTAGCGAGTAATTCAAACTGCTCATTCAAGTCTTTTGGTTTGGCATTCCATTTCTTGATATTTGACTTAGAAAGTTCAAAGACTTTGAAGCCAATATCAAGCTTGTCAGCAAGAAGTGGATTTTCTTCAACAATCTTGTCACCAGCGCGACGGATGCGTTCTTCGGCTATTTCTGGAATAGTTTTATACCCATCCTTAAAAGCAACATCTTTTTCTGAAAGTTGTTCTGGCAACTGCACCATAATAAATCAACGGTTTCCTCCATCTTCAACGTTCATTCTCATTACAGCTTCTGCCGTAGTTGCCGAACCACTGAAAAAGTCTAAGACAATCGAATCAGGATTAGAATACAACTCTACAATTCGTTTAATTAACGGAACTGGTTTAGGATATGAAAAGTATGCTTTGTCATCAAAGAGACGTTTCAAATATTGACTTGCACTTTGGGAGTGCCCAACATCTTCATATTTCCAAATTGTCATTGGCACAATAGTTTGTTTTACTTCCGATAAGAAGCGTTTAATCGATGGAACAGCGTCCCCATTTGGACCGAACCAGATTATCAGAAACATATTCATCAAAGCGTTCTCTAGAAAGCCTCCAGCTGTAGCCACTTGGTGGTGTTGTCTTTCTCCCCGATGGTGTAACAATTTCATAAATATTCTTTTCAATAGCTGGTCCAACAGATAAATCACTGGACTTCCAATCACCACGTGGGTCATTATCTGGATTCGAGTATCTATCATTTGCGTCATCTGAGCGTTTTAATCCATTAGACTCAATGATACTTGCATTTTTTCCATACACTAATATATAATCGTGACTTTCAGAAAAATTCTTCTTCAAATTGACTGGTGAATAAGCCCTTTCCCAGATTACTTGAGCTAAGAAATTCTTTTCACCAAAAATCTCATCTGCAATTTTCTTTAGGTTAGCCTGCTCCGCATCATCAATCGAAATGAAAATAACACCATCTTCGGTCAGTAGATTCCTTGCTAATTTAAGCCTTGGATACATCATATTTAACCAATCAGTGTGATATCGACCATTAGTTTCCGGATTAACAGAAAAATTATTGCCTTCACTATCAACTTGACCTGTTTGTTCTAAATAATTATCAAGGGAATCTTCAAAATTGTCCTTATATACAAAATCTTTGCCAGTATTGTAGGGCGGATCCACATATATAAGTTTTACTTTATCCGAATATGATTTTTGAAGAATCTTCAATACTTCCAAATTATCACCTTCGATATAAAGATTGTTAGTGTCATCAAATTTTTTAGATTTACTTGAATTAGGCTTTAAAGTCGCCACTGTAGGAGCTTGCGATAACTTTATTGACCTCTTTTTCCCATTCCAATTGAAGCTATATTTATCAATATTCGCATCCAACTTTCCGGTTAATATTTCCTTTAATTTATCGAAATCTACCATTTCACCTTCTGTAAAAACCTCAGGCAAAACGTTTTGTAATTTTTGAATCGTCGTGTTTCTTACATCATCAGAAAATTGATTAACTGGTCGTAACTTTTTACCTTCCATACCATTTTCTCCTTAATTTATCGTTCAAACAAATTATTGTATAAATCTTCAAAACTATCAACTGAATTTAAAAGATTAATTTTTGTTGTATGGTACTTTGTTTGCCCTTTACTCATCCATTTATTATAGTTACCTTTAGATATCATCTGTTGCTTATCGCAAGCCACAACTATATACAATTTGACCTTTTTAGACTTGACTAGTTCGATTGAATTTTTAGGAATTGCATCACTCAATTCATTTAGCTGTAATATTGGTCTAAAAAAGAAATCCGACATTTCTTTTGTTTTTTTACTTTCATGAGTGTAAGTGCCCAAAATATCGTACATTCTACAAAAATCAGAAATGCTAGTTTTATAAGACCATGAGTTTCGAACTTCACATTTCTTTTCTACGCTATTTTTAATGACCTTAATATCATATTCTTCCCCAGCCCTGTATTCAGAATCAGCTCGTTCTGCATCATAAATATGAATATTACTGGGTGTTTCGTTAAAAATTTGCACGAGAAATTTTGCTACTGCTAATTCTGCCAAACAACCTTAAAATTGTTTGTTTTTCTTTTCTTCTGGGGTTCGGCCCTCATCATACTGATTGTTATTATTTGTATATTTACTTTTTTCAGTTGCTATTGCCTCGACTAATGCAATATCAAAGTCCGAAGGAATAAACTCATAATAGTTTTTACTTAATTGGTCATCGTGCACTTTAACAAACTGTTCAGAAAGCAGATTATTATATAAATACTTTCTGTTTGACAAAAACCAATTATCATTTGTGTTAAAGCAATTTCCCATACTCTGTTATCCCCTCAAATTTAGTTATTAAATCGACAATATGTCGTTATAATCCACACCACCAGCGTTCAAAATTTCAATGGAATTCAACTTCTCACTGTCATTTGCAAAGCCGGTATCTTGAAGCACCACTGCCACGTTTTCAAGTTCTTCATCCTTGATGAACTCAACAATTTTCTTGGCAGCGTCACTTGTAATATTTTTACCCAAAACGATGAACAACGAACCAAACGCAATCTTATAGATATTGGCATCATCTTCAACAAACTTTTCAATTGGCAACGTCAACTCCAAGCCTTGCTTCAGCATGATTTCATAAACCAAATCATCTTCAGTTGAACCAGGTTCAAGATTGTCTTGGATTGTTCCAAGCATAGTGACCAAATCTTCAGGTTCAGTGTTCCACTTCTTGAGATTTGATTTTTCAAGTTCAAAGACTTTGAAACCGGGATCGAATGTATCCTCATTTACATTTTCACCCTTTGCTATTTTTTCACCAGCGAGTTTGATTCTTTCCTCAGCAATTTCTGTTAAAACGTGTGGCCTACCTAATTTATCAAGTACGTCTATTGCTGTTTCCAAGGTTTTAACTGCATCCTTTTGTGCCACCTTTAAAGCATCATCAAGATTTTCTGGAAGAGATACCAAAATATACTTCCTTAACTGTCCAGATGCCGTAGTTTCCATTACGGATTCGGCTGTACTTCCTGAGCCAGAGAAAAAGTCCATTATTATATCTTCATCTTCTGTATACCAATCAATGAATGTTTTCATCATTCCTACTGGTTTTGGAGAATCAAATGGTGAGTCTGGAACTCCAAATAATTCAGCTAACTTCGTAGAAACGGGACCTTGAGAACCCCAACGTTGAGTGGTTTGAGGTGATTCTGCTGAACGTCGTTTTACAACTTTTACCTTTCCCGCAGAGTTAAGATAAAATTCAACAATCTCTTGCCCCTTTGTATCAACCAATCCATCTCTATCCCCATAGAAGTACTGCTGCATTTGATTAATTTGTGTATATGCGGCCCGGATGGTTGCATCTTCTGTAGTTTTCCCATTTTCAGCTTTTAATATTCCTGAAACAACCTCAATAGATTCTACTCCATCAGTTTTTCCCACTATTTCTTTCCCATCAGGAGCATCAAATCTTGTCCCTTTTGGAAAAGTAAATTCTCCTAGAGAGTGACGTCCAGATGCCTTCTTCATTGCACCCGCTTCAAACAATTCATTGTTCTCTGAATTTGCATGTCCAATCTCATTTACATTTTTGGCATACACTACTACATACTCATGATAGACTTTAAAGCTTCCGGCTTGAGCGCTATGATTTTTATCCCAAATGAGCGTTGCAAGGTGATTCGTTTCGCCGAACAACTCATCCATAACATTCAGTAAATTTGAAACTTCATCGTCAGATATACTTATAAATATTAGCCCATCATCTGTAAGTAAATTCCTACCTAATTTCAACCTTGGGTAAATCATATTTAGCCAGTCAGTGTGGAATCTTCCGCTCGTTTCACTGTTATGAGAATACTTATGCCCATCAGAATCGACTTGACCAGTTTCCTCCAGATAGTTCTTAATCGTATCATGAAAATTATCTTGGTAGACAAAATCATGGCCTGTATTGTAGGGTGGATCCAAATATATGAGTTTCACTTTATTCGCATAAGATTTCTGCAAAATCTTCAACACCTCAAGATTATCTCCTTCGATATAAAGATTTTGCGTTTCATCCCAGTTCTTTGATTTTGCTTTATTTGGCTTCAGTGTTGCCACAGTAGGCTGCTGCGCCAGCTGCATCGCTTGCTTCTTACCGTTCCAAGTGAAGCTATAACGTTCTGGTGCCGTTTCAACTTCATCCCCAAGAATCAAGCGCAATTTATCAAAGTCGATTTTCTTCTCAGTTAGTACCTCAGGAAATAATTCCTTCAGTTTTTCAATATTTTGTTCAGTGATATCAAGAGAACTTGAAGGCACTTGAGTATTCTCATTTATCATAAACTCGATTTCCTTTCACGCTTTCACTTACTTATTAATCTTACTTGAAAGCTCCTCTTTTAACTTTTTCAATTTAATCTGCATATCAATTTTGCGATTTAACTGACGTTCCTTTTTAATTTGGCCACGCAAATCTTCAATCTGTTTCTTTAATGCATCAAGCTGGTCTTTTTCTTCACCAGTGATATTGCCAACTGCTTCACCATATTGTGACTTAGCCGTAGCTGTCGCAATCTCATCCCGAAGTCCATCATAAAAAGTTTTCAGATTCTGCCGTGGTAAATCAATCAGTGATATTTGCTGCAACACTTCTTCCAAGTTTTCATCTTGATAAACCGGGGATGGATACACATTCACCAACTTCAAAAAGCCTGTTGATAACTTCTCAAAGCGACCCGTGTAGATCGTAAAACTATCCGGTTCATCGGTGAGGATAACTAATGGATATGGAATCAGGTGTGCCAACATTTTATAGATTTTAGTCGAGTCACCTTTATCCTTGGTTTTCACATAAAGAAACTGGATTTCTCGGTAGAGTTCCTTGTCATCTTCGTACACAGCAATATGTGTATTGTCAGTTTTCAGACTGGCCAACATATAGATGCTTTGGACGGAATCTTGTAAGAATTGCTTGTCCGCCGCATTTTTCATATGTGGATAGATTTGCGTTTTTGGTAGATTTCGATTGATGATTGTAGCACTTGGAAATTTCCACCATTTGATTATGTCTTTCATTTCCAATTCGCTCACCTACCTAATAATCAAAAATGAAATTAACTCAACATCATCTAAATCATCCAATAGTTCAGTTTGGACGCTAGTACCACCAGGTGAAAACAATGAACCCATCCCTACTTCATCTTGCTTACCTCGAATTGCTTCAATCGCTTTACTCAAGATTTCAGAATAGCCACTCATGTCCTTACCACCATTCGTTTCCTCATAAAACTCATCTACAAGTGGTTGGTTGACCGTCTTTTTACCGACCGTCAGCTTTTTAAAGAAGTCAAACACTTGCTTGGCGTACATGTAGTTTATTTTGACTGTTCCATCCATTCGCATATAAACAACAATGTACGGCAAGATACTGTTTTCTTGTCCCAAGTCATTCGTCTGCTGCTTCAAGGTCAATATGACACCCGGTTCAGCTTCAGGGAAGTTGGTTGTATCCGTAATTGCATACATGCCTAGCGGCGCTTCATTCAACAACTTCTCATGCTCTTTCAAAGCATTCTGCAAATCTGCTTTGAAGTCATTGAAGGTCATGTCGGTAATGGAAATTGCCCCATTGACGTCTTCCAAATCAATGACTTGAGTTTGGAGTTGTTCCAACTGTTTCTTACGGTATTTCAAGTCGTTCATTTCTTTATTAGACTTGATATTCAACAAGTCATCTTCACCAGTTGCTGCCGTATTTAACATGACCATACGTCCCTTGACACGTTGTTCCAGATTCAGATAAGTATCCAAGTCCACATTTGGCCAGAAGTTTACTAGTTGAATCTGTTTATTACGTGAGCCAATACGGTCAATACGCCCGAAACGTTGAATGACACGTACTGGATTCCAGTGAATATCGTAGTTAATCAAGTAATCTGCATCCTGCAAGTTTTGCCCTTCAGAGATGGTATCCGTTGCAATCAACAAATCAATTTCTTTGGTTGCGTTCGGATTGATCTGGTCACGCCCTTTTGATATCGGTGAGAAGTTCGTCAAGATATCACTCATATCATTGACGGCCACACCTTTCATGGTTGTTTTGTTCGGTGTAGAACCACCCGTCACCAACGCAGAATTCAGACCATAAAGTCTTTTTACTTTGTCAGCTAAGTTCTCATAGAGATAGTTAGCCGTATCTGCAAAGGCAGTAAAGATGATTACTTTCTTGTTGTTGCCATTAATTGGATGCTCATACTTATGCTTGAGAATTTTCTCCAAGTCCATCAACTTATCATCTTTGTCCGGTGTTACTCGATGCGTGACGGTTTGCAATTCTTTCAACGTTTCAAGATCTTCATTAAGAGCTTGGGACCACTTCACCAAGTCCATATCACCAATCAATATTTTAGTTTTTGTCCCCACTGCCTGTTCGTCAAAGGCACTTTCCAAATCCTCATCATCAAAATCAGTGATACTTGGCATTTCCACGTTACCCGCTTGATGCTCTTTGATTTTTTCAAGGATACCTTCAATCCCGCCAACCATTCGGTCAAGGGTTAATCCAAACGAATAAATGGAACTTTCCAGTCGTTTGAACAAATTGGCACGAATCAATTTAGCCAAGGCTTGTTCACGGTCAACTTGCCTGAATGACGACTTCCCTTCTTTTACCTTGGTGTCATACAATTCTTCATAGCGCTTCCTTTTTGTTGAAAGCACATACTGGAGTGGTTGGTACATTGCCATGTTCAAGTAACCGATTGAATCATAAACATGCTGTAAGTCAGGGAACTGCCCTGATGCATCAATATTTGGTTTCACTGTCATTGGCTTCAAGCGTTCAGGGAAATCTCCCAATGAAGTCGTATCATAATATTTTTCAATGTGTTTCCGACTACGAGCAATCGTCAACATATCCAGTAACTTGAAATAATCCGGATTGACCTTATCAAGGAAGCTTTGCGTTGTCCGTTCATATTCATCCAGTTCCATCCATTGATTAAAAGCTTGTTGTGCTAAACGCAGTGTCGTGTCAATATCATCAACACCATACTTCGCTAACGCGTCCGTTTTGCCTTCAGTGATGAAACCAATCTGATTTTTCAAGTCATTCATTTGGTTGTTGATTGGTGTAGCTGAAAGCATCAATACTTTTGTCTTACGTCCCTTTTGAATGATATCTTCCATCAAGCGTTGATAACGTGTTTTGGTTTCACGATTGACGCTGGTATCGTTATTACGGAAGTTGTGGGATTCATCAATAACAACCAAATCAAAATCAGACCACAGAAAAGTATCCAGCTTGATTCCGTCACTTTCACCTTTATAACGGCTAAGGTCAGTGTGGTTCAAAACAGTGTAGTTAAAGTAGTCATCCACTAAAACATTTCTTACATCAGGTCGTGTATAAAGTGTCCAGTTATCCCGTAGTCGTTTTGGAGCGAGAACGAGCACTCGTTTACGTTGCAACTCAAAATATTTGATAACGGCCAAGGCTGAGAAAGTTTTACCTAACCCAACTGAATCAGCTAGAATCGCACCGTTGTATTTTTCAAGCTTACGAATTAAGCCCATCACACCATCTTTTTGAAATTGGTAAAGCTTATTCCAAATTACTGAATCCTTGAACCCAGAACCTTCTGGCGCAATATCTTGCTCATCCAATTCACTCAACTTTTCATGAAAAATATGGTAAAGCGATACAAAATAAATCCATTCAGGTGGATTTTCTTGATAAATGGTTCTGACTTTTTCAAGCACCTTGTCTGTTACTTCTTTTGACTTTTTAGGGTCATTCCAGACAGCGTCAAAGTCAGCTTTTAAACCAGCTAAGTGATTAGGTTCTCCAATAATTCCCGTCATTGAAGAAACGTTATTTGACTCTGTAAGTCCTAAGCCATCTGAAGTAAATTTGAACATTGAAGGAACTACCACATTACCTTCAATATCTGCTTCATTTTCAATCAGTAGTTCATCCAAAGCATTTTGATTTGGTCCCAGCTGATGAACCTTTACTTTTTCCTCAATCAACCTTGCCGTTTCACGAGCAATAAAAGCCGTGTTCATTTTATTTCTGAGCTTAATTTCATACTTATTTCCAGAAATATCTTCTTCACCTTGCGCAATTTCATACCGCTTTAAAAAACTAGTTTCTTCCTTCTCAAAGAAAGATTTCGTCAAAACCAAACGTAACTCCTTTGAACGCTTGATTTCCTTCTGTAATGCGTGAAAAGCAAAAATTGAAAATGCAGCCGTTTGAATACTGATTTTCGAATGTTTCGTCACCTTTTCACTTATTAAATTTTCTAGGGTGTTATCCCCCTTGTTATCAATTAATTTTAATTCCATGAGCGTCTCCCAAGGCTATAATTTTAATTCTTCTATCCTTTGCTATGTTACGCAGCCACCACTTCACAAATATCCCCGACATCACAATTCAGTGCGATGCAAATTTTAGCTAGTGTCTCAGTTGTCACTGTGCCACTATTATTTAATTTGTTGATGGTGTATTGACTAAGGTCAGCCAGTTCAGCTAAATCTTTCTTTGACATGTCTCGGTCAATTAATAACTTCCACAATTTTTTATAGCTCATCATCTTATCACCTATTTTCTCTACAATCTGATATGCCGATAATAAATATATTATATCACGATTAATATGATATTTTATACAAAAATATAGCGAACGCTTAATTATTTTACGATTGATTAGATTTTGATAAATATTTGTAGGAACGTAAATTTTAGGGGATGTTTAGGGGTGTCATAGGGTGTTAATTCGAAACCTAGGGGTGTTATATTTTTACCCCCTTGGAAATTATGCCTGTATCTCATTGATGAAATTCATCGTAAAATAAAAAAGCTTCTCAAGCCACAAGCTCAAGAACTCCCGTATTATCGTCTTTTCTAGCAGTTTGTATTTGTATCGATTGCGTGGTTTTAATATCAATGTAAATTAGCTTTACCTTTCCAGCATAATTGTCCAATAGTGAATGTAAAGCTAATAGATTATTGCCCTTAATTATCAAATTATCATTATCGATATCAAAGGCTGTATTCACATTTTCACCGTTAGGATCATAACGTTTCACTTTTTGGAATGCTTTATGGTCGAATAATTGATCTATTTCATCCTTTTCGATCACTTCATTAAGGAGTGCATCATCATAGCCATTCTCATCATCTTTCGTCATAGATGCGGTTAGCACACTATCCTTAAAAGGAAAATCTAATACTACATCTTGACTATCTTGAAGAAATTTTCCATTAGTCGTTAATCCAATACGATTTTCATATTTTGTATAGCTTGTACCCCAATAATCATTGTAAAGAATAGCTTCTTCTAGCTGTTCAATTTGAAATAATTTTTGCCCAGCAACCTCAATGAGGAAATGTTGTTTAATGTACTCTACCTCAAATAATTTACTAAGTAAGGCTTCATCATACCTGCGCAAATCATCGGATAATTTAGAACGATTTAATTCTTCACCCACAAAATACTTATCGCTAAATGAAGTAAGAATTTTTTTCAATTCATCAAATATTCTTGGTTCAATTTTCCCCATACTATTACCTTCTTTCAAACGAAAATTTTTATCGCCCTACTAATTTAGGTAACCATCATAATTTAATTTTAATAAGCGTTAATTAATATCTTTTGTAAGTATAATGTTGTTGTTTTAAGTACTAATTAATTTTGGAGTATTGGCAAAAGTGTTCAGATAATAGCTACTTTTTATGAACATTACTCATAGTTATGATATGTAAAATTCTCCGGCTTTCTTCCCTGCTTCTGAAGCAAATTGACTGATCAGAAATTCATACGCATCCCCAATCACGTCCCCATCGTGACCTAAAACTTCCACATCATTCAATTTCTTAATGACTTCGGTAATCGTCACATTTCGTTGTTGCTCATCTGTCCCTAGTTTTTTTGATTGGAGATCCACATCATCAAATAACCCATTAAATTGATTGTAGGTAGATGCCAATTGCACAAAGGCTTTATTTAGATCATTCAATTGAAACGTTGCTTGTTTTGCTTGATCTGCTAATACATTGAAAAGATACTCTGGCGCAATCGCATACCCCAAAATATCAACGATTGTTGCAATCAGATCTTCTTTTGATTCTTCATCTGAAAGTAATTCGCGATACAACATCGTTTGTTTGCTTACTGTGTCATATTCCTCTAAGGATTCATCTGCTAAAAGAACCACTTGTTCCAACAAACGATCGGATAAATATTTATAGAAAATCAGCCCCAATAAATAATTTTTATATTCTGACGCATCCATTTTGCTACGGAGATTATCTGCCGCACTAAATAATTTTTGATTTAATTCTGCACCCAAAAAGATACACTCCTATCTCTTATTTAAAGTTGCTATATACCCTCTTATTTTAGCATACTCAGTTTTAGAAAAAGAAAAAAACTTATTCTTGCTAATAAACCACGTGAGAGGAGTCTAACGTTGCTTGACATAACTTAGACTAGATCGTTAACTTATTTTTTATATTTCTACATAGTTATCTTTAGAACGATTTCAGATACATATGAAACAATTACATATGATTTTTTCATAAAAAAACAGTACTGTCTAGTAGTATAAAATATACAAATTTCTTAAAAATTTTTTCACTAAAATCACTACCTGAAACAGTCTAAAACACTTATATATCAACGTTTAATGAAACTATCTCCGTTTCATTTCAGATACAAATAAATATAGTCGGGCTCCAAATCCGAAAAAAAAATACCCCCAGTAGCTTATCCTAAGCTACTGGAGATGTATAAGTACGGTCATATAACAACGGGGTAGGGTAAATGAATGAAAAAGATGGAAGAATCATTATTCAATAACTTTTTTAAATACTTCGTTGTAATCAGTTACCTGTCCGTTCTTAAATACCACAGAATAATCTTTTTTCCCATTTTCAAGTAACCGAAGTGGAATATCTTTACCAACTTTCTCTGTCACTGCATTACTGATACCTGTTAGATTAGCTAATAAATCTGATAAGGATTGAGCATCTGTAGAAATCTCTGTATCAGTATTTATCGTGATTCCTTTATCTTCATTTACAAGTTTCCAAGTAGGTGGTATAGCTGTGTATGTTTCTACAAATGAATTAAGTTTTTCATTAAGTGGCTTCTCTTTTATATTTCCATCTAAAAACTCTATATATATGGCTTGAGCCATACTAAAACAAAGCTGACCTTGTTCCAATAATTTTACATCGTTAGTTAGTAAAGCTGTGTTCACTTTATCTATCGCTTCAAGAAGAGTATCTTTGGTGTCCCTAACAGCTTTAGGCGTGCCTTCTGGAATTTCCCTACTTGATACCTCGTCCATTTTATCTTCCATAAAACCCTTAAAATCATATCTTTCTGCCAACCCCATAGAAGTTTTTGAGAAAGTTTTCATTTCTGAGTCTATTTCTTCAATAATATTTAACATGTCTGATACATATTGTTTAGGCTGATTCGTTTTTAATCTATATGTGGTAAATATCTCAATTCCTCCAATTATCAATAAAATTGCCAAACAAATCCATAATAATTTTTTCTTTTTCATTTTTCCTCCTATACACTGCTGTTATAACAGTGACTAATGTAAAGATTTTCCCAGTAATCATCAGACTATTATTTACAGGGAATCAAAAAAACTCCTTAGTAAGCTTACACCTTTAGGAGTTCCTGTTTGGACGGTATGCATAATACATTTAAATCAATTTAACATTAACACCTCAGTATATGGTATCTCTACATATACACGGTCTTTTTTTGGATAGTACTCGACATTTATATTGATAGCACTTCCATTGTCTAACGTAGCTTTAGCCCGGTACGTGTTATCACCATTATCATGAGTGATCGTCACATCATCACATGACCGATTTAAGTTATACTGTTCTTGTAAAATCTGAGTTACCAATGGTTCAGATGACTTCTCTAGTCCAGATGAACCCGTCATTCTTGAAAAAATTATACCTATAATAGCCAATACAACGATACCTATAACGACAAACTTCTTGTTCATATTTACTTTATTCAACTTTTTATCTCCTATCTCCAAAATAATTTGCTCTTATCCCTCTTATCAGTACATTGACATCCCTAAAAGTACACCAAAGATTGCTCCAGCTACCCCTGCTATCATCAAAATCGTACCCATTTTCTCATCTTTTTCTCGATATAAGTAGCCCATAATAACAGCAACAGCACCAAATACAACAGGAATAAATGCTAACGATACTACCATAGAAATCCAACCAATAATCAAATACAGCTTCCCTGTCTCTTGTCCATGTACGATTTGTTCCTTCATTTCATTAAGTGCCTGCTCAGTACTTTTCTTTACTGCGTCTGCTCCGGTTGTCTCATCTGTTTCTTGTAGTGCTCCGCAAAACTGACAATACTTACTTTCATCTGTTATTTCTTTACCACATTTTCTACAATACATGTCTTCTCCTCCTAAAATCATTCAATTGCTTATTAGCTAACTGTTTACTTTATTAAACACATCAGAAAACAGCTCGTTTATTGGTACACTTAATATTTCAGAAAGCGTTTTCATTTGATAGGGTTCGTAGTTTGTCAATAGAATCGCAAAAAAAATTTTTAACTTTTTTTCAATTCATTAAAATGCTAGCTTATAACTTTTTAGCTATTTTTTTACATGACAAAATAGAGGTACCCAATTCTATTTTTAAAAATTGGAGTAACTCTTTATTCAATATTCAATTTTTATTCTCAAGCACTCGATTGATAATATTCAAGTGCTGTTTTAAAGCCTAACACTTTTCTAGGACGTGTATTAATTAGATACACATAATGATCTAATTCTTCTTGTGTAACTGTTTGAATATCTTTTCCTTTTGGAATGTATTCTCTTAACAAACCATTCGTATTCTCATTCGTTCCACGTTGCCAAGAACAATACGGATCTGCAAAATATACTGGAACACGCAATTTTTCTTCTAATTCTTCATAATTAGAAAATTCTTTCCCATTATCCGCTGTAATCGAATAAACAATTTCGTTTTCCAATAAAGAAAGCAACGCTTTTGTTACAGTTTGTGCTTTTCTATTTGGTTCGACTTTAGCCAATAATTTACGAGAACAACGATCAACAACAGTAACCAAAACCGACGTTGTGCCTTTAGGACCTACAACTGTATCAATTTCCCAATCACCGATACGCTCTCGATTATTGGCTACTTCTGGTCGTTCATGAATACTTTTTCCACCCTTCATTCGGTTTACATCAAATCGTCGCTTATAAGGTTTTCCTTTTCTTCGCAACAATTCTACTGACCCAACTTTTCCTTCACGAATATAACGATAAATTGTTTTTACAGAAACAAAATTAGAATCAAATTGTCGATAAAATGCCCAAATCATGACAGGTGACCAGCCAATGGCTAGTTTTGATTCAATTTTCCATTTTATTTCTTGCGTAAATTTTAAACGATTCTTACAAGCTGCACGACGTGAATTTGCCAATGCTTGTGCATAAGCTGGTTCATACGTTCCATCTGGTTTACTATTTCGTTTAATTTCTCTAGAAATTGTCGGAGTAGAGCGCCCAATTAGTTCTCCAATTTTAGAAAGAGTTAGTCCTTGTCTACGATACATTGCAATACAATTCCTTTCTAAATCAGTTAACTGATCATATTTGCTCATACTCGTTCCCCCTCCTTTACTTTTCAAATTTTAATACCACAGCACACTAAAATATGCTATAATCATACTACAGCGGTTATTATTTTTAAAGAGTAAAAGGAGGTTCTTTCATGGAAAAAGGGATTGCAGATATTGCCAAAATCAAACAAGTTTTAAAACAAGCCTCAATAAAAGATTTAGCAGAAGGAACAGGTTTAGCAAGAAATACTATTGCAAGTCTAAAATCAGGAGCTCGAAAAGTAGAAAAACTCAATCTTGTTGCTGCAATTAAATTAACTGAATATGCTGATCAAGTATACAAACCAATTATTGAAATTTGGGGACAAGAAGAGAAAAATAACTAAAAGAAAGGACTAAGCTATGAAACAACAAGATTATGAATTCATTGAAGAAGATTACTCAGTTTGCCAAAATCCTGACAATGAACTTGCTGGTTTTGGTATAAATATCTCGTTAATTGCAAAGAAAACAAAATGTAGCTATAGCCTCCAAAAAAACAAGATACAATTAACTAGAAAAGAAAGGCGAAAATTAGATCAAATCATACAGAATTGGCAAAAAGAAATAGATAAAAATCCTCATTCCAACTTATGTCATTTATCCACTCAATTAAAAAAATTAGAAAAAATATTAACAGATACTTATCCAGTATCAAGCGAGATCATACTCTACACAATCGAACTTGAAGGAAGCTATTATTCCTACTTTGATGAAGAAATATCTGACACTTACTGGCCTACCATATCTAAATCTTTTCCCTAATAAAGAAAGGTCTCTATTTCCAATGAATATATTTTGGAATAAAGACCTTCTTTATTAATATATTATTACTTACATAGCGAAACAGTACCAACATCATTCAATAGTCTTATCCGCTGTAAGCAACCCCAAAAACTTTTGATACTTCATTTCGAAAAAATTTCTAGTAGAAAAATCATTTCCTGTTACGTTCGCAATATGATAATAGTATTTTTTCTTAGCTTCTATTGTCAATAAATATCCAGAATCCAGCCCTAAAGCAGAATAGTCTTTTATCTCAAAACGCTTAATTTCAGTCTTAGGAATATGAATAATCTTTTGGGTATACTCTTCCTCTTTTAATCTTACTGAAGAAATACCACTACCTATCTTTTTTACGAATATTTCATTTGGTGTACAGACTAGTAAAACAATATTCGTAATTAGGCCTTGCACTAAAGGACTAAAAGGAAGACTGTTTAAAACAGGGTGTGCATAACTATAACATGTAAAGTAGTTATTTTGAGGTTTAACTTTTAAAAACTTTAAAAATAATCTTATTTGTTCTTCTAAACAATCATCTATACTCACATAATCACTCCACTAATTAATTCCCCCAACAAGAAATAGCATTAATAGCTATACCAGCTGCAATAGTTGCAGCATTGAATTTTGCAAATTGTGCAGGAGTTAAACTTCTTTTTGCTACATCTAAAAGTATTTTAACAGCATAATCATAATTTTTCCCTTGCAACGCATTAATTAAAGTTTGCATTAGATTTTCACGATTAAGTATATCCCAAACAACACCACCAAATGGTAATGAGTTCATAACAACACATGCAGCATACTTTTGAAGATCACGTTTTTGACGCTTTCCTGTTGGCTGCACAAAATTTTCTAAAATAAATTTCCCTGCTATACCTTCAGAACCATCTAATTCAGCTTTTTTTTTGTATAGCTTCTAAATCAGTAACTATATATTGATGTGTTTCTGTATCAACATAACCAGCTTCTTCTAAATAGAATTTCAAACTCTCTACTGCTTGTTGTCTTTGAATTTCTATATCAGGAATCTCATTCACTTTTTCAGCAGCATAAACACTGGTTCCGGCACCGACTAACGTACTTAATCCCATTAACATTACACCTAATAATGAAAAAAATTTAAAAAAACGACTCATTTTTATCCCTCCTGAAAAGTATTATTGTTTATCAATTTTTATCCTTTTAAGCTGTTCGATAAGACGTTTTTTTCCGTTTTTGTTTTATCCTTTCTGTCCTATAACAACTTTTTTCAAGTAAAGAATGACATACTTCTTCTTAAAAAAACAGTCTGTTTTTTCTATTTTTTCGGTGTATAATAAATATGAGTGTTCATTTTTTATTCTTATGCATATTCTAAAATAAAAAAAGAACATTCATAAAATTATATCATTTAGAAGTTTATGGTTCGTTATTTTTATATTATGACAATATCCTTACCATAAGTATTGAGCAATAATATATAGATATTGATCTCTCATCCATTGAATTATAAAAGAAGGAGAAATAATTATGAAAAAATCTTTTTATTTCCAATTAATTAGAATTTTTGTTTATCTCATTTATCTAACTAACACAAAATACCACTTTATTAAAGATATCCTATTTACAGAATTTCTTTTTGTTATTACACTTTCTTGTTTCCTTATAGATACAATAAGTACCATCTATTATATAAAAAACAAGTATAAATAATTTCTTTTTTAATAAATTATTTATACTCTATTAAATTTACAAAAAATGTATACTCTTATACTTTTTATTAAACTTAATTATCTCAATATCACCACAAGTTAGCAAAAATGCTGCAGGTACTGCAACATCTAAAATTTTTCCTTCAAGAGAAGCAGCTAAATTCGTTGTTTCTTCTCCAAAAAACAAATATTGCTCCAATTGAATTATATCTTATGTGACATTATGAATACGACCATTTTTTCCAAAATCTTTTAATAAAGAAATATCTGACACTTATTAACCTATCATATCTAAATCTTTTCATTAATAAATACGATCCTATTTCAAATATATTTATTAGAAATAGAGACTTTCTTTATTCCAATTCTACAATAGCTTTACTTATTTTTTAACTTATCAATACAGCTACAATTGAAGCAATGAATGTTATTGCAATACAATCACCAATGTTTGCTAAAAATTGGTGATTTTTTATGCTATACCCAATTAATGTTGATAAAAAAACACTAATAAACGAATAAATAAATATAACAATTTTTTAGAATTCTAAAAACCACATGTACCACCTCAAAAATCAAAGAAGCGACATCATAAGCAAATAATAAACCTTCAGATACACAATCATTTTATAATTTGCATAACAACTATTTTTTCAACAATATTTTACCTGTTAGAAATATCAATATTAAAATATTTATCTAAGTAATACCAAAGTGCTTCAAATAATCCTAAAGTTATAGCGAATAGAACAATACAGCCAAATGTAAAAATCATAGCAGACTTCCATTTTTTAGATAATAGAAAACATAGTTCTGCCAATACATATAAAAAGAAAATTGAAACTCACTAATTTAATACCAAATGATTCTAAAACTAGGCCAGAAAATGGAATAACAACAAAAATAAATCCCCAAATAGCTAGTCTAACTATCATCAGTATCTCACTATTTTTACAATCACTGATCATAAAACACTCCTATAAGTTAAAAATGGTGTCAATGTAGAAATTCATTGTTTTAACAAGGCTGTTTCTCGAGATATGTAGTATCAAAAGTTTGTTAGAAAGTAAACTTCTCTCAATTTACGTATAAATTAAAAGTTAACTAACTCATTTAAATTGAGTTTTTTTCAAATCAAGATATACTTTTTTTATTCTAATAGCTCTTTACTTAGAAAAAGAATTAATAAAACTTTGATACTATTTTCACACAATAATTTTAACTTGTATTTTTACTGAATATTATTATAATTAAAAATGAACGATCATTTTCTGTTCAAATAATATATAGAAAGGATAATTTTAATGGTTGGAAAAAACAATAAAAAGTTATTAGAACTAAAAAGCAATCCAATTATCAAAAAGTGGAGAATTAGTCGACTGAAAACAGGAGTTGCATCAATCGTAATATTTAGTGGGGTATTATTAAGTTCTACTATTTTTATCCCTTTACATACTGTTTCAGCAGAAGAAACAGTAACTACTACTTATTATGATCAATCTAAAAATGTTAGCGATCAACTAACAAATACTAGTATTTCAATATCTAATCATAATAAAGAGAAAATTATATTTCCACACAATGCAGAATCGCTAACTTCAAATTATGCATTCAAAGTCCCTGACTCAGTTAATCCAAAAGATTATTTTTATATTGATTTGAGTAAAAATGGTAATTTTTATGGAATTACAGATGCTAACTCTGTCACAATGCCCAATCTCTTAGCTCCAGATAACTCAATTATAGCAACTGGAAAATACGATATTGATACTAATCGTATTCGATACGAATTTACGGATTATGTAGCAGAGCATGATAACGTTAGCGGAAAAATTTCTTTACCGATCTTTATTGATCCAGAAGTAGTAACTAATACTTCTTATCAAACTATTACTGCGAGTATAGGCAATAGTAAACAAGATTTGACTCTATTAGTGGATTATTCTAAAAATGTAGGACCTCAATATAATGCTAATGGTGCTGGTAATATATTTAATGTAGACTTGAATAATCATAATTTTTCTCATACTATCTATGTCAATTCTTTAAAACAGACGTTAGGAAATAAAAGTATTGAAATTAGAAATCAAAGAAAAGAAGAAAATGGATATAATTCTGAAATTATCTATGATAAGACAAATACTAAAATAAAAGTTTATAAAGTAAGAGCAAACGGAAGTCTAACCGATAGCTTTTCTATTGCTACAAATGATTCACTAGAAGATGTGACTAATCAATGCTATATTGATTTTTACGATAATAAAATTAATATTAATTTTCCAAGTAACATAGATAACGAAACTTATGTCGTTCAATATACTTCTCCTTATACAGATAAAAAAGATATTGCTACTAGAGTAGTTATGTATGGTTACTCTCCATATCAATTAGGCAATACTAGCTGGTATTGGGATAATTATGTAAAATTAACAAAGGGGAATGCAAGTGGTGATGGTAGTGTAGTATCACCTGATCCAGAAACTCCAGTAACGCCGGAAGATCCTGACCCAGA
>OKWA01000266.1_pt1 | contig 33779 bp, 35 predicted proteins | sample 1606861 | NCBI WGS metagenome assembly OKWA01 (sample SAMN03281007, study PRJEB24777) | human gut metagenome | isolation source: fecal sample PR166 from 1 month old female Malay infant, vaginally... | reverse complement strand
GTTGCCGATCAGACGCATGAGTTCGATCAGCTCAGTCATTTTGGCAGTATAGTCATCGACCATGGCGGCCTCCTTGACACCATTGTGCCCCATAATCCGCCGCCCGCTCGCCTCCAGCCCCGCCGGTTCACCCCAATTCATCCAGAATTCATGGGTTACTGGTCAAAGTACGAATGATTGCCGAGAGGCTGTCGTATATGCGCAATAGCGGCTGCAAACTGTGTTGCGCCAGAGCGTTCAAGTCTTTTAGCAAAGTCGGGAATGTTTATCGGTGGCCGATGTCGAGAATCGATAAGCTCACGTATGGCGCTAGCTGTGGCTTCCGGATTTCGTCTAAGTAATACACAGAGCAAATCATCCGGCGTGATGACCTGAATGGAGAAAGAGTCAAGCAGTTTCTGGGGAAAATCCTTGATATTGCGCGTGGCCAGTGCGTCTGCTTGTCCCTGTGCCGCAGCCGCAAGTACGTGACGATCATCCGGGTCAGGCAGATCGAATTGGCTCCATTCCGATTCCTCAACATGTATGGAGGATTCGGGGAATGCCTGGTCCATCATTATCAGTCTTTTTCGGAAGGCTTGTTGTGCGGCGTCAGGCAGTGTTCGGGAGGCGGCTTCCTGTGCTTCTTGTAATACGTTAGGCGACCACAGGGGAAGAAAAAGGTCATGCTCGGCCAAGGTGAGCAGAACATCGGTCAAGGTGATGGAATAGATGACATTGGCATCAAGAAACACCGACAGCATCGGCCCGTACTCTCCTTACCTCCGATACCGCATGCATGGCTTCCTGCGGGGTCGGCTCGGGCAGGTCGTACAATTCGGCGTCTTCCCCGACGCCGATCATTTGGCTCAGGGCGCAATCCTTGGTGTGTTTCGAGGCTCGCTTGTATTCAAGCAGGTCTTCCAGCCGGATGCGACGGTGATTGGACGGACGTGAAAAAGGAATAAGTCCTTTATCAAGCAGTCTTATCAGTGTTTGCCGCGAAATGCCGAGCATTGCCGCCGCCTGTTCGGTAGTCAGATCTTGTTCGGTGGCACTGATCATTACACTTTTGCCTTCGGCGAGAAGGATGGCCGTCTGCCTGACGGCGTCGCAAAGCTGCGAAGGTAGGGGAGTCTCCACGCCGCTGGCATCTTTGATGAAGATCCGCTCATCAAGAAATCGTGCGGTGAATGCCTCCAATGTCGTCATGTCGTCAATGTTGATGGATGGAAGGATTGTTCGTGGAATGGTGAGTTTGTCGGATTCTGCCATGGTGACCTCCTTTTTATCTATCACAGTATAAAACGTCCAAAGCGACCAAAACACCTAAAACGTTCAAATTATGCGAATTGACGATGGTTATCGAGTTTTCGAATATGGGTTGCTACTGGCCGCTAACGAGGTCGAGGAGGGCGGACTATGTTGGGTGGCGTGGGAATCTTGCGTGTGATTTGATGCTGCCGTTGCTCCGATTGAGGGTATGTGGGCCAAGGGCCGGGTGAAGTTGGCGTCCGAGCCGAAGGGCAAACGGTTCGGTTTGTTCGATGCCAAGGGTCGCGTGGTGGATATCAAGGCGCCGATCGGCCCCGATTGGAAAGGCGCGAACGGCGTGAAGCCGATTCTTGCCGTCATGGTCGGCGATTCATTGGTGGCCGGATGTGGCGTGGACGACCAGTCGAAAGGCATTATGCCGCTGCTTGCCGCGCGCGTCGCAAGCGTACCGGTCGGCCGGTGGCCTGGCGTACGGTCGGCAAGCTCGGCGCGACCGCTCGACGTGTGCGCTACCGGATGATCGGCGATATCAATGACCGGCCGGATGTGCTGATCGTGTGCGTGGGCGGCAACGACATGCTCGCCGGCCGTTCGGTGCGCGAATGGGCCGCAGGCCTCGCGCCGGTGCTGGACGCGGCCAAGAACAAGGCCGGCAAGGTGATGCTGTTCAGCTCCGGGCAGCCGCATCGCAGCCCGGTCCTGCCGCGCGCTGCGCCGCGACATCGAACGCCGCATCAGCGCGCAGACCGCCATGAGCCGGCGGACTGTGCGAGACGCGCGACATCGCCTTCCTCGACCTGACCCATACCGATAAGGTCGACCCGAAGCGATTCTGGGCCGTTGACGGCTTCCACCCCGGCACCTTCGGCTACGTGGTCATGGCCGACGCCATCATGCGTCTGCTGTTTGACGGCGCCAAGGAATGATGAGAATACCGGGTCATGCGATGAATCGCAAATAGGTGCGGTCATCGAACGAATCGTTGCCCGGCGTAAAACCTTTGGTGGACTGATATTCGCTGATGAGTTCCGGGTCCTCGCGTTTGAGCCGGCGCAGCTCCCGTTCGGATTGCGCGAGCGATGGCCGAAGCAGGGGATAGCCGTCCGACGCAAGTACCACTTCATCGCCCGGATTGATATTCACGGTGCGAATCGGATACGTCGGATCAGTGAACCCGTCGAACACGAAATACCCGTACGGACCACGCTTGTTGGCGAACTGCGATTGCAGGCGTAGAAACGGCAGAATCATCGCGCGAGCCGGGTCTGTAGCGGCAGCGGCAGGCGATTGGTGCTCGCCCTTGCTCCGCAACGCCAGCGCAGTGAACGCGCGCAACTCGCCAAGCAGCTCATCGACATGTTTGACGGTCGGGATCTGCTCGCCATTGACCATGATCTGGCAGTCGCCGAACAGCCAGGCCTCATGGCAGTCGGCGCTATACACCACTGCATTGGCCTGCAGTCGCTCCACGGGTTCATCGGTGAAAACGGCGGTGTCCGCACCGTGCTCGCTGTGGGCTTGCCGGAATCGCCCGTCGATCGCTTGTTGTGTTTGCCGCATATCCGCGTCGGCCGGCAATCCGGCAATGACCTCTAGCGCCAGATCCTTGGCCATCACGCCACCACTCGGCTGCCACAGATGGCGCACGCTTTTGCTGGTCGCTCCATCCACCACCGCTGCGAAATCGTCGGTGATGATCAGCCCGTCCTCGTTCAGCGACTGATCGGTCCGCTTACCTTGGCAGTGCTGTTCGATGATTCGCATAGTGGCCTCCTCTGATTCTCACTGTAGACCGGTTTACAAACCATCGAAATGGTGGGTATGCTGTTGCGGCGGATATGTTGGGGTTTGCTCGTGGGGGATTGGTATGCGCGGATTGTCGGTATTGAGCAGGGCGTTGCGATGGGCGTTGGTGGGTATGACGTTTTCGATGCTGTCCAACGCGATTTTCGAGGGGTCGGTGATTCCTTCGATTCTGATCGTCGAACTGCCGGCATGGGTGATCGCGTTCCGCAAGACGTTCAATCTGGTCATCGACTTCGCTTCTCCGATATCCGCATGGATCGTGCAGCGGTTCGGCTCGTTCTGTTCGCTTGCGACCACGGAGGGCGTGGAAGGCGTACTGTGCTTGGCGGTCGCGCTGGTGCCCAACGGTTGGACGTATTGGAAGTGGCTGCTGCTGGCCCTGTCATGCCTGCTGCTGATGACCGGGCAGGTCATCGACGTGGCCTCCGAAGTGTTCGAGGTGGATGCGGCCGGCGACGACGATGACATGCTCGTCAAGTACAGCGGCTACGTCGCCGTGATTGCCAGCGTGGGCGGTACGTTGCTGGGCCAGGTTGCCGGATCGGCCTTGGACAACGCCTCCATCATGGCCATGCTGCTCACCTCGTCGGCACTGTCATTTGCCTGCGCGCTGACGCGATTCCGCACCCGCGAGTTCATGCCGGGATTCGGCAACGATGGTGCGGGCGGCGATGACGGCGACGGCTCCGCCGACGAATCCACGGCGGCCGACACGTCACACGCGCCGCAGCGCACTCCGGTCACCCGCTTGACCCGGGTCAGACTGCTGATCGCATCGCTGCTGCTTGCGCTGATTCCGTCGCTGTGGGCAAGCTATGCGTTGCTGGGCATCGGCTCCCGGTACGGCAGCGATATGCTGACCGTGGTCTACGCATTCGGCGGCGTGGGCAGCATCATCGGATCGTTTGTCTACATGCGGCTCTCCGCAAAACTCGGCATGCGCGCCGTGTCCGCCATCGGGGCAATCGCCACGGCGATTTCCCTTGCCGCCGTACTGGTTCCCGAGTTTGCCGCGGTGTGCGTCGGATGGCTCATCAACAACCTCGGCTATGGCCTGCTGGCGCATGGCGTGATCGTATCGCGACAACTGCTGCTGAGCGGTGGTGACCTGGCCAAATTCAGCGGCCGTGCCAGGTTCGCGTATGCGATCGGCGGTGCCGTCGGCACGTGGGGCGGCTGGCTCGGCTCCGCCCACTGGCAGATACTCGCCGTCGTTGCCCTGGTACTGTGCGCCGGATTCATCCCGTTGCTCAAGGCCATGCCTGGCCCGGTACGGTACTGAGGTGACGGATGGGGCCGGCTGGCATCTCGTGCGCCGGGCGTTTTTCGGCAGATTTTGCCGTGCTGATGTACGCAGGTGTTGACGTTCGGCGAGGTTCCCAGCCACATTGCTGTGTGATTGATGCCGCTCGATAGGCATATCAGGCCGGACACACCACGGCGATGCCGAATGGGCGACGGGCCGACGACCCGCATCATCGCAGCAACCGGGTTCTGCCATCCTTGACGAGCAGGGCCTGCCGGTTGGTAAGAGGCTTGAGACTGAGATTAGCGCCATACCGGTCGAGAATGCGTTGTGCGGCGTGACCCATGGCCGCTGCATGATGGTGGGGGACCACGTGGAAATCAGCCAGGCCCAATCCTGTGTAATCGGTGAGATCGGGGGCTTTGTCCGTGCGGTCCATGAGCTTGATGTAGCCGATGTCGAGTGCCGTGATGACCGAGCCCGCGGACTCGCCGATGTACGGCGTGCCGGCGCGCACCTGCTCGATGATGGCCCGGTCGGCACCGGTGCGGCGCAACTCCTGCAGGAGAAAGAACGTGTTGCCGCCGCCCACATAGATGCAGTCGGCCTCGGCGATTTTGTGGGTGATGTCCTCGGCGGAGTCGCTCGGCATGTTTTCCACATCCAGTTGTTCGACCTCGAAGCCGAGCCGTTGTAGCGCGTGTTTGCTCAATGCCGTACGAGCCGGTCCCCACGGTTCCACAGCGCTCGCCGTTGGAATGAAGACGACCCGTTTGCCCTGTGGCCGCGGCTCGATTTCATGCACGGTGGGCGAGACGTTATGGAACATCGAAGTCAGCAGCATCGTAACCATAATCGCCTTCCTTACACATCGACTATGCGGCAGTGTAAGTCCTGAATATGTGGAAACAGCTATGCGTTCGCTGCGGGTATATCCGAATCGATCAGCGCGACTCGACCAGCGCGATGCCGGCTGCCGCCATCTGTTTGCGGGCCGCGACACCGAGCTCCTCGCTGACCGGTACGGTCAGGTCCTCGAACACGGTGACCTCGAAACCGAGCTTCCTGGCATCGAGCGCGGTGTCCTTGACGCAATGCGATTCGGCGATGCCCACCACATCCACGCGGCTCACGCCGGCCGTCTTCAGCGCGTCGGCTAGTGTCTTGCCGGCGGCCTGTTCAGCCGAGACCTCCTCACGGGTCTGGATGCGGTCAGTATTGTCCTCGATACCCTCAAACCCGGAATATGCCGCCGAATACTGGCCCTTCTTGAAATGATGCTCGACGCCCAGCGCCTTGATCGCCGGATGCAGTTCGGCGTTCGACGTACCGGCCGCGCCATGCTTCGGCCATGTATCCACGAAATCTGGCTCAGCCGACCAGTGAGCGCCTGGCTCGATATGCCAATCCTGCGTGGTGGCGATATACGCGTATTCGCCACGATGCGCATTCACATAATCGGCAATTCGTTCGGCGACCGCGTTGCCGCCCTCAACACCCAATTCGCCGCCCTCGCAAAATGTCGGCTGCACATCCACCGCAATCAACGCCTTGCTCATAGATTCCCCATTTCTTTTGAATAGGCCTGTAATGTGCTTTTATCTTAGTGGTTTATTGCTGAATAGGGGAGTGCCGGATTCGTCAAAAGCTAGACGTTTGATTGCCTGATTAGACCAATGTGACGGTGATGGTCTGCTCGGCGGTTTCGTTTCCTGTCCAAACACCGTCTTTGCGATTCCATTCCATGCCGTTCGCATGCAATGCGTTGATGCCGTATTGGCGTGCGTGCGTGACCAGCCAGCCCGTAACTTGCCAGCACAGGCGATTGTGGTCGTCTGCGGACAGGCCGTCGGGCAGAGCTACGGTGATTGTCGTACCGTTTGATGAATTATTACCGTTTCCCTCGGCAGTTGCAGGCGCAGTAGCGGCGGTAACACTCGGATAGGCAACAGGAAGCGCAGCGATAAGCCCATCGGCATCCGACGATGTTGCCGGCTCCAGCGCGCATGAAATAGTCGCTCCGAATTCACCGGTCAGTCCCGCAGCCCAAGCATGCGCCATGGCGTCCCATGTGGCGTACAGATCCGGGTATCCTGAACGCTGCACTTCCTGGGCCGCGTCCTCGATGGGAATCGTCTCCCAGTCCGGCACCTGCATCAGATGGTCGTAGAAGATGTTCGTGGCATACGTCATGTCGGACACCTGTTCCACGGTTCCCCAACCTTGGCTCGGCCGCTGTTGGAAGAGTCCGATGGAATCCAGATCGCCATAGGAAAGGTTCGTGATTCGCGATTCCTGCATGGCCGTGGCGATGGCCACCGTCGCCGCATGATCCGGCAGTCCGCGATTGATGGCGATGTTGGCGATGAGCTCCGCGTTCTGGGCCTGTTCCGGCATGAGGGAATAGCTTGGGCCGTCGGCTAGTTTCGCCGAACAATAGGCGTCGTCGGAGGCGCGGGAAGGGGTGCCGGAGGAAAAGAAAATGCGTGGCAGATAGATGAGCGCGGCCAGAATCGCGACGATGACGCAAGCGACGACAAACACCAGCACCCATCTGCCGCCCGAGCGGCGACGAGCCCGGTACCGCGTTCGCCGAACCATCTCGCCTCCTTCCTGGCCTTATCGGTCTTCGCCTGATTGCGCGTCTATGTCATATCGTCACGTCAATCTGATCACCACCAGTCAGAGTGTCATATCTGCCTGATGAATGCTCATAGCACCGATGACTTTGCCATAATTCTTCACGCCCTTTGACTCTCGCACAAGCCGAACCGAGAAGGATGTTCCAATGTCCGCGTTTCAGCGTGGCCAAGATCGATAATCTGGGTTGCAATCGTCTATTTCCGCTTCGAGGGGCTGATTCGCCATTTCCAGAACATCTACTTCCGTTTCAAGGGGCGGATGGTTAAGTAGACAGATCATGAAAACGGCGGGATGGCGTTGTCGTTACGCCGTTTCTACTTTTGGTTTGAGCTTCGACCAGCCCCTCGAAGTGGAAGTAGATGTTCCCGGATAACAGAATCAGCCCCTTGAAACCAAGAATGCCGTTCGAAACTGTTTCGGCGGCGAAGGAACCGTAGACGCTATTGTGTGAAATACACCCAGTCCCGGTTTGAGAGAGGAACGTATGGCACAGCCGCAGCCGTATTACGCCATCGAAGGCAATGACAATGGATTGTCCGTCGTGTTTGTGCATGGCATGGGTGTGGACCATCGTTCGCTGATGATGCTCGATGAAGCATTCGACGGCAATGATTCGATTCGCCGCATATATCTGGACCTGCCCGGCTTTGGGCGTACGCCGGCACTGCCCGAGAATGCCTGTGGACTGCCGGAAATGGCTGATTGGCTGCAAACGGTCATTGACGGCCTTGTCGGCAAAGCAACCCCATTCGCCATGGTCGGCAACTCGATGGGCGGTGCGCTTGTCCGTGAAGTATTGGCGCGCGAACCTCGCCGAGTGGTCGGCATGGCGCTGATCGCGCCGGTTGTGGACCCGCAGCATGCCGGCCGGCATGTGGCCGAACACGTGGTTGCGAATCCCAATCCCAAACTGACGCACTCCCTGCCGCAGGAACAGGTGTTCGACTTCATCACCATGGGCGTCAACCAGTCATTCGATGCATGGCGGCGCTACCAGCGGTTCATCTTGCCTGGTGTGGCGTTGTGTGACCGTGCGGCGTGCGAACGACTGGATCAACGCTATTGGCTGGATGACGACCCCGAGGAAACACTCGGCACATATGCAGGTCCGGTGCTCATCGTCACCGGCAAACAAGACCAGATCGTCGGATACGAAGACCAGCAAGCCCTGTTGCCGCACTATCCCAACGCCACCTTCGTGACGCTAGACAATGCCGGTCACAACGCGCACATCGACCAACCCGAAGCCGTCGTAGCTCTCGTGCGCGAATGGGTGGCGCGCCTGCATGTCTGAGCAACTGCTCATCCGGGCATCTGAGCATAAAACTTGTAGCTATCTCCTTTGAAAGAGGTGCATCAGGCCTTTTGGGAATGCTATCTGCTGTCAAAGAGGTATCTAAGCCTTGAGAACTCGAGCATGACCGTTGCAATTCCAACGCTCATACTCGAGTTCTCGCGTATCAGGTACCTCTTTGACAGCAGATAGCATTCCGTAAATGGGTGAATGTACCTCTCTGAAAGCAGTTAGCTATGTAAAAATCATGCGGTGGTTATCGGTCGCTGTCCTCCCATTCGAGAATGTCGCCGGGCTGGCAGTCGAGGGCCTTGCAAAGCGCATCCAGCGTGGTAAAGCGAACGGCTTTGGCATGTCCGTTCTTCAGAATGGACACATTGGCGGGGGTGATGCCGATTTGCTCGGCGAGCTCGCCGACCCCGATCTTGCGCTTGGCCATCATGACGTCGAGATTGATGCGAATCGTCATATCAGATCACCTGCTCGAGCTCGCTGGACTGGTCGGTGGCGGCGCGCAGCAGGCCCTTCATCACAATCATCAGCAGCATGAATCCGATTTCGGCGAGAACCGCCACACCAAGCACCAAGGCGATGGTGTAGTAATCCATGGCCTGCATGGTCGCATCATGCCAGCCGGAGATAAGGAAACACAGGGATACGAGAACGGTCAGCACAGTGGCGATCGCCGCGCAGCCAAGCACCCAGTTCACGCAGGGCATGGCCTTGGCGGTGAACACCGTGCCGGAGCCGGATAGCGAAAGAAGCCGCCAGACGGCCGCAAACGCTATCTCGACGCATACCAGAAACAGTATGCCCATGATGAGGTATGGCCAGCGCATCGCCACCTGGCTGGAGTACAGGCCGGCCATCACCTCGCTCAGTATGGGTGCGGCGAATGCCTGGCTCCATAGGCAGGCCAGCCAGACCAGCACGATGATGACCTTCAATCCAAGCAGGACCCACTTGTTCATGTAATTCTTCATGAAACGCTCCCTTGAATCGACTATTTCGAATAACGATAATTATATATCGAAAAACGATATGATTGGCAGCGTGGTTTTGTGAAGATTGCGATGGCGCAGCAATGCGAGCGGGAAAGCCCGTATGCTTGTTCGTCCGCTGGATTCCCGCATAACACATGTGCCCGCAAACCGAAATGGTTGCGGGCACATGCGAAAAGATCCGTCGGTCGTCACTCGGCGTCGACCGGTGCCTCCTTGGGCGCGGAGAGGAAATGCTCCTCACTGGGCAGCACGGCATTCAGGATCACGGCCACCACGAACGCCACGGCGATGCAGTTCGAGGCGAAGATCTGCTGGAACAGGGCCGGGAACTGCGCGAAGATGTCGCTTACCTGCGTGAAGCCGATGCCGATGGTCAGCGAGAGCGCCGCAATCGTGATGTTGCGCTGCGTGAAGCCCGCTTCGGCAATCATCTGGAAGCCGGAAAGAATGATATTGCCGAACATCATGATGGTGCAGCCGCCGAGCACCGCCTGCGGCAGCGAGTTGAACACCTCGGCGATGGCCGGCACGAAGCTCGCCAAAATCAGGATTACGCCACCGGAAAGAATGACCTTACGATTGACGACCTTGGTCATGGCCACGAGTCCGATGTTCTGCGCGAAGGAGGTCAGCGGCAGGCAGCCGAACAGGCCGGAGACGGTGGAGATAAGGCCGTCACCGGCGATGGCGCCAGCAGTCTCGCGTTCGGTCGGCGTACGGTTCAGACCCACTTTGGTCAGCGCGGCGGTGTCACCCAGCACCTCAACAGAGGAGACGACATAGAGCAGGCCGATGGAGATGATCGAACCCCAGTCGAACTCGGGCTTGAATGGCATGATCTGCGGCACGGACACAATGGCAAGGTTCTGGAAACCGGAGAAATCGACCTTGCCCATGCAGATGGCCACCACGTAACCGACCACCAGACCGAATAGCACGGACAGCTGCTTGGCCGTGCCCTTCATCAACAGCTGGAATGCCAAGCAGGCGACCAAAGATATAAGCCCGAGCGTCAGATTCTGCCAGTTGCCGAAGTCCTTGGCGCCGCTGCCGCCGCCGAAGCTCGTGGCGCCCACGTTGAGCAGGGAGAAACCAATGGAGGTGACCACGATGGCGGAGACGATTGGCGGCACGAACCGACGCCAATATTTGGCCGTTAAGCCCAGCACGAGTTCCAGCAGGCCGCCGACCATCACCGCGCCGACCACCGCGCCATAACCCTTGTCCGCGCAAATCGCCACGGCGGCCGCCACGTAGGTGAAGGAGATGCCGGTGACCATCGGTAGCCGGGAGCCGATGAGCCACGCGCCATACAGTTGCAGACAGGTACCGAGACCTGCCACCAGCAGACCGGCCTGAATGATTGTGGCCGACTGGGCCGGCGTCATCTTCGCGGCGGATGCGACGATGAAGATCGGGGCAAGGTTGGCCACAAACATGGCCATCACATGCTGCAGGCCGAACGGAATGCCCTTCCAGAAGGATACGGGCGCGTCCAGCGAGGACAATGCCTCAAATGATATGGAATTCTTGGTTTTCTTCTCTGACATGATTCTCTTTCTCTCTGTTCCCTTTTTGTGTTTGCTCCCGCTGGCGGGAGCTGGCGGCGTAGCCGACTGAGGGTGGTCTGCGGTCAAGATGAACCACCCTCAGTCACTGTCGTGACAGCTCCCGCCAGCGGGAGCGGGCAATAGTCCTCAGTGCCTAAAGGTGATCTCGCCGGTTCCGGGATCCATGGATTCGACAATGGCCAACGAATCTACGTCGTAACCATCGGCGCGCAGCGCGTCGCCGCCGCCCTGGAAGCCCTTCTCCACGGCGATACCAATGCCCTCGACCGTGGCGCCGGCCGCCTTGCACAGATCAATCAGGCCGCGCAGCGCCTTGCCGTTGGCCAGGAAATCGTCGATCAGCAGCACATGGTCGCCCGCATTCAGATACTTCTTGGACACGATCACCGGAAATTCCTTCTGCTTGGTGAAGGAATACACGGTGGTGGTGTACTGGTCGCCGTCCAGATTGATGGACTGCGCTTTCTTGGCGAACACCACCGGCACATTGCCGAAATGCTGGGCGGCCACGCATGCGATGCCAATGCCGGACGCTTCGATGGTCAGAATTTTGGTGATGTGCTTGCCGGCGAAATGCTTGGCCCACGCGGCTCCCATACGGTCGAACAGACGTACGTCGCACTGGTGGTTCAGGAACGCGTCCACCTTGAGCACGTCACCTGCCTTTACCGTTCCCTCGCTCTGGATTCGTTCCTCAAGTTCCTGCATCGGACCTCCTGTCATCGTGTGCCACAACCGATATGGATGATATGGATATCTGAAAGTGTACGTTGTCCGATGCGAGAGCGGCATGTCGGCGGTTCTTCGCCGAGTGATACCGTCGGCCGTCGGAACGTCATTCGCTTGTAACGGAACCGTCCGCCGGCCGCCCAGCCCCGGGCCGGTTCGTCACACCGACGCTGACCCGTGCATGTGGTAAACATGAATGTCGCGATTCAAAGGGAGGCAACAGTGTACGACGAGCCGGAAGTCATCGCCCGCAGCGCGCAGGAACTCGTAGGCGACCTGAACCCGCAGCAGGCCGAAGCCGTGCAATACCGCGGCCAGGCGCTGCTGATCGGAGCCGGTGCCGGTTCCGGCAAAACCCGAGTCCTCACCCGACGCATCGCATGGATCCTGAGCCAGTTCGGCGCATGGCCCAGCCAGATCCTGGCCATCACCTTCACCAACAAGGCCGCCGCCGAGATGCGCGAACGACTCGGCTCGCTGATTGGCCCGGTGGCCCAGCGTATGTGGGTCTCCACCTTCCACTCCGCCTGCGTGCGCATCCTGCGCCGCGACGGCAAATCCATCGGCCTCAAATCCGGCTTCTCCATCTACGATTCCGCCGACTCCGAGCGACTCGTCAAAATCATCGCCACCGAATTCAACCTCGATATCAAGCGCTACACCCCGCGTTCGATCCTCGGCCACATCTCCGACCTGAAAAACAACCTGACCGGCTGGAAGGAAAACCTCGCCGTCCATGCGCCCGACTTCACACCCGGCCAGCGCGGCTACCAGTTCGGCACGGTGGGCGACCTTGAAGCCATCTACGCGGTGATATACGCCGAATACGAGCACAGGCTCGCTCTGGCCAACGCCGTCGACTTCGATGATCTGATTGGGCGCACGGTCGAACTGCTGCGCACCGACCCGGCCGTCGCCGAGTACTACCATCACCGTTTCCGTTACATTTTGGTCGACGAGTATCAGGACACCAACCACGCCCAGTATGTGCTCGTACGCGAGCTGGCCGGTGTGGACACAGGGGAGAAGGCCATTCCGGGCGCGCCGAACGCCGGCAAGACGGGCCCTGCTTGGATCACCGTCGTGGGCGATTCTGACCAGTCCATCTATGCCTTCCGCGGCGCCGACATCCGCAACATCCAGGATTTCGAACAGGACTTCCCGAACGCCAAGACCATCATGCTCGAACAGAACTATCGTTCGACGCAGACCATTTTGGACGCGGCCAACGCGGTGATCAGCAACAACGAGGGACGCAAGCCCAAGAAACTGTGGACAGCACTCGGCAAAGGCGAGCCAATCGTCGGCTACGCGGCGGATAACGCCCAGCAGGAGGCTCAGTGGGTGGCCACCGAAATCGCCCGACTGCACGCCGAAGAAGATATCGCCTACTCTGACATGGCGATTATGTATCGCGCCAACGCGCAGTCCCGCTCGCTCGAAGAGGCGTTAATCAACGCAGGGCTGCCGTACCAGCTCGTCGGCGGCACCAAGTTCTACGAACGCCGTGAAATCAAGGACGCGCTGGCCTACCTGCAGGCGCTGGTCAACCCGGATGATGACGTGAACCTGCGTCGAATTTTGAACGTGCCCAAGCGCGGGCTCGGCGATCGTGCCGAGGGCATCCTGCTCGCCTATGCGCGCGAACGTGGCACCAGCTTCTTCTATGCACTCATGCATTTGGATGAAATTCAGGACGTGCCCACACGTACCGCCACGCAGCTCAAGGCCTTCCGTGATTTGATGGGTGAGCTCTCGCAATTCACGCGAGCACATGACGCCAAGCCCAGCGAGATTGTGGCCGAAGTGCTGGAGAAGTCCGGCTTGCGTGCAGAGCTGGAAAAGTCCGTGGACCCGCAGGACGCCTCCCGTTTGGAAAACCTCTCCCAGCTGCAGTCCACCGCAGCCGAGTTTGAGCAGAACACGCCCGACGCCACGCTATCCGCATTCCTGGAGACCACCGCGCTCGTGGCCGATTCCGACCAGCTGCCCGGCGAGGCGGAGGATTCCGGCAAAGTGACGCTGATGACCTTGCACACGGCCAAGGGCCTCGAATACCCGGTGGTATTCCTGACCGGTATGGAACAGGGTACGTTCCCACACTCGCGCTCGATGGAAGACACCACAGAACTGCAGGAAGAACGCCGACTTGCCTATGTGGGTATTACCCGCGCCAAGCAGCGGCTGTACGTCACGCGCGCGGCTGTACGCTCCCAGTGGGGTCAGGCCGCCGATATGATGCCCAGCCAGTTCCTTGACGAGATTCCGGATTCGCTGATCGACTGGAAGCGTCGTGAGGCCGGCGTGGAACGCATGCGCGCCAACTGGGAATCCGATGGATTCGCCGACGATTACGGCGGCTGGGATGATGACGATTTTGGCGGTACGACGTTCGGTGGGTCCTCGACATTCGGCTCTCGCGGTTCGGGTTCGTCGTATGGCTCGAGATCTCATTACGGCTCGTCAAGCTATGGGTCTGGCTCGTCCTATGGCTCCCGTTCGGGCGGTTCATCGTATGGCTCACGTTCCGGCTCCTCCTACGGTTCCCGCTCGCGCTCGGGTTCGTCCTATGGTTCGGGTTCCGGCTCTTCATATGGTTCTCGTTCCCGTTCCAGTTCGGCGTCCGGCGGCACTCGTGGCGGCAAGGTCACTACGCGCCACACCACGCCGAAGTCCGGTTCCGCCGGATCTTCCATGCCAAGTTCCAAGCTCGCTAAAGATAATGGACTGAATATCTCTGACTTTGCCGTGGGCGACATGATCAGCCACGACCAGTACGGTCTCGGCAAGGTCACCGACGCGCAGGACAAGGGCCGCAATTCGGTCATCACCGTGGACTTCGGCTCCGCCGGCGTCAAACGCCTTATGCTCCGCGTGGCACCGATCGAAAAGCTGTGAGCTGAAAGCGCATACCAGATAATTTCATAAAAAACAAGACTTGTGTTCCTCATCATACTGTGGCCATAATGCGGAGGTTGTGCTCACGAACCCCTGGTAGCAGGGGAGAGGAAGGAAGTTATGAAGAACAAGCTGTTCGCATCCGTGCCCAATATTCTGTTCGGTGCGCTTATTGCCATCGCACCCCAGACCTTTGCTCACGCTTGCACCGGCCATGACATGCCGGGTGCCTGCCATTACTCGCAGCAGGCCGCCACCGGTATCGGCGTTGTGATTCTGGTGCTCGGCGTCGTGGCCTTGTTCGTCAACGCCCAGGTCCGTATTGGTCTGAACATCGCCGCCATCGCTAACGCGTTGCTGCTGCTTGCTGTGCCCACCTTCCTGATCGGCATCTGCAAGGGCGCCATGATGCACTGCCGCATGGTCATGCTGCCCACGCTTATCGTGCTCGGCGTACTCACTCTCGTATTCGCCGCCATCGCCATCTGGCTGGATTCACGGCCAGCCAAGCGCTGATCTCTATGGCCGGGGTCCGGCTCCCAGGAATGGAGCCGGACCCTGGCCTCGCTTATTGCAACCGCACCATAATCAATAAAGGACCCCCATCGTGCCATCGCATATCGCATTGCGCGGCCTGCCGCTTGAAAATCTCAAGCGTAAGCCATTCCGCACCGGCGCCCTGCTCGCCGTCGTCACCATTCTTGCGCTGACGTTCTTCGGCGGCACCATGCTGACCATGAACCTCAACACCGGTATGACCAGCATGGAGAAGCGCCTGGGCGCCGACCTGATGGTTGTGCCTCAGGACACCGCGCAGAAAGCCGAAGCGCTGTTGACCAACGGTAACCCCAGCACGTTCTATTTCACCAGAGACATCGCCACTGAGGTCAAGCAAGCGGATGGCATCGAACAAGCCAGCGAACAAACCTACATATCGTCACTGGCCGCCGCCTGCTGTGACGAGAAATTGCAGATCATCGGCTACGACCCGTCCACCGATTTCGTTATCGAGCCATGGGTTGCCTCCCAATTCAAAGGCACCCTCGAAGACGGCAAGATGATCGCCGGCGCGAACGTCAATGTGTCCACCGATGGCACCATTGAGCTATACGGCCGTAAATGGCCGGTGGTCGCTCAGCTGGCCAATACCGGCACCAGCCTCGACAATTCGGTGTTCATCAACCAGGCCACTGTGCCCGACATGGTCGCCGCATCGTCCAAGGTCTCCAAGCAGGTCATGCCCATGGAATATGCGGGCAAGGCCGTCTCCACCGTGATGATCAAGGTCAAGCAGGGGTATGAGGCGCAAACCGTGGCCGAGAACATCAAACGCATTGACTCCCGATTCGCCGATCTGGGCTACGTGTATCCTGGCGGCATCACCGCCAATACCAAGACCTCGCTGACCGCATTGGTCACCTACCTCAAGGTGTTCGTGGCCGTGATCTGGGTGATGGGTGTGATCGTGCTGCTCGCCGTATTCGCCTCTTCGGCGAACGAACGCAAGCGCGAGTTCGCATCCCTGCGCATTATGGGAGCCACGCGTGGCATGTTGAACGTCATCATTCTCAAGGAATCGGCCATTATCGGACTGATTGGCGGTGTAATCGGCGTAGGCGTGGCGAGCCTCGTGATCTTCCCATTCAGTTCGCTAATCGGCAAACAATTGCAATTGCCATATCTGCAAGCCGGACCGGCCGTCGTTATCGGATTCATTGCCATAACTATTGTGTGCTCAACCGCCATCGGCATTGTCGGCTCGTTGCTGACCATGTGGCGACTTGGCCGCCCCGAAGCCTATCTGACCCTGCGAGAAGGGGAGTGACATGACCGAAACTGCATCTCATCTGCTGGAATTGGTGGATTTGACCCGCCAGTTCGTCCGTCGCGGCACGCCGTTTGACGCGGTCAGTCACGTCGATCTCACGATTGACGCTGGGGAATTCGTCGCCATCGTCGGTCGCTCAGGCAACGGTAAAAGCACCCTGATTAATATGGTCGCCGGATTGGTGCGCCCAAGTTCGGGAACCGTGCATGTGGATGGGCGCGAAGTGACTGAGCTGAGCGATAAGGAACTGTCCCTACTGCGCAACCGAACCATCGGTTTCGTGACCCAAAGCCAGACCCTGCTCGGCAATCTCACGGTGCTCGACAATGTGATTCTGCCCGCGACGATGTTCCCGGATGCTCTGCCGTTCATGGAGGCTGAGAATAAGGACGATGCAGCCGTGCAAAAACAGAACAATATGGCCGAGACCGAGCCTTGCATCGAATCTGAGGCCGATAACGGTTCCGCATCCGATGAGAACAGTACCGAGTCTTCCAGCGAGCCGGATCCGTTTATGCCGGATGTTATCGCGCCGATTGCAGATGCTGACGGTAAACCGTCAAACTCAGCTGCAAGCCAGCCCGACTTATTTACCGAGCGCGCCAAGCATCTGCTCACCCAGCTCGGTGTCGCCGATTTGGCAGACAGCTATCCGCGCGAACTATCCGGTGGTGAGATGCGGCGTGTCTCCATCGCCCGCGCCCTGATGAATCAGCCCAAATTGCTTATCGCGGACGAACCGACCGGCGATCTCGACCAAGAGAGCACTGACATCGTGATGCAACTGCTGAGAAGCCAAGCCGATAACGGTACGGCGATTCTCATGGTCACGCATGATCCGGATGCGTTGGAGTATGCGGACAAGGTATACCGCATGGATGCCGGAGTGCTGTCCATGGCTGCAGTGTAATATTAACCGTTGGTGTCTGCCAACTGGTAGATACCGTCTGGAGTCATAGCCCGTCAACGGGTCGGCGGTAGGCGATCGCAAGAACGCCAACCCGCTCGTGAGCAATCACGACGAAGCGTTGGAGAGGCCCGACTCAGCGCTTGGAATCGCATGAAACCGAGCGTTCCGTTCAGATAACGACAGAAGGAATAATCCAATGACGAACGTTCAGCGTTCTCGCCGTCAGGTGCGCCTGTCCCGCGCCCTCGGCATCGCACTGACCCCCAAGGCTCAGCGCATTTTCGAAAAGCGTCCGTACGCTCCTGGCGAGCACGGCCGCGACCGTCGCCGCACCGAATCCGATTACGCGGTGCGTATGCGCGAGAAGCAGCGTCTGCGCGCTCAGTACGGCATCTCCGAGAAGCAGCTCCGCGCCGCTTACGAGAAGGCAACCCGTACCGCCGGCCAGACCGGTAACGCCATGCTGACCGACCTCGAGACCCGTCTCGACAACCTGGTTCTGCGTGCCGGCATCGCCCGCACCACCGCCCAGGCCCGTCAGTTCGTGGTGCACCGTCACATCCTCGTTGACGGCAACGTGGTGGACCGTCCGTCCTACCGCGTCAAGCCCGGCCAGACCATCCAGGTGAAGGCCAAGAGCCAGACTATGGTTCCGTTCCAGATCGCCGCCGAAGGCGTGCACCGTGATGTGCTGCCCGCGGTTCCCGGTTACCTCGACGTGAACCTTGCCTCCCTGAAGGCCACCCTGACCCGCAAGCCCGAGGTCGAAGAGATTCCGGTGCAGGTCAACATCCAGTACGTGGTCGAATTCTACGCCCGCTGATTAGGGCCCCCTTATCTGAAACATCAGAATCAAGGACATACCGCTTGGACCCCGCTCCCGCAAGGGACGCGGGGTTCTCGCGTTCCGGAGGGCGGGCGTTTTCCCGGAGACTGAATGAACGGAATCCGTCCACCCCGGGCATTGGGAGGAGCGTGTCCGTGACGAGGTGTTCGTCCCGATCGACGACTGTATCCGCTGGCACGACCACAGGCGCATCAAAACGGCGTGATTCCGACGGCTCCGGTTGCCGGAGCACTGGAATCACGCCGTTCTGCGCAGGAGGAATGGGGCGGACTTTGGGCTTGAGCTGCGGCGCTGGGCGCTCATTGCAGTCTTGTCATCTGCATTGTGGGTGATCTGGATGTTGTTGTTGCGATGAGTCCGTTCGGCACATTGATCGAATATCTTCTGGTCTACGGATGCGGGCAAGCCATTTCTTGGAAGGCGTTTCGTCGAGATTGGCGGGAGCTTGCGTCAGCAGGCGTCGATGAAGGTGCTGAGGATGCGACGTTGGTTGCTATCGGCGCGGTGGGAGAACTCAGGATGCCATTGGACGGCCCAGACGAAACGCTTGGCCGGCATCCAGACCGCCTCCACGATGCCGTCCGGCGCGGTGGCCATCGGTTCCAGTCCCTGGCCCAGCGTGCGAATCGCCTGATGGTGATAGCTGTTGACGCCCAGCGTATAGGCGCGCGGATGATACGGCCTGCCGAAGGAATCGACCTCATCGGCCTCCGCCTCACTCGGGCCGTTGTCTCCCAGCGGCCACAACGCACGGGCCAACGGCGAATCGGGCGCGATCGACACTTCGTGGACCACCGGGTCATACGGCGGCTTGTCGCCATGATGCACGACCGGGCTGGGATGCTCGTCCGGCAGATCCTGCCACAGCGTGCCTCCCAAGGCGACGTTGAGGCTCTGGATGCCGCGGCAGATGCCCAGCAGCGGCTTGTCCGCCGCGATGACAGAGGGAATCAGACGCTCCTCCATCCGGTCGCGGGCCTTGCACAGTTTGACCGTCTTGGGGCCGGCCGCCTCGCCATACCGTTCCGGATCCACGTCGTGGCCGCCGGTGACCAGGAATCCGTCGCATTGGCCGACCAACTGTCCGATTATGGTCTCGTCGTCGGTCAGCGGCAGCATCACCGGGATGCCACCAGCTTCGGCGATGCCGTCGAAATAGCCGGGCAGCATCCACAGGCTGTTCAGTGTGTCGTCCCACAACGGGACCACGCCGATAAGCGGACGGTGGGCCATCGCTACCTCCAAACGTGTACTTACTGATAAAGCGACTCAACTTGCTACAGTCTCGAACCTGAAAAATTGTACCAGTGTGACTTGTGGGCGGAGTCTACTGCATAGCTTAGGGGGGGGGTAGGGATTTCAATCAAGGGCGGCTTATCGCTCGTAGTGTTCCAATTCGGCTGGTGGGTACACCTGGGTCCAATGGTGCGGCTGCAGGTCGCGCAGCGGCACGAACAACGGATGCTCTCCCTGATTGTTGTCGGACACGGCGCACATCACGTCGTCGCCCCAATAGCGCAGCCGTTCCTGACAGATGCCGCATGGAGACAACACGGTGAACGGGGCGTGTTCGTCATCGCGTACGACGCAGATGGTGTGGGTGACACGGCGATCAAGCTTCATCGCCTCGCACATCGCTCCGACCTCGATGCATAGCGAAGCGGCGGCATTGGGTGTCTCAATCGCCACGCTCGTGACGATAAGTGCATCCGAGCCGTTGCTTCCGTCATGTTTACCGTTGTCTTTGCCGGCGAGTCGCATCGCCGCCGCGCCTCCCCATCCTGTCGGATACCTTCGCTCGATCAGTTCCACGGCACTGCGATACAGCGTTTCCTCGATATGACGCTCCACTGGAGCCATATGGTCACCTCGCGTAATCGACCTGCCATCGGTGGGCAGGCGGGATTCAAACCATTACTAGTCTAGGGGGGGGGGAGATATCCTTGACGCATGCTTATCGTCGAAGTAGTTGTGGCCGTGGTCGTCGGCGTGTTTTTGGTCGGGGTCTATCGTGATGCAAAGAACGGAACGTTGCCTTTGCAGAATTCGGTAGGCATCAAAACGCCGGCAACAATGTCATCCGAAGACACATGGAATCGGATTCACAAGCAGTACGCTCCGATATTCCTCGTTGATGCATGTGCCCTGTTCCTCATCGCCCTTGAAATCATCATTGGCGGGGCCATGGAGAAGAACTTCAATAACATGGCATCGGAGGCATTGATTGCGTTGGTGGCCACGCTTGTTGTCATGGTGCTGGCCAATCTGGTCGTCGTTGTTGTGGCAGATCGGTCTGCACGAAAATGAGATAGCTTGGTGAGAAGCCGCTATGTCGGACTTGCTGAAACAACCAACTTCGCAACGGGGTAAAAAGTAAGAGAGCGACGAATCGGGATTCTCGGAGGTGTTATATGTTGGATATTCAAGATGATATCAGTAGCTACCTTGCCTTTTCGCACTATATCGATTGGAATGAACCGAGTGTGCAAAGAAAAGCCAAGGAACTAAAAGACTCCACTGAAGGCGAAATCGAACTGGCAAAAGCCGCCTACTATTTTGTTAGAGATGAAATCAAGCATTCATGGGATGTCCAAGACAAAAGAGTCACGGCAACAGCCTCAGACGCATTAAGGGAGGGCGTCGGTATTTGTTGGGCAAAATCTAATTTATTGGCCGCCCTATTAAGGGCAAATGGCATTCCTGCCGGAATATGCTATCAAAGGCTTACGTTAGGCAGTACGCCTGAAAGCGGATACTGCATCCATGCCTTGAATGCCATTTATCTGGGATCCATTGACCGATGGATTCGTGTAGATGCAAGAGGGAATAAAGAGGGTGTACAAGCAGACTTTTCTGTTGACGATGAACGTTTGGCTTTCCCCATTCGGAAAGAGTACGATGAGGTGGATTATAAAACTGTGTATGCCGAACCGTTGCCGCAGACAATGAGCATTCTTGAAAATAGTACAGATGCTCTATACATGTATCTGCATTCGCTGCCCGAAAGAATTTGACGAATTCATTTTTATCGGGAGGCAGGAGGCAGCGGCTGGTTCGGACTGCATTAGCGGTTAGCGGGGAACGATTCGCCCGCGACAACAGCCCATCACGCCAAACTTGACAAGAGTGACGTCGGTGACCCGTGCTGCGGCAAGCACCTCGACAGGGATGGTGACGGTATCGGTTGCTCTCAGGCTAGTAGGCCCGGATAGAGTTCGTTGATCGCCCAGGTGACGCGGCCGGCATCATATGCCGAAAGTCTTCCTGTCGGGCCGTCGTCGAGGAAAAGATTGCTTGGCAGCCGCAGCAGTTGCGAGCATCGCACGGCGCTGGGCTTGCTCAGTCCCGCGTCCTGCCAGTCACGCAGCACCACATAGCCCGGTTCGTCGCGCCAGGTGTTGCCGGTGACCTTGGTCACCAAGGCGATGCGGGTGCCGTCGTCCCATTGGAGGATCACGCTGGGACGGTTCTTCGCTTTGCCTGGCTTGTCGGGAAAAGCGAACGGCACCCACCATATCTCGAACTGGTGCGGATCAGTCTTCATCATCGTCCCAACCCTCCGGCAGGATCACGGCACCATCACGTATCTGGGGCGTCACGATGCGGGGATCATCCATGTTCGCTTTGAACAGGGGATATCCCTCGTTGTCTTTTTCGAATGAAGGGCGGACGCTTGGCATGAATGGCAGACGCCCGTCGCGTACCAATTGTCTGAGAGACATTTCGGCAAACGTGCTCAGGTTCAACCCCATGGCGTCAAGTATGGCGATGCCGTCACGCTTGGTCTGCGCATCCAGACTGATCGTGGCCTTCTCTTTGATAGCCATCATTACTCCTTATAACAGTGGTATGACATACGTATATCATACCTCAAATCAGTCATGTCAGCTGGGGCCCCGTTGGCTAAATGAAAGTGCAACACCCGTTAGATTGGAGATTGTCCGGATAACCAGTCCGAAGGGATGTTGCACCTATGGGAGAAGTATATTCGCACCTGTCGGAAGAGGAACGCCGGGTCATCCGGATCGAGATCGGCAACGGCATCAGCATCCGCAGGATCGGTCTGATGCTCGGTCGCAACGTCTCGACGGTCGGCAGGGAGATCGAACGCGACACGTGGTTCCCGTCCAACGAGAACGAGTCCTGACGGCCGTACCGGCCGAAACGGCTGAAGACGGGCCCGTGGACGGGCGGATACTACATCGCCGGCCCCGCCCGGCGCAAGGCCGGCCGCAGGCGCGCCGAACCGCGCAAGCGCTACCGCCTGTCATGCGAACGCCTGTGGGCGCGGGTGGCCGATCATCGGCGGCGGGCTGCGCGTCCTGTTCCCCGACGGCTCCGCCATGCGCGTGTGCCCGCAGACCGTCTACCGTTGGATCTACGCCGACCGCCATTGCCGTGAACGCTGGGCGCGCTGCCTTCCACGCGGCCACGGGAGGCGGCGCAGGCGTGGCGGCGGGAGGACGTCGCGTTTCCCGATTCCCGGACGGTCTCCCATCTCCGAGCGTCCGCCGGAGGCCGGCGACCGCAGCGGTTTCGGCCATTGGGAGGCCGACAGCGTGATCGGCGCCGGACGCAACCTGCACACCGAGGTCGAGAGGAAGACCAGGTTCCTCATGGCCGGGATCGTGCCCGGCAAGACCGCCGGGGAAAGCGTCGGGGCGCAGCTGGCGATGTCCTCCCCGCTGCCGGCCGGCGCGCGCGTCGGCGTCACGCACGACAACGGCACCGGGTTCGCCCGCCACACGCGCCTGCGCGACGAGCTGGGCATGGACACGTACTTCGCCGACCCGTACTCCAGCTGGCAGCGGGGAAGCAACGAGAACGGGAACGGCATCATCCGCCGGTATCTGCCCAAACGCAGCGAGATCCGGATGGACATGGCCGGGGGACTGCGGGAGATCGTCGACGAGGCCGACAACCGTCCCATGCGCGTGCTGGGCTACCGGACGCCCGCCGAGGCATTCGCCGACGAACTGCTAGAATTGCAGGACCAACAGGGGTGTTGCACCTCTAAATAGACATCGGGGGCCTCGGACGCATAGACTCCGCGTGATAAGCTGCGATAGTCCTAGACAAAGGGACATTGCATCGCAGTCGCCCGCCACCGTTCACGGTCGGCGGGCGACTGTCGTTTAAGGTCACTCTTTGTGACCCATCTGCTCGACGGCATCGAGATATGCGCGGATCGCCTCATGCGTGCCGTATTCGCGAAGCAGACATTCGTATGCGTTGTTATGCCTATCGTCGCCATCGGAAAGCCGGGGCCTGGCCATGAGCTGGTTGAGGATCTCCTGCAACAGTTCCTTCAGAAAGGCGTCGATTTCGTCGTCTTGTCCTGTCTCCGAGAGCATCCAGCGCAGCCGGTCCACGTAGCGCGCGTCCTCGGCAAGCTTGCCCCGGGCGATGTAGATGGCATAGAGCCGTGCCAGCTTCTCGAAGTCATGGGATTTCTCGTACATGGCCTCCAGCAGAGTGAACTATCCGTGGGGCAGGTCCGCGGTCAGGTCCGGCGCCTTGGGGTCGGGCCAATGGTCCGTGTCCATGTCGATTTCCTCTTCGACGGAGGGAATGCAGTTGCCGAGTATTTCTCCGAAATGCGTGCCGTCCAGCCAACGCTGGTACCTGTACTCTTCAGCCAAGCCGATGAGGTGCTCCAATCCGAGTGCTGTCTCCCGCGCGGCATCCTCGCCATACACCCACGCGCCCAATCGCCTGGCGCCACAACGGTCGACCATTTCCGACACCTCGCACGGGATGACGATTTTGCCATTGAGCTTCGATGAATACCGGTTGCGGTAGAACAGGCGGAAGCACACGGCGCACGCATGCACGCAACGCGGTGCCTCGCCCTGTGCACACGTGCAACCGATGCCGGTGATCGTCCGTTCCTGCATCCTGACGGCCACGGATGCGACCAGATTGTCGCCATCGACCACGTCCGCATGACACGTGTTGCCCATCTCATGCCAGTTGCGTAGGCCGCCGCGCTCGTACAAGCCCCTGCCTTGGCGGAGCAGCCGAGTCTGGGCCGCCACACGTTCCTGGATCTCCGACTCCGGGCCGTCGAACTGGAACAGCAGGCTGAACTCATTCACCTTCGTGACTGGAACTGCAAATGGCTTCTCGCCATTATCCCGACCTGGATGCCACATGACCATGCGTTCTATCATCCCCTAAGAAGCCAAAGGGCTCGCCTATGGCGGCTCTTTCCATGCAGCAGTCCGAATGGCGGATAAGTTGTTCGCACGAATCATGATCCCATCTACAGGACTGAGAACATAAGAAAGCTTCCTTTCGTTAGGTACCGGAAGGAAGCTAAACATCAGAGGGGCATACTCTGTATTGCACAGGAAACGGTTGTGGCACCGCCCTTGGGCAGTGCCACAACCATCATTCGGGATTCGCGAAGTCACATCATGCCGGGAACACAATCTGCGAGTTGACGCAGGTGATGACCATGGCCAGGATTGCGTTGACGATGCCGCCGAGATACGGGTTGCGGGTCTTCGCGTAGATGCCTCGCGCCGTCAGCGGAGTGACGAACAAAAGGAAGATCGTCAGGAACAGGTTGTCGACGATGCGCGTGTAAGCGGCGCCGAACATGTCGTTGACACCCGTGACCATGAACCACGTCCAGCCGGCGCCGGACACCAGTGCAGGCACGGCGGCGGTCACGGCGGCGAGGACCAGGATGTTGACGATCTTGTTCCGGCCGTACGACGTGTTGTAGTTCATGCAGTTCACGAAGATCGACGAGATCACATAGCCGATCAGGAAGATCGGCAGGACCTTGAGCATCTCGATGATCTTGTAGGCCGGGAACGGGACGATGCACCAGTACAGGAACGCAAAGTTCGTCTTGAAGAAGTACTGCGCGCCCCACACCAGCAGCAGGGTTCCGCCGGTGACAGTCAACGCCAGCACGATCGTCTTGAACAGGTCGAAGACCGTGGTCTTGATGTCGATCTCATCAAGATCCATGCCGTTCTTCTTGGCGAAGCAGTGATACCAGACGAACGTCACCAGACCGGTGAACACGGACGAAATGGCAAGCATCGCGGCGGAGAACAACGGCTGTCCCTGGCGGAAGAACGAGCCGATGTGCGTGTCGACGCCCAGATAGTAGAGCGACAGAGTGCTGACGGTCGCGAACAGAGTCGTGACGATGAGGCAGCCCCAAGCCCAGCGTTTGCTGCCCGGATGGGCTGCGGCGACTCGCATGACGGCTTCGCCGCGGGACGTGCCGCGGAACAACGGCATGCGGGAGAGCCACAGGGCAAAGAACACGACGAACAGGAACATGCCGAGGAAGCCGATCGTGCTTCCGATCATGCGCAGCGGGTAGATGCGGTTGGTGCTCTTGAGCGTGGTGTCCACGTTGAGCGCGCGGGTCATGAACTCGACTGCGTTCGTGGTGGACCTGGGCTGGAACAGCTGCGAAGTGTGGAAGCCATTCTCCATGTAGATGACGCGGGCCGCTTCCTTGCCGTCGATGGTCTTCGTATACCATTTGCCGCTCACACCGTCCGGCGTGGAGGCATCGGGCGTGATGCCGAAGTTGAGGAACGACTTGGCGTTGTTGTGCTTGAGATAATCGGGGTTAGGCAGCATCTTGCCGGTCGTCTTGTCGGTTTCCTTGAAGGAATACTGGTCGAACTTGCCGGCGATGATGCCGACGTCACGGTTCCCGTAATAGTTGAAGTATTCGCCATTGTTCTTGGACGCGGCCTGCGCGGACGTGGTCTTGCCGGGCACATAGCCGAACGCCTGGGTTTCGTTGTCCTTGTAGACGGCGTCACGACTGACGTACAGGATTGCCTTGATCAACGGAGTCTTGGCCTCGTTGTCAAGGAGGATGGTCTCATGGATGGTGTTACCGCCGCGGGATTGGCCGGACACGCCGATCTTGTCCTTGTCGACGAACGGAAGCGTGGTCGCATACTTGACGGTGTCGTACAGGCCGCGCCCGTTGACAAGCCAGTCGGTGTTGTTGAGGATCTCCGAGTCACCCATGCCGTACAGGTCGAAGGACAGGACGACGAAACCACGCCGCGCCCATTCGATCTGATAGTTGTCCCACTTTTCCTTCATGCCGTTGCCGCCATGCGAGAACACGATGGTGGGTGCGGGTGTCTTGTCGGTGGCGGTGTCGGGCTTGAGCATGTTGATGCCCAGACGGTGACCGGAGGATGATTCGATGATCAGGTTTTCCTTGTCGACTTTGCCGAAGTCGGTTTGTGCGAGGTTCGCCAGGCAGCTGCCGATGATGCACAGGGCCACGGCGAGTATGGTCGCCGCCCCGTACACGTGGGTTTTGATGTAATGCCAGGTTCTGGACATTTCTCTCCTCTTTCCTTGTCATGCGCGTTGCGCGTGTTCGGAATTCCGCCCTCCCATGGGCGTCGCCGTTCCGCTTCGAACCGGCGTACTCATGATGTTAACCGCGTTAATACTGGCTTTCCGGCGGCATGCTGCACAAATGTGCACGTCCAAAACGTTTCACCTCAATGTCCGTCTGCATCCAACGGGCGGGTTCATGCGGATTGCCGTCGGAAGCACAGGAACACGATTCGCGCTAACATGCACATATGTCCAAGGACCTGATGACCTCACTCGCATCGACGCAGACGCGACAGCACATCGAAACGCTCATCAAAGTGGCGCAACTCTACTACGAGGACGGACTCAACCAGGCACAGATAGCCAGACAAGTAGGATTCTCCCGATCCTCCGTATCACGCATGCTCACCGAAGCACGGGAGGAAGGCGTGGTCCACATCTCCATAGGCCACCCCTTGCAACGACTCGTATCCATGGAAAACGCACTGAAGAAGAAATACGGGCTGAAATGCGTGCGCGTCTCCGCCTCATACGGCGACGACATCGACTCGATGCTGGTCCCCCAATGCGGCGCCGCCCTCCTCATGGAGAATCTGAAACCCGATTCCCTGATCCTCACCTCCACCGGCACACCCATGGCATCGACCGTACGCGCCCTGCCAGTGCTCGACTACCCGCATGCCCATGTCACCCAAATGCTCGGCTCCCTGTCCCCCAACAATCCCCTGACCGACTCACAGGACATCTGCCGCATGCTCGCCGAGAAACTCGGATGCCCATACTCCACTCTTCCCGTTCCCATGGTCGTCAGAACCGCACAAATGGCAGAAGCATTGCGGGGAGAGGACATGATCGCCAGCACCCTCGCCCTGGGCAACCGTGCCGACATGGCCATCGTCGGCGTAGGCGCCATCCGAGAAGGCCATTCCGGTCGCATTTTCAACTCGTTCGAAGACGCGGCCATCGCGCGTCAGATGGAACGCGACGGCGTGGTGGGGCACATCTGCGGGCATCACATCGACGCTCAGGGGCGACATGTGCGCACTTCGTTGTGTGACCGGACCATCAGCGTGGATTTCGACCGTTTCCGTGAAATCCCTTTGGTGATCGGCATCGTATGGGAGCTATGGCGCGCGAAGGCTTTGCATGCCTGTCTTGTCGGTCATCTGATGAGCGGGCTGGCGACGAACTGTGGCATGGCCGAGCTACTGCTCGACATGCCCTGAACGACATAGGTGCAGAGCGGCGATCAACGCCGCCGACGCAACCAGATACCACGCCACGTTCCCTGCCAAGGACAATGAGTAGGAACCGGTGGCATCGAACATCAGCCCATGCACCGTCGTGGCAATCGCCACCGTCGCCTGTCCCGTCGCCGTGATCACGGACAACGGCCGCGCATAATCACCTTCCCCCGCCACCTGCCGTATCGTCCAAGGCAACGCGGTGAGCAGAATCGCCTGTCCTACGCCTGCGCACAGGCTTGCGCCCATGGCTATCGACGCCGACGTGGCAAGCCATATTCCGATCCAGCCGATCCACCCGATTACGGAATACAGGCCCATGACTAGCGACGGGCGCCGTCCGTCCAGCAAAAGACCGAGCGTGCTCTTGCCGACGGCCGAGCCGATCATGCGTGCAGACACCACCATCGACGCCTGTCCCAAGGTAAGGCCGACGGCAAGCTCATGGGCTGGGACATGCTGGTTGATGCCGGACGCGATCTGCAGCAACACCATGGAGAGAAGCAGTAACCCGAACGCCAGATGACGCCGATATTTCTTCTGACTGTCAGACAAAGATGCATCAGGAATGTTGGTTTGGCTCTTCTGCACATCGGGAGCATTGCGTGGCGATGGTCGTTCCATGACCGTCGCCGCGAAAGGCAGCAACAACAACAGGACCGTGACACCGGTGGCGGCGTATGCCGTGCGCCACCCATAGGCGGTGATCATATGCGACACCAACGGGTTGAACACCGCCCCACCCAACCCGGACAAGCATCCGGCGATGCCCATCACCGTGCCGAACCGTGTCGGAAACCACATGGACAGCAACACGGGTGGCGCCAACGTCACCGGAACCACATAGGAAGCACCCATGACGGCGAAAGCCGCGTCGAACTGCCAGGCACTGTCGAACCATGCGCAGGCGAGGAACGCCGTCGTACACACGATGACGCAAACGGACAACGCCACCCTCAGATTCAAACGGGAGAACACGCGTCCGAACAGCAGCATCGCCAACGCGCTCACAATCAATCGCACCGACACCGGGAACGCCGCTGCCGTACGGCTGATGCCCAGGTCCTGGCCGAGTGCGTCGAAGTACAGTCCCGCCGTATTGACAATCAGACCGGAACCGACGAACGACATGACGCAACAGCCGGCGAACACCAACCAACGTCGAGAACCCTGCGAATATACAGACAGCATCCCTCAACAATAGCGGCGGAAGAACCGGATGATGCCATTGAGGACATCCAACGCTTCCGTGTTGTCGGGCAAGCCTGTCTCCTTGACACTGAAATCATGGTCCAACGGATGCGACAAACCCCTGGGCAGGACCCGCACCTCGTAGTCATGATGACGGTATTGGAGGATACGCGCGAACTCCAGCGTATTGTCCGCGAGATAATCCTCGGCGCTGGAGACCATGAGAATGGGAGGAAGGTTCCCGTCGACGACGAGACGATCCATGTCCAGGTATGGGGTGATGGCGATGCGATCCTTGGGCGTGGGGAAGAAGCCGCTGCCGTAATAGGCCATGGCTGTGCCATGGGCGCCGCCTTCGAAACGGTACATGCCGCTCACTCCTGCAATGCCGCGTATGCACAGGCCACTGGTTCCGGGCGAGACGCACAGTTGCGCGGCGACGATCGGAGAATGGAGAACAGCACACAGATAAAGGTCAAGCAACGTGGCCGCGGAATCCCCGGTAATGAATACTCGCGTCGTGTCGAACCCGTGTTCCTCGCAATGCTTGGCAATCCAGTCCAATGCGCGGACCGCATCCGCAAGCTGATCACGGAACGATACCTGGGGTACGAGCCGATAGTTGGCGTTGACGACCGCGAACCCATGCTTGGCGAACAGCATGTCACGACAGGTGGTGTTCCGTTTGTCCCCGTGATACAGACCGCCGCCATGGAAATCCACGATGACCGGCAACGATTTCTTCGTCGGAATGTCAGCGGGACGATGGACGTCCAGCTTGTGCAGAACGTCATGTGATGGGTCAGACTCACCGACATAAGGGATGTCCATAACGGAAGCCACGCCCTCAGGCTTATGTTCAAGCCGGAGACGTTCCGCATCCCCGCCATGCCGGAATGCCGTATTCGCTTCGAACAGACGAAGCGTTTCCTCATCAATCATCACCATCTCCCATCTCCGGCCGCATTGCCGCGGATTCATCGTCAATTCCAATGTACGGCGTATTCGGACCAACAAAGGACGATGCTCCGCACAAATGTGCACGACTAGGCCAGATGCGAAAAGGGTTCCTCCCGACAATCGGAAGGACCCCTTTTCGCATGGCAACTAGGCTCAGACCTTGCTCCGACGGCGCGAAAGCAACCCGACAGCCAGACCAGCCAACAATCCCGCAACACAAGTCAGGATGTTAGGCAAGCCGGTCTGCATATGACCGGTCGCCGGCGTCTGCACCACACAGGCTTGTTTGACGGTGATCGGGATCGATACTGTACGTTAGATGGTTTGGATCCGGTATGCGATAAGGGATTGTCGGAGGCGCTGGAAGAGATTAACCGTAAGTTTGGCGCGATGCATGCGGGTATCGGCTGGGGTGACATTCGCGGTGACGGTCGTACGAACGAGGAGACCGGTGGTGAGTGGCGGACTCGGCTTAATAGGTTGTCGTCGTGTGCCACGACCAGATGGGATGAGATCGCTATCGCACATGCCTGCTAGCAGGTTCATGTCTACTTAGTGGCTCCGTGCATTGTTTCCTCGTGGTTACCGGTTTCGGCAGGATCGTAATAACTTGTGCGATGTTCTGTAACTCGCCGTAACATGTGCCCCCTTATGGTTAAAGCTATAAGTAAACAAAGTTTTCCTCGTTTTCCTTCTAAACCAAAACGTGGGCCGGAATTGGTTCCGTCCTGCGTTTCAGGGTGGGATCACAGCAGATCACAAGGGAAGGAAATGTTATGGCTCATCACGATCTCATCATTAAGAACGCGGACATCTGCACGATGGACGCGAACATGACCCGCATCCAACACGGGTATGTCGTCGTCGACGGAGAAACCATCACCTCTGTGAACGAAGGTTCCGTGCCCGCAGGAGTGGAGGCGGATACTGTCATTGACGCCGAGGGTCAGGTGCTGTTCCCTGGGTTCATCGACACTCATACTCATATCTTTCAGTCATTCCTCAAGGGTCTGGGAGCGGACCATCATCTCATCGAATGGCTGAACCGTTCCGCCCTACCGTACGGCAAGTACATGACTCCATACCAGCATCGTCTCGCCGCGCAACTGACCTGCATGGAAGCCATTAAAAGCGGTTGCACGACGCTCTGCGAGTTCTTCTACACTGACCAGGATCCTGAGCTGGCCGACGGGTGCATCGCCGGCATGGAAGACACAGGGATCCGCAGCGTGTTCATCCGCACCTTCCAGGACTGCGGCGAAGACTACGGCATGCCCGCATGCTTCATCCAACCGGCAGACAAAGCCATGGAAGAAGTCAGCCGCCTACGCCACGATTACGCGGACCGTAGCGACATGCTCTCCATCTGGACCGGTCCAGACGTGACATGGTCCACCACCAAAGAGGGATACCGTACCATGTTGGACTACTGCAAGTCCGAGAACGTGCGCTACGCGATGCACATCGACGAAACCGAAGTCGATGACGACATGTGCCAGAAGCATTACGGGCAAGACATCATACCAATGCTGGACGACATGGGCTTCCTCACGGATCATATGCTCGGCGTGCACTGCGTGAACCTCACCCCTGACGAGATCAAACGGTTCGCCGATAACGGTGTCTCCATCAGCTACAATCCGGTCTCCAACATGTACCTGGGGTCTGGTGCGGCGCCGATCCGCGAAGCATTGGATGCGGGAGTGAACGTGTCGATCGGCACCGATGGCGCGGCCTCCAATAACACCACCAACTATTTGGAGAGCATCAAGTTCGCGGCGCTCGTGCAGAAAGGGTTCACGCGTGACGCCGCCCGCATCACCGCCCCGCAAACCATCCGCATGGCCACGAACGGTGGCGCCAAGGCCATCGGCATGCCAGACACTCTCGGAGTCGTGGAGAAGGGTCGCAAAGCCGACCTGATTCTCTTCGACCCGCGCAAACTCACTTCCATGCCCATGCATGATCCTTACGCGACGACCGTGTACTCGTCCACGCCGGAAAACATTTCCACAACCATCGTCAACGGCAAGATCGTCTACCATGACGGCAAATTCGCCTGCGGTATCGACGAACGTGACCTGTCCGACGCGATCAACGCGGAGCTAACCAAACTCAAATCTCAGGTTGACGCCTGAGCTCTAACCTCACCCCGTTCCAATCTGGAACGTCCCTCGCCACCACGCCAGTTGACGAACCTCACACATCACGTTGAATTTGGAAGGAAAACTATCATGAGTAAGGAAGAAACGCCGCAACTCGTAGCGGGCATCGACGACAAGATTCCAGTCGGCAAGTCCATCGTCTTCGGACTCCAGCACGTCCTGTCCATGGACCTGTACATCATGCCACTCATCCTGGGTGGCGCCATCGGCCTGGCAGGAGGCGACCTGTCCTACTTCCTGCAGATGAGCTTCTTCGCCTGCGGTATCGCCACACTCCTGCAAAGCGGACTGTTCATGCGTTATCCAATCGTGCAAGGCCCGTCCTATGTGCCTCTCGCCGCACTGTGTATGATCGGCGCGACCATGGGCATTCCCACAATGATTGGTAGCCTCATCCCGGGTGCGATCATCATCATCCTACTGGGCATGAGCAAACTGTTCTCCAAGTTCATCAGCCGCGCCATCCCACCGTTCATTGGTGGCATCATCATCCTCATCGTCGGCCTCACCCTGGTGCCTACCGCGGTCACTGGAGTGTTCAGCACCAAAGGCAATCTGACCGCTAACGCTTTGAGCGGCTGTGTCACATTCATTGTGCTGCTCGTATGCATGGTCCTCCAGTACAAGCTGCGCAACAGTGGCATTCTCCACATGTTCTCCGTGATCATCGCACTTCTCGTCGGCACACTGGTTGCCGTCAGCATGGGCGCAGCCGACTTCAGCAGTGTTCCGGGAGCCGCATGGTTCTCACTGATATGAACTGATTTTTGTTCCGCATTTCCTCTAACTCGATGGGAGATGATGGAACCATGGCAAAGGGCACTCGATATACGCCGGAGTTCAAGGCGAAGGCGGTCAGGCTGCTGGCGGAATCGCGTTCCTCGTATTCGTCGGAGACGAACGCGATCTCCGCGGTGGCGAAGGATCCGGGGATAGCGCCGGAATCGCTGCGGCGTTGGCGCAACCAGTCGGACGCGACGGTCGCGGAGGAGACGAGGCAGTCGGCCGAGGACGCGATGGCGGAGCTGAAGAAGCTGCGGGCCGAGAACGCGGAATTGCGTCGGGCGAACGAGATTTTGACGACGGCGTCGGCTTTTTTCGCGGCCAGGCTCGACCCGACACGGCGTTGATGGCCGCGTACATCGACGGGCATGAAAGCCGTTTCAAGGTCGGGCCGATCCGCAGGGTCCTTTTCGAATCGTTGGACTGCGGGTTTCTCACGCCGCGCGGCTACCGCATGTTCAGAACGCGTCCCGTCAGCCGCATGCGGGCGGGGCATGGGGCGCTGGCCCGCGACATCCTCCAGATCCATTCGGATTTCTTCATGGCCGTGTACGGTTACGGGAAGATGCACGCGCAGCTGGTCGCCCAGGGCCGGGATCCGGCCGAGGTCGGCCGCGACCAGGTGATGAACATCATGCGCGAGCTTGGCATCCGGGGCGTGCGCCGCGGCAAAACCCCGGTGACGACGAAACCCGCCAAGGGCACGGGCGGCAGGCCGGATCCGGTGGACGGGAGGTTCGAGGCTTGTGCGCCGAACCGCCTGCACGTGGCCGACATCACCCACGTGCGCATGGCCAACGGCTCGTTCGGCTACACGGCGTTCGCCGCCGACGTGTACGCCCGTCGGATCGTGGGATGGGCGTGCGCCATGACCATGAACACGCAGGAGCTGCCGTTGCAGGCGTTGGAGCAGACGATCTCATGGGCCGCGTCCCGCGGCGGCGCGGATGGTCTTATCCACCACAGCGATTAAGCCGGGTTTGTTGTTAAGCCGGGGAACGGTTCGGGGTCTTGGTGGCTGGCCGTGTCCCATGTGGTTTCCCGGCTTAACGTTCCGGGTTAT
>OKWA01000257.1_pt1 | contig 34728 bp, 35 predicted proteins | sample 1606861 | NCBI WGS metagenome assembly OKWA01 (sample SAMN03281007, study PRJEB24777) | human gut metagenome | isolation source: fecal sample PR166 from 1 month old female Malay infant, vaginally... | reverse complement strand
GCATATAAGCTCATCAAGGTGGCACTAGCCGGCGCTAGACCAAGGATAATCCCTCCTGCTAAAGTTAATAGCCAAAAGAAGGCTGTCGCAATCATCCCTAAAAAGAAACGATTAAAGACAAAGTCTAAAAATCTACCCATGATATTCCCCTAAAAATAACTATGAAACCATTATATCATATTTCAAGCGTTTTCAAAAACTTCTAGTATCCATTTACAATCCCACCAAACCGTGGTACAATGAGAATTGTGAAAAAATGATCAGGAGACAATTCATGAAAAAATCTATCTTAACTACACTGCTTTTTGCAGTTCTTTACTTCCTCTGCATGGGGATTGGTGTCCTTTTGGGCAATCTCTTTGACCAAACTGGAAACATGTTTTATGCGCCTGCCTTTACTGCCCTTGTCGGCGGTAGCGTCTATATGATTCTGGTCGCAAAAGTTCCGCGCTTTGGAGCCATTACCACTATCGGCCTTGTCATCGCCCTCTTTTTCTTGGGGACTAAACACGGTGCTGGTGCCTTCCTTCCTGGAATTATCTGTGGCCTCCTAGCAGATGCAGTAGCTAGCCTCGGAAAATACAAGGACCAAACAAAGAACTTTCTTTCTTTTATTATTTTTGCCTTTAGCTCAACTGGCCCAATCTTACTTATGTGGATTGCGCCCAAAGCCTATATGGCTACCCTTCTAGCAAGAGGAAAATCGCAAGAATATATCGACCGTATCATGGTTGCTCCAGACCCTGGAACCATCCTTCTATTTATCGCAAGTGTTGTCATCGGAGCCCTAGTTGGTGCCTTGATTGGACAATCCTTGAGTAAAAAATTTGCGCAGAAAATCTGATTACTAAAAAAGAGCCAAACGGCTCTTTTTTATTTATGGCTCAATTTCTTGGTCAAGAAGTCTCCAAAGAATTGGATTGCAAAGATAATCAAAATGATAATGATAGTTGCCAAGATGGTCACATCGTGATTGTAGCGGTTAAATCCATAAGCGATGGCTACGTTACCGATACCACCAGCTCCAACCGCACCAGCCATAGCTGTTTCCCCAACAAGGGAAATCAAGGTCACAGTCGTCACACGGATCAAATCTGGCAGACCTTCTGATAGATAAACACCCACGATGTCCCAGAATGTCGCTCCACTAGCTTGAGCTGCCTCAATGACACCACCATCTAGCTCAGCCAATACCACCTGTACTTGACGGGCAAAGAAGGCAAAGACTGCAAAAGAAAGCGGTACGATAGCCGCATTTGGACCAATGCTTGTTCCTACGATTAGATGAGAGAAGGGTGACAAGACTGCCAAGAGAATAATAAAAGGAACCGCACGGAAAATAGAGGTGATCTTATCCAAAATCCAGAAAACGATTTTGTTCTCCAAGACACCACCTGGCGCTGTCAAGACAAGGAAGAGACCTGCCACTAGCCCCAAGAACCCTCCGATAATGAAGGAAAGAACTGTCATATAAAGGGTTAGGTAGATGGCTGTTCCCCAGCCTGCTTGACCAGCCCAGCCCATTTTATAAACATTTGGTAAATAGGTTTGAATCAATGATTCCATCTTACTGTCCTCCCTTCAATACTTTTAGCTGTACGCCTGCTTGACGAATGGCTTCTTGGGCACCTGCCAACGCTGCTTTTTCACCTGACAAGACCACAACCAATTCTCCAACAGGGGTACCATCGAGAATTTCGATATTTCCATAGAGGATATTAGCCGTTACTTGGTAATGCTTGTACAATTCATTCAAAAGTGGCTCGTCTGTTGAAGCACCTGCGTACTTGAGTTGCACCAAGAGGCTGTTTTCAGACAAGTGTTCCACGATTTCTTGCTTCTCGATTTTGACCATAGCTTCATCAATGCCTGTGGCTGTTGAGATAAAGTCTTGAGTCAAAGGTTGTTTAGGGTCTGAGAAGATTTCAAGGACACTACCCTCTTCAATTAAATGCCCATCCTGCATAACTGCCACACGGTTGGCAATGTCTTTGACAATCTGCATTTCATGCGTAATCAAGACAACAGTTAAGCCTAATTTTTGGTTCAAATCTTGCAACAAGGCCAAAATCTGCTTGGTTGTCTTAGGGTCAAGGGCAGAAGTCGACTCGTCTGAAATCAAGATTTTTGGATCATTTGCCAAGGCACGCGCAATGGCCACACGCTGTTTTTGTCCTCCAGATAATTGTGAAGGGTAGTTTTCAGCACGGTCTGCCAGGCCAACCAAGTCCAACAACTTAGCTACTTTAGCCTTCTTTTCTTCCTTGCTAAGTCCAGAGTGTTTGAGGGCAAAGGCTACATTCTCCTCTGCTGTCTTTTGACTCATCAGGTTGAAATGCTGGAAAATCATTCCGATATCCTGACGTTTACGACGCAACTGCTCGGCCGTCAAGGTCACCTTGCCATCAAAAATCACATCCTCGTCAATGGTAATTTTCCCTGCAGATGGTTTTTGCAAGAGGTTAATCACCCGTACAAGGGTTGATTTCCCTGCTCCAGAATATCCAACGATTCCGTAGATATCCCCTTCTTGGATGTGAATGGTCACATCCTTGACCGCTGTGATGGTTCTCTTCTTTTGATGAAAAGTCACATCGATCTGATCTAACTTGATAATATCTCTACTCATAGCTTCTAATCAGCTCCTCTACTAATTCAATATGGGTGTAATAATCGGCGATTCGCACATTTTCATCTCCACCGTGGTCTCGGCTATTAGCATTTCCTAGACCAAAGGCCACCATTGGCACCTCTAGGGCATCAAAGACCGTATGCATTGGTCCTGTACCCGCTGTCGTCGGCAAGACTGAAACGCCCTGCGGATAGAATTTCTTGGCCAACTCGATTACATTGAGAATGGCTGGCGCGCTCATATCGCTTCGATAGCTCATCTCTCCCAAGGTATAGTATAATTCTACCTTATCAAAGCCATTTTTGTCTAGCTGTTTCCGAATTTTTTCCAGAACATCATGCGGTTCTAGACCAGGAACCAAACGAACCTCTAGCTTAGCACTGGCTTCTGCTGGCAAAATCGTTTTAACGCCTTGTCCTTGGTAACCTGACTGAATCCCTTCGATATTGAGAGCAGGTTCAAAAAAGAAACGTTTGAGAAAGGCTGCACGATCCTCTTGTAAGAGAGGCAATTCCAAACCATAAATCTGGCTGATTTCCCCAGGATTGCGTTGGGCGTAAGTATCCACCAAGGCCAATTCTCGTTCATTTGGTTCTTGAACTTCTTCGTACAAACCTTCAACCAAGATACGGCCATCTGCGGCACGAAGAGACTGTAAGGCTTGAAGGAGGTACCAAGGAGCTGATTCCACAACCCCACCATAACTCGAGTGGATATCGACATCAGCACTTTTCACCTTGGCATCAAAAGTCACAATCCCCTTATTTCCACCAGAAATTTCTAACTGTTCCAAGGCATTTTTGGTTCCTTGTTCCCAGACCAACAAATCTGCACCACGGAGTTTATCCGCATGTTTTTCCAGATACTTATCTAGGTCTGTCGAAGCCGATTCCTCCGCTCCCTCCATGATAAAACTGATATTGACAGGCAGGTCATCATGGTGTTGCATGTATTTTCTCAAAGCACTCAAACGAGCCGTGATATGACCCTTATCATCGTCAACCCCACGCCCATACATGAAACCATTGCGCACCGAAAGAGTAAAAGGATCCTCCGTCCACACCTGATCTCCGTCAGCTGGTACAGTGTCATAGTGGTTATAGAAAATCAAGGTCTTGGCATCTGGGCGCGAACTCTTGAAATGCGCCATGACAAAGGGAGCCGTATAAGTCTCATCAATCTCCACTTCAGCCCCCACACGCTTGAAAATCTCACCCAGATAGTTGGCAACTTCTTTGAGACCCACCTGTTGGGCAAAGACCGACTTCTTAGAAATCAAGGTACGCAAAACCTCAAAATAATGCTGGGCTACATGATCCTTTTCAAATTTTTCAATCTGTTCTTGTTCGCTAGGAAAAACCATATTCTCTCTACCTTTCTATGAACCTATAGTCTTCTTTACAATTCATGCTCTATACAAAAGCAAGAGGTGGAATTCTCTCTCCCACCTCCCTGTTTCTTATTACCAAACTGGTTGATCCAAACCGTCTGATGTTTCTTCAATAACTTTTTTCACTTCATCTGTATGGTAAGCTGCAACAACTTTCTTGATAGCATCCGCCTTAGGTGATGTTTCCCAATCTTTTTTCGCAACGATAATGTTGTACCATTGTTTTGAATTTTCATCAGCTTGTTCTTTGAAAAGTGCTTTCTTGTAGTCCAATTTTGCTTCTGTAACGAAGGTATTGTTTACAACGGCAGCGTCAACTGATGACAATGAACGTGCTGTTTGGCTAGCGTCCAATTCAGTGATTTTCAAGTTCTTTGGATTTTCTTTGATGTTAGCAACTGTTGCAAGAGCAGTTCCTGAAACGTCCAATTTAATCAAGCCAGCTGATTGAAGCAAGTAAAGTGCACGACTTTCGTTTGTAGCATCGTTTGGTACAGCGATTTCTCCGTTTGCTGGGATGTCTTCTACTTTAGTGTACTTGTTGTCACTTCCATTCAAACCTGAGTAAAGACGGATTGGAGAGATGTAAGTATCTGCAATCGCTACAAGGTCTTTCCCGTTTTCTTTGTTCCAGTTGTTCAAGAAGTTATAGTGTTGGAAAGCGTTCAAATCTACTTCGCCATCAGCAGTTGCCTTGTTTGGTTGTGAGTAGTCTGTGAACTCTGTAAATTCCAAAGTGATACCGTCTTTTTTAACCAATTCTTGGACCTTATCCCAACGAGCTTCTTCAGAACCGCTACGGTTCACTGTTGCGATTTTGATAGTTGTTGCATTGTCTGCTTTCTTTTCTGAGTTTCCGCAAGCTGCAAGAGCCAAACCTGCGACTGTAGCAAGGGCTGCTACACCAAGCCATTTTTTGATTTTCATGATTCTTTCTCCTTAAAAATAATACTGTATCAGTATCTCACAATTTGTTTGATTTCACAAATTGTTATTAGATAGTCAGATATATAGTTTAAAGCTATATCCCTAAAAACTGAGAAATCACCCACCTTACTCAGAATGGATAATTTCAAGCAATTATTTAATATCCGCTTCTGCTGGTAGATAATTGTCTCCGAAGAATTGTTTTGACAATTTTTCAAGAGTTCCGTCTTTGTAGAGTTCTTGGATACGTTTGTCTACAAATGTTTTCAACTCATCTTGACCTTTAGCAAGAAGTGGGTAAACGTAAGGTTGTTGGTCGCTTGGAAGTTCAATCACTTTCAAGTTGTCCAAACCTTGGTTCTTGATAACTGTTTCAACACCGATTTTATCAAAAATCTTGTAGTCAAACTGGCCATCACTCAAGCGTCCCATGATTTGTTGGAAGTCTGCTTTAGTATAGTTAAGGACAGTTGGATTATCTGAGTGTTGTTTGTTGTAGTCTTCTAACTGTTTCGCAGATGTTGTCCCTTGAACAACTTCTGTTGATTTTCCACCGATATCATCAAGCGATTTGATGCTAGAGTCATCTTTTTTCACTACAAGAACGTTAGGGTTTTTAGCAGTTGGGGCTGCGTAAAGGTATTTTTCAGCACGTTCTTTAGTGTAGCTGATGTTGTTAACGGCCATTTGGTAACGGTCAGCGTCAAGTCCTGCAAAGACTCCTGACCACTCTGTCTTCTCAAACTTGACATCATACTTGTCAGAGTCTTTAAAGATAGCGCGAACCACTTCAATTTCATAACCAGTCAATTCGCCATTTTCTTCATAGTTGAATGGTTTTGGTGAAGCATTGGTTGCAACGATAATTTCTTTCTTGCTAGCCGCTTCTCCTTCTTTCTTAGCACCACCTGAGCAAGCCGCAAGCACACCTGCAGCAACAAGCCCTAGGGCAGCAAGAGATGAATATTTAACGATTTTTTTCATGTCATTTCCTCCAAAATAAAATACCTTATAATCTTAACAGAAAAAGAGCATTTACGCCATTATATGATATCTATCTCTGTGATAGGTTTTCTTTATGGCTGATTTAAAAGAGCAAACGCAAGACGGCAATCAAGACTACTCCAAAGAGAACTGTTCCGACTAGATTGCGATAACGAAAGGCTACCCAAGCTGTTGGAAAGACTGCTAAGAAGTCTAGCCATTTGATTTGAGGCAGGCTACCAACCTTACCTGTCACTACGCTTGAAAGAATCAAGGAAAAGATAATAGAAACGGGCAAGAACTTCAAAAAACGTTCAACAATCGCAGGCAAGCCCTTATACTTGACCAAGATGAAGGGAATCATACGAGGAATCCAAGTCACCAAGCCAGAGAAAATAACTGCTAATAAAAGATACTTACTGACCATCTAAAACCACCCCCATTGTACAACCAAGTAGCGTCGCAAACAGAACAGCTAGCGACTGAGACACCACTGTCAAGAGCAAAAAGAAGGACACCGCAACAACTGCTAGGATAATAAGCAGTTTGCGGACAGGAATCCGTCTTTGCATAATCTGGAATTGCGAAGCAAAAATTCCGATGAACATCCCAACAAGAGCAAAATCCAAGCCAAAGATTTCTGGATTTGGTAGCAGGCCACCCAGAGCTGTTCCGACAACTGTTCCCACAAACCAAGCCACATAGCTGTTGAGATTGTTTCCGTGCATCCACATAGGATTGACCTTGTCTGTATGGGCCAATTCGCCCATCAAAACGCCATAGGTCTCGTCAGTCAAAAGGCTAGACATACCGATATTTTGCCAGAGACTGGTATGACGGAAATAGGTTGACGCATGCAAACTCAATAAAAAGAGACGCAAATTAATCAAAAAAACCGTCATAGCAATAGCTGCCACAGGTGCTTGAACCGCAATCAGTGCCAACATGGCAAACTGGGCACTCCCAGCATAAACAAATAGGCTCATCAATCCCATCTCAACAGGTGTCACATAGGGCGCACCGATAATCCCACAGGCAAGGCCAATACTGACATAACCAAGGGCCGTTGGCATGGCTGCCTGCGCTCCCTCCCAAAATCCTTTTTCTCTCATCTTTCTCCTCATATTGTCTTAATAGGTGGACTGAATCGGTTCCAGCCACAGCATGGACTATTATAACACATTCAGGAAAGAGAAAAAAGTCTGCTGATTGTGCCCATCATAAAAGACTGGCAATCCAGTCTCAAACATATATTATAGAAATTATCCGCTAAATGTTTTCACGAATATCAAAGAACATGAAAAGGCAACTAGAAGAAATAGCAATAAAACAAAGTTAGTAGCAATAGTTACTAAAACTAAGATCATTTTTATGAAAAGGATACCTAAAAATGCGATTACAAACAAATATACGAGTATTCAGTAAGGAAATAAACTAAATGGGTAGAATACCTAGAACACTCTTCCTAAAATATTACTAAGCAAATGAAATTACAGCAACGGTAAAATTTGACCAATGCCATTGTAGACTATATGCAACCCAATAGGCCAATAAATGGACTTGGTTACTCTAAACAAGACTGCAAATATGAGACCGCCACCCATATAGACGAAAAAGTCTGTCAAGACCCAACCGTGATTACTAATGTGTAAGATTCCAAATAATATAGCTGAGCCAAGTACATCCAGTCCCCATTTCTTCCCTTTTTCCAGAGCAGTCATTACTAATCCACGATAAATCATGTCTTCAAAAATGGGACCTGCAATCACAGGATAAAAGAAATACATCAAAAATGCCGTAGCTCCTGTAAAAGTAGGAGTAGCATGTTGATAAGAAATTGCATTTCGAGTAGGTGGGAAAAGAAAAAAGGTAACGAAATTCCAAACAACAAAAGCAAGCAGAGCTAGGAAGGAATAGAAAAGATAGGATCCTTTAAACTTTCTACTATTGATTTTCTGCCATTTCCCTGACCAAACCATAACAATAAAAGCAAGCAGAACCACAAGAAAATTTAACATCATATCCGACAGATAATAGGCAAAGTCAGATAGCCCAGTAACAAGGTCGCTGCGTAAAACTAGAACACTGAACTTCTGGTCAGCAATAACTAGTAGAAAAGCCATAATAAAGTAGTGACGTGAGATTATCTTTTTCATTCTATTTCCTCCTATACTATGAAATAAAGACAGCCCCTACCCAAGAAAAGGCAAGGGCTTTGGATATTAATAACGTCGGCGGTCATAATCAGAGTCAGGTTTATCGTTAAAATATTTCTCCCAGAAATTAGTGATTGACCAAGGTGTCCCGAACCCTCCCCATGCACCGCTTGGGATATTGCCAAGATACACAAGATCTCCTCCATAAACCTTCTCCAACTCAGCTTCTGTCAATTCCATTGTTTCTGCAAATTGTAAATTTAACATCTTTTACACTCCTTTAATTATCTTCATTTATAAACCACTTATGCGACCTAGGATTTGCTTTAAGTACTTTACAAGGACAGTATAACACGGAAATTGGCTTATTTTAGAAAATCGCATATTTGATATTTTTTCTTATAGAAATTTCAGATTTGCGATTTTGGTAGATTTGATTATTTCACTGGTATAATAAAGTTACTACTAACAAGGAGGGATATAATGATGAAGAAAAGAAAAATCCAACTGATACTCCTGCTTATTTCGGAGTGGGTGATTGTCTTCCCGTTTCTAATTAATCGATAAGTTCTTTGTATTGCTGAAAACGCAATTCGAAGAGGGCTAGCAATTGTGGATTTTCTAATACTTGCAGAGATTGGATAAAGTGTTCAATCTCTTTTTGATTGCTTCCTTTGGTTTGAAGGAAAACACTCATTTTCTTTAAAAATTGCCACGATACTTTCTCAAAAACATCGTACGGACGCAACATGCTCTCCAACTCGGCTTCGAAGATTGGGATGTATGAGAAAAGTTTGCGCTCCATGAGTTCTGATAAGATATTTAAGAGTCCTTGCTTCATATACAACCGATTATGTACCAACTCCTTAAATTCTTTAGACTTCTCAATTAAAGCGGTCGATAAAAATATCAAATCTTGATTGCTCAAGAAGGGCATGGTATTGCAAAAGAGATAGAGTTCAAACCAGGTCCAAGACTCAATAGCATAGAGATAGCTGGTCAGAAACTCCCTATCCTCCAGCTCTTATTTAAGGAATGGATGGCATTTTTAATCACAATAGCATTCAAACGACGATAGGTCTGCGCCATCTGTTCTTGCTCGACTTCCTCCAACAGTTGCTCTAAACCAGCTATATCTTGGTGGGCAAAGCGATCCACAACCTTTCTACCAATTCGCATATGTGGAGATTCTTGATAGTTGTTGAGCTTATGACCAAACTCATCGAAGGTCACATTGATTCCTTGGATGGCTAAGAGCAGCTTGTCCGCAGATAGCATAGACTGCCCTAATTCAAACTTGGACAACTGAGAGGCTGTTAGACTAGCACAAGCCACATCTGACTGCTTGAGCTTTCTTGCCAAGCGCAATTCCTTGTAAAATTCTCCCAATTCCATTCTCTCAATCATCTGACCACCTCCTATTTTTTATATAGTATATCATTATTTACAATCATTTGTCAAAATATTCTGACATTTAAGAGAACAAAAAAGCCAGCCTTAAGCTGACTCCTTATTCCATAGTATCAAAGGCAAGACTTGGTTTGGCATTGAGGTCCAAGTTTGCAAAGTTTTCTTTGTTCCACTCGCTGACGCTGGCATAGGCAATCATGCCTGCATTGTCTCCGCAGAGGCGAAGTGGGGGAATGATGACCTTGACATCTGTGATTTCGGCCGCTAGGCGTTCTCTGAGGCCTTTATTGGCTGCTACCCCACCTGCCACGACTAGGGTTTTAACAGGGTATTTCTCCAAAGCCTTCTTGGTTTTTTCCATAAGAATATCCAAGACAGCTGCTTGGAAGGACGCACACAAATCCTCTATGGACAAGCTTTCTCCCTTTTGCTCGGCATTATGGTGAAGATTGATAAAGGCGGATTTCAAACCTGAGAATGAAAACTCCAGATTATCTTCCTTAATCATGGCACGAGGAAAATCATAAATATCCTGCCCCTGATGAGCTAGCTCGTCAATCTCACGACCTGCAGGATAGGTCAAACCCATGACACGGCCGACCTTATCATAAGCCTCACCAACCGCATCATCTCGCGTTTCCCCAACAATCTTGTAGTCACCAGCCTCAGAAACATAAACCAACTCTGTGTGTCCACCGCTGACCAAGAGGGCTAGCAAGGGAAACTCCAAAGGCTCCACACTTTGAGCTGCCATGAGGTGACCAGCCATGTGGTTAACGGGAATTAGTGGAAGTCCATGTGCCCAAGCAAAGGCCTTAGCAGCTGACAAGCCAACTAGCAAGGCTCCTACCAAGCCCGGTCCATAGGTAACCGCAACAGCTGTCACGTCCTCTTCGGTAATCCCTGCTTCTGTCAACGCCTCCTCGATACAGGCTGTAATGACCTCGACATGGTGACGACTGGCTACTTCAGGCACTACGCCACCGAAACGTTTGTGGCTATCAATTTGACTAGCAATGACATTGGACAAGAGCTGGTCGTCGTTTTTCAAGACGGCAACACTAGTCTCATCACAGGATGTCTCAAATGCTAAAATATATCTATCCTTCATCTATTTCTCTCTTCATGATGATGGCGTCCTCGACTGGATCATGGTAGTAGGCCTTTCGATCAGCGATGACTGCCATCTTTTCTTTCTTGTAAAATGCTTGCGCTCGTTGATTTGACTTTCTGACTTCGAGGAAAATCTCCTTGTCTGTCGGCAATTGAGCAAACAAGGCTGATGCAATTCCCTGACCCTGATAGGTTTGTTTGACAGCGATTTGCAGGACTTCTGCTTCAAAAAGATTCTCCTGAACAGCTAGAAAGCCAATCACTTCTGCCCCATCATAAGCCAGAGCATACCAAGTCTGATCTTGAGCTAGGTCTGCTTGGATTTGTTCCAGCGTCCAAGGAATGATTGGGTAAACAGCTGCCATCACAGCGTAGATGGCTTGAGCCAAGTCAGGCTGCTGTTGGATTCGTTTAATTTCTATCATAGGCGTTTAATGTAAGACTCGCCAGACTCGGTGTGGTTCTTGAGCCAGTTTTCCTCAGCCTCGACACGCTTGAGGTAGTTAGGCACAAAGTCGTGCAAGGAGTCTGCTTCCTTGTCCCAAGCCAAAAGTGCTAGATTGGCTGCATTAGGCAAGGTTTCTTTGAAATTAGTCCTTGGCAAGTGTTCTTGAATCTGCTCCACAAAGGGGGCAACTTCTCCGACAAAGGTTACCTGACTAGCACCCTTAACTGTCTCTAATACCTCTTCAAAAGATAGGTGTGCTTCTGGTATGACAGGTTTGGCATTTTCATAAAATCCTGCATAAACATTGTTGCGACGCGCATCCATCAAAGGAACAAACAAGCCTTCTTGTTGGTAGGGCACCAGAGCCAAGAGGCTCGACATCCCAACCAACTCGATGTTCAGAGTGTGAGCTAAGGTTTTGGCAGTGGCTACCGCGATTCGCAAGCCTGTGTAGCTACCTGGTCCCTCTGCCACCACGATTCGGTCCAAATCCTTGGGCGTCCAATCCAAACTTGCCATCAAAAAATCGATGGCAGGCATGAGGGTAATACTGTGATTTTTCTTGATATTAATCGTCGTCTCGGCAAGAATCTGCTTGTCCTCTAAAATAGCGAGAGAAAGAGCCTTGCTGGACGTATCAAAAGCTAATACTTTCATAACACATTCCTATCTTTTTGTCTGCTTACTATTATACTACAAAAGCTGGCACATGGGAATTTTCTTTATCCCCAAACAAAAAAGCCTACACTTAACTAAAAAACAATTCGCAAATAAAATTCAAAAAAATGCTCACTTTTCTTTTACTTTACGAATATAAAAGTGAACAAGAAAATTGAAAGGATCTTCGTAAAAAGTTTGGTAAGTCATGCTAGATAAAAGACACATTTTTAGAAAGATCAATTTTATTATCTTTATCTCTTACAGTTTGCTCAGCATTCTCAATGATTTAAACATTACTACTATCCCTTTACCATTCGATTTATCTGTTTGTATTGTTTTATTTTTATGTTTCAACTCTATTTTTGAACAGAAGAATCATTAACATAAAACTAATAAGCTCTGAAAATTTCATTGTCATGTCATTTTAGAAAAATGCAAAGACCACCTCATCTTGATAGATGGGGTGGAATTTTCTTTATCCCCAAACAAAAATGCCCCAGCATAAGCAGGGCATCTAAGCATTTAATCCAAAGTAAAATACAAACCAAACGACATAGGTTACAAGGAGGAGAAAAAGCGAATAGAGAGTCACAAAGGTAATCTTCCACAAGAACTTGGTTTGTCGTCGTTCCAGTTTGGCAAATAGAAGATTCCCTCCATAAACACAAGCAATAAAAACGATAAAAGCTACCACGCGAACTCCGATAGCAAAAGCAAATAAGTTATACATAGGGCAACCTCCTTGACTTAAAATCTATATGGAATTATGACAAGCAATAAATTTCACTCCCGTTATCAAGATAACACATTTTCTTTATTTTTGCAAGCGCTTACCAAATGAATCGACCTGTGACTTTCTCGTTTCCGTCTTTTACTAATTTTTCATTTTGTGGTATAATTGAAATAATTGTAACGAATCAAGGTCAATCTAGACACAAAATGGAATGAAATCAAGCAAATCTCTGCTAAAAGTTTGGAATAAGCTGACCTGTAAAATAGAAAGGAACTATATGATTTACAAAGTTTTTTATCAAGAAACAAAAGAACGTAGCCCACGCCGTGAAACAACACGCGCACTATACCTAGACATCGATGCCAACTCAGAACTTGAGGGCCGTATCGCTGCTCGCCAACTTGTCGAAGAAAATCGCCCAGAGTACAATATCGAGTATATCGAACGCTTGTCTGACAAATTGCTAGATTACGAAAAAGAAACTGGCGCCTTCGAAATTACGGAGTTCTAATATGGCCTACACTCTTAAACCTGAAGAAGTCGGCGTTTTTGCCATCGGTGGTCTGGGAGAAATCGGGAAAAACACTTACGGAATTGAATACCAAGATGAGATTATCATCGTCGATGCTGGGATTAAATTCCCAGAAGATGACTTGCTGGGTATCGACTACGTCATTCCTGACTACTCTTACATCGTAGACAATATCGACCGCGTCAAGGCTGTTTTGATCACCCACGGACACGAGGACCACATCGGTGGTATTCCATTCCTGCTCAAGCAAGCAAATGTCCCTATCTATGCTGGACCACTTGCCTTGGCTTTGATCCGTGGGAAACTCGAAGAACACGGCCTCTTGCGCAACGCCAAACTTTACGAAATCAACCACAACACTGAGTTGACCTTTAAAAATCTCAAGGCAACTTTCTTTAGAACCACTCACTCTATTCCAGAGCCTTTGGGGATTGTTATTCATACACCTCAAGGGAAAATCGTTTGTACGGGTGACTTCAAGTTTGACTTTACACCAGTTGGTGAACCAGCAGACTTGCACCGTATGGCTGCCCTTGGGGAAGAAGGTGTTCTCTGTCTTCTCTCGGACTCGACAAATGCGGAAGTGCCAACCTTTACCAACTCTGAAAAAGTCGTTGGCCAGTCCATCATGAAGATTATCCAAGGCATCGAAGGACGTATCATCTTTGCATCCTTTGCCTCAAATATCTTCCGTCTCCAACAAGCAACAGAAGCTGCTGTTAAGACTGGACGTAAGATTGCTGTCTTTGGTCGTTCTATGGAAAAGGCCATTGTCAACGGAATCGAGCTTGGCTACATCAAAGCTCCTAAGGGAACCTTTATCGAGCCAAATGAAATCAAAGACTATCCTGCAGGAGAAGTTCTCATCCTTTGTACAGGTAGTCAGGGTGAGCCGATGGCAGCCCTCTCTCGTATTGCTAACGGAACCCACCGTCAGGTACAACTCCAACCAGGTGATACAGTTATCTTCTCTTCTAGTCCAATCCCTGGAAACACTACTAGCGTCAACAAGCTGATTAACATCATTTCTGAAGCTGGTGTCGAAGTTATACACGGTAAGGTTAACAATATCCATACATCTGGACACGGTGGCCAGCAAGAGCAAAAACTTATGCTCCGCTTGATTAAGCCAAAATACTTCATGCCTGTCCACGGTGAATACCGCATGCAAAAAGTCCATGCTGGACTTGCGGTGGATACTGGTGTTGAGAAGGACAATATCTTTATCATGAGCAATGGTGATGTGCTTGCCCTTACTGCTGACTCAGCTCGTATCGCAGGTCATTTCAACGCCCAAGACATCTATGTCGATGGAAATCGTATCGGTGAAATCGGTGCTGCTGTCCTCAAAGATCGTCGTGATTTATCTGAAGATGGTGTCGTTCTGGCAGTCGCAACTGTTGACTTCAAGTCTCAAATGATTCTGTCTGGTCCAGACATCCTCAGCCGAGGCTTTGTCTACATGAGAGAGTCTGGTGACTTGATTCGCCAAAGCCAGCGTATCCTCTTCAATGCCATTCGTATCGCACTGAAAAATAAGGATGCTAGCGTTCAATCTGTCAATGGTGCCATTGTCAACGCTATTCGCCCCTTCCTCTATGAAAATACAGAACGTGAACCGATCATCATCCCAATGATCCTTACACCAGATGAAGAATAATACTCTTCGAAAATCAAATTCAAACCACGTCAGCTTCGCCTTGCCGTATATATGTTACTGACTTCGTCAGTTCTATCTACAACCTCAAAGCAGTGCTTTGAGCAACCTACGGCTAGCTTCCTAGTTTGCTCTTTGATTTTCATTGAATACAAGTCAACAAAACAGCTCCGTCTTCGGAGCTGTTTTTCTCTATGCTTTCTTTTGAGATTAAAACTCAATAAAAATCGAAATCAGACTAGAAGGCTAGGCGAAAGCATAACTTGAGTTAGCTCCCATAGTTCGGGGAACTATGGGAGGCTGGAGATGAATCAAAGCCAAGCTTTGAACTCATTCGTAAGAAGCCGACGACGTATTATTTTGATTTTTGAAGAGTTTTAGAAATACTACGATTTTTACCTTCAAGATACACCATCAAAATAGAAATATCTGCTGGGTTTACTCCCGAAATACGGCTGGCTTGGCCGATGGTTTCTGGATTGATGAGTTTGAACTTCTGACGAGCTTCTGTTGCGATAGAGTCAATGTCATCCCAGTCTATATTGGCTGGAATGCGTTTTTCTTCCATGCGTTTCATCTTGGCAACCTGGTCCATGGCTTTGGAAATATAGCCTTCGTACTTGATTTCTGTTTCAATCAATTCGATAATCTTGTCATCCAAGTCCTCTGCTGCTGGTCCGATGAAGGCCACCACATCTTGGTAAGACACTTCTGGACGGCGAAGGAATTCCTTGGCTGTCACTGCATCTGTCAACGGCTTGAAGCCCATCTCCTCAACCTTAGCATTAGTTTCCTTGACTGGCTTAAGTTTGATGCTGTCTAGGCGCTTCATCTCATTGTCAAATTGATTTTTCTTGATTTCAAAGCGAGCCCAGCGTTCATCATCTACAAGCCCAATCTCACGTCCCATCTCGGTCAAACGCATATCGGCATTGTCATGACGGAGGATGAGACGGTACTCAGCACGACTGGTCAAAAGGCGATAAGGTTCGATGGTTCCCTTGGTCACCAAGTCATCAATCATGACCCCGATATAACCGTCACTGCGCTTCAAAATCAATTCAGGCTTGCCTTGGATTTTCAGAGCCGCATTAATACCCGCGATAATCCCTTGGCCAGCAGCTTCTTCGTAACCTGACGTTCCATTTGTCTGACCAGCAGTAAAAAGTCCTGAGATTTTCTTGGTTTCCAAAGTCGCACGCAACTGGTGAGGCAAGACCATGTCGTACTCGATAGCATAACCTGTTCGCATCATCTCTGCATTTTCCAACCCTTTGATAGAATGAACCAACTCACGCTGGACATCCTCTGGCAGACTGGTTGATAGGCCTTGAACATAGACTTCCTCTGTATTGCGACCTTCTGGCTCAAGGAAGAGTTGGTGGCGTTCCTTGTCCGCAAAGCGCACAATCTTATCCTCAATCGACGGGCAGTAACGAGGTCCCACTCCCTTGACCACACCTGTAAACATAGGCGCACGGTGGAGGTTATTTTGGATAATCTCATGACTGGTACCATTGGTATAGGTCAACCAGCATGGCACCTGATCCTTGACATAATCCTCATCACGCGAAGTGTATGAGAAGTGATTAGGCGCTTGGTCCCCTGGCTGAATTTCTGTCACATCGTAATTGATAGAAGAAGCCTTGACACGTGGAGGGGTTCCTGTCTTGAAACGACCGATTTCGAGGCCCAGTTCCTTGAGATTGTCAGCAAGGTTAATAGAAGCTAGGCTGTGGTTAGGACCTGATGAGTACTTGAGGTCTCCAATGATAATTTCCCCACGGAGGGCCGTCCCTGTAGTCACGATAACAGCCTTAGCAGCATACTCTTGATGGGTCGCTGTACGAACACCGACAACCTTACCATCTTCAACCAAAATCTCATCAATCATGGTCTGACGAAGGGTCAGATTTTCTTGATTTTCAACTGTCTTGCGCATTTCCTTAGAGTAAAGCTCCTTATCAGCCTGCGCACGAAGAGCACGGACAGCAGGACCCTTCCCTGTGTTGAGCATCTTCATCTGGATGTAAGTCTTGTCAATGGTTTTGGCCATCTCGCCACCGAGGGCATCAACTTCACGCACGACAATTCCCTTGGCAGAACCACCGATAGAGGGGTTACAAGGCATGAAAGCCAGCATTTCAATATTGATGGTCGCAAGTAAGACCTTACAGCCCATACGGCTAGCGGCCAAGGAAGCCTCGACCCCAGCGTGTCCCGCACCGATTACAATAATATCGTATTCTTCAGTAAAATGATAAGTCATGTTTCTCTCCTATTCCTCAAGATGAATGTGTCTTAGTTGGCCGTCCCAACCGGGTAGGGTTGCTTTTAAAAAGGCTGGAACTAGATTGATACCCTCAAACTTGTCTATGTCAATCCATTCACAGGGCTGCCTTTTCTCATCTTCCTGCATAGTCAATGGGGCATCTTCAAGCAAATTCACTAGATAATGAAACTCGATATTGTGATAGGAAACACCGTCCTGTTCAAAACGATTTTCAACCACAAAAGCTAGCTGCCCAGCTTGAGCTTTGACACCCAGTTCTTCCCTCACCTCACGGACTACCGCGTCTTCCGTGCTTTCATTGACTTGGATAGCACCGCCGATAGTGTAATACTTGCCCTTGTCTTTGGTAACTAGGAGCTTGCGATTTTGAAGAATCAAGGCTGTCGCCCGAACGCCAAAAACCGTATTTCCTGTTTTTGTCCGAAAGTCTTGTTGAGTCATCTTTTTTCCTTTCCTCTAAACGACACAAAAACAGTCAAAACTCCAAAGAAGTGCAGGACAAAAAAGCCTGCAACATCCATGAGCTTTGACCATCATTTCTATTGCTTTTATTATTGTAGCAAATTGAGAAAATTTGTCAATCTAAATGTACTGACAAACTTGCCCATCGCGGTAAGCATTGTCAATCAAGCCACCACCTAGACACTCTTCGCCATCGTAAAAGACAACTGCCTGTCCTGGTGTAATGGCTCGTTGCGGTTCTGCAAAGATGACCTCTGCCTTGTCCCCTTTTACATGGACGGTCACATTAGAATCAGGCTGACGATAGCGGAATTTAGCCGTACATTCGAGCGTAAACTCCTCTGGCATATCACGAGTAAAGTGGACTTGGCTAGCCTCTAAACTTGTTGACATGAGCGAATCATGGTAGAATCCTTGGCCGACATAGAGAATATTCTTGCTTAGGTCTTTTCCGACAACGAACCAAGGGGCATTGTCAGCGCCGTGTTGTCCACCGATACCGAGACCGCCACGCTGACCGATTGTATAATACATCAGACCAGCATGTTCACCCATATCGCGTCCATCCACTGTCATCATGCGACCAGGCTGAGCTGGCAGGTAGTTACTGAGAAAGTTTTTAAAATTCTTTTCTCCGATAAAGCAAATCCCTGTCGAGTCTTTCTTCTTAGCAGTCGCAAGGCCTGCTTCTTCTGCTAGTTTTCGCACTTCCGGCTTTTCCAAATACCCCAGTGGGAACATGGTTTTTTGAAGTTGTTCTTGTGAAAGCTGGCTGAGGAAATAAGTCTGATCCTTGCCATTGTCCACACCACGAAGCATGTGAACTGTTCCATCCTCATCACGCGCCACTCGGGCATAGTGCCCAGTCGCTACATAGTCTGCCCCTAAAGTCATGGCATAGTCCAAAAAGGCCTTGAACTTGATTTCCTTATTGCACATAACATCTGGATTTGGCGTGCGTCCTGCACGGTATTCCGCTAGGAAATACTCAAAAACGCGGTCCCAGTACTCTTTTTCAAAGTTGACAGAGTAGTAGGGAATGCCAATCTGGTCTGCCACCGCAGCCACATCCTTGTAATCTTCGGTCGCCGTACAGACGCCGTTTTCATCTGTGTCATCCCAGTTCTTCATGAAGATACCGATCACATCGTAGCCCTGCTCCTTGAGAAGAAGAGCCGTCACCGATGAATCGACACCACCACTCATCCCCACAACAACACGTGTTTTAGAGTTCTCACTCATGGTAAGTCTCCCATCTATTCGTTTATTCACGATTGAAGGTCGTGTGTGCTTCACGATTGAAGGTCGCTTGAGCAGTATTCATTATAACATGCTTGGTTAGAGAAGACAAGAAAGAGGCTGATAATCGACCAACCTCTTATTCTGAACCTATCAATCTAGCACTTTTTAGCTTCATTCGCTTTCTTAGCAACTTCTATCTGGTATTTCACTTGGTCAAATCCTGTACCTCCCAAGGAATTTCGTCTTTGAACAGCAGTTTTAGGTTGCAAGTAGACATAAATATCCTCGGCAATGAGGGAATGATAGGTTTGTAATTCCTCCAAAGTCCAATCTTGAATATTTTTAGCAGACTTGATAGAGTCTAGCACTAATCTTCCCACAACCTCATGAGCTTCTCTAAATGGCAAGCCTTTCCCTGCCAAATAATCTGCCAACTCAGTCGCATTTGAAAAGTCCTTCTCTGTCGACTCTTGCATTTTTTCCTTGTTTACCTGCAAGCTAGATAACATACCTGCCAACACATCAAGGGAATTTAAAATCGTTTCAACCGTGTCAAACATTCCTTCCTTATCCTCTTGCAAATCCTTATTATAAGCTAAAGGCAAGGACTTCATGACTGTCAATAGTCCAAACAGATTCCCATAAACTCTACCAGTCTTTCCTCGAATCAACTCAGCCATATCTGGATTTTTCTTTTGGGGCATAATAGAGGAACCTGTTGTAAATGTATCTGACAAGGTAATGAATTGGTACTCAAAACTACACCAATTGATCATTTCTTCGCAAAAACGACTCATATGCATCATGAGTATGCTGGCATTTGATAGAAATTCTAAGATAAAATCGCGGTCACTAACAGCATCCAAAGAATTTGTATAAGGTTGCTTAAACTCCAGCAAATCGCTAGACAATTGGCGATCAATGGGGAAAGTCGTTCCTGCCAAAGCTGCCGCACCTAGAGGGCATAGGTCTGTATGCTGCTGGTTAAATTCAAAACGTTCACTGTCTCTTTGAAACATATTGTAGTAAGCCATCAGGTGGTGGGCAAAACTAATAGGCTGGGCATGTTGCAAATGGGTATAGCCCGGCATGATCGTCTCCACATGATTTTCCGCCAAGTCTAATAAAACACCTTTAAGATGAGCCAGTTTATCTAGGACATGGCCTAGTTGTTCCTTGAGATACAAGTGCATATCTGTCGCAACTTGGTCGTTTCGAGAACGAGCCGTATGTAGTTTCCCTGCAAGGGGACCAATTTTTTCTGTCAGCAATACTTCCATATTCATGTGAATATCTTCGTTTGCGATATCAAAATCAAGTTGACCTGCCTCTAGCTCTTCTAAAAGCTCTTTCAAGCCTGCTTGGATCTTTTCTGACTCCTCCAAACTCAAAATGCCCGTCTGACCCAGCATCTGAACGTGGGCTAAGGAACCAATCACATCAAATTTAGCTAATTTCTGGTCAAAAGATATACTCGCACCAAAGCGCTCTACCCAATCTTCGACAGTACCTTCAAAGCGACCACCCCATAATTTTGTATTCTTAGCCATATCACATCCACCTCTCTAGTCAATCGCCCTATTTGGCGCTTTTTTGAACCTCAGAATGAACCTTGGTTGGAAGCCCCCACAACTTAATAAAGCCAACAGCCGCATCTTGGTCAAAGGTATCTGCGCTAGTATATGTCGCCAAATTTTCATCGTAAAGTGAATTTGGTGATTTCCGAGCCACGACCTGAGCGCTTCCCTTATACAGTTTAACTTTTGCAGTCCCATTAACAACTTTTTGAGTCTCTTTAATATAAGCAATCAAGGCTTGTGTAGCCGGACTAAACCACAAAGCATTATAAATGAGATTTGATAATTCATTTTCTATAATTGGTTTAAAATGAGCCACTTCTCTCACAAGCGTCAAATCCTCAATTTCCTTATGAGCTGTCAGCAGGGTCACTGCCCCTGGGCACTCATAGATTTCTCTTGATTTAATCCCCACCAAGCGATTTTCCACGTGGTCAATCCGTCCAACCCCATGTTTCCCAGCTATTTCATTGAGTTTTTGAATCAAATCTGCCAATTTTAGCCCTTCTCCATTGAGGGAAACTGGAACGCCTTCACTAAACTCAATCTCAATGTATTCTGGCGTGTCTGGAGCTTCCTCTGGAGAAGATGTGATGCCAAAGGCTTCTTCTGGAGCCTGATTCCATGGATTTTCCAAAATACCACACTCATTGGCACGTCCCCAAAGATTTTGGTCAACAGAGTAGGGATTGTCAAGGTCAGCAGGAACAGGTACCCCATTTTCCTTGGCATAATGAATTTCTTCCTCCCGAGACCATTTCCATTCACGAACTGGCGCAATCACTTTTAAATTGGGATCCAAGGCTGCAATGGATACTTCAAAACGTACTTGGTCATTCCCCTTACCTGTACAACCATGAGCAATTGTAGTCGCTCCTGTCTGATGTGCAATTTCAACCAATTTTTTAGAAATAAGAGGGCGGCTCAAGGCAGATACCAAGGGGTATTTTTGTTCATAGTAGGCATGTGACTGGAGAGCCACTAGCACATAATCTGTAGCAAACTCGTCCTTAACATCAATGACATAAGATTCGACTGCTCCAACCTTGAGAGCCTTATCATGGATGAAATCTAAGTCTTTCCCTTCACCCACATCCATACAAACTGCAACAACATCATAGTCTTTCTTCAACCAAGTAATTGCAACTGATGTATCCAAACCGCCAGAATAGGCCAAAATTACTTTTTCTTTACTCATTTCTTTTCCTTATTTTCCTTATTCCTATTTTATTTTTCAATGGATGCTTTAAAGGCATCATCAATTAATTTTTCCAAGTCTCCAGAATCTTTCAACTTTTGAATAGCCTGATCAACTGCCGCCTTCAATTCCTTGCTATCTTTTTTCATGGCGACAGCGTAGGAATCATCCTTTTCTTGATCAAACTCAATTTCAGCAATTGCTAAATCGGGATTATTTTCCACAAATCCCTTGGCAACTGGTTCTTCAAAGATAACGGCATCCAATTGACCTGATTTTAAATCTGTAATCAAATTTCCATTTTTAGGCAGAGATACGAGGGAAGAATTTTGTAGTAAGTCTTTCGCCATCGTCTCTTGAATCGAACCTTTCTGCGCTCCAACCTTTTTCTGAGCCAAGTCATTTACAGACTGATAAGTAGCCAAGTCAGATTTTTTTACAATAACCTTGTTCTTGGAAGTATAGTATGGGACTGAAAAGTCAAACACCTTGCTCCGTTCATCTGTCTTAGAAACACCTGATATGGCAAGGTCGGCCTTTCCTGATTGAACACTGGCCAGTACATTGTCAAAACTCATGGGTGATAGTTCCAATTCGACACCTAGTTCTGTTGCGATAGCTTTGGCTAATTCGATATCTGAACCCACAATCTGATTTTTCCCATCAACCACTTTTTGGTATTCAAATGGAGCAAAATCTGGATTGAGAGCTACAACCAATTTTCCTTTGGACTTGATGGCTTCAATTCCAGCCGATTGATTGTTACTACAAGCAAATAGTAGGGGGAGCATCACTAAACCAAACATCGTCATCAACACCTTCTTTATCTTATTCATAACAAAGCCTCCTTTATGTTTATTCTTTTTGGTTGTATAAATAATACACCTATATTCATCCTTTGTCAAGCCTAAATTGAAAAATTTTTCAATTTGAAGCAAAAAAACCTAGAAATACTACATAAAAATGTTATTCCTAGGCGTATTTATGCTATTTCTCTCTGGAAAACATGAGTATTCAGTCAGTCAAAATAAGCAGAGCTAACTCATTCCCCCTCGCCCAATTCAATGATACGATGACATTGTTGGGCTACATAAGCATCGTGGGTCACGATAATGACTGTTTTCCCTTCTCGATTCATCTCTAAGAGAAACTTCAAGACCAAATCTCTATTTTCAGAATCCAGCGAACCTGTAGGTTCATCGGCTAAAATCAGCTGGCTGGGTTTTAAGATGGCTCTAGCAACTGCAATTCGTTGTTGTTCGCCCCCAGACAACTCGGAGACCTTTTGATGCAAAGTAGCTGACAAACCTACTCTCTCTAAAATTTCTTCCACCTTTTTGAGCTTGTCTTTCTTGGACAATTTCACATATTTCAGTGCCAGCATAAGATTGTACTCGACCGTTTCATCATCAATCAGGGCAAAATTTTGAAACAGATAAGAGATATGTTCACGGATTATTGTTTGCGACTTAGCAGAATTGACCACTAGATTTGTCTGACCAAAAATCTCATACCGTCCGCTATATTCACCATCTATCAAACCTAATAAATTTAACAAGGTCGACTTCCCACTACCACTCTTGCCAACAATAGCTACCAAATCCCCCTGATCAATCCTGAGAGACAAGTTATCCAAAATCACTTTTCTCCCAATAGTTTTGGTAATATTTTCCAACTCAATCATAAGATGCCCCCTTTCAATAACTCTACTAGACTTTTTTTCTCCATCCTAGAAGCCAAGGCTAGCACAAACAGTATATCCAAACATGTAAAACCTGCAAACAGTAGAAGTGGCAGGAGCGCATGGGCAAAGAAAATCAAGACTAGAAGAGGCAAACTATAGCCCAGCAAGAGCAGGACTAGGAGAGGGCGATAGCGATCGACCAGTTTCCACCCCATAAACTTCTTGGTAATGATATCCCTGCGCTTCAACAAGAAAGTGGTAACGAGTAAAAAGTAGGAGACAATCATACTGAGAAGAGCAAATAAGGCAAAAAGAACGTTAAAATTACGAACAGAATCCCGATAGGTATCAACTAGCTCCTCTTGAATTGCTTGAATCGATGAAAATTTTAAATAGCTACCATCAGATAAGTTATCGATTAACTCTGTAATCACTTTTTGATTTTGTTCTGTATTTTCAATTTTCATCGGGTTGTTTAAACCTGTCGTTGACAAGTGAGTCTTTTCTTCCCACATCATGTCTTGATCATTTACCAGACTAATGATTGGATTGTGGAGATTTTCCTTTCGCTCATTATTATAAGGGAAGAAAGACCAATCTCCTTCATAGTAGGCAATTTCTACATCCATATCTTCTATTGTTTGCTTTTGCTGATCTTCATACCTCAGAGAAAGATAGGCGATGGATTTTCCCAAGAACTGATTCTTGCCTTCTTGTCCTTTGTCACTGGCTGGCAACAAAATCACCTTTTTAGTGCCGGTATCTGGTAACTTGAATCCCTTGCTCTTTAGAAAATTGCTATTAGCATAGTAAACATCTACCTTATCAGGCAGTTGGTACTGCTGCACTTGTTCTGCTTTGATGACTGGTTTGATAGGAAGACTCGCACTTCGCACATAATTTACTTGTATTTTTGCTAGCAAGTCTTGATAAAATTGGTAGAAATAATCTGTAGATTTCCCTGACCCTGCTAGCTCTTCTTGCCACAGGTTATCATTGAGTTTGAAGGTTTCCAAGGTCAGGTAATTTCCTTGGCTTACCCACTGTTGCTGATAAGCAAGTTCTTTGTTTTCTTGTTCTAGACTTCTGCCCACCCCAATCAATAAGGCCGTCAGTAAAATAGTTGTCCCTATTTTCATCACATAATTGAAGATGAGACCAAGTTTGACAGATGAAAAACCCTTCAACATGGAGCTGACTGTCATTTTCTGAACCATCAGGTAGGTCAGCCAACTGATGAACAAATACAACTGTAAAAGCAGGAATTGGGATAAGAGTAAACTTGGGAACAGAAGCTTTGGTCTGTAGTCCAGCACTAAAAATAGTCCCAAGTCAATGATAAGACTTCCACCCAAGAGAAGATAAAAATTAGTCTTTACAAAACCAGCTAAAATCGCCCTGCTTTGAAAACCAAGTAACTTTTGAACCCCCACTCGTTTCATCTCCATCATCGGCTGATAAACTGTCATTAAAATCACAAGCAAGATTGCCAAGATAAAGATAATGATAGATAGTAACAACTCTTGATTTAGCACTCCAACCTGACTTCGGTAAGTGGGTTCTAATAAAATCATCTTATCTATCTGGAAAAAATCACTCCACTTTTGTAGAATGGTATCACGATCTATCTCTTTGCTGGAGGTAATCATATAGCGCCCATTTACAGTATGGGATTTATCCTCAATATAGGATTGGAAGGTCTGGAGTCGAATGAGTTTCACCTTCAAAAAGGTGGGAATAGTGCCTAGATTATTGGGAAAATCCTGGTTGCTGTAGACCCCCTTTTCGTTCTTTGAAAAATCAAGAGAAGTCAGACCGAACTCCTGATAGGGGAAGGTTTCCTTATTAAAAACACCAGCCTTGACGGCCTCATCGCCATTATCTACTTTGATAATAGAGACCTTGTCTTGACTTGCAACCTCTTCAAAAAACTGGAGAATCGTTTCTGTCGGTTTAGTGACATCTTTCAAGTACAAGTCAAATGAATAGGTTGTCTTGCCCATCTCCTGAATCCGCACTATTTCTCGTGTAACATTTACATTCAGGACAAAAAACGTAGTACACAGCAAGAGCAGGAGAATACAAAGATGACTGATTTTTTTCATAGAGATACCTCCCGTGAAGAGACGAAACTGGGAAAAACTAACTTTCCAATAAAGCCACACAGTGATTCTCTCAGCTTAATTGTGTTCAAGGCTGAAAACACTGTGTGGTTTTTGAATGTTTAGAGGTTAGTTTTTTGAGCAATCGTCTATCAAAATGTCCGTTTATCTGTCAATAATCCGAGAAAATCTTGTCGTTTCAAGTCGGAGAAGTGTTTGGTAGAAAGACTTCCTTTTTGAAGTCCATCATCTCTAACCTGCAAATAATAGCTATGTTGGCTTGTTTTAATTGTCAAAAAATCGCCAAATATAAAAACTCTTTTCCAGTTGCGAATCTCAAATTCTTTCATCTCTGATTTTGGAATGCGGATAAGTCCTTGCCGCAAATCACGATGATGCTCACTTGTGAAAGTCATCCCATTCCCAAGATTTCTTATTAGTAGTTCATCTGGAGTTACCATCACCAGCGCTATTTTAGTTAAGAAAATTTCAACTGTTGGTGGTAAAATCGCCAAGTTGAACCAAGGATGTAGGTAGCGATACGCTAAGAAATAATGAGGCTCCTCACCCAATCCTAGTTGTTTATATAAGGCCTTGACCTCACTATCTAACCTCGCTTCAAAAGACACATCCGAATGCTCTTCTTCCTTCCTCTGATTAAAATAACGCATCCAGACTAGGAAACCTATAAAGACTAGGACAAATATTCCTGATAAGAGATATTTTAAATTGTAGTTCATCACTTAACCTCCTGATTCACTACTCCGCCTAAAGCAGAGATCTATCTATTTTGAAAATAGTTCCACAACAACTTTAAATAAGACTGGTGTCATTAAAATTAGGATGGTTCCTATCACAAATATCATTACTACTCGAAAAAGCTCCTTATTTTTAAACATTTTTCCACCCCTTTTCTAGCTACATCATAATACTGTTAAGCCCATTTTAAAATTACACCAAGATTTTTCACAAACTTATTTTAGCTTTCTTTTCTACTTTTTATATTACTATGATACAATATTTTTAATAGGATTTTATTCTTTGTTAACTTTTTTCACGAAAAGGAGAAAATCATGCGTTATGATTTCGGAAAGGTCTATAAAGAAATACGTGAGTCAAAAGGATTGACCCAAGAAGCGGTCTGTGGGAATGTCCTATCAAGAACTAGCCTATCAAAGATTGAAAGTGGTAAGGCAACTCCTAAATATGAAAATATGGATTTTCTTCTCCGGCAAATGAATATGAGTTTTGAAGAGTTTGACTACATCTGCCATCTCTATCAGCCGAGCCAACGGACAGAAATCATGCAAACTTATCTCAATATGAATTCCATCATTGGTGGCAGTGGTCTAGTTCATTTTTTTGAAACATGCCAAAACTATCTCAAGACCCATCACGACCTGCCTATAGAAGAAATCAGGGATATGCTTGAAGTTGTCATTCATATTCGTCAACATGGTACAGAGCAACTGTCAGACCAAGTGAAACAGACTGTCAAAAAACTTTGGGAAAAAATTGAAAAACAAGATACATGGTATGAAAGCGACCTAAAAATCCTCAATACCATCCTTTTCAGCTTTCCTATTGAACACCTCCATCTCATCACTGAAAAAATCTTGCAACGCTTAGAAGTCTATAAAAACTATCAACATTTATATGACTTGCGAATGGCAATCCTACTCAATCTTTCCACCATTTACTTATACCATCAAGACAAAAACATGTGTCAACAAATCTGCTACACTTTATTGGAGGATGCCAAGAACAAAAAAAGCTACGATATGCTTGCTATCTGCTATGTCCGTATTGGGATTTGTAGGAATGATGCTAAATTTATCCAAAAAGGGTTCTCCCTTCTGGAGCTGACCGATGAAACTTCCATTCTAGCCTTTCTCAAAAAAGAAGTGGAGACCTATTATCAACCGAAGGAAAGATAAAAAAGTCGAGGGATTTCCTCGACCTTTTCATATTATTCTGTTCGTTATTTCTTAATACCAGCCGTTGTTAAGCCAGAAGTTTTTAGCGGCTGACCATGAACCGTAACGTCCTGCAACGTAAGCATCTGCTACACGTTCTTGGTTTTCAGCTGAGTAGTCACCGTTCAAGTATGAATCTGTCAATTGGTAACGTCCAATGTATTGGCCGTTTGTAGCTGTATAGCTACCACCTGATTCTTTTTGTGCAATCCATTCTTTAGCTTCTGCTTCAGATCCACTTACAGTTGCAGCTGGTGCTGAAGCTTCTGCTACAGGTGCGCTTGCCACTGGAGCTTCTTCTGCTACTTCTGTAGTTTCTGCTGCTGGAGCTGAAACAGTTTCATCTTGAGCTGCTGGTGCTGCATAAGTAGTTGGCGCTGGTGTTGCAACCGGTGCTACAGGGCCATCGATAACCAACTCTTGACCAACATAAATCAAATGAATGTTGTCAATGTGATTGTTTTCTGCCAATTTCTCAACAGTTGTGTTGTGAGTTTCAGCGATTTCTGAAAGTGTATCACCTTCTTTAACAGTGTAAGTTGATGATTCTTGAGCAGATACAAATGATGGAGCAAATACTGCAAACAAGGCAGCTACTCCTGCAAGAGTTGTTTTAATCTTTTTAGTTGTTGATTTCATATTCGAAAATTCTCCTTCTTTCTATAGTACTATCATACCCTTTAAATATTACTGTTTCTTGACACTTTTATGTAGAAATATTACAAAATTATTTTTTATTTCCCTAAATAAGCTGTTTTTTGTTACAAAAGATGCTTTTTTATGCTATTTGTAGTGTAAAAAGGTTTTCATCCACAATTAAAGCCAAGACCTTCATTCTTTGATATAATAGAGATAAGAATTTTTATAAGGGGAAACTGATGAAATCACTTCGTTTTCAATCTGTCTTTGATATCATCGGACCAGTTATGATTGGCCCATCTAGTAGCCATACAGCTGGTGCTGTTCGTATTGGGAAGATTGTCTCTTCCATTTTTGATGATACTCCGACAGAAGTCGAATTCCAACTATTTAACTCATTTGCCAAGACCTATCGTGGTCACGGAACAGACCTAGCCCTTGTTGCAGGTATTTTGGGCATGGATACAGATGATCCTGAAATCCCAAACAGTCTGGAAATTGCCCACAAGCGTGGTATCAAGATTGTCTGGACCATTCAGAAAGACAGCAATGCTCCTCACCCAAACACTACTAAAATTACCGTTAAAAATGCCCATAAAACCATCAGTGTGACTGGTATTTCTATCGGTGGAGGAAATATTCAGGTAACCGAACTCAATGGCTTTGCCGTCTCTCTCAATATGAATACACCGACTATCATCATTGTTCATCAAGATATTCCAGGTATGATTGCCCTCGTAACAGAGGCCCTTTCACGCTATGGTATTAATATCGCCCAGATGAATGTTACTCGTGAAAAAGCTGGTGAAAAAGCCATTATGATTATCGAAGTCGACAGTCGCAACTGCGATGAGGCTATCGAAGAAATTCGAAAAATCCCTCATCTCCACAATGTCAATTTCTTTAAATAGGAGGAAGCATGTTTTATTCTATCAAAGAATTGGTCGAGCAAGCAGATCTGGACTTTCAAGGAAATGTCGCAGAACTCATGATTACAACAGAGTTTGAATTGACCGGTCGCGAACGTGAAGAAGTCCTCCTTCTCATGGAACGCAATCTGGAAGTCATGAAAGCCTCTGTCCAACTTGGACTCAATGAAAATAAATCTCGTAGTGGCCTGACAGGTGGGGATGCTGCCAAATTGGATCACTACATCAAAAACGGAAAAACTCTGTCAGATTACACGATACTATCAGCTGCCCGAAATGACATCGCAGTCAATGAACACAATGCCAAAATGGGCTTGGTCTGTGCCACTCCGACCGCTGGAAGTGCTGGCTGTCTCCCTTCCGTTCTCACTGCTGCTATTGAAAAATTAGACCTCAGCCACGATCAACAGCTGGATTTCCTCTTTGCTGCCGGTGCCTTTGGACTAGTCATCGCAAACAATGCCTCTATCTCAGGTGCTGAAGGTGGCTGTCAGGCCGAGGTTGGTTCGGCCTCTGCTATGAGTGCTGCAGCCTTGACTCTAGCTGCCGGTGGAACACCTTATCAGGCCAGTCAAGCTATTGCCTTTGTCATTAAAAATATGCTAGGCCTCATCTGTGATCCTGTTGCCGGCTTGGTTGAAGTTCCCTGTGTCAAACGTAATGCCATGGGAGCTAGCTTTGCTTTCATCGCAGCAGATATGGCCTTGGCAGGTATCGAATCTAAAATTCCTGTGGATGAAGTTATCGATGCCATGTACCAAGTAGGAGCAAGCATGCCAACTGCCTTTCGTGAAACAGCTGAAGGTGGACTCGCTGCCACCCCTACTGGTCGTCGCCTCCAAAAAGAAATTTTCGGAGAATAAGTTTATCAAATAGGAGAAACCATGACCTCTATCACAGCGATTTTTTTCGATCTGGATGGAACCCTCGTTGACAGTTCTATCGGGATTCACAATGCCTTTACCCATACCTTTAAGGAGCTGGGGGCGCCTAGCCCTGATGCCAAAACGATTCGTGGTTTTATGGGACCACCTCTCGAAAGTAGTTTTGCGACCTGCCTGCCCAAAGAACAAATTTCTGAGGCTGTGCAGATATACCGTTCTTACTACAAGGAAAAAGGCATCCATGAAGCTCAACTCTTTCCTCAGATTGTAGACTTACTTGGGGAGTTATCGAGCAGTTATCCACTCTATATTACTACTACAAAGAATACCCCTACCGCTCAAGACATGACTAAAAACTTGGGAATCAATCATTTCTTTGATGGCATTTATGGTTCCAGCCCTGAAACACCCCATAAGGCAGATGTCATTCGCCAAGCCTTGCAGACACATCAACTAGCACCGGAACAAGCCATCATCATCGGAGATACCAAGTTTGATATGCTGGGAGCTCAAGAAACAGGCATTCAGAAATTGGCCGTCACTTGGGGATTTGGAGAGCAAGCAGATCTACTAAACTATCAACCTGATTATATCGCCCACAAACCCATAGAAGTTTTGGAGTATTTTCAATAACATAGACTGGGCGACAACTCTATTTCAGAAGAAGATGAGGCAATCTATACATAACAAAACGCATACTACCAAGGTTTCAAGACCTGATAATATGCGTTTTTCTGATTTTAAAGATTTTTTATTCAACATGGGTGGTTTGATTGGCAAAGGCGATAATGGCTTGCTTCAACTCATCTCCACTAAGAGTGCGGAACTCTTCAATCTTTTGATCGATAGCTTCTAGAGGCATAACATTGACCTTACCAACGAAAATCTTATCCATAACCTGATTGTCAACCAATTCAGTTGAAACCAAGAGTTCTTCATAGAGTTTTTCACCTGCGCGGATTCCTACCTCGATGATAGGAATTTCGCTTTCTGTGTGACCACTTAGAAGGACCATTTTCTTAGCCAAGTCATAAATCTTGACTGGTTTGCCCATATCAAGGATAAAGACTTCTCCATCCTTAGCATAGGCTCCAGCATGGATCACCAGACGACTAGCTTCTGGAATAGTCATAAAATAACGGGTCATGCGGAAGTCTGTCACCGTTACAGGCCCACCTTCAGCAATCTGGCGTTCAAAGACTGGAATCACACTACCACGGCTACCAAGAACATTCCCAAATCGAACTGCACAGTAGGTCGATTGGCTACGTTGGTTAAAGCCAGTAACAATCAACTCAGCCACGCGCTTGGTCGCTCCCATCACATTTGGTGGATTAACCGCCTTATCCGTTGAAATCATAACCATCTTAGGTACTTTGGCTTCATCAACAGCTCTAGCAACATTGTAGGTTCCACGGATATTGTTTTTGAAGGCTTCTTTTGGATTGCGCTCCATCATCGGAACATGCTTGTGGGCAGCCGCATGATAAACAATAGCTGGCTTGTACTGCTCAAAGACTTGCAAAAGACGGTCATAGTCTTGAATGTCCGCAATCACAGGTACATAATCAATCCCTTGAAACTTACGAATCAATTCATGATAAACAAGGTAGATTGAATTTTCACCGTGACCAAGCAAGACGATGCGTTCAGGATTGAAGCGACTAACTTGGCGACAGATTTCAGAACCGATTGAGCCACCAGCCCCTGTGACTAAGATTGTCTTACCTGTCAGTTCTGCGCCTAGACGCGATTCATCAAGACGAATTTCCTGACGTCCCAAAAGGTCCGTAATATCAATTTTTTGGAAGCCAGTAGCTGCTTGGTGAAGGCCTTGAACAACCGTTTCAACCTTAGGCATCTTGTAACATTTGACACCCAGCTTATTACACATCTGCAAGATACGCTCATATTCTGACGGGTCAAGAGACGGAATCGCAACGATAACACGTTCGATTTGATGACGTTTGGCTAATTCAGGCAGATTATCATAAGAGCCCAAAACAGGAATTCCACCAAGTTTTTGGCCCTTTTTCTTAGCATCCTTGTCCAAAATACCGACAAGTTCCAAATCACTGGTTGGATGTTGGTAGCTATCCATAAAGAGGGCCCCACCATCACCAGCACCAATCAAGAAAGTACGGCGGTGTTCTCCATCACCACTTCCTTTTTTGCGTCTTGAATAGATTAGTTGCCAAGTAATCCGTGGCAATAAAATCAAGAAGGTACTCAACAAGATAAAGAGAATGATGAAACGGATGGAGAAGAGGGGCAAGAAGGCATAGCAGATACTATATGACAAGACGCTGCTGGCAGTCACACCAAAAAAGATCTTCATAAAATCTGTAATCTTGCTGTAACGACTAATACTCGCGTTCAAGCCCCAAAATGCAATCATCAATTGATAGAACAGGAAGGCCAAACTCGTATAGATGATGTAGTCAACAGGGGCTGGATTAATCAAGCCGTAGAATAAGATATAAGATACAATGATGGAAACCACCATACTCAAAATATCAAATATTCCCCAGAAAACCTGTTTTTGTTGTTTATTTAAAATTTCCACCAGATCAATCACATAATCTGTGAGTTTTTTATTCATAGAAATTTACTCCTCCTTAAAAGAGCTGGATGATTATACTCAATGAAAATCAAAGAGCAAACTAGGAAACTAGCCGCAGGCTGCTCAAAACACTGTTTTGAGGTTGCAGATAGAGCTGACGAAGTCAGTAACATATGCCTACGGCAAGGCGACGTTGACGCGGTTTGAAGAGATTTTCGAAGAGCATTATATTGTTATTATAACACTTTTTATCCCGTTTGCGATTTGCTACAATCTTTTACTTGCTTTTTCGTAACAGTTTCATAAAAATAAACTGTCGGACAAATCCTGGACAAAGAGCAACAACCATCTGAATGGCAACACTCTTGGCATACTCCATGTAAGAAATTTGCCCTCTCTTCAGCATGCGCTGACGAGCTTGACGATAGAGTTTGAGATAACGCAATCCCCCACGACGCTCAAACATCCCTGCTCCGACACGAACCTGACACAAGATTTGATCCAGATTTCCAGTCTTGGCTCCTGTAGCAATCATATTGAGCCAGAGGAGGTCATCCTCCATATAAAGGCCATCCTCATAGTTGCCTGCCTTGAGAACCATGTCCTTCTTAAACATAACAGTCATGTGGTTAAAGGCACTTCTCATCCTTTGATAAGCTACAATATCTGCATGCTGTGTTGGAACACGACGATAAGAAACGATCTCATCAGGATTGTCAATAAACTCTGCAATATGTCCACCTAATAGATCGAGGTGGTCCTTCTCCATTAGCTGAACCTGTTTCTCAAAACGATCTGGAACAGCTATATCATCCGTATCCATACGGGCAATAATATCATACTGACACTGTAAAACACCGTATCGAAGAGCCAGACCCAAACCTTGATTTTCTTCTAAGGGGCAACGTTTCACTGGAATATTAGACTCAGCTTCAACCTGGTCTAATACCTGATAGAGCTCAGGAGTCAAAGGCCCATCCTCAACCAGAACCAACTCACTCGGTTTCAAGGTTTGATTTTGAATACTATTAATGGCATCTCTCAAAAATGTCGGATTTTCCTTTACATAGACCGACATCAAGACGCTGATTTTTTGCTTTTCAAGCACAGTTTTTCTCCAATATATAGATTTCCTTCCACTATTTTATCATAATTTTCAAGACTTTCCCATTTTTATCTTGAAAGCCCAAAACCTTACTTGACATTATAGGGAAAAAACCTTAAAATAAGCTGTTATTAAAATCAGCTAGAAGAGGTATTATATGAAAAAGCAATCACTCTTTTTTGTTCCAGGTATTATCCTAATTGGTGTTTCCTTGCGGACTCCTTTTACTGTTTTACCCATTATTTTGGGAGATATTTCGCAAGGGTTGGGAGTAGAAGTTAGTTCGCTTGGTGTCTTGACCAGCCTTCCTCTCCTCATGTTTACCCTCTTCTCGCTCTTTTCTACCCGACTGGCTCAGAAAATCGGCTTGGAGCATCTCTTCACTTACAGCCTTTTCTTCTTGACTATCGGTTCTCTCATTCGACTAATCAACCTGCCCCTGCTCTATCTAGGAACCTTGATGGTTGGGGCAAGTATCGCAGTCATCAATGTGCTGCTTCCTAGTCTTATCCAAGCTAATCAACCAAAGAAGATTGGTTTTCTGACCACCTTATATGTAACCTCTATGGGGATTGCGACGGCTCTGGCTTCCTATCTGGCTGTGCCTATTACACAAGCCAGTTCTTGGAAGGGACTTATCATCCTCCTCACCTTGCTCTGTCTAGCAACTTTTTTGGTCTGGCTGCCTAATCACCGCTATAATCACAGACTGGCTCCACAAACCAAACAAAAAAGCAAAGCAAAGGTCATGCATAATAAACAGGTCTGGGCAGTGATTGTCTTTGCAGGTTTTCAATCCTTGCTCTTTTACACCGCTATGACCTGGCTACCTACCATGGCCATCCATGCAGGCCTATCCAGTCACGAAGCTGGCTTGCTGACCTCTATCTTCTCTCTGATTAGCATTCCTTTTTCAATGACCATCCCAAGCCTGACAACCAGCTTATCAACTCGCAATCGTCAGCTCATGCTCACTCTGGTTTCACTAGCTGGCGTGGTCGGCATTTCCATGCTCTTCTTCCCGATCAATAGTTTCATTTACTGGCTTGCCATCCATCTCCTCATCGGAACCGCAACCAGCGCCCTCTTCCCTTATCTCATGGTCAACTTTTCACTCAAGACAAGCGCCCCTGAAAAGACTGCCCAATTGTCTGGCCTATCTCAAACAGGAGGCTATATCCTAGCAGCCTTTGGGCCAACCCTCTTTGGTTACAGTTTTGACCTTTTCCACTCTTGGGTGCCAGCTGTAGCTGCCCTCTTACTCGTCGATATCATCATGACTGTGGCTCTCTTTACAGTAGACAGAGCCGATAAAATCCTCTAAACTTCTAGTTTTGGCTAGAAGTTTTTTAAAATAAAAATAGCATAAAAATCTAGTTATCCGCATAAAAACTGGACTTATCACACTTTATCAAGGTCAAAACCACTCAAT